>TARA_R100000306_G_scaffold62575_1_pt1 | contig 111484 bp, 108 predicted proteins | sample TARA_R100000306 | Tara Oceans TARA_R100000306 (sample SAMEA2620824) | marine metagenome | biome: marine biome (ENVO:00000447); feature: mesopelagic zone (ENVO:00000213); material: "saline water (ENVO:00002010), including plankton (ENVO:xxxxxxxx)" | depth 1000 m | reverse complement strand
ATGTCGGTGCCTGCCCATGACGAGCGCGATCATGAGTTCGCCCGCAAGTATGGTCTACCCATCACCCAGGTCATCGCGCCGCTGGAGAACGATTCCGCTGAAATCGACATCCAGCTGAATGCCTATACCTCGCATGGCATCACCATCAACTCGGGCGAGTTCACTGGTCTTACGACAGCCGAAGCTTTCGAAGCTGTCGCGAAGGCGCTGGAAGCGCAGGGCAAAGGCCGGAAACGAGTCAACTACCGACTGCGCGACTGGGGCGTCTCCCGCCAGCGTTACTGGGGTGCACCCATCCCCATGGTGACCACAGAGTCTGGTGAGGAACGCATCGTTCCGCTCGACGAGCTGCCAGTCGTGTTGCCTGAAGATGTGACCATGAGTGGCGTCAAGAGTCCGATCAAGGCCGATCCCGAGTGGGCGAAAACGGTCAGCGGCGGAGAGCCTGCGTTACGTGAGACAGATACTTTCGATACCTTCATGGAGTCGTCCTGGTATTTCGCGCGCTACTGCTCACCGAAGTCCGAGACTGCCATGCTTGAGCCCGAAGCGGCCAACTACTGGCTACCGGTCGACCAGTACATCGGTGGCATCGAACACGCCATTCTGCACCTGCTGTATGCCCGCTTCTTCCATAAACTTTTGCGGGATGAGGGCCTGGTCAATTCAGATGAACCCTTCTCGCGTCTGCTCTGCCAGGGCATGGTCATCGCCGATGTTTTCTATCGCACGATGGACGACGGCAAGAAGGTCTTTTTCAACCCGACTGAAGTTCAGCCAGTATTGACCGACGATGGCAGGGTGAGCGGCTATGTGCTGATGTCAGACGGTCAGCCGGTCGAACACGGCGGCCGTGAGAAAATGGCCAAGTCGAAGAACAACGGTGTCGACCCGCAGACCCTCATCGATCAGTACGGCGCAGATACAGTACGTCTGTTCACCATGTTCGCAGCGCCGCCAGAGCAGTCGCTCGAATGGTCCGATACCGGTGTCGAAGGCGCTCACCGATTCCTGCGCAGACTCTGGAAGCAGGTTCGCAGCTTTGCTGAGGCCACTGGCAGCGATAAGGCCGTCGCCATCGATGTCAACGCCTTAGCCGAAGCTGAACGTAACCTCTACCGCAAGACACATGAGACGATTGAAAAAGTATCCGACGACTTCGGCCGCCGGCTCACCTTCAACACAGCCATCGCTGCGGTCATGGAGCTCCTGAACGAAGCTAACAAGCTGGCTGCCGATACTGAGCAGGCTCAGGCTGTGCTCAGGGTAGCGCTTGAAACAGCAGTGTTGGCACTTGCGCCAATTACGCCCCATATCTGTCATGTTCTCTGGCAGGCACTTGGGCATGAGGACAGGATACTGGACGCCGCCTGGCCGAAAGCGGACCCGAAGGCGCTGGTGCGGGATGTGTTTACGTTGGCTATTCAGGTCAACGGCAAGCGACGAGGCGAAATGGACTGTGCTGCAAGCGCCGATAACGAAGCGATCATCGCCACGGCGCTCGCTAACGAAAATGTGCAGAAGTTTATCGAAGGCAAGTCGATCGTGAAGACCATCGTCGTGCCACAGAGGCTGGTCAACATTGTCGTTCGCTAGTCCTGCAAAAGAGGCTTTACAGGGGCTACTTAAGCCTCGTGGAGTCCTCTTGCTCGTCGTCAGCGTGATCGTGGCTACCGGCTGTGGTTTCAGACCAAGGGGCAACATCGTGCTTCCCGATGGTCTGCGGGCCATGAATCTGGTTTGCGCACAGGCGATAGACTCCAACTTCTGCGACGTCGTCGATCGACAGCTCACCGAAGCCGGAGTCACGATTGCAACCGACTCCGATCGACTGCCGACCCTCATCATTGGTGAAGTGCGGACCGACCGCCGCGCGGTGAGTATTTCCAATAACGCTATTGCCGCTGAATTCCAGGTTGCGCGTCTTGTGGAGTTCTCTCTTACCGATCTGGGCGCCACGCTCATTCCGCCGACGCAGCTTGTGCAGTCACAAGTCTATCGATATGACGAACTCAGTGTGCTGGGTAAGGAAAAAGAGGAAGAACAGATTATCGAGGATCTGGATCAGCAACTTTCGGCAGAGCTGATGCTACGGCTTTCACTCTACAGTGATCGGAATGCCATTCTGCAGATATTCGCACCCTGATCACGGATAACGCCTCATGCGTCTGAAACCGGAAGGGATAAAGGCACATTTCGACAAGCAGTTCCGCCAGGGCCACGGTCTGGCGGACAGTTCGCTGTGGGCGGTCTGGATCAGCAGCGATGAGCCCCTCTTTCGGAATGAAGCAGCCGATGAAGTTCGTGCTCAGTGCCGAGAGCTTGGGTTTAATCAACGCCAGGTCTATCAGGTCGGCGCAGATTTCGATTGGAGCGGACTGGCCCAACAGTTCGAAACGGCCTCCCTGTTCGCTGAACAGAGCATCCTGCAGCTTCACTTGATCGCTCTGCCAAGCGATGCTGGCAGAAAAGTGCTGCTGAGCTGGCTAGAGCGGCCGCCAGCGGATACCTTCGTTCTAATCCTCTCGGATCGAATCGAAGCCAAGACCCTCAATACGAAATGGTTCAAGCAGTTCGAGCAGTCCCAGGCACATGTGCCTATCTGGCCAATGAAATCAGATGGCTTGGCCAGCTGGCTGGCGCGGCGGGCGAATCAGGCTGGTCTGCACCTGACGGCTCCGGCATTGACCCTGTTGCAGCAATATATCGACGGTAACCTCTTGGCCGCAGACCAGGAGCTCAGGAAACTGAGCCTGCTGCACGGCAAGAACCAGATCGACGAACGTCACATCGCCGATGCGATCAGCGACAGTAGTCGCTATACAGTCTTCGATCTGACCGACGCCTGCCTTGAAGGCAAAGGTGAAAAAGCTATTTCCATTGTTCTGCATCTGCGCAGCGAAAATGTAGCCGACCCGATATTGCTTTGGTCACTCAGCAGAGAACTCAGGGTGCTGGCCAAGATCGTTCGGGCCCAGGCGGCGGGTAGCAGTTTCCAGGATGCGTGCCAGCAGGCGGGAGTTGCACGTTTTCGGCAGCAGGCTTACAAGCAGCACGTGACGCGACTTCGTCCAGCCCGGCTAAAACAGGCTCATCAGTTAGCTTGCCTCTGTGACGCCGCAGTGAAAAAAGCCAATCCATTGCCTATCGAGCAGCTTCTGTGCGACCTCGCTTATGTCTTGAGCGGACATCCGCCTAAGGTCTGCGCGCCGGTTTGACCGGAAGAAGGGGGCGTACAAAAGGTATATTCAGTAGCTACTGAATATGTGGTTTAATTGTTCGTTAGTCTGCTTCCAGCAAATGCGGTTATAAGACGATGGACCTATTTTTCAGCTGTTTTTCCAGAACTTATCCCCTCACGCCAGCCCAGCCGGTTGCTAGCAGTCGGCCCGGTTTACTGACATTGCTTCTGTTGCTCTCGTTATTGGCCGGCTACACTGGAGTGGCTGATGCGCAGACACGTCACACCGATCCCGAGAAGACCCTGAAAGATCTGTTCTGGGGAGATCTCTATGCGAGCGGCGGCACCACGCTCTTCTGCAGCCAGAGCTTCGAAAAAAAATCGATCACCATTAAGGAGAGCTATATCTACGACACGGCGTGGATACGTGAACAGCTCGAATGCGGGACAAGCAGCAAATGCAGAACCAATGTGCCGGATTACAGGCGCATGATTTCCGACATGCATAACATCTACCCGTCCACGATGAGCTTTGAGCTGGCCCGAGGCTACTCACACTTCGCAGCAATTGGCGACGACGGACAAACTGGAGAATGCGAAACACGTAAGGCTTATGGCGTGATAGAGCCTCAGGATGAAGCCAAAGGCGTCGTGGCGCGAGCCACCCTATATATGATGGAAGCCTACAAACTGCCGGCGCCTACCTCTATCGAAACGTTGATCGACTGGTGTAAACGATTTCCGCCCGACGAGACCGAAAAAGCCCGTAACAAACAGATCGAAAAACTTCAGGGCAACAGGAATTTGTTTATTGATAACCCCTCGCGTGCGGATCAGATGCGGTAGCCCTCGCTAGTTCCACTCGCTCAAGCACTTAGTCCGGAGCGTTTATAGGGCTCAGGGGCCAACCCACTTCGATATCCATTGCCCCCCAACCCACTCACCCTTCACCCGATGATGGGGGTCGTCGGCAAGCGATAGACAATCGATGCTAGTCACCCTGACCTCAACAAGCATGAAATTCGAGCTCACAAGCTGCCCCTTTGTCAGCGACTCACTCGCAGAGGGCTTTTCAAAGCTCAGCGCGTCCGGTCGGTCGAGAGCCTCCCCTGGTGCCTCAAGACGCGAGAAACTTTGCTGGGCGCGGTCACCGAGTGAATGCCAGGTTTCCGCAATACAGGCTGCATCACCACACTCCCCGGCTATGCCATCGAGCCTGATCTGTAACTGATTCACAGTATCCCAGAACACGGCACTCACACGTTCGTTCTGCGCAAATTCGCCCGCTTTGGCTGCTCGTCTATCAGTATGGAAGCGCCACAATGGTGGCGAACTCTCCCACTGACGCATCACGACCGTACGCACGGCCGGATGACGCTCAGAACCTTCACCGCCAACAAGTGTGGCCAGCGACACAAAGCGCGCTTCCCGCCGACCTTGATCGCGCAGGGAGGTTTGCAGCAACTCGAGGCTGTTCTTCAAGAACGACGATGCCGAAGATCGATGATCCTGCTGCGGATTGCTCATTTCCTTCTCCATACACAGAAAAGCCGGCTCTGAGGCCGGCTTTTGCTGAACACAAGCTTCACTCTGGAAGCAACAGAACTTACAGCTGATCTGCAGTGATCGCCATCATGTCAGCACTACCTGAACGAACTGCCTCGGCCAATGACAGCGTCCTTGGCAGCAGGCGGTTGAAGAAGTACCGTACGGTCTTGAGCTTACCATCATAGAAGCCATTACTGTCATCACCCTTGTGCGCCTGCGCGGCAATTGCACTGCGAGCCAGTACATAGGCGAATGCTGTGTAGCCGAACAGATCCAGATACTCAACGCTCGCCGCACCGACGGCGCTCGGATCGTCCTTGGCAGCCTTTATGACATACTCAGTCACATCACACAGACGGGCCAACGCAGCTGACAGCGGCTCCATGAACTCCTGCAGCGACGCATCCTGACGATGACCTTCGACAAAGTCTGCAACTTCGTTCGCAAACAGCTCGAAGAAACGACCATCATTGGAGACGATCTTCCGCCCCATGAGATCGAGCGCCTGAATGCCATTCGTGCCTTCGTAAATCTGCGCGATACGGACGTCACGCACCAGTTGCTCCTGACCCCACTCCCGCACATAGCCGTGACCACCAAAGACCTGCTGACCAGAGACGGTGGATTCAAGTCCACGATCGGTCAGAAATGCCTTACAGACCGGCGTCAACAGCGCAACCATGGCCTCAGCATGCTGGCGCTCACTTTCGTTCTGTGAGTATTTGGCCAGGTCCAGGAAACGAGCTGAATAGACCGAGAACGCACGGCTGCCTTCGTTCATGGCCTTCATGTTCATGAGCATGCGGCGCACGTCTGGATGCACAAAGATAGGATCCGCGGCCTTGTCAGGATTCTGCGCACCTTGTGGTGCACGCCCCTGAGTACGGTCAAGTGCATAGGCAACAGCATTCTGGTAGCTCTGTTCAGCAGCCGCCAGACCTTGGACACCCACACCGAGACGCTCATAGTTCATCATGGTAAACATGGCAGCCAGTCCTTTATTGACCTCGCCTACCAGCCAACCCTTGGCACCGTCAAAGTTCATGACGCATGTCGCAGACGCCTTGATACCCATCTTGTGCTCGATGGAACCGCAGTTGACGTTGTTGCGCTCGCCAGATACGCCGTTGTCATCGACCAGCAGCTTTGGCACGAGGAACAGTGAGATACCACGTGATCCCGCTGGTGCATCAGGCAGCTTCGCCAGCACCAGGTGAATGATGTTTTCGCTCAGGTCATGCTCGCCACCAGTAATAAAGATCTTGGTGCCCGATACGGTGTAGGAGCCGTCAGACTGAGGTATCGCCTTCGTGCGAATGATGCCTAGATCGGTACCACAATGTGGCTCGGTCAGACACATGGAACCGCTCCACTCACCGCTGTACATGTTTGGCAGGTACTTGGTCTTGAGCTCTTCTGAAGCGTGTGCGTCGAGTGCGAGACACGCACCAGCTGTCAACATGGGGTACAGACCAAAAGAAATGTTGGCCGACTGAATCATTTCTTCGACGAGCGCACCCAGAATCTTCGGCATCCCCATACCGCCGAACTCAGGATTGCCACCGAGTCCACACCAGCCCCCTTCGATGAAGGTCTTGTAGGCTTCCTTGAAACCGGCAGGCGTGGTCACTACGCCATCGTTCCAGTGGCAGCCTTCTTCGTCACCAGACCGGTTGATCGGTGCGAGGAGAGTGCTCGAAATTTTGGCTGCTTCTTCGAGAATTGCGTCCGCCGTGTCGATATCGACATGATCCTTGAGACCATCGAGACTGCTCAGCATTCCTTTGAGATCAAACACTTCATTCAGCAGAAAGCGCATATCCTGGAGAGGTGCATTGTACGCAGGCATGGGTAATCCTCTTTTATAGGTATCAATCAGCAAAAAAAGCCCGCAGAGCGGGCTTGGAAACTTTTAGAACTTAGAGCGCGAAGTGCTCTGCATCCATATCCATCAGGGACTCGGCGCCTGCTACTGCAGCAGTGGCATGAGCCTGGGTCCTTGGCAGAAGGCGCTTGAAGTAGAACTGCGACGTCTGAACCTTGGCTGTGTAGAAGGCTTTTTCCTCAGTACCAGCTTCAAGCTTCTGCTTAGCCAGCAGCCCCATACGAGCCCAGAAATAAGCCATTGATGCATAACCGCTGTACATCAGGTAGTCGACCGAAGCCGCACCAACTTCATCACGGTTCTTCATCGCTGCCATGCCGATCTTGGTAGTGAGCTCGCCCCACTCCTTGTTCAGCTTGGCCAGCGGCTCGACGTATTCTTTCGCCAGCTCGTTGCCTTCGTTTTCTTTGCAGAAGGTGTGGATCAGCTTGGTAAAGCGCTTCAGAGACTCACCCTGGGTCATGAGAACCTTACGGCCCAGCAGGTCAAGTGCCTGAATACCAGTCGTGCCTTCGTACATGAGCGCGATACGGGTATCACGAACGATCTGCTCCATGCCCCACTCGGAGATGAAACCGTGGCCGCCGTATACTTGCATACCAAGGTTGGACGCTTCGTAGCCAACTTCAGTCAGGAAGGCTTTGGCGATTGGTGTCAGGAAGCCAAGCATTTCGTCAGCTTCACGACGGATCTCTTCTGAAGCGCTGTCCTTGACCAGATCGCCTTTCATTGCGGCGAAGTAGATCATTGCACGTGCGCCTTCAGCAAAGGCTTTTTGCGTCAGCAGCATGCGACGAACGTCCGGGTGAACGATGATCGGATCAGCGATGCCGTCAGGATTCTTCGTGCCTGACAGTGAACGCATGGCCAGACGGTCCTTTGCGTAAGTCAGTGCACCCTGGAAGGACAGCTCGGCAGCGCCAAGACCCTGGATTGCAGTACCCAGACGAGCCACGTTCATGAAGGTGAACATGCAGTTCAGACCCTTGTTCTCAGGTCCGATCAGGAAGCCCTTGGCGCCATCGAAGTTCATGACGCAGGTCGAGTTACCGTGGATGCCCATCTTGTGCTCGATAGAGCCACACTTTACGGCATTGCGATCGCCTATGTTGCCATCCGCGTCCACGTTGAACTTTGGCACGATGAACAGGGAGATGCCCTTGGTACCCTGTGGCGCACCAGGCAGTCGCGCGAGACAGATATGGACGATATTCTCGGCCATGTCGTGCTCACCGGAAGAGATAAATATCTTGGTGCCGGTAATGGCGTAGGCGCCGTCTGCAGTAGGCTCAGCCTTGCAACGCAGGGTACCGAGATCCGAACCGCAATGTGGTTCAGTCAGACACATGGTACCAGTCCACTCACCGCTGACCAGCTTCGGCAGATAAGCAGCTTTCTGCTCAGCTGTACCGTGCTGCTCGATGGTGTTGAATGCGCCATGGCTCAGGCCAGGGTACATGCCCCAGCTCCAGTTCGCAGTGCCGACCATCTCGCTCATTACGAGACCGAGTGACTCTGGCATGCCCTGACCGCCGAACTCTTCTGGGCCAGTCATGGAAGGCCAGCCGCCTTCAACAAACTGCTTGTAGGCTTCCTTGAATCCGGTTGGCGTCTTGACGCCATCTTCAGACCAGGTACAGCCTTCGCTGTCACCAACAGCGTTAAGGGGCGAAAGCACACCTTCGCAGAACTTGGCACCTTCCTGGATGATGGCTTCAACCACATCCGGTGACGTCATTTCTGCACTTGGCAGTTCGCTGTAATGATTTTCAACATGCAGCAGTTCGTTCATGACGAAACTGATGTCACGAAGTGGAGCTTTGTATTCGACCATGACTTTACCTCTTCACTGCCAGGTGACCATCAGATTCGCGTCGGCTAACCAGTAGCAGGACTGCGACCCATGTGCCCCGAAGGCTTTATTGCCCTCCCGGTATCGGGAGAGGGTATTGTTGAATTTCCAGACCCGCCGCTACGGCATGAACACCGGACACCACGAACAACTCTGGAAATAACCAGTATCAAACAGGTGTTTGAAACATACGTTTGCTTCGGGCAATTGTCAAGATGGATCGGGTTAAGCTGCCGTAAATATTTGCTGATATGTGGCGATTGCACGCTGCAATTCCCGGGCCTGAACAGGCGCTTTCTCGGCAGGAAGAGATGGCTCGGAAGCCAGTGATGACGCAGGTTTGCTGCCTTTTTCGGCAGATTGTCGGGCGGTTTCATTCACATCTTCGGAAGCAACAGTTTCAGAGCCCGCTTCAGTCTTCTCTGGCGCCTGAGCCTCCGCAGCGGCCTTCTCCATGGCGGCGAGTTCAGCGCGTGCTGCATTGATGGTCTGACTCGCCGCAGCGGCAACTTTTCGATCCTGCGGTGAAGGCTCTGCGGGTGCCAGTGCAGCGCGAATGACCTGCTGCATCTTGTCCAGCGTCGCCTGAGGATCACCTTCGATGGCACCGGTATCAATTGATACCTCGCCACCGGTGGCATATTGCTTGCCGTCGGGGCCCCTGGTGTAGGTGTAGGACGGTGCACCGGCGTAGGCCCCACCAACGCTGGCATGCGCCTGCTCATGCGTCCGGACTTCGCGATCACGACTGGCGAGGTCCTGGATCAGGCGAAGCTCCGTTTCGTCGAGCCTGGCTTCGAGTCCGGCCTTGTCAGGGGCACCCTCCTCCTGGCCTGCCAGCTGCTCACCATCACCGCTCGTTTGGGGCTGACGTGCACTAACGATGGGGTCTTTATCGGAATTGACTGCTCTGGAGGCACCTGGCGCATCTGCCGCGGTCTTGTCATCGACGCGCTGAACTGGCTGAAGGTCGGTCGCTACCAGCGAACGACCCTCGTTGCCGGTCTTTAGCGCGAAGGCATCCTGGACGGAGGCCGAGGCAGCCGTTGGACCTACCGCGCTGGTCGGAGCCGTAGTCAGTGCGCGTGAATTGGCAGCACTAGCCTGTTGCCCCTGAAAAGCACTGTTGACGCTACCAATCGCGGTAAACATGCTTAGGCCATGGTGTCGAGTAAGGTACCGAGTACGTTATCGGCCGTCTTTACAACTTTGGCTGAGGCTGAAGCCTGAACCTCGTAGAGCTTGAGGTCCACTACCGCACTGGTGATGTCGTCGAGTCCGCCCGCCTGGCTGAGCCCTTGCTGGACCGCCTGAGGTTGAGTGACATTGGTGGTTGTCGCCTGGGTGATACGTTCTGCAGAGGCCTGCATGCCTCTCATACCCGTTTGTATACCTTGGAATCCGGCGTTCATTGCTCCACTGATCATAAGCCACCTGCCTGCTTCGTTGACTGACCGCATCAGGAAAACTGATGCGATCTGAGCGGGCTCACTGCTCGAGGAACAGGGCTTCACCCGCAGTATCTACGCTACCAAGCGGCTGATCAATTTTCAAACAGCTTGATGTAAAGAATGGTGAGGCTTCGTAGTCGCTGTAATCCCACTGCTCAAATGCGTGACTCGGCTTTCATTCTCGTGATGCCACCGATTATACCAAACCAGAAATTTGCTCGGCAGCAGCGGCCTTTGCGTCAATACGCTCGTTATCGGCCAGGTATCCGATCGTGCCAATGAGTGGCGCCGGAACGAGTCGCTTTAATGTAGCCAGATTCTCAGCCTCTGCTGCCATGACCTCGGCAGTAGGTCGGTTGGCAACCCAACCCGCCAGCTTTAAACCTCGCGCCTGGATGGCTTCGCAGCTGAGGAGCGCGTGATTGATACAGCCGAGCCTCATGGCGACTACGAGAATGACCGGATATCCCAACGAAACAGCCAGATCGGCGAAAGTCTCCATGCGATCAGCGGAGCTGCTCAGTGGCACCAGCCAGCCCCCCGCGCCTTCCACTATGGCAAACTCTGGCTGTCGGTCGGTGAGCACCCGCTCAACGTGAGCCCGCAACTTTTCCACCTGAAGGTGCTCAGCCTGGCCTTCTTTCTCAGCTGCAATGTGCGGTGCAATTGCGGCCTCAAGCTGAACAGGATTGATTTCTCTATAGTCTGCCATGATAGACGAGGCTGCTTGCAACCTGAGCGCATCATCGTTGCGTAATCCCGCGGAGCTTTGATGGCAGCCCGCTGCAACAGGTTTGAGTCCGAGCGTTGTGAGCCCCCTGTCAGCTGCGTGAGCCAGCAGTGCACAGCCGACGAAGGTTTTGCCGACATCCGTGTCGGTTCCAGTCAGGAAAAAGCGATAGGTCATTGCGGCCTCGTTGAAATGGAACGATTAATGCAGCTTCTGATAGTAGATGAAGCCGGCTTCATAGCTGAGGGGAACGCCCTCAGCTTGCCTTTGCTGCTCATACGCAGCTAACACAGCTTTCAACCGACCAGGCGTGGTGAGCTGCTGTCGAGCACCGTGCAGTACAGTATGCGCACCGACGCCTTTCACGGATCGCATTGCATCGAGCGCTGAGGGAAAGAATTCGGTGAAGCGCCGCTGATGCAGCGAAGCATTCACCGGAGCGGCCGCCCTCAGATTATCGACCGCTGTGAATGCATTGACATGCTGAGCACTATCGAGTCCGGCCCATGCGGCCTGGATCTCGATGAGAGAGCCTGGCAAAAGGGTTGAACACGCCAACCAGCCCCCGGGCCGAAGTGCCCTAACCGCTTCGTCGAGCCAGTTGGACGGTTGCTCCAGCCACTGCATGGCGAGATTGCTGAAAATGACATCAGATGATCCCGTGGCTAACGGCAGATTTTCAAGATCGGCCTGAAGCGGCGCGAGCTCGACCCCCGTAGTTTGGGTGCCGCCGTGTTTTCGCTTCAGAACGTCCAGCATGCCCGCAGATCTATCGAGGGCGATGAACAGGATCTCATTCTGCTGGCCGCGTCCTGATTCAATTGCCGAACCCTGCACGTGCCCGTGCTGTAGCAGACTAATCAGCGAGTCTGTGAAATAGCCAGTGCCACAGCCAGCATCCACGAGCCGGCACTTTTCCTGAACCGGAGGCTGCAGCATCAGGCGTTCGGAAAGGCCCTGGATAAGCGCCTCACCTATTCTGCGCTGTATGCCCGCATGTTCATCGTAACTGGTCGCAGCCAGACTGAAAGAACGGTCGACGTGACGTTTATCCATGCGCCGGGAGCCTTCGCGTATCACAGCCGACAAGCTGCAGGAAGGCTCGGCAGTGCTCAGCGATCAAACGGCTTGTCATAGCATCAGGATAGTGTCCGGCGTTCTCCAACACTTTGACAATGCGGGGTAGTCGCTGAGGGTGTGGGGCCTGCTTCATCAGGGTATCCGACGCGATCGCCACAGCTTTTCCCGTTAATGAATCCAGCTCACCGAAGATCGCCAGCAGAGGCAGTGGGCATGAGATAAACGCAGGCCTGAGGTCCACGTCTCGCAGTAGAGCCAGCCCCTCCATGAGAACTTCTTCAGCTGCTTGCGATGGCATGCTATTCAAGGCTTTGACGGCAGCCTTGCGTCGACCGCCCGGTAGGCGTTTGCACTGCAGAACATTGAAAGCCCGCACGGTCCGCGATGGATCAATTCTGAGATCAGTCAGCATGGTATCCAGAGCAGACGTGGGCATGCCAGGCCAGGAAGTATCAGGCAACTCACAGAAGTGAGGGCTGGTGCCGACTAGCGCCGCATACTCATTCATGTGGAACTGATCCCGCGTTGAGGCAGGTCTGCCCGAGGACAGTCTACTGTCGAGCCATTGGAGCAGGTGCAAACCTCCAAGGGAGCAGCCGAGCCACAGCACTGACGAGTCGGCCGCGCGGAAGTGGTGGTCCAATAAGTCGAGCTGCTCATGAAGCTTCGATTTTCCCCTGTCCAGAGGGCATATTTGTATCGCCACCCCTGAGAACAGGTCGTTCGAGGCTATATGCGCGAACACTCGCTCCAGGGCTTTCGCAAGTACCGCATAAGTTTCGGCACTCTGCGCCCAACCACCAACTATGACGATCTCCAAGTGCCTCACTGCGTCACCAGGGCCGCCAGCGCACGGACAAGTTGGTCGATATCATTTTCATCATGTGCAGCAGAGAGGGTTATTCGCAGCCTGGCCGCCCCTGCGGGAACAGTTGGTGGACGTATCGCCACTACCAGAAAGCCCTTGGCGAGCAGTGCATTGCTGAGATCGACGGCCGCTGAGGAGTCCCCGACCAGCAAGGGCTGTATGGCCGTATCAGAGGGCATCAGCTTGAGGCCGACTTCCGCAACCTTCGACTTGAACCTGCTGATGAGTTGCTGCAGGTGCGTTCGCCGCCAGGATTCTTCAGTCAGCAGCTCGATGCTACGACAGGTAGCGGCCGCCACCGCCGGTGGCATGGCTGTCGTGTATATGAAGGTGCGGCTTTTCTGAGTCAGCGTTTCGATGAGTGCTTCACTGCCAGCTACGAAAGCGCCCGCCGTACCCAGGGCTTTACCGAAGGTGCCCATGAGCACTGGAACAGCGTCTTCATCCAGCGCATGGGCCTCACAGGCACCACCGCCCTTTGCCCCTAATACGCCAAGACCATGGGCATCGTCGAGCTGCAGCGCCGCGCCAGCCTGCGCTGTACAGGCCGCTATCATTCGAAGATCCGGCACATCGCCATCCATGCTGAACACACTGTCAGAACTCACCAGTACTCGCTGCGATGACGGCTGCAGCGCTGCGAGCCGATCGTGCAGATGCCGGACGTCGCCGTGGCGATATCTCACGAGCTTCGCACCACTGATAGAGGCTGCATCCAATAGTGAGGCATGGTTCAGCTTGTCCTGCAGCAGAACGTCCTGCCGGCCCAGCAAGCCCGAGGCGACGCCAAGATTCGCCATATAGCCTGTTGAATACAGCAGCACACGCGAGCGGCCAGTCAGTCGGGCCAAGGCCTGTTCAAGCGCCTCATGAGCGGACGTGTGACCGCAGACAAGATGACTGGCGCCGGAGCCGACGCCGTAGGTGTCGACGGCAGCCTTCAGAGCCCTGCTGACAGCAGGATGAGCAGCCAGACCCAGGTAGTCGTTACTGGAGAAATTGAGCAGCGTCCGGCCGTCGATTGTAACGCGCGCGCCCTGCGCGCTTTCGAGCAGTCGAGGCCGGCGAAACTGCCCAATCTCTGCAATTTCAGCGAGAGCCTTTTCGAGTCCCCAGCTGGCTGGTAAGGGCATGGCTACCCGGCAGCATTATAGAATTGTTCCTGACCACCCTGGCTCGCCAGTACAGCGGCCAGCTCAGGTTGCGCCTGCTGTACAGCCAGATGTTCAGGTTGAATGCCGAGCTTGCCGAACAGTGCCATATCGGTATTCGCGTCCGGATTCGCCGTAGTCAGCAACTTCTCACCGTAGAACAGCGAGTTTGCGCCAGCGAAAAAGCACATCGCCTGCATCTGCTCATTCATGCTTTCGCGACCGGCGGACAGCCGCACATAGGACTTCGGCATCATGATTCGCGCTACCGCGATTGTCCGAACAAATTCAAAGGGTTCCAGCGGTGCCTGATCTTCCAGCGGCGTACCTTTCACGGCTACCAGCATGTTGATCGGCACACTTTCAGGATGATGTGGCAGATTCGCCAGCTGCTTGAGCAGGCCAGAACGGTCATTCGCGCTTTCGCCCATGCCGACGATACCACCGCTACACACTTTCATGCCCGCATCGCGGACATGCGCCAGCGTATCCAGTCGATCGCTATAGGTACGGGTGGTGATAATCTGATCGTAGTATTCGGGCGAGGTATCCAGATTATGGTTGTAGTAATCCAGGCCGGCTTCAGCCAGGTCCGCCGCCTGCTTCTCTTCCAGCATACCCAGCGTCATACAGGTTTCGAGACCCAAGGCCTTTACACGGCGAACCATCTCCACCACGTACGGCATATCCTTTTCACGTGGATTCCGCCATGCAGCGCCCATGCAGAAACGGCCTGAGCCAGCTGCCTTGGCGCGCTCAGCAGCAGCCACGACTTTCTCGATCTCCAGCAGCTTCTCTTTTTCCAGGCCTGTGTTGTAGTGGCCACTCTGCGGACAATATTTGCAGTCCTCAGGACAGGCACCAGTCTTGATCGACAGCAGTGTGCTGACCTGAACCGCATTCGGATTGAAGTGCTGCCTGTGCACACGCTGCGCTTCGAACAACAGGTCGTTGAACGGCATGGCGAAGAGCTTGTTGACCTGGGCCACTGTCCAATCGTGCCGAACGGCACCGAGCTCAAACGCAGCAGAATCTCCGGCGGCAGATGAATTTTCGGGGGACCATTGCGATACAGATGTGACAGACATAAGCGTTTCCGGTATAAGCAGCGTCGATTAAGGATTGATCAATCACGATCATTGAACATTCAAGGAGTGAAGTGTTCATGTTCCAGCAAAAGCTGTCAACTTTTTTGCGCCCTCAGGTTTACAGGGTGGCCAAATGGCTCGACGAATGTGTCGGCCAGTTCGAGGCAGGATTCAACCGACCATTGCGCCGCTGTCTACTATGCGGGTCTGGAGAAGCCGGTGATCAAGCCTTATGTACAGGGTGCTTCGATGATCTCCCTAGGGTGCGCTCACCCTGCTCGATCTGTGGTGGCAACGTTGGCAGTGCACGCCTCCTGCACCCTGACCTGACGTCAGCGGTTTCACCTGCGCTCATTTGTGGCCAATGTATTCGGGTCCCGCCGGTTTATGACAAGGCGCGCTGCGGACTAGAATACGAATTCCCGGCTGATGAGCTCATCCGTAGCATCAAGTACCGCGCCGCGCTCCACTGGATACCACCACTCACATGCAGCGTGTCAAGCGAACTCGACATACTGCTCGACGGCTGTCAGTCAGAGCAGGTACGACTCATCCCTGTCCCACTTCATCGCAGCAAAGCTTGTCACCGTGGGTTCAATCAGGCGGCTGCTATCGCTCGCGCACTTGCCGTGCCCAAACGTCTACGGGTGGAGCACCGTCTGTTGCTTCGAGCCAGAGCGACCCGTCCGCAGGCCGCCCTTGCACCTGAGAGCCGTCGAGAAAATATGCGCGAAGCATTCATCGTGGATGCGCAACGGCTTCGAGAGCTTCGCTCGATAAAAGCGCTGACCACCCTCGTTCTGATCGATGACGTTATGACTACGGGAGCCACGGCTGATGAATGTGCGCGAGCACTTAAGGCAGTCGAACCGAGCCTGACGGTTCTGGTCTTCGCCTTGGCACGAAAGAGCCAGTGCTGATGGCTAGCCCTATCGGTAATCTTCCAGCAGCCGAAACTGAATACCACTGGCCTGCAGCCGGTTCAGCATCGGCTGCCCCAAAGCCATGACCGGTGTCACCACCCCATAGACCTTTGGCAGACGTCGAGCATCCTGTACAAGGCAGAGGCCGGTTTCAGCGAGCATCTTGGCCGTCTCGTCATAACCCGGGTCCCTGCCGGATACGCTGGTGAGTACCTCACGCGCTTCGGCCGCCTTCCCTTCGAGGTTCAACTCGCCCTGGAAAACAACTTCAAACCATGATTTCGCGCGGCGATGATCCGAGGGGCCATCGTGACCGGCCTTTGAGAGCAACCATTCGCGTGTCGTCTTGAACTGCGCAAGTGTGAACAGGCCACCGAGGAAGGCAGCACCGCCGACTATTCTCAGCAGGCTTTCCACCTTCACGTAGTGTCCGTAAGTGAACCGACCCCCATAGCGCGGATCGTTAGCTGCCGATCGTAAGACGATTTGTGGATCTATGGTCGGAAATGGACAGGCCCAGGCCTTTAGCACATCCCGCTTTGATAGCTTTGGCAGCATTGGCCTTATCGCCCGGGCGGCATTGGGCTGATCAAGATCACTACGCTGCAGAAGGTAGGATTTCACACGGGAGAACGCATGTATGGCCGAAGCCAGCGTACCGCCGGAGAGCCTACCACTGGCACTGACAAAACCTTCAACGGCTACATTACTGGTCTTGATCGCTTCATCGGAGAGCCCACGGGTGAGTTGTTGCACCGTATAGAAGACACCAAAATCATGCGGGATGGAGTCGAAACCACAGCAGTTTATGATCTTGACCTTTCGCGCTTTGGCCGCCTCATCGCATCGAATACGGAGTCCATCGACGAACTCCGGCTCTCCGGTAATGTCTGCATAGTGCGCACCGGCTTCGATGCAGGCCTTTACCAGCAGCTCTCCATGATGCACGAAAGGCCCTGCCGTGCTCAGCAGCACTCTGGCCGCAGATGCCATTTCCGCCAGCTCACCTGGCTTTTTGGCATCTGCCTTGATCATGCCGATCTGATCGCTCAGGGCGGGATTGATAGAGACCAGGCGCCGTTGCAGGCGCTTCAGCTTCTGCCTGCTGCGTCCAGCGATCGCGAAGCGAAAATTGGCGGAGAAGCTTGCGCGAGCGAGGTACTCGGCAGTGAGCTGACCAGTGAATCCCGTTGCGCCAAAAAGTACGATGTCGAACCGTGTAGATGCTATCATTTAATCCTTGTCCTGGTGTGCCAAGCCGTTTCGCGCAACGTACCTCCTGGAGCAAGTCAGCCCAGGCTCTCGGTTTTCAGCCATTGTATGCAATCACTGATACGCCTAAGGTTTTCATTTATTAGCTAATTTTCTTGCTAATGCCGCCAGGAATCAGGTCATGACCGACACAAGCACACCCATCACGCCGAATGAGGCCCGCTCCGGAGAAGCCATGTCTGATAAAAAGCAGTTTGCCATCGTGATGCTACTGGCCGCCATGTTTATTGCCTGGATACTCAGCGACAGTATTCATTCGACGGCACTCAACGAACGCTTGCTCGAGGACAAGACACTCCAGGCCTACCCCTACCCATTCAGGGTGCTGGAAGAGCATGACGGAGTCGTGACCATGAGCACCCTCCACGGCGAAACGGTGTCGCTGACTCAGGGCCTCCGAACTGTATTTCCCGCGTTGCAGGACGTCAAGGAAGATTCGCCCGAGATGATCGAAGCTCAAAAGCAGTTCGCGAGCATGCAGGCCCGCGCGCAACAGATCATGATCGAGCACGAAGACATTGATGCCGTGCAGTGGGTGGTGGATGAGAGCTGGTTAAGATTGAATAAGTACGATTTGCCGGTGACGTTGCGGTAAGCCAGGGCATCACCAATCAGGTTAAATAACAAACAAAGCGCTTGATTTTTGACCTCCTCGAAATTATTATTCGCCCCGCTGTCAGGAAGACAGCGCAGCCCGGCGAATGAACTGTTCCACAGGATGTGGATCACATAGCCTCCAGCCAAGTCTTCCTCCAGCACTCCCGTCCAGGATGGACATAATCGCTCAAGGAGGACGCATGCGCGCGTTCAGTTTCACTTCATTCGTTTCTCGAAAAAAGTCACTCGGTCAGGGCATGACGGAGTACATCATCATCGTTGCACTTATCGCTGTGTCCGCCATCGGCGTCTATGGCATGTTCGGCTCTGCGGTTCGAAATCAGGTTGCTGGTATGGCAGCTGAGATTGGCGGTCAGTCAGGCAACCCTGCGACTGGTCGGGCCAATCAGGCAGGCAAGGATGCTCTCACAATCTCTTCCGACAACGATCGAGCCAACCTGTCGAACTACGACAAGGGTGCGACCTCAGCCATCAAGTAGGTTTTAGCCCGATCCTCACGTAAGGTTTTCAGCCAGGTAGTCGAGCTAGCTTAATTAAGGAATTCGAAGATGCGACGTTTGAAAAGGATTTCAGACAGCAGTACGCAGCAAGGGAATGTGCTCGTTTTCTCGACACTATTCATGGCAGCCGTCTGCCTGGCTTTTTTACAGATCTACGATACCGGCAAGATCAGTCTCGAAAAGACGAGACTACAGAATATTGCTGACTCAGCAGCCTATAGTGCGGCTGTGTTGCAGGCTCGTGAGCTCAATTTTCACAGCTACATGAACCGGGCGATGGTGGTTAACCAAGCGGCCATCGGGCAGATGGTGGCTATCAGCTCGTACATGCAAGTCGCTCAGCAGAGCCAAAGAAATGCAAATCTCGTGCTTGATAAGCTTCCGGTGATCGGGCCCTTTTTCAAGGCTGCCGAAATCGGGCTTGGCACCATCAATATGGGCACTCAGATAGCGGCGTCTTCGACGACCTTTCTGCTCGACACCCTTATCGGGCTATTCAGCAAGGCATCTTTAGCCTGGCATGCATCGACCACTGTCCAGCTGGCCGAATCGATTCCTGCTTTGGTAAAGGACAACGATCCCGCTGCAGAAATCAATGTAGCCAGTGCTTTCTATATGGCAAAAGATCTGGTCGCCTTCAATAATTTCACACGCCGCTGGGACGTCGAAGATACGGAAATCGGATCAGCATCACCCAAGGATCGAGCTGAAGCGAAAAAACAGTTCGACAGCTTCAGGAATCTGGTCCTCGCCAGCCGCGATGAATTCGTCAAGAAGCGATCGAACACCTTTTTTAACGCGCCTCTCATCGAGATGGTTCAGCGTGGTGGTACTGAGTTTGGCAAAGTGCCGGGCAAGACGAACCCTTACTACAGCTGGTCTGCAGTCGATACCTTGAGCGTTCATACGCGAGACCTGGACGACATCTTCGACGATGATTGGAGTGAAGCGCTGCCAGTCGCCTGGGGCAGACAGGCGACCCATCATGAGACGGCATTCAAGTGGAGTTCGGTTAGTTCAAATGGATGGAACAAGGCTGCCAGAACCAACGCCTATGCCTGGGAAGCGAATCGGGTACGCGATGCAGCGGGAGAAAATTTCCTCGAAGGGAAGCGCAACACACCAGAACACATCGCGCACTACAAAGTAGGCGAAGGCCGTAACAATGGCTTTGGCATGCCCGCTCCCGGCGTAACCAATGGCGCAAACGTCGAGGGTCTGAGGAACTTCTATCAACTTCGCAAACCTACAGAGGAAGAGTCCCAGACCGGCATCAGCGGGAGCCCTGTTTTCAGAGTACTCATTCAGAAACCGCTGATTGCGATCAGTGACAGCAGTCGAAACGATACGCTCGTACGTCAAGACGGGAAGCTCGCCCTGCGCACGGCCGACGCCAGAACTGCTGCACTGGGAAATATGCACGCAACCGCTGCCGCGAGAGCAGTTTATGAACGCTCGGGGGATCTTTGGCGAAGAGCGGACAATCGCTACGAACTCGCAAATTTGTACAACCCCTTCTGGTATCCACGTCTGGCGGAGTTCGACGGCAAGACTGCCTTGGCGGCTGGAATCATGGCACTTGATTCGGTGGAAGAATAATGAAGATCTTTTTGAAACCATCAGCTCCGGGTCAGGCACTAACCGAGATACTCATCGTTAGTAGTCTGGTATTTGTACCCATGATGTTCGCACTGCCCTTACTCGCGAAATATCTCGATAGCCGCCATAAGGTCGAGCAGGCCGCACGGCACGCGGTCTGGGAGCGTACCGTGTGGAGCGAGACGAACTCAGCCTATGCGCAGAACACTGCCGTTCGCTCAGATTTACAACTGCTCGATCGCACCGATCGACTCGTGTTCGCGCATGAGCGGGCACCGGTCGGTGATATCGCGCCTGAGGGTAACAGCTCAGAATCGAAGGGCCCCGGTGAAGAATCCAGAAGCTTCATGCAATTCATCCCCGCCACACAATTTTCGGCTCAAGCGGGTGTGGCGGAAGCATCGAGCGGGCAGGTGTCGATTTTGCTGCCAGGCGGCGCGCAGGAGGAACGGCAGCTACAGAGTCTGACACGTGTGGCCGGCTCATTGGGTGGCATAGGCAGCGCAGCGACTGATCTTATTGGAGACATTTTCGAAAGGACCAGTTTCAAACTCGACACCAACGGATACGTGAAGTACCAGACGCAGGTGAATCTTCGCCCGCTTCCCTGGTACAAGGGCATGGATTCAGCAGGTCTTCCAGAGGCAGGACTGATTTACACAGGCAGCCTTGGCATGTTGACGAACGGGTGGCAAGCCGCCGGCCCAACGGAACAGGGCCGACAGCTTGCGCACCTCAATCCGACTGGCAAGCTTGGCGACAGTGACTTTGTTCCCAAGCTACTCGAAGTCGCATCCTGGACACCCTGGACGGAGGAGTTCAGGGAGCTGAAGCTCGGTCACTCCAACATTAACGCACTGCCAGTGAACCTGTTGAAACCTTACGCGGTGACTAAATGAAGAAAAGTCTCAAAATCCAGTGGCTATGTCTCATGGGATGGTTGATTGGAAGCGGATCAGCACTGGCTGACGATATGTGGCCAGAGATCGAATTCCCGCCTGAGGCAAAGGTTGAATTGATTGCCGAGGAAAGCTGGGTGACAGGTATGTTGCCGATGCGGATCTATCAGGTAACTGGCAGTAGAAAGGACAAGAGGATTTTCGAGTGGTTCGCAGCCGAGTGGCTGAAAACTGGAAGCCACTGCTTGTCGGATTCAGAACCGTTAAAGACCTTGAACGCTCTCGAGGCTGACTCAGCAAAGAAGGCAAATGTTCTGAGCTGCGTCATCGATGATCATATCGTGGTTGGTCAGTTTTCAAGCGGCTTGCAAGAGTCGGCCTTGATCTCGATAAGTGCGCCTGCTCGTGCAGTGCAACGCCCTGCTTCGCCCACGGTGAAAGCCCTGCAGTCTTACACCGGCGGAAAGATAATGAGCTATGAATACAGCAACTTCGGCATCAAGCAGGCGACTACGTTGGCGATCGAGACCCGCGGCCAGCCGGACTTCGTGGTAGAGAGTCTCTCAGGCGCCTTGCTCAGGAACGATTGGCGAGTGGAACGCCTAGGAGGTTTACCAGGTTCTGGACACATGGGGAGGGAGCTGGTGGCTGTGCTGAGGCACGAGCGGATACTGGTATCGGTTCAGGCAATTGATAACACACGGAGTGGTGTCGTTGTAGTCATTGAAACGGAGGGCGGACAATGACGAGCTCCCTGATTTTTCGTCAGCTACGCGGTTCTATTGGTGTCGAGTACCTGGTCTGCCTCCTCATGCTGGTAGCCATCCTGTTCACGCCACTTGGTGATAACGGACTCCCTTCACCAGGCGGCAAAACGGTCGGGGAACGGCTCGTGGAGAGCATCAGAGCGAATCACAATGCCTGGGTGTATGCGATGTCGATGCCCGATGCGCAATAGCCGTTAATTGATTCGGCGTTAAACAATCGAAATTTCACATGGAGGTGAATTTCATGAAAGGTGTTCTGAAATCATGGGTGATGATTATCGTCGCCCTCATCGTCGGTGGTCTGGCGGTCTATCTTTCAGCCAGCTATCTGGATGCCAAAGAAGAGTCGCTCACTGCCCGCCTGAAAGCGCAGTTCGCAACAACGGTCGAAATCCTGGTAGCGTCACAGGATATCGAGGCCGGTGCTTTCGCATCCGCTGGTAATCTGGCAGTGGCTTCCGCAGATCCAGAGTTTCTGCCGGCCGACATACTCACACCGGCCGAATTCGAGTCAGTTAAAGCGCTGGAGATCATGCAGGCGATTCCCGCCGGCAAACCCTTGCTCAGAAGCTATCTCGGCAGCGAAATTGCCTACACGTTTTCCGAGCTTATTCCGGTCGGTTTCCGACCCGTGACTATCAGAGTCGATGAGAACTCGTCGAACGAGCGGATGATAGAAGTTGGTGATCGGGTAGATCTTCTCAAAGCCCCATCAGAGTCTGAAGGCACTCAGCTGCGACTTGTTGCGGAAAACATCGAAGTTGTTGCAACCGGCGCAATGCGCAGCGCCTCGAAGGACGCCTCGAAAGGTCAGGTGGCAGGAACAGATGATCGACAACACTACTCTACGATCACAGTTCTCCTCGAAGTAGCGAAAGCTTCAGAAATCATGTTCGCGCAAAAGGACGAAAGTCTCATCACCTTACTGCGAAACAGAGGGGACAATAGCTCACTGGCCAATCAGCTTGGTAGCTATGGTAAGAGCAGATCGATCACCGTGTATACCAAGAGCGGGACGGCTTCAGGCTCTCTTACCGGAAAGAATGTCTCACTGTCAGCACATTGAACCTAAACCAGCTCTAAGCACGAAGCAATTAATCTCGGCAAACCCGGCGGAATGGATTCCGCCGCACACGATTGACGTCATATTAAAGGATGTACTATGGCGATTTACCTTCACGATACGCCTGCAGGTGTTCCTGCGCCGGCGTTTTACCCCAGTTCTGAAAGAAAATCAGTTGCATTTGCACTGATCATCACGCTGTCTACCCTGCTGACGCTTTTGAGCGTTCCTGCAGCTGCGGCTGATCGGTTTCCCATCCATCGCACCGATGCGGTCAGTTTGCATCTCGGCAAGGTTGAGACGCTTCGAATCAAGGATATCGAACGCGTTGCGGTGGGGAATGACGACATAGTTTCTACCAGTCTGCTCGAAAATGACGAGCTTCTGATCATCCCGCAGAAGGCTGGAGACACTGAAATCGTTATCTGGCAAACAGGTAATCGAAAACAGCTGGTGCGCATACAGGTTCGGGCCGAAAATCCTGACAAGCTTGCGCGTCAGGTTCGAGCACGTCTAACGCCTTTCCCCGCTCTTAAAGTAAGCGTCAGGGAAAGCCTCGTTTTCGTTACCGGGCAGCTGAAGAGCGCCAAGGACCTTGAGCGTATCCAGACGCTGCTCGGCAAGGAACTGATGCAACAGGTCGTACTGCAGCTGGATGTGGACAGTGTGGCGGTCGTCCGATCTGCGCTCAAGCACATCACGACATTGCACGTCGAGTCTTCCGACGATGGCATACGGCTGACTGGGTCATACGCACCTGAGTTCAAGAACACGCTCGAGACCGTTCTCCAGCGCTACCCCCAGGTGATCAATCTGGCTCAGATCGATCTGGCCAAGATGAAGTCGATGATCCTAATCGACGTGAAAATTCTGGAGCTGCGCAAGCGGAATCTTGAGCAGCTCGGTGTTCGCTGGGACAGCTCTATTGCCGGTCCTTCTGCTGCAATTGCTGCCACTGGTACCGTGAATCCGTTTTTCAGATCTGCAGTGGACTCCAATGGTGCCGCCCAGATCGCCGCCGCAATCCCGGTCGATGACACGAACTTCCATAGTTCAGTAGGACTGCTGACCAATGTGGGCTCAAGAATAGACCTGATGGAAGAAGCTGGCGAAGCCAGAATGCTGGCCAGACCCATGCTCAGTGCAAGAGACGGTGCCGTGGCAACGTTCCACTCTGGCGGTGAACTCCCCTACCCGATCGTTGACCCAGACACCGGCAAAATCGCTGTAAGCTTTCGAAGTTACGGCGTGAAACTCAACGTGCTGCCGCAGCTGAGCTACGAAGGCAAGATCATGGTTGAGGTCAATGCCGAAGTTAGTTCCATAGATAGCTCGATAAACATCAACGGCGTGCCGGGCCTAATCTCCAAGTCGGTTTCATCCACCATCAATGCAATGGACGGCGAGACAATCGTGATGTCCGGGCTTCTGGCAAACACAGAGGCCGAGAGCATCAGTAAAGTACCGCTCCTGGGCGACCTGCCATTGATAGGCGCGCTATTCAGAACGACCAACACTGAGAACGAAGGCCGTGAGCTGGCGATATTCCTTACGCCAAGAATCAAATTTCTCGACTACAGCGGTGAAGGCGCCTCTTCGGAGACACAGATTACCGAGCTCGAGAAGTTGGGTGAGCGAGTGAGTGAAAAGACCGCCGATATGGACTGGGTTTCCAGAAGGATTCAGGACTGATGATTACCATTGTTGTGCGTGACCGCAACGGCGGATTCATTGAAAGAAGCAGTTGTTCGTCCATGCGATGCAGCGTCGGCAAGAGCACATCCAACTCGCTCGTGCTGAAAGGCTGGTCGGTACAGAAGGAACACTGTGTGATCGAAGTCGTCGGCACAGGCGCTCAGGTTGCGCCGGTTAATCAGTCGGTAGTTCGATTGAATGGACGGCGTATCGACGCTGTGCAGCCTGTGAATCGCGAAGACGTCATTCAGATTGCCCAGCATTGTCTCTCCGTCGATTGGCTTGTCGAGACTGACGCTACTTGCGCCGCCACTGAGGGCGATACAGCCAGTGCCGACTACTTGCACACTGCCGAAACGACGAGCCCGGTTATGTCAGCACTGCCGTTGAATTCGGCGCCAGAGCTTGCCGAGAACAGCAATACAGCAGAGATGCGTCGTCTTCAGATTCAGGTCCACCACGACCTGATCCGATATCTGGAGCGCCGAAGAATCGACGTCAATACGCTGCCCGAAGAAGACCTGTGGCGGCAAGCGCCGGAGTGGATCGCAGAAGTCATCAATAAGATGGATGCGCTACCAACCTCGATCGATCGACACGCTCTGGAAAAGAGAGTGCTTGATGAAGCGCTCGGGCTTGGCCCGCTAGAGATCCTGCTGAAAGACAGTGCGGTCACGGAAATCATGGTGAATGCACACGATCAGATCTTTTTTGAAAAGTCCGGTCGACTTCATCGGTCGACAGTCGAGTTCTCTGACAAGCAGGCAGTTATCTCGGCTATCGAGCGCATCGTTGCGCCTCTGGGGCGCAGGATCGATGAGTCCTCGCCGATGGTCGACGCCAGGCTGAAGGATGGCTCACGGGTAAATGCTGTTATACCACCCCTAGCCCTCAAAGGTCCGTGCATCACGATCAGGAAGTTCCCGGAACACAATCTGACGGCAGCGCAGCTTTGTGAGTTTGGCAGTATGAATCAGGCCATGGCTGATTTCCTGAATCTGATTGTCAGAGAAAAACAGAATGTGGTGATATCTGGCGGCACCGGCTCTGGAAAAACCACGCTGCTCAATGTGCTGTCAGCAGCGATTCCGTCCAGAGAAAGAATCGTGACAGTAGAGGATGCGGCGGAACTCAGACTGACCCAGCCAAATCTCGTATCGCTTGAAGCGCGACCCTCCAATCAGGAAGGCAAAGGTGCTGTCACCATACGTGATCTGGTGCGCAATTGTCTGCGCATGCGGCCAGATCGGATAGTCGTCGGAGAATGTCGAGGTGGTGAAGCCCTGGACATGCTTCAGGCGATGAACACTGGACACGACGGCTCGTTGACAACTGCTCATGCCAATACGCCGCGAGATTGCCTCTCCAGAATGGAGGTCATGGTGATGATGGCAGACATGGGCATGCCCATTCAGGCGATCAGGGAGCAGATTTGCTCTGCCGTCAGCTACATCGTTCAGCAAACTCGGTACGCCTGTGGTAGCCGCAAGGTTACCTCGATTAGTGAGGTTTGCGGTATTGAGCAGGGCGTCGTTCAGCTCGCGGAGATTTTCCGCTTTCAACCGACGGGCTATGACGCGGATGGCAGGGTTCAGGGCCACTTCGTAGCGACTGGAATCATTCCCGAAATATGTGATCAGCTGAGACGCCGTGGCGTCAGCGTTGACATGGGCTGGTTCGACAACAGTGGCGTCGCGGCATGATGCTTACACTTATCGTGGCGTTATTTTCTGCGAGTGCACTTCTGCTGACTTTAGCACTCGGCAACAAGATCCAGTTTGCCATAACCATGCTTCACAGCAGAACGCGGAAACTTGGCGCAGAATCTGGCACGCCGGGCTCGATCGTGCAGTCGCTTTGGTTGGAACCGGCTGTCCGGGCAGTGGTCGGATTCATGCTCATCCTTATCTTGCTCACAGTCGATTTCCCAGTGCCTTCAGCCATTTTGGCTGGTGTTGCCGTGCTTGTCCTCCCAGTTGCCATAAAGGCCCACGCCCGTATCAAGCGCATGCAAGCACTGCAGGCACAGCTGCCGGACGTGATTCTGGGCGTTTCGAGTGTGCTCGCCTCGGGCTCCAGTCTCATGACCGCCCTTGAACTCTGCTGTAAGGAAAGCATGCAGCCTTCGAGAGAAGAGTTTTCCAGACTGCTAGGTGATTTGCGGATGGGCATCCCGCTCGAACAGGCGATTTGCGACTTCGAAAAGCGCAATGCTTGCGAAGCCGTAACGCTGCTTTCAACCGGCATTCTTATCAACAAGGAGGTCGGGGGAAATCTCGGCATCATGTTGGGCAACCTTGCGGAGACACTCCGGCGGAAACGGGAGATGGAAGGCAAGATCAAGGCCTTGACCTCACAAGGGCGAATGCAGGGTTGGGTGATGGCGGGACTGCCATTCCTGATTGCATTTGCTGTCTACCATCTCGAGCCGCAGGCTATGTCCAGGCTATGGACCGACCCATGGGGATGGTTGGTGCTCGGCGTCGCCACCATACTGCTTGCGATGGGCGGCATGATCATCCGCAAGATTGTGATGATCGATATCTGAACCCGAACATTTTCATGGAAGATTCTTCAATGTTAAGCACCAGCTTCATCATCAGTCTTTTTGTGCTCAGCGCCTGTCTGCTGGCCTGGGGCCTCTGGCGCCTCGCAACCTGGATGAGAGCCCAGCACAGGGACTACATGGATCCACTGCCGCGACTGCTGCGGCTGATCTGGCCCTTAGTCGCCGCGCTAGAGCCCTTGGCTGATTTATTCATACCACAACGTCTGCATCAGCGTCTTGAGCAGCAGCTGCTGACCTCTGGCATGAGCTTACTACTCACCTCGGCAGAATATATAAGTCTGCACGTGGTTTCGGCCCTGCTTAGCACTGGCATTGGCTGGGTCTGTCTTGCAACCGTAGGCTACGACACCTCGGTGTCGACCATTCTACTCCTGTTGACTGTCGGTCTCGTGTTCCCGCAGCTGAGCGTACGAGATATGCGCCTGAAGCGTCAAAAAGCGCTGATAAGAGCTTTGCCTGTGCTCGTCGACTATCTCGTCATGACACTCGAAGCTGGTCTGAATTTCTCAGGCGCCTTACAGCAGGCCGTAGCCAAGGGACCTGATGGCCCCTTGAGGAATGAATTTGCGCGTGTACTTCGGGATATACGGGCTGGCAAAAGTAAGGCAGAAGCTCTGCGGGAACTGGCATCACGAAACCAGGTAAAGGAGCTCAACCTTCTCGTGAACGCAATTGTGCAGGCTGAGCAAAGTGGCTCGAGCCTTTCCGGCACTCTGAGTATTCAGGCGGAACAGCGGCGCAGCGAACGATTTCAGCGTGCTGAAAAACTGGCACTTCAGGCCCCGGTGAAGCTCGTTTTTCCGCTTGTTGCCTTCATTTTCCCCATTACATTCATCTTGTTGGGCTTCCCCATCGTCATGAAATTCATGTATGAACTCTAAGACTATCGGCTTGCGGTTCCCGAATGTTGGCAAGCTCGAGAGACGGGAGATCGAGACGTTCATCGCAGCGTCATTTTTTCAGCGCTTACGTGGACTCCTCGGCCGAAAGAGCCTCGGTGAGTTTCAGGGGCTGCTCCTCGAGGAGTGCAATTCGGTGCACACCATCGGCATGCGGTTTGCGATAGACATCATTTTTCTGAGTGCCGATTTTCGTATCGTTGAGATACACAGCGCGGTTGCAGGCTTCAGTTTCCGACGCTGTAAAGCAGCTACCCATACGCTTGAGCTGGCGGCCGGCCAAGGTCAGTTACTGCGCTGGACGGTGGGGGACGCTCTGAAGCTGCACCAGAAGAGCACTGACGAAAAAATTCATTGTGAAAAGGAATTCGCGATATGAGTTGCTACTTCTTGAGATCGGTAAGGCTTAGCGGCCATGCATCGGCTTCGTGTGCGCACATAGTTCTAGTGCTGCTCATGCTGAGCGTTACAAGTGCCTGCACACATTTGCAGACGAGTTCAGGCGCCCGTGCAGACATGAGCAGCAGCGAGCGTATCGATGAAGCTGACAGGCTTTACAGTCGCGGACGCTATAGCGAGGCACATCAGGCCTATCTAGACATAACCCGTGATTACCCTTCATTCAGTTACGCTTGGTTCAAGCTGGGCAATACCAGTATAAAGACGGGCCACGCTGATTTGTCGGTCGCCTGTTATGAACGAGCAATCAGTCTCGACGGTAACGATCAGCGCTACTGGTATAACCTGTCCCTTGCGCACCTGCAGCTAGCGAAACAGCGTGCCCAGGCGGCGCTTCAACGAAATCCGCAGGCTGACAACTCGCAGCTCATACAACTGATAGCCCAAATCGATGCGGCGGGTCAGTTATGAAGGCTTCCATTCGACCAGCTTTAAGCAGACATTTTCAACACGGCGTCTCAATGGTGGAAACGCTATTCGTTCTGCCTGTGTTGTTAGTCTTCATACTAGGCATTATTGAGTTCAGCTACGCGTATCGAGCCAAGTCGACGCTTAATCATGCAGCGATGGCTGTGGCCCGGACTGGCAGCATCACCAATGCATGCAAGCCTGCGATGGACCGGCAAATTATACTGTCGATGGTACCGTTATTCATGGATGCAGATCGGTCCCCGCTGCAGCTCAGCGTCAACGCGCTTACGCCCGACCTGGTGAACAGAATCAATATCGCCACCCAGCTTGATATTATCAGCCCGACGCTAAAGATCTTCGATGCGTTTAAACAGGATCTCATGCTCAGTGCTGGGCAGATTGGTGATTGCGGCGATAAAAGCCTGAAACCGATGAAGTTGAATACGGTTATTCCCAATGACAACCTCCGCTTCAGGACGAGTGCCACAAAAGTTATCGATGGCCGACACGTCAGTATTCAGGATGCAAATCTGCTCAAGATCAAGCTCAGATATTGCCATGAGCTTGTAACGCCGGTGCTGGACCGCGCCATCGAGCTTGCTCAGCGTCTCATCCCAGATTCGTTCTTTGGGGCGGAGCGGCGGGTTTTCCTTACGGCTTGCACTAACGGCGGCGGCACAATGAATCCCGCTGCGCCCTTCCAGCGGCGCTTCGTTGTATTGACCGCTGATGCGATTGTGCACATGCAGACGCCAGTAATGGGTCGATTCCTCGACCAATAGTTTCCATCACCATCAGTTGAAAAGGAGTTCCTGATGTTCAAGTTCGATTTCAGTACCGCGAGCGCTTCCGGTATTACCCGTAGATCCAGCACAAGCGCACCAGTGGGCATCCGATGGTCGCAGGCACTAATCGCTCTGCTCATTGGTGCAGCTGGTGCTGCGGAGGGGGCAGGCTCAACCACACCATTCTTTTACGACCTGCTCTCGCCACAGCTCAGGTTGGATAGCAATTTGTCGAAAGCCGCTGGCCTGACCATCTTTGAACAGTCGCGCAAGGTCGCTTCGCCACTCACCTTTCCTATGGCACCGTTTGTAGAACCACCAATTCAGGATGTGGCCTCGAATGAAGTTGCAACAAGTGAGCGGCAAAGTGACTCTGAGGCGCGGCTTTTCGACAGCGTAACCGTTTTGTTCGATGCGGCTGAAGAGACGGGTATTCATGAAGTGCTTGCTGGTGCGCTTTCTGAAATTACGGCGCGTGGCGCGACTGTCACGGCGTCATGTTCCGACGCTGCATGCGGTGATACCCAGCGCTGGAGTGAGCGATTCAAATTATATGGATCAGGCTCGAATGAGCAGCAGGCTTATCATCGTTTAGCGATTTCAGCGTCCAGCACCGGCGAGCAGCAATTCGTATCAGATATATTCGAGATATACGCCACACGCCTAGGTTGTTGCGTTCGGCTGGCTGTGAGCCACCACAAGCCCAATGTCAATCAGTATCAAATTCAGGAGAACGGCAATCTGGATCCTTTGGCCTTTGCCTCTAAACCATTTTCAGTCTATTTCAAGCATGGAGAAGACCGCTTTCCGACAAGTCGGACGCATGCCTTAGCGGAGCAAATAGAGTCGCTGCGATCTTGCAGTAGAAGTCGGCCGATCCTTCTCGAGGGGCATAGCGACTCAACCGGCTCCCGAGCAGCCAATCGTGCTTTATCTGAACGCCGCCTGGCTAGTGTGCAAGCCGCCTTGCTGGCAGCCGGGGTCCCCGAGGAATGTCTGCTAACTGCCGCGTATGGAGATGCCTCGCCTGACAGTGCGTCGGCTGCAGAGCAGCGCAAAGTTGTCGTACGGATGCTCTCTTCTGGATGGAGTGGCATAGCTGTAGCGGTTCCGCCCACTACTACCCCCGAAGCTCAGACCGGACAGCAGAGAAATCCGCCCGGAGCGCCTCTATAGCGACCACCCGGCGTGCTGCTACGGGAAGGGAGAGCCCGTGCGCAACGCCATCGAGTGCGTGAAGGATGATGCTTGCACACCTGTATGGAGTAAGCCAATTGCCGACTTGTTCCCGTCGCATCCGCACAGGATACTGCGTTCCTCCAAGATGGCGCATTTGGCCCCATCAATCAGCAGGACCTACACAATGTCATCAACTCCACTGCCGGTGCCTTCGCCTGTTGGCCTCAAGGAGGCCTTCTGGTATTGGCTGAAGCTCGGCTTCATCAGCTTTGGCGGCCCCGCCGGACAAATCGCCATCATGCATACCGATCTGGTGGAAAAGCGCCGCTGGATTTCCGAGCAACGTTTTCTGCACGCCCTGAACTACTGCATGCTGCTACCGGGTCCGGAGGCGACACAATTGGCGATTTATATCGGCTGGCTGCTGCATCGCACCTGGGGCGGCATCCTGGCCGGGGTGCTGTTCGTGCTGCCATCGCTCCTGTTGCTCTGCCTGTTGGCCTGGGTGTACCTGGTGTATGGCGACGCGCCAGTGATCAGCGGCATTTTGTATGGCATCAAGCCCGCTGTGGTGGCTATCGTGCTTGCGGCGGCCTGGCGGATTGGCTCGCGAACGCTCAAGAACGGCTGGCTCATTGCTATTGCAGTGGCGGCTTTCCTGGCAATTGCCGTGCTATCTGTTCCATTCCCGGCCATCGTAGCGCTCGCAGCAGTGCTTGGTCTGATTGGCGGGCGGCTACTCCCCGGGCGCTTCCGGCTTGGCATGACACACGGCGGCAGCGCAAAGACAAGTTATGGTCCCGCGTTGATTGATGACCACACGCCTACACCACCGCATGCCATCTTCTCCTGGCGCCGCTTGATGATAATCAGCGGCGTCGGTGTGCTGCTCGGCGTTCTCATACTCGGTGCGCTGGCAGCCATTCTCGGTAAGGACCAGACGCTGGTGATAATGGGCTGGTTCTTCACCAAGGCAGCCTTGCTGACCTTCGGTGGGGCATATGCTGTGCTGCCCTATGTGTACCAGGGGGCAGTCGAGTCCTACGCCTGGGTCACGGCGCCGCAAATGATCGACGGGCTGGCACTGGGTGAAACTACACCCGGTCCACTGATCATGATCGTGGCCTTTGTAGGCTTCGTCGGCGGCTGGACAAAGGAGATCTTTGGCAGCGAGAGCCTCATGCTTGGTGCGATGGCAGGCGCTGGTGTGGCAACCTTCTTCACCTTTCTCCCCTCATTTTTATTCATTCTCGCTGGTGGGCCGCTCGTGGAATCGACGCGCGACAACATCAAACTCACTGCCCCGCTCACTGCAATTTCGGCAGCGGTCGTTGGCGTGATCGCAAGTTTGGCGGTGTTCTTTGGGCAGCATGTGTTCAGCCCGAATGGCGAATGGATCTCACTGGACTGGTTGGCGATTACGATTGCAGCCGCAGCACTGGTAGCCTTGGTTCGTTTCCAGGTGGGTACGATAAGACTGATTGCGATAAGCGCCCTGCTCGGGCTGCTGGCGTCGCTGCTGGGCCTTGCTCAAGGGTAGATTTTCGCGACAGGGGATCTATTGGAATCCGCCACGCTGTTACGGCGCGACGGCCTTCAGGAACCGCCCTTCATAGGGGTCAAGTGAGACGCTGAAGTTGCCATTGGAGGCAAGCTCTTCACGACCGCTCTGCAGGTCTAACAGCTGTGTTGCCGGGGTGGATGTCAGCAGTGCACCAGCAGAAAAACTTACGTTCTTGACCGAGCCGGACAGGTTTACCAGATAGGCAATCCTGTCTGAACCGTCGCTCTTCAACACTGCAAACACCCGGCCACCTGATAAAGTGGTGTCATCAACGGTCAGCGCTGTAGCCGTTCCTCGGTAAAGCGCAGGCTCCTGACTTCGAAGAATGTTCAACTCCCCGACGGCCCCCTTCAATGCGAGCGCTTCAGCGTATTGAGGATCGGACAAATCGATATTCACCCCGTCTACACGAGCCTGTGTCCGGCTGACGAAGTCATCACAGGTGCCTTCGTTGAGACCGATACCGCCGTCGAGCCCGCAATCCACACGCGTGTCAAAACCGTCGAGTTCAGCGCCTATCTCCTCGTTGTAGTACAGGCTGCTGGGGCCACTGTAGGCAGCCTGCGTTTCGAATGCAGCCCCGATTCGCTGCCAGTATTCCGGGTCTACCGGCTCGGAGAGGTTACCGCGTTGTAGCAGGTCCCCCAGTCGAACGCGTTCGTGGTTGGTGAGGAAATTAGTGGGCACAGCGAAGTCCGGGTACTGAAAGCTGCCCTCTTCAATGCCGAAGCCAATCCGCAGGTTCTCTGCGGTGGGGGCACCCAGCCCGGACTCATCGATCGCGAAGCTTTGCACCAGCGCATTACGCAGCGGGATATCAAAGGCTGAGCACAGACCAGGTTGATCAGCATCACCGTACAAGGCTGCGCTCAGCGATGCTCGATTGGCTTCATAGACGTCCCCGACTACAAAGCCAAGAGACTTGGCCGGCTTACCTGCAAATTCGTAATCGGTGCGGTCGGCGGCGACTTCGACAGCCCGGCGAATCTCGCCGAGTGCCCCAACGGGTATCTGATCAGCTCTGTCCAGGCGCCAGCCATCGATGCCGAACTCTGTAATCCAGTAGCTGGCCACCGCCTGGAAGAACTCGAGATCCTGCGGGTAAACCGCCCTGCGGCTGAATTCGCCTTCGACCGCACCGATTGTGGACACATTTAGTCCCCCAGGGCTCGGATAAGCTGCCGCATTATTCTTGAAGTGGCCGAACGCGCCGTCGAGGAAGACATAGATACCGCGCTCGTGCGCAGCATTGACGAGCTGACGCAGCTGATCGGGCGAACCGAAGTTCGGATCGACATTGAAATAGTTGCTGGCGAAATAGCCAGTCGCATCGCGACGATCGACGAAAAAGCTCTGACCGGGCATGGCAACTGACTCGAAGACTGGCGAGAGCGAAATCGCGTTGACGCCTAGCGACTCGATGTAGTCCAGCGAATCGATTACGCCCTGTAGATCACCCCGATGGTCACTGCTGCCCAAACCAGTGTTGTAATTAGCGGTCGTATCGCCATCAACGAAAGCCTCAAGAACAACCTGGTACATCCGTAGGTCACGTACTGAGGCGTAGCGTTCCGCGTCACAAGCATAAGCTGTATAGGTCTCGGCCCCATCACGGTTGCCGATGCTTCCAGAGCCCTGAATGTCACTACCGCCACCGCAGGCCACGATTCCAAGGCCCATAGCGGCAACGATGGCTGCGCGTAAGGCAAGCTTGGTTGGAAATCGGGCTACTCGCATGCTGGGCTCCAGGGACTGGCTGCTGAGTTCGCGCTGCTTATCAACACGATAGACCCAGTCTAACTGATAATTAACAAAGGCTCACGCATGAACGTGCAGGCCTGCAGCCGCATCTACTTTTGCAGATCCTTCGGTATCTTGAAGTCACGAACTTTCCAGGGTTTGTCACCGCGACCCTTTCTGAATTCGCGCAACTGGAATACATAAGCCAGCACTTGGGCAACTGCAAGGTAGAGACCGCTGGGTATCTCCTTGCCCACCTCGGTATGATAGTAGATGGAACGCGCCAGTGGGGGGCTCGAGACAATTTCTATCTTGTGCTGTGCAGCTATCTCTCGAATTCGAGCCGCCGCGAAATCTCCGCCTTTGGCCAGCAGTATTGGCGCGTTGTCGCCATTACTGTCGTATTTCAAGGCCACCGCAAAGTGCGTTGGGTTGGTAATGATAACGTCGGCCTTCGGCACGTCCTGCATCATGCGTCTGCTGGCAGCTTCCATTTGCGCTTCGCGAATGCGGCGCTTTACCTCGGGCTTACCCTCAGTGTCCTTATACTCGTCCTTGACCTCCTGCATGGTCATCTTGAGATTCTTGTTGTTGTCGTATAGCTGGAACGGAACATCGACAATCGCAATCAGAATGGTGGAGCAGCCAAGCGCGAAGAAGGCCCAGGCGACGATTTCGAGTGCATCCTTCATCCCTGCAACAGGATCCTCCCGCCCCAACAGGACGAGCGCGTCAATCGAGTTACTGATGATCAGCCAGCCCACGGTCCCGATAGTGGCCGACTTGGCAAGCGCCTTTACCAGCTCCATCAATGACTTCATGGAAAACATGCGCTTGATACCGGAGATCGGATTGATCCGGCTACCCTTGAACGCCAGTGCCTTCACCGAAAACATCCAGCCGCCGAGGGCTATTGGACCTGCGATGGCTGCTATCAATAACACGCCGAGAAGCGGCGCCGTAGCTACTGCCGCGCGTTCAGCCTGCAGGCCGAGCAGACTGAACATGGCACTCGTGTCGAACAGCATTTCACGGTCGAGCGTGAATGACTCGGTGAAAGCCTGCACCATGGTTGTAATGAGGAAGCTGCCGAACATGAGGATGCCACCGCAGCCCGCAAACAGCACAGCAAAAGTTGCCAATTCGCGGGAACGCGGAAGCTGACCCTCCTCCCGGGCCTTCTCTATCTTCCGTTGGGTGGGTTCCTCGGTTTTTTCCTGACTGCTGTCATTTTCAGACATGCGCGAAGGCTCTCGTCGTCAAATCAGCGCTCATCATTTGGCTTGGATGAACTCGTTCATGAATTCGAATGTCTGTTCGCTCAACAGTTGGAACTGCGGCAGCACTTCGCCGAAGGTTGCCCAGATGGCAACGAGGCCGAACAGCACCGTCATCGGAAAGCCGATGGAAAAGATATTCATCTGAGGCGCGGCTCTGGTCATCACACCAAATGACAGGTTCACAAGCAGCAAAGCCGTCACCGAAGGCAGCGCAATCATCATTGCGGCAGAAAACATCCAGCTTACCCTGCTGGCGAGCAACCAGAAGGCTGAGCCACTCAGGCTGCCTGCTTCAATCGGCATGACAGTAAAGCTGTGGACCAGCGCCTCGAACAACACGAGATGCCCGTTCATCGCCAGAAACAGCAGCGTGACCATCATCAGGTAGAACTGGCTCACAGCGGCTACCGTGATGCCGTTGGCCGGATCGACCATGGCGGCAAAGCCCAGGCCCATCTGCATCGCCATAACCTGACCTGCGACTACAAAGACCTGGAACAACACCGTAACCGCATAGCCCATCGCCATGCCGATAATGACCTGGTACATGACCAGCAGCATGGCCTGCATCGAAGTCGGATCAAGCGCCGGAGCCTCGGGTAAGGTCGGCACGACCGCTACTGTAATGGCGAGCGCCAGGCTGAGGCGCACGCGGGCGTTGACAAAGTTGGCACCGAATATCGGCACGATCATCAGAAAGCTGGCGATACGGAATAACGGCCAGAGATACTGGCCAATCATCTGCCCGATTTCAGCTTCGGAGAAGGTAAACATGCTAGCCGATCAGCGTCGGTAAGCTGGTAATCAGGGTGGTCGAGTAGTCCATCAACTGACCCAGCAGAGAGGGACCCGCCCAGATGATGACCAGCAGCGTAATGATCAGACGCGGCAGGAAGCTGAGCGTCTGCTCGTTGATCTGCGTCGCGGCCTGAAAGGTACTCACAATCAAACCAACGACAAGACTGGGGACCACGATGATCGTGACCATCTTGACGATGAGCCACAAGGCCTCGCCGTAGATATCGAGCACTACCTCTGGTGTCATCATATGCCGTAACTCGCTGCAAGTGTGCCCATGATGAGTGCCCAGCCGTCGACCAGCACAAAGAGCATGATCTTGAAGGGCAAACTGATGATGAGCGGGCTGAGCATCATCATACCCATCGCCATCAGCACGCTGGCTACGACCATGTCGATGATGAGGAAAGGTATGAAGATCATGAAGCCCATCTGGAATGCGGTCTTTAGCTCGCTGGTCACGAAGGCCGGTAGCAGGATGTTCAGCGGCACGTCGTCGGGGTTATCGAAAGTCTGATCTTCACGTGCCAGGCGGATGAAGAGATCGAGATCACTCTCCCGGGTCTGCGCCAGCATGAAGGTCTTGAATGGTTTTACACCTTCGACAAAGGCATCCTGAATACTCAGTTCTTCGTTGAGATATGGTTGCAGCGCCTTCTCGTTCGCTACATTGAAAACGGGCGTCATGATGAAGAAGGTAAGAAAAAGCGTGAGGCCGACGATGATCTGGTTCGATGGTGTCTGCTGCAGACCAAGCGCCTGCCTGAGAATGGAAAATACGATGATGATGCGGGTGAACGAGGTCATCATCATGACGAAGGCAGGGATGAAGGTCAGCGCCGTCATCACCAGCAGGATTTGCAGGGTTACAGAGTAACTCTGGGTGCCGTCAGGATTGGTAGTGAGATTGACGGCGGGCAGTCCGTCGATGGCAGCATGACCAACCGAGCTCCAGGTACCGGCAATCAGTGCGAGAATGATCAGCACGATTGTCAGGGGACCGTTCCATAAGCGGTCAGCTCTTGCTGGAGCTTCCTGGGTGGCGGCCTGATAGGGCTTCCGGGTCGTCCTGCTGCTCGTCGGCAGCTTGCGTGTCGTTGTCGTGGCGCTTCGCATCGGCAATGCTTTTCTCTTGAGTTGGCTTCTTCAGCAAACTCTGCAATTTCCTGGCAAACTCACTATTTTCAACTGACACATCAATGGGTTGCTCAAGCTCCAGCAGCTTATTTATCTGCTGCGCCGTAATGCCGACAAGTATTTGACGCTCCCCCACCTGTACCACCGCGATCCGCTCACGTGAACCAAGCGAAATCGCCGCGACAATCTTCAACTGCCGATTCTGCATACCAGGACCGCCGGAAAACCGACGCATGATCCAGCCCACCGCTACGATCAGCACGATGATCAGCGCGAGCGAAAAGATGATTTCCAGTGATTGTGAGGCAGGCGTTTCCATACGGCTCTATTTCAGCTTCTTGATGCGTTCGGAGGGGCTGATAACGTCGGTCAGACGGATGCCGAACTTCTCATTCACCATTACCACTTCGCCATGGGCGATGAGTGTGCCGTTGACCAGCACGTTGAGTGGCTCACCGGCTAGGCGATCGAGCTCGATAACCGAACCCTGGTTCAGCTGCAAAAGATTGCGGATGGCAATTTCGGTGCTGCCGACTTCCATCGAGATGGTGACCGGAATATCGAGAATGACTTCCAGATCCGGCGTACCGGTCGATGGTGGTGCACTGGTCTCGAAGCTTTCGAATGAGGCTGTCTGAATATTGCCGAGCTCGGCACTGTTCTTGATGCCATCCTTGGATTTACCTTTGCCCACGTCAGCCTTCTCAGCCTCGGCCATGGCAGCCGCCCACTCGTCTTCTACGCTACCCTCGCCCTCAGATTGCTGCTCCATGGCGGCGGCCCATTCATCGGCCATCGCCTGATCATCGACCTTCTCGCCGTCTACGTCGTTTTTGGGCTTGTCTTTGTCTGCCACTCTTGCTCCTTGCCACGATTATTGGATTCGCGGTTGACGCGTCCGGTCAGCTTATAGGCCAGGTTGCCGTTCATCTGTCCGAGTCTTGCCTTGTAAATGGGGATGCCATTTGCCTGTATGGTGATGTCTTCTTCCAGTTCTATGGGAATGACATCGCCCTTCTTCAGGCTCTTCAGGGCCCGAAGTGAAATTTTCTTTTTAACGATGGTGGCATTAATCGGGATCTTCGCATCCAGAATGTCCGTCTGCAGCGAATTGATCCAGCGATCATCCACGTCATCGATATCGCTCTGCATGCCAGCATCGAGCACTTCCCGCAGCGGTTCGATCATCGCATAGGGCATCGCCACATTCAGCGTACCGCCACCACCATCCAGTTCGATATGAAAGGTACTGACCACGACAACCTCGCTCGGACTCACGATGTTGGCCATCGCCGGGTTGACCTCGGAGCCGATGTAGTCGAAATCGACCTTCATCACGGCATTCCAGGCTTCCTTCATATCGATGAAAACCTGTTGCAGCACCATCTGTACGATACGAATTTCAGTTGGCGTGAATTCGCGGCCTTCGATCTTGGCATGTCGGCCGTCGCCACCGAAGAAGTTGTCGACCAGCTTGAATACGAGCTTGGCATCGAGAATGAACAGCGAAGTACCACGCAAGGGTCTTATCTTGACCAGATTGAGACTGGTGGGTACGTAGAGCGTGTGGACATACTCGCCGAACTTCATGATCTGCACACCGCCTGATGACACATCAGCAGCGCGCCTGAGAAAATTGAACAGGCTGATACGGGTGTAGCGCGCAAAACGTTCGTTGATCATTTCGAGCGTCGGCATCCGCCCACGGACGATTCGATCCTGGCTGGTCAGATCATAACTGCGAATGCCATCGGTGGTGGTATCGTCTTCGGTATCGATGTCGCCATCGTCCACCCCGTGAAGCAGCGCATCGATTTCATCCTGGGATAATAAATCCTGCATGGCTTACTGCAGCACCAGGTTCATGAACAGCACCTGCTCCACTTCACCTTCCACGGCCTCGTTTTTCAGCACAGTGTTGATGACCTCTTTGGACGTAGACAGTATGGCCAATCGGCCACTGTCGGTTTGCATCTGTTCGAAATCCATTTTGCCAAGTTCACTAATAAGACGGTTGCGGATCGTAGGCATGTGCAAGGTGACTGCATCGAGTACTGACTGACTTCTTGCCATGACACTGAAGGTCACCTGCATGAATCGGTCACGATTCTTGTAACTATAAGTCGTGATGATCGGCTCGCCGAGCGGCTGATACAGCGCTGGCAATTTTACCGCCTCGGCGGGCTCCTCAGAGGACTCTCCCCCGAGGAGGAAAAACGCCGCCCCGCCACCGATGAGCAACGCCAGAACGACGATGCCGATGATCACAAACAGTTTCTTCTTCGATTTCGCGCCTGTTTCTGCTGCTTCGGCTTCAGCCATGCTTTTCCACGCTCATTCTGTTCTGTAGTGCGAGTTTCATGCAGTCTGTAGAGGCCTGCACCTTCATGAGCATAGCTTAGTACACTTTACGCTATACGTACTGATCAACCAGCCTGATATTCTGGCTACCGACCAGGACTTCTGCCGCCTCGACTTCAAGTTCTGCGGCAGTTGAACCAGCGTTTCCACCATAGCCGCCAGTACCCTGCTCGCCGCTGCGCTGGCCGGTCTGGCCGTCTCTACCCTGACTGCTGACGTCGAAACCGCTGAGGTCGATATTCTGGCTGGCAAGCATGTCGCGAAGCTTATGGGAGGTACCTTCGAGCATTTCACGGACCTGTTGATTTTGTGCGAACACATGAATCTGAGCCTGATCCTTCTGTACCTGGATCCTCACGTCAATGGGGCCCATATCAGTGGGGTTCAGTTGCAGGCGAGCAGAACGGATGCCCTCTTTAAGAAACCAGCTGAGTTTCTGCTCGAACTGCTCCTTCCATTCGATGCCGTCGTTGATGGAGGCTTGCAGGCTGGTCTGGAACGGCAGCAGGGGCTTTCCAGCCTGGTCAGTAGCAACGCTTGACTGCGCCGGACCAGCCACTGCGGCTGCCAGTGGCGTCAGTTGACCAGCTGTCTGCCGAATATTGACACTTTCGTCAGCCGCAGCGCCCTCTCTGTTGGCAAGCATCTGTGCAAACATCAAACGCTCATTTGTGGCCACGCCTTCTGTGGGTTTGGTCGCGGCGCCAGCAGCCAGGGGTTGTCCCTCAGCGGTAATGCCACCATCTTCTGAAGTCTCCGCGGCTGGTGTACCGTTAGTGAACGATGCTTTGTCATCAGTGGCATCCATGAGGCCTGCCGGGAAAGCCGACGCCTCATCCATTGCCACTGTATTGTCGTCAGCGACCACCGCGATGTGGGTCGCCAGTTGTTGTATGCCAGCCGAGACGTCCTTGATACCAGCGGCGAGATCGCCCTCAAAACCAAGCAGATCAGCCAGATCCGCCTCTGTTACACCGGCGGCTTCGAGCGCTGGAGTAGACTCCAGCTCACTGAAGGCCAGTATGGCCTGCAGCATACTCTGTGATTCCGGGGCTACACCCGCGTCGTCCAACATGGCCTGTAGGTCTTCGGTCGGCACATGACTGAAAAGGTCAACGGTTTGCTGCAGCAGTTCACTGTTCTCCTCCAGCCAGCCCTTGAGTTCATCGAGCGTCAGACCATCAGCGTCATCAGCCAGCGCGGACAAACCCTCGAAAGCTGTAACCAGTTCGTCAGCAGGCAGATTATCTACCAAGGCATTGAGCTCCTTGCTGAAGGGGCCGCTACTGTCTGTTTCAAGGCTTCCCACAGCGTTCTCAGAGACCTCAGCGTCGTTATCCACCGAATCTGCCGATTTGCCGGTCCTGTCATTTTCTTCCGCACGCTTGCTGGCGTTAGCCTCGGTAGGCCTTGTACCCGTGCGTTCCCTGCCTGCTTCAGGATCTGCACGCCGACTTGCATCCTGACGCTGCGCGGTATTGGAGGAGGCCGGTCTGTCCTCACGCGGCGCCGGTCTGGCGGGTGCGGACGGTGTGGCAGGCACACGTTCAGGTTGCCGAGAGGACTGCAGCATTGCTGCGAAGCTACTGCCCTTGGAGCCGGCAGCGTTTTCGCCGAGCGAGAACGGCAAAGCCATGCCACCGGTTTGCCACCCCTTCTCGGCAGACTGCGACAAGGCTTTCGCCTGCAGCTGAAGACCCTTGAACCCTGTTTCGATACTCATAATGACCTGCTTTTTAACAGTTTTTACCGTTTGTTCCGACACGACAGCTGCTGCTGTTGCGAGCTATAAGCCCGGCAGATGCCTGTCGACTGCTGCTGAAAATTGCCGCTTGTCGCTTGATGAGGAGGGTATTGCAGAATGTGGGCCAGAATGCACGCTAGCTTTTATGGCGAGCCTTGCTACGAACTGCGCCCTGGCTTGCGTTGGCGAGCGATGAAACGCTGCAGACTCATTTCGTCAAGCTGCTGCTGCAGTTTCTTGTCTGCCGCAGCGTCCTCTTCGGCCCGGATACGCTGGATAAAGCTTTCCATGTTGCTGAGCCGGGATTTGCTCGCCTGCCAGTCGAGCAGGCATTTTGCTTGCTGCTTTTCCCGCAACTCCACAAGGCCGACCTGCTGGCGTATCGCTAGCGCGAGTTTCGTGAGAAAGGTGTGATAGCTGTGATAAGTGCTGGCGGTCCGAATGGACTGGCTATGATTACGCATCTGGGACATATAGTCCTGTTCATATGCTTCGAGATCGTTAACCTGCTGAATAGCTTCAGTGAGCGCCTGCTGAGCCTGGGCCAGGGCTTCACGAGCCGCGGCCTCTTCCCGCTGAGTCTGATCCAGCACTGGCTGCATCCGCTTTGAACGCTGCATCACTTAGCCTCAGCGCGGCTTCGGCATGGTGGCCGGCTTGCGCGCAGGCGGCTTGGCTTGTACACCCGCTGTCAACAGGTCGGGGGGCACCAGCTTGAGTAAATCACTCACGCATTCCTCAACCGGTCTGCCTTCGTCGAGGGACTGTTGCAGGAATTGGATGAGCTGAGGGTATTTTGCAATCGCAAGATCGATACCAGGGTCCGAGCCGGGCTTGTAGGCACCAACAGCAATAAGGTCACGCGTCTGCTGATAGCGCGCGTACAGCTGCTTGAACAGCTGCGCACTCTTGAGATGTTCCTTACTGACGACATGCGGCATGACACGGCTGATCGACTGCTCGATGTCGATGGCCGGATAGTGGCCCTCCTCAGCCAGCCGGCGATTGAGCACGATATGGCCGTCGAGTATGGCCCGCGAAGCATCGGCAATAGGGTCCTGCTGATCATCTCCTTCGGTGAGCACAGTGTAAAAGGCTGTAATTGAACCGCCACCTACAGGGCCGTTACCGGTACGCTCGACCAGCGCTGGTAATTTTGAGAAGACTGACGGCGGATAGCCTTTTGTTGCCGGGGGCTCGCCAATCGAAAGTGCAATTTCCCGCTGTGCCTGGGCATAGCGAGTGAGACTGTCCATCAGCATCAGAACCTGCTGACCAGTATCCCTGAAGTATTCAGCCAGCCTGGTGGTCAGTTCCGCTGCACGCAAGCGCATAAGCGGGGAATCATCGGCGGGAGATGCGACGACGACCGCGCGTTTCAGTCCTTCGGGTCCGAGAATATCTTCGATAAATTCCTTTACCTCCCTGCCCCGCTCTCCAATGAGCCCAACAACCACGACGTCCGCCGTGGTGAAGCGGGTCATCATGCCAAGCAGCATTGATTTACCAACGCCACTGCCGGCAAATAGACCGAGCCGCTGACCCACGCCCACTGTCAGCAGCGAATTAATGGCGGCTATGCCGACATCCTGCTTGGCTCGAATAGGTGCCCTTGCAAGCGGGTTGATGGTTTCGCCCTGGAAGGGAATAAGTTTTGCGCAATCAAGGGGACCCTTGCCATCGAGCGGGACGCCGGCGCCGTTGAGCACACGTCCGAGTAATCCGGGCCCCACACGGATCCCTTGCGAGGCCGTCATAGGCCGCACTATCGCGCCAGGCTGTAATCCTTCGACTGTATTGATCGGCATGAGAAAGGTGACACGATCATCGAACCCAACGACTTCAGCCTCAGCGGTTCGTCCGTTAGGCAGCTCGATCACGCAGCGTGAGCCAAGCGTCATAGGGCAACCAGCCGCTTCGAGCGTGAGCCCGACAACGCGGGTAAGGCGACCACAAACCTGGGGTTGAACCTGGCCAGGCAGAAACTTGCGGTAGGCTCTCAGCCTGCCCGGCAAGGCATTGAAGGTTTCGAATGCCGCCGGTTTATTCATCACCCTCACCGGAAGGCGGCGGCACTGGCTGCGACTGGCTCTTATCAGAGGCCTCATCAGCGTCGTCTTCACTATCTGCAGAATCTGCAGCAGGACTGCGATTGAGCATGTCCGATACGACCTGGGCAAAGCGCTTGTCAGTGCTGAAGTCTACCAGCGTGGTGCGGTTGTCTAGCCTGCAACCTCCAGGCGCAAGCGCTGGATCGGCCACACACTGAGACAACCACTCGGGCTGGGGCCTTGCATGCTCCTGAAGAAATGCCAGATCGTCAGGATTGACGAAAATCTTTAATGGTTTGTCCGATTCCGGCAACTGAGTGAGGGCGTAGCGAACGATTTCAGCGATATGACTGGAATCCAGCGCCAGCTCCCTCGCAACAACGCTTCGGCTTATCCCGATCACGAGCGACAGACTGGCCGCCTCGAGCTCATCACTCAGGGCCTCCACTGGTCCTGCAAGCACCTGCACGACCTGATCAAGCCGTGCAATCCCGCTATCGATCTGGTTGCGCAGTTCAGTCATGATCTCGGTACGACCACTGGCCATGCCATCGGTACGACCCTGCTGTTTGCCCTTTTCATAGCCGCTCTTGAAGCCTGACTCGTAGCCTTTCTTGCGCCCCTCGTCGAGACCTTCCGCCAGCCCATCCTGATAGGCTGCTTCGCGGATGGCCTCAAGATCGGCTGCCGTGGGAGGTTTGATTGGTGCGGGAGGCTCCCGGCGCTTGGCCATCTGGCCTGCTTCACTGATCGCAGGCATTTCCCAGCGCTCATAAGCCGTGAGGCTTTCTGCTGGAATGCGCTCCACCGGCATGCGCTCACCCGCTGAGTCGCGTGACTCATGGCTGGCTGTGGCTGCGGGTTTGTGCGGTCGGTTGCTCATTTTTAAAGCATTTCTTCACCGCTACCACCGAGCATGATTTCTCCTGCATCGGCCATGCGGCGTGCAATGGTCAGAATTTCCTTTTGTGCCGTTTCGACTTCGCTGAGGCGCACGGGGCCCCTGGCCTCCAGGTCATCCTTCAGCAGTTCACCGGCCCGCTTCGACATATTGCCGAAAATCTTGTCCTGCAGTTCGTTATCGGCGCCCTTGAGTGCAAGTATGAGCGTGTCGCTGGCGACTTCTCGCAACAGAGCCTGAATGCCCTTGTCATCGACGTCTTTGAGGTTGTCGAATACAAACATGAGATCTTCGATCTGGGTACCGAGATCGTTATCCGAATTCTTGATTTTCTCCATGAGCACGGCTTCGATGGAGCTTTCCATGAAGTTCATGATATCGGCAGCGCGTTTGACACCACCGATCTTGCTGGTCTGGCCCTGAGCACCACCAGAAAATTGCTTTTCGAGTATCGCATTGAGTTCCTGCAAGGCCTGCGGCTGTATAGTCTCCAGCGACGCGACGCGCATCATGATCTCGAGGCGCACGTTTTCGTCGAAATTGGCCAGCACTTCTGCGGCCTGGTCGGGATCGAGATATGACAGCACGATGGCCTGTATCTGTGGATGCTCGAAACGAACGATATCGGATACCGCCCGCGGCTCCATCCACTTGAGCGTATCAAGGCCCGTGGTATTGCCACCAATCAGGATACGGTCTACCAGGCTCGCCGCCTTGTCAGCGCCAAGCGCCTGCGTCAGCATCGAACGGATATACTCATCGGCCCCGATACCAAGACCAGTTTGACCACCAACAGCTTCGAGGAACTCGCTTGTCGCGTCTTCCACAATTTCCTGTGTGACATTCTGAAGGCTCGCCATAGCCGCCCCGACGCGCTGTACCTCTTTGGGGCCCATATGTTTTAGTATCTGTGCTGCATCCGCCTCACCAAGAGACATCAGCAGAATAGCCGCCTTTTCGAGACGGGAAACTTTGGCGCCCGCTCTGGCCTTGTCATCACTCATCCGCTAGAACCCATGTTCTTACAACCTGTGCAACCCGGCCGGGGTCTTCAGCAATCAGACCCTTCAGGGCATTGACCTGTTTTTCGTAACTGTCGGAGGCACCGGGCAACAGGAAATCTCCCGAGGCACTCAAGCCAACGGATGACTGGGAATCTGGCATGTCGCCAAGGCGTTCGAGTTCGGCCAGACCATCATCATCGCCAGCCAATGCCAGACTCTTGGCGTCGGAACCCCCGCTGGCCAGCCCTTTAATAGTAGGCCGGACCACGAAGAAAACCAGTACCAACACGATAAGTAATGCTGCGAGCCATTTGATAGCGTTACCGAACCAGTCCTGCTCCCATAAGGGGATTTCGATGGCTTCGAAAACTTCCTGCTCTGCCATGAAGGGTGTATTGATCACATTGACGCTGTCGCCTCGCGAGGCCGAATAGCCGACCGCGTCGCGGACGAGCAATGTAAGGCGTTCGAGGTCTGCCGCTGGCCAGGCTTCAAAGCTTGGCGTGCCATCTGCGCCGACCCGCCGAATATCATCGACGACCACGGCAACCGACAGACGCTCCAGACGGCCCAGCTGTGAGCGGGTGTAGCTAACGGTTCTGTCTACTTCGTAATTACGAACGCTCTGGGTACGGACGTCAGTGGCAACATCAGCTTCGCCGGCAGCGCCATTACCCGCTGTTGCGACTTCAGGAGCGATACCTGCGCCTGGAGGCTGGTTGGCCAGCGCACCCGGGACGCCATCGACGGTGCCGGCGATACGCCGCTCACCAGACTGCTGCTCGCTGCGCAAGGCAGACAGATCAGGATTGTAGGTTTCCGCCGCCTGCTCGCTGGTACTGAAATCCACGTCCGCTGACACCTCAGCACGGAACTTCTCAGCGCCGAGCACTGGCTCAAGGATGCTGTAAATGCGACGCGAGAGGACTTCTTCCAGCTTGCGGGCGTAAGCGAACTCACGTGACGTGCGCTTGTCCTCGTCACTCAGATTGTTCTGAGACAGCAGATTGCCCTTCTGGTCCACAACGGTTACGCCACTGCTTTCCAGCTCAGGCACGCTGCTCGCCACGAGGTTGACGATAGCTTCGACCTGGGCCTGGTTCAGGTTGCCGGAACCAGTCAGCTCCAAAAACACTGAAGCAGAAGGCTTGCGCGGATCGCGGATAAACACACTTTGCTTGGGGATCGCCAGGTGCACACGCGCACCCTTGACGTTGCGAATACTGGTGATGGTTCGAACCAGCTCACCTTCCAGGCCACGCCGATAGCGGGTGGTTTCCATGAACTGACTGGTGCCCAGCCCTGATTCCTGATCCAACAGCTCGAAGCCGATAGTCTTGTCCTGGGTGATGCCCATGGAGGCGAGCTTGAGACGAGCACGGTGAATATCTTCGGCGGCAATAAGCAGCGCACCACTGTTAGGTTCGATCTTGTAGGCGACGTTGTCCTGTTGCAGAACTGCCGCAACCTCGGTGGGATCATAACTGCTCATGTCATTGAACAAGGGGCGGTAGCTTGGCTCGCTCGCCCACATGATGATGGCAATACCAAGTGCGATACTCGCTGCCACACCAACCATGAGAATAAGCTGGCGGATGACCGACAGACGGTTGAGTCCGAGCAGCGTATCGTTCTTCTCTTCAATCATCGAGTCATCATCATTGCGGCCACGTGGCAGTTCGGCGGGTACTGTAGACATATCTGTTTCCTGGCTCTGTTACTGCGCTAGCCTTAGACCGGCATGTTCATGATGTCTTCGTAGGCCTGGACCACACGGTTGCGGACCTGTGTCAGTGCCTGAAAACCGACTGATGCTTTTTGTGAAGCGATCATGACCTCAGTCAGATCCACATTGGGATCACCCTGCTGCCAACGTGTCTGCATCGACGCGCTGGTCTGCTGCATGTCATTGACGCCATCGATGGCCTGCTTGAACATCTGGCCGAAACCAGCTGCCTCAGCCTTGCCAGTCGGATTGACGGTAGTCGTATCAGGACGAATCTCGCGAATCTGGTTGGCTTGCATCGTTGCAGGATTCTGCATCTGCGCACGCAGATTCCGAATATCGGCTAACACGTTGCTCACATCGATTCGATTATTCATAGATTCGCCCACCAGAACTCAATTGCTTATGCATTGCTTTTGGATCGTCTTAACCAGCTGCCAGACAGGCGTCGATATCGATACCTGACTCGCGCATCTTGGCGATCTTGTAGCGCAGTGTGCGCGGTGAAATACCCAGCTTTTCTGCCACTCGGTTACGACGTCCAGATTCGGTGCGCAGTGTTTCGAGGATGACCTGATACTCACGCTGACGGACTTCCTGGCCAAGATCCGGACCTTCGCCGTTCATCTCGTCAGTTTGGTCTTCATCGGTTATAACGACCTTCTGATCGGCAACACTGTAGTCGTCGCCTTGAAAGCTGCTGGTCATACTGTCCAGACACAGGTCCGCCGAGCTGATCAGGCCGTTCTGCTGCATAATGAGCGCACGCTGAATAACGTTGTCCATCTCACGGATATTTCCTGGCCAGTTGTACGCCTGGAGCGCACTGCGGGCGGCTTCGCTGAACTGCACGCCATTGAGCTTCATCTTGCTGCTGTGCGTGCTGAGCAGGTGCTTGGCGAGTGGCAGAATATCGCCACGGCGCTCACGCAATGGCAGCCAATGCACGGGGAACACGGAAAGCCGGTAGAAGAGGTCTTCGCGGAAGCTGCCTGCAGCCACTGACTTTCGCAGATCGCGGTTGGTCGTCGCGATAACGCGAACATCTAGCTTGATGGTCTTGCGGCTGCCGAGGCGCTCTACTTCACGCTCCTGCAGTACGCGCAGCAGTTTCGACTGCAGGCCCAGGTCCATTTCAGTGATTTCGTCCAGCAGCAGTGTGCCGCCTTCAGCCTGCTCGAATTTGCCAGGCATGCTGTTCATGGCGCCGGTAAACGCACCCTTTTCGTAACCGAACAGAATGGCTTCAAGCATGTTCTCAGGAATGGCTGCGCAGTTGATGGCCACGAAAGGACCAGACTTGCGGGGCGACTGTTCGTGAACATATCGCGCCAGTACTTCCTTGCCAGTACCACTTTCGCCAGAGATCAGTACAGTGGAGTCTGTCTTCGCAACGCGTGCAGCCAGCTCAAAGGTGCGCTTGCTGGCAGCATCTGCGGCGATTGGGCCATTCACGACTGCAGGCGCAGATTTGTTGATATAGCGGCCAATGGCTTCGATGAAGTGTGTCGCGTTGAAAGGCTTCACCAGATAGTCAGCTGCGCCATTCTGCAGCGCTGAAACCGCCTGACTAATCTGGCCATAGGCCGTCATCAGCATGACTGGCAGACCCGGATGCTGCTTGCGCACCGCTGCCAGGAACTGAAAGCCATCCATGTTGGGCATATTGATGTCGCTAACGACCAAGTCAACCGGCACTCGCTGAAGCATGGTAAGTGCTTCGGCAGCGCTGTCGAACGCAATGTAATCGATACCTTCCACGTCCAAGGTCGCAGTCAACGCTTCGAGCAAATCAAGATCGTCTTCTACCAGACAGATTTTAGCTTTCATGAAGAGGTACCTCTGAACAGACGAATATTGGTATCGGCAGTGACAGTGTCGACTTCCTGACTCAGCTGACCTACTGGCGCAGGATTGAGCGGCAGCGCGATGAAGGCAGATGCCCCTTGATTGACACCGGCCGAGGCTAGCGCGAACTGGCCACTGTGGGCCTGTATCACCTGACGAACGACCGCAAGACCGAGGCCCGTGCCGTGAGACTTGGTGCTCACGAAGGCTTCCTGAATGCTTTCGCCGCGTGCGGCCGAAAAGCCCTGGCCGTTGTCCACGATCAGCACCTCCAGCCGACGGCTCTTGCCAGCCTTGCCAGCGACGGCCACTTCACTTACCCGAAGCGTCACGCTCACGAGCGGTTCTGCAACCTTGTGACAGGCTTCAACCGCGTTATTGACCAGGTTGTAGATAGCACCCAGCAGCGTGTCCTTGTTGCACACGAGCAAGGCTGAGTCTTCGACCTGGTTATCGAATTCGACTCGTACTGGCGTCTTGTTATTGCCCGGCCGCTGAATCAGCGCTGGCAGTGAAGCAATGCCATTGACCAGCTCGTCGCTGAAGCGATCTGCGCTGATGCGCTCCGCTGCAGGGCGATCGCCGCGAGCAAAAACCAGCATGTCCCGCACCTGCTGCTCCAGCGAGTTCAGTCTGTCAGCGAGCTTGCCGGCACAGGAGATGCGTAACTCATCATTCAGTTCAGGACGCTGCAGATGGCCGGCATAGAGCATGGCCGCCGTAAGTGGCGTCCGGATCTGATGCGCCAGAGCGGCGACCATACGGCCCATGGAGGCCAGACGCTCATCACGCGAGATCGTCGCTTGCAGGCGACGCGTTTCGGTCATGTCGGTCAGCAGAATCAACTGACCGACCTGCTGTGACAGCGAACGCGTCTCTACACTTACACGGCGGCCATCACGCAGAGACACTTCATGGCCATCGTCGGCACGTGGCGCAAAGCTTCTGTCGATGATGCTGCTCCAGCGCTGACCCACCAGTGGCTCACCGAGAAACTCGATGGCTACCGGGTTGGCTTCCTGGATGATGCCTCGTGAATCCAGGATGACCACACCAGCAGGCAGGATTTCAAGCAAGGCCGAAAAGCTGGCATGCTGCTGAAAGTGTGGTGCTGATTCTGCGCCTGCCTGTCTTGCTGCGAGTTGAAGTGCCATTTGCCGCTCCACTGAACGTTAATACCGAAGTCCGTGTTGTGGCAGTCAGCGAAAATTGACGCTAGCTGCCGGATACGGGAGGTACTGCACAGAGAGGGCCTGATTGGCGATTCCGAACAAAAATCAGCCATTTGCATTAGGAGGGGTATCGCGGAGCAACTATTTTTTGACGCCTCTACACCTGCAGAGGTGGGGGACTATTCGTTGGCGCTAAGCTCGTACTTGCGCATCTTCTCGACAAGCGTGGTGCGACGAACCTGCAGTTTCTCGGCGGCACGAGCGACGACGCCGTCCGTGTCGTCCAGCGCCTGCTTGATGAGGTTACGCTCGATAGTAGCGAGATACTCCTTGAGATCGAGACCATTGGTCGGAAGTATGGCGGGGGAGTCCATCATGCCACCTGATGGCATTTCCTCACCTGGCTCGACAAAGCGTTCCTCCGTATCATCGACATGACGGAACTTGGGCGGAAGCTCGTGAACGCCGATCACCCCATAGGGATGCATGATGGCGATACGTTCTACCAGGTTCGCAAGTTCGCGCACGTTGCCCGCCCACTCGTGACGGCAAAGGCTCAGGATGGCCGCCGAATTGAAGCGGAGTGAACCGCGCTTTTCCTTCTCCATCCTCGATATCAGTTCATTGATGAGTAGCGGCACATCTTCCGAGCGCTCGCGCAAGGGCGGCATCTCAATGGGAAAGACGTTAAGGCGATAATACAGGTCCTCTCGGAACTCGCCCTGCTCGATCATGGTCTCAAGGTTCTTATGAGTGGCAGCGATTACGCGAACATCAGCCTGATTTGTCTTGTTGCTACCAACGCGTTCATAAGTCTTCTCCTGCAGCACGCGAAGAATCTTTACCTGCATGCTCAGGGGCATGTCGCCGATTTCGTCGAGAAAAAGCGTTCCGCCCTGAGCAAGTTCGAATCGACCTACTCGCGTGGTGATGGCACCTGTAAATGCACCTTTCTCGTGACCGAAAAGTTCGCTCTCGAGCAGCTCACCTGGGATTGCCCCACAGTTGACCGGGACGAATGGGCCGGTACGTCGATGGCTGTTGTAGTGGAGATTGCGCGCGACGACTTCCTTGCCGGTACCGGATTCACCGGTAATGAGCACACTCACCTCCTTGTCGGCCACCTGCCCCATCAGCTCCCTAACCTGCTGGATCTTGCGACTGGTACCCACCAGACTTCGAAATAGCTGAACGTCACGCTGCTGCCCACGTCCTGCCGAAGCCGCAAACTGCTCGCGATAGACCTGGGCGCGATACAGGTTGTCCATCAAATCGTTATATCGTAACGGGAGGTCAAAGCTCACAATGACCTTCTTGCGCAAATCCTCATCGAGCTTGTCAAAGCTGGAGCGCCCGAGCGTCAGCACGGGCAGACCTGGATCAAAGGCGTGAAGTTCCCGCAGGAACTCGTCTGTGACAAGCTCCGCCTGAACCAATGCAGCCTGGATATCAGCAGTCACTGGATACCGCTCTCCGAGCGCCTGTCTCCATGGGCTGAGGGTCAGACTGCCATTGTCGCCACTATGACTGGACGCCTTCGCCTGCGGCATCTCGACCAAGCTAAAGGACTCATTCAGAAACGTGAGGACAACCGACAGAACTTCTGCAAGCTGCCTATCGTTACTGACTACAATGATGGAACCTGCATCCGTCATAACTGCTTTGTCGTTGCTAAAGATGGGAGCAATTAAAGTAGTGTTTGGCGAGCTGGTCAAATTAATGACGCCGGAATGAGCAGCGCGAACAGACGCCAGAAATCCGTTTAAAGCGGCTCTGGCAACCTGCCCACGAGTATGGCTGGGGGGCTAGAGAGACTTCAGCTTCTCCTGCCATTACTGATAATCGCCTCAATCAAGGCATCCCTGTCGTTGCCAGATACCTGAATATTGAGGGAATCTGCGTGTGACTGCAGTTCTTCGTCGGTCCAGCTCTCAAGTTCAGGCTTAGCATACCCGCCCTTTCCTGGCGCCTGTGTCGACGGCTGTTCCCTCGCAGTGAATTCACTGGTGAAATTCTTACCCTGCTGCTGCTTGGTCTGTTGATTGTTTGACTTGATGAAATCCTGTTTCACAGTTTTCGTCACCATGAGCGGTCTCCTTATTATGCTGAATATCGTAGAGGCTGACGATCACGTCGCCTCTACAGTTGTTTAGCCCTGCATAATATGAGCCAACGATTCGACCGAGCCTCCCTGCCAAATAACGAGGGGCCCCACATAGGCTTGCAAACACGAAGGTGCTCGCACGGGAATTGCTTGTAAATGAGCTCGCACCATGACTGACGCGAATGTCGCGTCTGGACAGTTCATCGAAACGGAGAAGCAAGTGAGCGAAACAGTGGCCCTGGAAAGGCAAGAAAACCTGATAACGAGCCGGCACCTGAACATACCGGCAATTGGCTTTGGCACTTGGCAGCTAGAGGGCTCCGATGCTGAGAAGGCTGTGGCAACCGCGCTGGAGGCTGGTTATACCCATATCGACACCGCGCAGATCTACGGAAACGAGAAGCAGGTTGGCACGGCGCTCGCGAAATCCGGTGTCGAGAGATCCAGTATTTTCCTGACAACGAAAATCTGGATCGACAACTTCGGCCCTTCCAGCTTCCATGAATCACTGCAGAAGAGCTTGGAAAAATTACAAACTGACTACGTTGATTTGTTATTGCTGCATTGGCCCAACGAAGATGCAGATATGGAACTGACGTTCAAGGCTTTGAATGACGCCCATCGTGAGGGGCTCGCCAAACACATCGGGGTCAGCAACTTCACGAAGGCATGGCTAGGCGATGCACTCAAGGCGATTGAAGCACCTATAGCCAACAACCAGATCGAGCTGCACCCCTTCCTTGATCAGTCCGCCTTGATCAAGGAATGCAAAGCCAAGGACGTGGTCATCACCGCCTATTCACCGCTCGCTCGAGGAAAGGTATTAGAGGACGAGACTATCGCCGGGATTGCGCGGAAGCACGGCAAGTCAGCTGCTCAGGTGTCGCTGCGATGGTTGAATCAGAATGGTATCGTGGCCATTCCGAAGGGTTCCAGTGCGAAGCATATCAAGGACAATATGGATATTTTCGATTTCGAGCTTGATAAAGATGAGATGGCAGCGATAGACAGTCTTGGCAAGCGAAGCGGACGACTCATAGACCCAGAGTTTGCACCCAAGTGGGACTAGAGCAGTCGCGCAGTCGGTTCAGATGCCGTATGTCTACGTAGGCTCCGCTGCTCAGTGATAACCAGAGGAATCGAGATATCGCTGGGCAGCGTTATGGCGCTTCCTTGCGGTATCTGCTGACTTGGCGGCGTCCTGTTGTCGCGATTGGATGGCGGCCAGGAGCAGCGAAAACTGCTCGGCCAGTGTCGATAGCGACTTATAAGCTGCTTGATAAGCCTCAGAATTGCGCACCTCAACAGCGGACTCGTGAGCCTCCTGGACCGCAACCACGGCAGCGAATCGAGCCACTACCGTGTTGATCGCTTCATCAAGATCCCCGACAACAGCCGTAAGCTGATCATCTTCGCCCTGGCCATTCGTGGCCTTGTCGACGCCAAGCCCCTGACTCCGGACCATCGTCTCCAAAATCACGTCGATTCTCTGAGCCAGTGCCAGGAACTGTTTCGACAGATCTTGAATAGCTGACTCAAAGTTCGACATCATCATTTCATCCCAGGAACTTGATCATGATACCGGCCGCAACGGCCGAACCAATTACGCCCGCAACGTTAGGCCCCATGGCATGCATGAGCAGGAAGTTCTGCGGGTTGGCTTCAAGGCCGACCTTATTGGACACCCTCGCTGCCATTGGTACCGCCGAAACACCAGCCGAGCCGATCAACGGATTGATGGGGTCCTTGGTGAAGCGGTTGAGCGCTTTTGCCATCAGCACGCCAGATGCAGTGCCGACGCAGAACGCAGCCATACCCAATATCATGATACCGAGGGTTTGCAGATCGAGAAACTTGTCGGCAGAGAGCTTGCTGCCTACCGCAAGACCCAGAACGATCGTCACGATATTGATAAGCGCATTCTGCGCCGTATCGTTCAGACGTTCTACCACGCCACACTCGCGGAACAGGTTGCCGAGACAGAACATACCGAGCAGCGGGGCTGCATCGGGCAGGAAGAGCGCGACCAGAACCAGCAACAGAATCGGGAAGACGATCTTCTCCTGCTGTGAGACCGGACGCAGCTGATCCATTTTGATCTTGCGCTCTTCAGGTGTCGTCAACCATTTCATAATGGGCGGCTGGATTAGCGGCACCAGCGCCATATAGGAATATGCTGCAACGGCAATGGCACCCAGCAGGTGTGGTGCGAGCATCGTCGCAACATAGATGGATGTTGGACCGTCGGCACCACCGATGATGCCTATTGCAGCGGCCTCCTTCATCGAGAAGTCCATGGCGCCAGACATCGTCAGAGCGACAGCGCCCAATACCGTACCAAATATACCAAACTGTGCAGCGGCGCCGAGCAGCAGAGTCTTTGGATTGGCGAGCAGCGGGCCAAAGTCGGTCATTGCACCAACGCCCATGAATATGAGCAGAGGCGCAACACCGGTTTCGATAGCGACCTTGAAGAACAGGTTCAGAATTCCACTGGTATACCCGAGGTCCGATGCAAGTATCGTCAGCGCTCTGTAGGTTTCTGCATCTGCAGTCTTATAGCCCTCATAGAGGGCATCGCGAACCGCATCCACCGGCACACTGGCACCGTCGGCGAGAAGCAGCAAATTGATGCCCAGAACATTGGCAATCTGTTCCAGCTGCACCAACGAGCCCAGATGTATCGCGTTTTCTACTGCGGACATAGCGAGCCCTGCCTCAGGGATGTTCGCCATCAATCCGCCGAAGCCGATTGGAACGAGCAATAAGGGCTCAAAGCCTTTTCTGATCGCAAGGAACAGTAATAACAGGCAGATGCCAATCATTACTATCTGCCCAAATTCCAGATTATAAAATCCGCTTCCGTAGAAGAGTTTAGAAAGACCGTCCATTTAAAGCGTGCTCCTAGGCCAGGTTCAGAAGAGTCTGACCAACGACGACAGCATCGCCTGGTTTGACTTCGAAGTTCACAACCGTACCGGCTTTGAACGCCCTGACCTCGGTTTCCATCTTCATGGCTTCGAGTATCAGCAGCAGATCGCCTTCCTGGACCTGCTCACCTGGTTTCGCAATCAAACGCACAATCGTTCCACCGAGCGGCGATCCAATCGGCTCGCCGCCACTGACTGGGGCAGGTGCGGGTGCGGCTGCTTGACCCGAAGACTGACCTGAAGACTGACCTGAAGACTGACCGCCAAGAGACGCCAGCTTTTCGATATCGCCACCGTCATTGACCTGCACGACATATGACTGGCCATTCACTTCGACGGTGTAAACGTTGGAAGCGTTGGACGGCTCTGATGCTGCCGTTGTTTCAGTACCATCTGGCACCGGCTCAAAAGCACTCGCATCACCTCGATTCTCGAGGAACTTCAGCCCGACCTGAGGAAACAGTGCATAGGTCAGGACATCGTCGATCTTATCATCGGCCAGTTTGATATTCTTCTCGGACGCAAGCTTGCTGAGCTCCTGCGTCAGCTTGTCCATTTCGTCCTCGATGTTGTCGGCAGGACGACAGGTAATCGGCTGTGCACCCTCAAGAACCCGCTGTTGTAACTCGGCATTGAACGGTGCTGGTGCAGCACCATATTCGCCCTTGAGTACACCGGCCGTTTCCTTGGAAATCGACTTGTATCGCTCGCCCGTCATGATGTTCAGAACCGCCTGTGTGCCAACGATCTGCGAAGTCGGTGTAACCAGCGGTATGAAACCAAGGTCCTCTCGCACCCGAGGGATCTCGGCGAGCACTTCATCGAACCTGTCGAGGGCGCCCTGCTCTTTGAGCTGGCCTTCCATGTTGGTCAGCATGCCACCAGGAACCTGGGCCACGAGAATCCTGGAATCCACCCCGCGCAGAGAGCCTTCGAACTTGGCGTATTTCTTTCGAACCTCGCGGAAGTAGGCAGCAATCTCTTCAAGCAGATGGATATCAAGTCCGGTGTCGCGATCGGTCCCCTCAAGAATGGCAACCACTGCTTCTGTCGGCGAGTGTCCATAGGTCATGCTCATGGACGAGATAGCGGTATCGACATTGTCTATGCCTGCCTCGGCGGCCTTGAGCGCTGTTGCAGTGGACATGCCGGTGGTGGCGTGACACTGCATGTGAATGGGCACCTTGAGTGTGTTCTTCAGTTTGGTGACCAGTTCAAAGGCGTCATAAGGCTTGAGCAAGCCAGCCATATCTTTGATCGCGATGGAATCAGCGCCCATGGACTCGATGGTCTTTGCCAGGTCGACCCACATATCGATCGTATGAACCGGGCTCACAGTATAAGAGATGGTACCTTGGGCATGCTTGCCCACTTCGAGCACGGCTTTGATGGCGGTTTCAAGATTGCGGGGATCATTCATGGCGTCGAAGATGCGGAAAACATCTATACCATTTACGGCGGCCCTTTCGACGAACTTGCGAACCACATCATCTGCATAATGTCTGTAGCCGAGCAGGTTCTGGCCACGTAAGAGCATTTGCTGAGGCGTTTTCGGCATCGCTTTCTTCAGCTCACGGATACGGTGCCATGGGTCCTCGCCAAGATAGCGAATGCAACTGTCGAAGGTTGCGCCGCCCCAGGATTCTAGTGACCAGAAGCCAACTTGATCGAGCTTGCTGGCAATGGGCAACATGTCGTCAAGCCGCATTCGCGTAGCCAGCAGTGACTGGTGGGCGTCGCGAAGTACGACATCGGTTATCCCCAGGGGTTTCTTGGTTTGAGCCATGGTTGAGTCCTGCGTTTCCATTTCAAATTGTGTTGAGCTGGTGAGTCCCTTATTGATCCACTGTGCATGAACCAGTTTCGCATCAAGACCGACGCCGGGCCCTGTGCTGTTTTATTGCGGCAGATATTGCGGCCTTCAGTTGAGGGTCGCTATCCTGAGCCGGGGCGTTGCCCTGTTGGACCGACGAAAGTTTCGGGGCGGTGGCTACCACTGGCGGCTGATAATGCATGATGATCTTGGACATGAGGCTTGTTAGCACCACGAGCAAGGCAAGGAATGCGAACACAAAGCCCATGCCTATGAACATGAGGTTCAAGGCCTGAAAAAATAGATCCATCATAGCTTGGCGTCCTTAAGGCTTTAGCAGATTTCGATGTGCTGATGGCCTGGCAGGCATGCAGGATGCAAAAGCATCGCCCACGCAAAACCCGGCGAAAAAAATCGCGTCAATGTACCCAAAAATGGGATGGGGTGCAATCCAGCGTTATGTTCCCTACCCACAAGACTCTCCATTCGTTCCGGATGTATGAGCTCGAATACGCTGAGGCCAGCGCAGGCAGGATCGATATTAAGAATGACCGCTGCAGACCGATTGATCGCAGCAAAAGATCAAAGAAGAAGTGGCGCGCTCGGGAGGATTCGAACCTCCGACCGCCTGGTTCGTAGCCAGGTACTCTATCCAGCTGAGCTACGAGCGCGCATAAAAATTGACTCAGTTCCTTACTAACCACCTGGCTATTCAACCAGGCTCTACAACACCACCAGAACTGACGTCACAATGGCGGAGAGGGAGGGATTCGAACCCTCGATAAGGTTTCCCCTATACGCCCTTAGCAGGGGCGCGCCTTCAGCCACTCGGCCACCTCTCCAGAAGGCGCGTATGTTACCACAATGAATTGAAAAGGCTAGGGCAAATCGGCCAAGAATTTACAAAAGAGTAGGAGAAAGTGAAGCGAGACCGATGCAGACACTTAAAGCGTCCGCTAGACACGCCTCACGCTGCTCAGGAGTTGCCAAATTCCGGTGCGTCGTCCGAAGCTGATTTCTCCTGCTGGATCCGCTGGTAGATCTCTTCTCGGTGCACAGCCACTTCCTTGGGCGCATTGACGCCGATCCGGACCTGGTTACCCTTGACCCCGAGCACTGTCACCGTGACCTCATCACCTACCATTAAAGTTTCGCCCACTCTCCGGGTCAAAATAAGCATACATACTCTCCTTATATCCGTCTCTTACGATCCATAGTTCCAGCGCTACCGAGCGCCTTCATTTTTTATGCTTGTTTTAAAAACCACGTTACGGATTGCAATGGCGGTTTTTACTGCACACGAATGCTAACTTACGGCGAAATCGCCTCTAACGACTTTCCCAACCTAATACTACTTTAATACAGCATGCGTGGGCGAACCTGTCAACGAGCCTCTGACAGCTCGAAGGCACTGTGCAACGCGCGAACAGCCAGTTCGAGATACTTTTCATCCACTACGACCGACACCTTGATTTCGGATGTGGAAATCATCTGGATGTTGATCCCTTCCTTGTAGAGCGCATCGAACATCTTGCTGGCTACACCCGCATGCGAACGCATGCCAACACCGACAATTGAAACCTTTGCGATCTTCTTGTTGCCACGAACTGCCTTGGCTTCAAGCGAGCCCTTCAGGCCCTCAAGAATGCCCAGCGCCTTCTCATAGTCGTTGCGATGTACTGTAAAGGTGAAGTCAGTCTTCTGATCGTCGCCGACGTTTTGGACAATCATGTCGACTTCGACATTGGCTTCACTGATCGGCGTCAGGATTCTCGCGGCTACGCCAGGAATATCGGGCACTCCTGTCAGCGTCAGCTTTGCTTCGTCGCGGTTGAATGCTATGCCTGATACGACTGGCTGTTCCATGCTTTCTCCATCTTTTCGTATTTTCTTTTCTACAGGGCCATCAGTGGTGATCAGGGTACCCGGACCTTCTTCAAAGCTCGACAGCACTCTGAGCGGCACATTGTACTTCCCGGCAAACTCGACTGCACGAATCTGCAGCACCTTGGAGCCGAGGCTCGCCATCTCCAGCATTTCCTCGAAGGTGATGCTGTTCAGACGTCTTGCCGAATCGACGACTCTTGGATCGGTTGTGTAAACACCATCCACATCAGTATAGATGTGGCACTCATCCGCATCGAGCGCCGCTGCCAATGCTACGCCGGTCGTATCGCTACCACCACGGCCAAGCGTAGTGATATTGCCCTGCTCATCCACACCCTGGAAACCAGCGACGATGACCACATTGCCGCGCGCGAGATCAGCACGAATGGCTGCATCGTCGATCGAAAGAATGCGGGCTTTGCTATAAGCGTTATCAGTGAGGATTCTTACCTGGGAACCGGTATAGGAGCGCGCGTTAACGCCTATCTTTTGCAGCGCCATCGCGAGCAAGGCTATCGTCACCTGCTCACCCGTGGAGAGCAGCACGTCGAGCTCACGCTCCGAAGGCCGTTCGTTGAGCTCCTGCGCCAGGCCGATAAGCCGGTTGGTCTCGCCCGACATTGCCGAGACGACGACGACGAGATCATGACCCTCTTGTCGGCACCGCTGTATTTTTTCGGCGACTTTGGCAATCCGCTCTACGGTGCCGACCGAAGTCCCACCGTATTTATGTACATATAAACCCATTGCTGATAGTTACCTGAGCTGATAGTGAATGAAAGTAGATCGAAGCTGCGACCCTTGCCAATATTTATTCAGGCAATTGCTGTTTCAGCCAGGCTTCGACTGCCCCGTACGCTTCGTTCAGTTTCGAAATTTCGCCGCCGCCGCCCTGGGCCATGTCTGGCCGACCGCCGCCCTTGCCACCCATCACTGCCGTCATCTGCTTGATGATGTCACCGGCTTTTATAGTCGCGCTGAGCGACTTGGTCACACCGGCGACAAGCGCGATAGCACCGTCGTCTTCAGCGGCGAGGACGACCACGCCCTGCCCCAACTTGTTCTTGAGCTGATCGGCAGTTTCCATGAGCGTCTTGCGATCGGCTCCGTCTATGGAAGCCATGAGATAACTGATGTCGCCAAGCTTCTTTGCCTGAGACAATAGATCATCACCGGCTTGCGAGGCAGCTTGAGACTTCAGCTGGCTGAGCTGTTTTTCCAGTGCCTTCTGGCGTTCGATGTAACTCGCGAGCTGCTCACTGACCTTGTCCGGCGTCGTTTTCAGAAGACCTGCAGCAGTCTTGAGACCTGCTAGCGCTTCCGCGGCATAACGATCGGCCCCTGCGCCAGTCACGGCTTCGACTCGTCTCACACCGGAGGCAATCGCCGACTCGCTGGTGATGATCAAGTGGCCAATATCGCCTGTTCGACGGACGTGCGTCCCGCCGCAGAGCTCGATACTGAAAGGTGCGCCGTGTTCATCGGTTTCACCCATTTCCAGCACACGCACCTGTTCACCATACTTTTCACCGAAGAGCGCCATGGCGCCTCTGCTTCGAGCAGCTGCGATGGACATTTCCTCAGTATGAACCGGCGTATTGGCACGAATCTGGTTATTGACCAGGTGACTCACTGCTGCCAGCTCTTCTTCACTGATCGACTCGAAGTGAGTGAAGTCGAAACGCAGGCGCTCGGAGTTGACCAGCGAACCCTTCTGCTGAACATGCTCACCTAGCACTTTGCGCAGGGCAGCATGAAGAAGATGGGTAGCCGAGTGATTCGCTGCTGTGGCGCTTCGCAGACTTCCATCGACGCGGGCGTTAATGACAGAATCGACACGAAACGCACCTTTCAGAACGACACCCAGGTGCAGCACGCTATCCTGCAGCTTGCGGGTGTCTCGAACCTCAAACAGCGAACCGTCACTGCTTTCAATGAAGCCGCAGTCACCGATCTGGCCGCCCGATTCGCTATAGAACGGTGTCTGATCGAGAACGACCTGAAGCTCGCAGTCGGTATCTGCATCTGCAACGCTGATGCGTTCGCCATCACAGATGATTGCCTTGATGCTGGCCTGCGACTGCAGCGATTCATAGCCGACGAAGCTCGTCGCCTCACCCTCAACGGCTGCTGAGTAGTCGGTGTTGAACGAGCTTGCAGCCCGCGCTCGCTGCCGCTGCACTTCCATTTCTTCTTCGAAGCCAGCCTTGTCCAGCTCAAGTCCCCTCTCTCTGGCGATATCATTCGTCAGATCAAACGGAAAGCCGTAGGTGTCATAAAGCGTAAAGACTGTCTTGCCCGGGATGACCTTGGATTCCAGGCGCTCTATCTCGCCTTCGAGCAGACGCAAGCCCTTGTCCAGCGTGCGGCTGAACTGAGCCTCTTCGTTGGCGAGTATTCGACTGATCATTTCTTCGCCACGCTGCAGCTCCGGGTAAGCGGCACCCATCTCGAGCACCAGCGGTTTCACCAGACGAGAGAAGAAGCCTTCGGAGAAGCCAAGTTTATGTCCGTGCCTGACGGCGCGGCGAATGATGCGACGCAGGACGAAACCACGATTTTCATTGGACGGCGTGATGCCATCGGCGATCAAAAACGCACAGGAGCGAATGTGGTCGGCGATAACACGCATCGACGCGACACCAATCAGCTCTTCCACCGTACTGGTGATGCCATTATTTTCCTGCTTCAGCAACCGGGCAGCCGCCGTGAGCAGGTTAACGAAGAGGTCGATCTCGTAATTCGAATGCACGTGCTGAAGCACCGCCGCGACCCGCTCGAGCCCCATACCGGTATCGACCGAGGGCTTCGGCAGCGGCTCCATCGTGCCGTCGGCTTGTCGGTTGAACTGCATGAAAACGACGTTCCATATTTCTATGAAGCGGTCGCCATCTTCATCCGGACTGCCTGGCGGACCACCGGGTATGTCGGCACCATGATCATAAAAAACCTCAGTACAGGGGCCACATGGGCCGGTATCGCCCATTTGCCAGAAGTTATCGGACTCGTATCGCCCACCCTTGTCGCCAATTCGAATGATCCGTGTCTCCGGCACACCTATCTTGTCGCGCCATATTGCGAAAGATTCGTCATCTTCAGAGTATACCGTGACCGTCAGGCGATCTGGGGACAGACCCAGCCACTCCCTGGAGGTCAGAAACTCCCAGGCAAAGGCGATGGCGTCTTCCTTGAAGTAGTCGCCGAAACTGAAATTGCCGAGCATTTCAAAAAAGGTGTGGTGGCGCGCGGTATAACCGACATTGTCCAGGTCATTATGCTTGCCACCGGCCCTGACGCATTTCTGCGCGCTGGCCGCACGGTTATACGACCGCTTCTCTCGGCCAAGGAATAGATCCTTGAACTGGTTCATGCCGGCGTTGGTGAACAGCAGAGTTGGATCCTCTGCTGGAACCAGAGAGCTGCTGCTGACGACTTCATGTTGCCTCGCAGCAAAATAATCGAGGAACGACTGACGGAGTTCGGTAGTTTTCATGGCCAGGTCTTTGGTTGAAATGCTCGCATATGAAAGTGCCCGACGCACAGGCCGGGCAGCCAATTAATGTAGCATAGTCAAACCTGCGTCACTAGTGCTCCGTCTGGCGACATCGTTCACTAATCGGACGGCATATCAACCCTGGCTGGCGGAAAGCTTCTCACCGGTCTCACGCATGAAGCTGAGGAAGTCAGCGAAGGCTTCGGGCGCTGGCACCTGAGCTGGGGCATCTGCCCCTTCAGGCGAAGCGGCAGCCGCAGGCAAGGCGATTGCGCCCTGTTCATAGAGTGCCCTTGCCGATGACTCAGCAAAGTCCAACAGACCGGCGCCATCCGAAAGTGCCTGTGCTGACTCCAGCGCAGCCCGCAGGTTTTCGATAAAACGGGCCAGAGGGGAGAAATCATTCGCCGGCAAGGCTGACTGCGCGCCTGACTGCCTGCCAGCAGCTGGCGCGCTGGCGCCACTTTCATACGCCTGGCTGATCGATGAATACGAGACTGAGGAGAGATTGACGGCAAACGATGCGATCTCACCCATATCCACGTCCAGCGACAGCGCCTTCTCGAAGGCCGCCTGCATGTCGCCGGCGAAAAAGTCATTGGCTACTGAATCGATCTGCTTGAGAAATCCGCCAATCGCCTCGAGCTCTCCGTCATCGAGTTGGCCTTCTACATCAAGCATAAACTGGTTCCCTGAAATACCCTGCAGCACTTCCTGCATGCTGCCACCATTGGCCTGTATTTCTGCAGAAGCCGCTGCCACCTGGCTCAGCGACAGACGCACGGTGTCCCCATCCCTGGTTTTGAGCTGAATAACAGAGCTTTCTGCCCGGAGATATTCCGAGCGCGCTGCAACAGTACCGGAAGCAGCTGGTGACGAAGCGATAGGGGCTGGTGTAGTCACCTCACCTTTGCCGGGCACTCGGCCCGCGATAGTGTCGGCGATCTGCCCGAAACCTTTCTGCACTGCGGAATAACCGGCATCGATATCTTTCTCAAGCTGACCGTCATCGCTGGGCAGGAAACCACGGGCTTTCAATTCGTCGCGAGCCTCGGCGTAGCCTTGTTCGACGCCCGCCCTCGCCTGCTGCAGCATAGCATCAAGACGCTCAGGCGCGGCGCCGTCAGCTTTGGCCAGTGCGATACGTTTTTCCACGAAGCCGAGGATTGTGCCAGCAACCTTATCGGGCGAAGGGATACCGTCCCCATCAGCGGCCTTGCCATAAGCGCCCGGATTCACGGCGGCACCCATCCGCTGCAGTGACGGCTCGGTCGCTGAGGCTCCACCCATTGCTCTGTCAACCCGCCGCACGATCAGCTCGGCTGCAAATCCGCCCGGTCTCCGGCCTTCACTCAATGCTGCGTAGCCTTTTTCCAGCGCTGCCGTCAACTCCTGGCCTGAGCGCGATGAAGCGGCCGCAGGAGGATTGGCAGCACTGCTCTGTCCATTAACTCTCACACTGGGCATCTGCCGCAGTCCATCGGAGAACAGACGATCATACGACGAGTTGAAGAGCTGGTTGTTCATCTGCCGAGCCATCCTGAGTGATGCGGACAACGGTGTAGCACCGTGCCGATGATAGGTATTAGTGAAGCTATCGGCGGTTCCTCTCAAAACTTTAGCGAATCGCCCCGAAACATTGTTAACATGCTGCAATACGCGATCGGCAGAACGGAACAGGCTGACCCAAGGCTGTCTGAGCACTGCTGGCGACACTGACTCAAGGTGAAATTCCTGCATCATGCCCGCACCCATTATTGAAGCGAAGCGCAAGGCGCCACTCCTGCGTCGTTTCGCGGCGATGTTCTATGACTTTTTGCTCTGCCTGGCCCTGGCCCTTGGTACAACGGCCCTCTACGTAGCCATCAAAGGCTGGTGGATCGGCTCCCAGGCGCTCGAGGCGCAGGTGGCAGCCGGCACTATCAGCCAGGGTCCGGTGCTCACTATCCTGCTGCTGCTGGTCATCACGTTTTTTTTCTGTTACTTCTGGACCAGAACCGGTCAGACCCTCGGCATGCAGGCCTGGAAAGTTCAGATTCTTACGCGGGAAGACAAGCTGCCGACCCTTGGTCAGTCGCTCATTCGTCTTGCTGGTGCAGCGATCTCATTCGCGGCCTTCGGCCTCGGATATTTCTGGATGTTGTTTGACCGGGAGCAACTGACCTGGCACGAGCGAATTTCCGGGACGCGCACCATTTTCCGTGACTATAAAAAAGAGCAGGCCACAGCCTGGAGGCAAGCCAATTGACCAGTGATTCCTCTTTGAAGCTCGACGTACGCGATGTCCATAAGCGCTTTGGTAATCTTGAGGTACTCAAAGGTATCTCTCTCACCGCCAGCAGCGGTGACGTAATCTCGATGATAGGCTCATCGGGCTCCGGCAAGAGCACTTTCCTGCGCTGCATCAATCTGCTAGAGATTCCGACCTCGGGCGAACTGTATCTGAGTGGTGAGCAGGTGAAATTCACGCCCGCTTCTGATAACACCGAGCGCACGCCGAAAGACAGCAAGCAGGTGACTCGGCTTCGCGCGAAGCTCTCCATGGTCTTTCAGTCATTCAATCTCTGGTCTCATATGACAGTGATGGAAAACATTTGTGTCGCCCCAGTGCATGTGCTCGGCCTTTCGAAGAAGGAGGCACAGGCGCGGGCTGAACACTACCTGCAACAGGTAGGCATCTGGGAGCGAAAAGATTACTACCCTAACCATATGAGTGGTGGGCAGCAGCAGCGCGCAGCCATAGCACGTGCGCTCGCCATGGAGCCCGAGGTCATGCTGTTTGATGAGCCGACATCAGCCCTGGATCCAGAGCTGGTTGGCGAAGTTCTGAAGGTGATGCGGAACCTCGCCGAAGAAGGGCGGACCATGATTGTGGTCACTCATGAGATGGCGTTCGCCAGAGATGTCTCGAACAAGGTTCTCTTTCTGCATGAAGGTCTTATCGAAGAAGAAGGCCATCCATCCAAGGTGCTGGTCAACCCGGAATCTGAACGGGTAAAGAATTTTCTGAGCCGTACGTATTAAGTCGCAGGCATGTCGGCAGAACCCTGGCACAGCCGAACAATCGGACAGCAATTATTTACAATGCTGTACCGATGAGCGTATTTTTGAAGGCTTGCGATCCTCAACCGCTAGATTAAAGGAAACATATATGAAAAGAATAAAATTCCTCGCAGGCGCCCTTTTGGCGACGTCTCTCGTGACTGGACCAGTCATGGCCAAAGAGTGGAAGGAAGTACGAATTGCAGTTGACGTGCCATATGAACCTTTCGAATTCAAGAAACCGGATGGCACGCTCACCGGGTTTGAGGTCGATCTTGGCAATGCCGTGTGCGAAGACCAGAAATGGAAGTGCGAGTGGGTTATCCAGGCCTGGGATGGCATGATTCCCGGCCTGATGACTCGCAAGTTCGACGCCATCATGTCGTCGATGTCCATAACTGAGGAGCGTGCCAAGCAGGTTGCTTTCAGTGAGCCCTACTACAACACGCCAAGCGCGTGGTTCGGCAAGAATTCCAATAGCAAAATCGACGTAACGTCCAAGGATGCGCTCAAGGGCAAGACCATAGGTGCTCAGCGTGGCACGATTCAGGACGACTATATCACCAAGGAGTTCGGTGACGTCGCTGAAATCAAGCGCTATAGCACAGCAGACGATCTGGTGCTGGATCTCAAGGGCGGGCGCCTCGATCTCGTGTTCCTCGACTACCCTGTGGGTGATGAAACAGTGACGACCGATAAGAACTACGCTCAGATCGGCGAGCAAGTTAAGCTTGGTGACGGGATCGGTGTTGCATTGAGAAAGCGTGACAAGGACCTAGCAGAAGCCTTCAACAAGTCGCTTGCCAAGTTGAAGGAAAATGGCACTTACGACGAGATCATGAAGAAATACTTCAATTACGATATCAAGATGTAAGTAGCTCCGGCCGGTGACACCTTGTTGCCGGCCGGCACCCACCTGAAGCGAGCGTCATGTTCGAATATCTTTTTGACTTCAAGGGCTACGGCCCTGAGTTGCTGCGGGGCGCCTTTCTCACTGCGCAGCTGGCAGGACTTTCTCTGCTGCTAGCGCTGATTCTGGGACTGGCCGGAGCAGCTGCCAAGCTATCGTCGAGCAGAGCTGCGCGAGGCATTGCCTTGACCTACACCACGCTGATTCGGGGCGTACCCGACCTCGTCATGATGATGCTGATCTTCTACGGCGGTCAGGCGCTGCTCAACATGCTTTCTGACTATGTTTACAATCAGTGGGAAGTCGACTTTTTCATAAATGTCGATCAGTTCATTGCTGGCGTCCTCTCGATCGGCTTCATATTCGGCGCTTATATGGCGGAGACCTTTCGAGGTGCTTTCCTGGCGGTACCGGATGGACAGCTTGAAGCCGGCAGGGCTTACGGCATGAGCGAGTGGCAGGTGTTCTGGCGCATCATGGTGCCTCAGATGATCCGTCATGCCATTCCCGGTGTTGGCAACAACTGGCTCGTCATGTTGAAAACGACTGCACTGGTATCGATCATCGGGCTGACAGACATTGTCCGAGTTGCCAGTGAAGCATCGAAATCGTTACATCTGCCGTTCAAGTTTTTTATTCCCGTGGTGCTGTTCTATCTCCTCATGACACTGATATCTGAACTCTTCCTCAAATATCTGTCGCGACGTTACAGCGTCGGTGTGAGAGAGGCACTCTGATGGAATGGCTCGAAGGCCTGCTTGCAGGCAACGATATATTTACGCTCCGTACACTGTCCGAGTACGGGACTGGCCTGGTCAATACGCTGCAGCTGGTTGTTCTAGCGGTCCTGCTCGGGCTGGTGATGGCTTTGCCACTGGCATTGATGCGAGCTTCCAAGCGCTTCTGGATCAGTCAACCGGTGCAGGTCTTTACCTATGTTTTCCGCGGCACGCCGCTGCTCGTACAGCTGTACATCATTTATTACGGCTCCAGCTTCGTTCTGATCGATACGCCGCTTTGGTTCATTTTCAAGGACGCTTTCATTCCAGCGCTGCTGGCTTTCACGCTGAACACTGCGGCCTACACCACTGAAATTATTCGCGGTGCCATCGTTGCAACACCAGCCGGCGAGCTGGAAGCCGCCAAGGCGTATGGGATGAGTTACTGGACAAGGACGCGCTGTGTCGTCTTACCGAGCGCCTTTCGACGTGCCCTCCCCGCTTATACCAACGAAGTCATCTTCATGCTACACGCCAGTGCCGTGGCCTTTACGGTCACTATTCTCGATCTCACGGGCGCGGCATATCTCATATACTCTCGGTTCTACACACCATTTTCAGCCTTCATCTTCGTGGCCTGTATTTACCTCTGCCTCACCTTTACGATCATAATGATTTTCCGCAAGATCGAGTTCAGGATGCTGGCTCATCTGCGGCCGCGAACGGAGACCTGACAATGGGGCAATTCCTGAGAGCAGCTCTAACACCGTTCGCGAACGATTTTCGCTGGGTCGGTCACGGCATACTGGAATGGATGCCGTCCGAGCCGCAGACCTCGCCGAACGAAATCTTTGTGATCAGCGCGGGCATTCACGGCAACGAGACAGCACCTGTCGAACTCCTCGACCAGCTCGTGGAGGAGTTCCGGCAGTCCCCGGCCGGTGCTGCTGCACCCTGCCTGTTTCTACTCGGCAATATCGAGGCGATGCAGGTTCAGCAGCGCTTTCTTGGCACCAATTTAAACCGCCTGTTTGGGCCCGGCAGTGAAGCTGAAGCCGTTGTTGGCGGCAATACCGCGGAAGCGCTGGAGCAGCAGCGCGCCAGAATTCTGCAACTCGCCGTTCGCTGCTTTCAATCTCGGTTCTCTAGCAGCACGATGGTACATCTGGACCTTCATACAGCAATTCGCCGCTCAGAGATCAGCAAATTCGCCATCCTGCCACCGGTCGACCAGACGCCCGCCAGTTCGACTACGAAGCTCCTGAACCTGCTTCTGCAGGCAGCGGGCATGCAGGCTTGCGTGAGACATCAGGAATCAGGCACTACATTCAGCGGGTGGACGGCCAGGGAGTTTGGCGCAATTTCGGCAACACTCGAGTTGGGCCAGGTCAAGGCATTTGGCGCGAATGACCTGACATTGCTGGATGAACTGAAGCAGACTCTGCGAGCGTGCTGCAGTGCTGAAGCCAGGCAGAACAGAACAGTGCCTCAGGCGATCGAGCACTTCGCTAAAAGCCATGACATGACGAGATTCGTTGTCCACCATGAAATCGTGAGGACGAGCGAAGGTTTTGAATTACACCTGTCCGATGATGTCGCGAACTTTCATGCTTTACCGCCGGGTTTTCGGCTCTACAGCGATGCGGGCGCCAGCTATGCAATCGACCATGCTGAGGCAAGAATCCTCTTCCCCAATCCGAAGGTGGAAATAGGTCATCGCGCCGGCTTGGTCGTCGTGCCTGCCGGCTCAGCTACTCAGCAAGCACAGGCAGACTGAACCAGAACAGACTGCCAGATTCGACAGCCGGATCGTTTTGTTTCGCAGGCTGATAACCGATACGCCCGCCATGTGCCTGCACGATGTTCTGACACAATGTGAGTCCTATGCCCATGCCCGTTTTCTTCGTCGTGAAAAACGGATTGAACAGGAAGGGTTGATTCTCCTCTGTTACGCCTGAGCCCCGATCCTCTATCTCGAAGTGCACATGATTATCGCCAGCTTTATCGTGATAAACCCTGAAGTGCACGGTGTTGGACGCTGTACTCAGGCTGGCCTCCATGGCATTGCGTAGCAGGTTCAGCGCGACCTGCTGTATCTGAATAGCTTCGACCCGTAGCTCAGGCAAGCTTGGATCAATATCGACCTTCAGGGTCATCGCGTGCTGTTTGGCTTCGATGCCAGTAAGCTGGATGATGGCATCTGCCAGTTCTGTGGCCGAGAGGCGGGCCTTGCCTTCGGTAGGCTTGCGAACGAAATCCCTGATATGCTGGATGACATCACTGGCCCTCAGACTTTGCTGCTCTATTTTCTCCAGTGTCTCAGCAGCGGCCTCCAACTCCCGGGTGGCTGTGACCCGATTCTTCAGCGACACAAGCTGGCGACTGGCCAGCCGCGCGTAGTTCACGATTGCCGTTAGTGGCTGATTGACTTCGTGGGCAATACCAGCGGCCATCTCGCCCATCGTACTCAGTCGGGAGACATGCGTGAGCTGCGCACGCTGAGCCTCGAGCTTGAGGCGAGCCTGTTCGAGTTCGCGGTCCTGCGCCAGTTTGTCAGAAATATCCCTGAACACCACGACCGCGTGAGTAGAACTGGCCGAGTCCGGCACGATTGTCAGTTGGAAGGAGGCTGGAAAGAAGCCGCCCGCAGGTCGAAAGAAGAGGGCCTGTTCGACACGAATCGACTCATCATCTGCCATGGCCTTTTCTACATGCCGAATCATCCGCTCATGATCGAACTCAGTAGCGGCGCCACTACTCTGCCCTGGCGCCGCACCACGCCCCGAAAACTGGAGCTCCACGAATCGCTGACCTAGCAGTGTATCCACTTCGCACTGATTGGCTCGACAGGCGGCCGGATTGGCGAAAATGATCTGGCCACTTTTATCGAGACCGTAGATCCCTTCACCCATTGCTCGCAGAATCGAGCTGTTATCGATCAACAGCTCCTTGTTCTGTTGACCAAGGGCCTTTTCGAGCAAGCGCAGACGAAGATGGGTATCGACCCGGGCAATAACCTCCTTCACCTGGAAGGGCTTGGAAATATAGTCGACGCCGCCTAGTTCGAAACCGAGCACCTTGGCATCGGTATCGTCGAGGGCTGAGAGAAATACGACCGAAACAGACTCGGTAAGGCCATTCTGCTGGAGACGACGACAGACTTCATAACCATCCATGCCCGGCATCATGATATCCAGCAGGATGAGTTCCGGCTGCATCTTCTGCGCAATACTCAGTGCTTTCGCACCTGAATCGGCCACAAGCAATTTGTAGCCTCTGCCGTTCAGGGTTTCATACAGGATTTTCAGGTTGGCCGGATTGTCGTCGACCAGTAATACCAGGCCTCTTGTGGTGTCAGTCTTCACGTGCAGTCATGACCATCTGCACGAGCTGCGCCAGTGAATGTGTACCCATCTTCTGCATGACGCGCGAACGATGAATCTCCACGGTGCGCTGACTGATATTAAGGTCGATGGCAATGACCTTGTTCGCATTCCCCGCAATCATCAGATCCATGATTTCGGTTTCACGCGGAGTGAGCGATGCAATCTTCTTCTGCAGCAGCGTCTTCTCTTCGTTCTTCCCATGCCCGGCCTGCTCGAGTCGAATCGCTTCGCGGACTTTGCTGAGCAACTCCTCTTCCTGGTATGGCTTCTGGATGAAATCCAGTGCACCTGACTTGATAGCTTCGACGGCGAGGGGTACGTCGCCATGGCCGGTGACGAATATGACCGGTAGCCGGCACTGACGCTTGATCAGTTCACCATGTAACTCCATGCCCGTCATGCCGGGCATCCTGATATCAAGGATGGCACAGCCACGCAGCTGTTCTACCTTGAGCTTCAGGAAATCACTGGGGCTCGCATAAGAATCAGCTTCGTAGCCTTCAGCCCGAAGCAGGAGAACCAGCGAGTCCCGTACGGCATCGTCATCTTCGACCACATAGACCCTGACTGGCTCTCCGCTGAGGCCCGGGCCATTCGGCCGCAATCCATCCGGACGCGATCCATTTACACTTTCCTGTGCATTTGTGGTCATGTCATTTACTCTCCAGTAAGGTCTGCATATCGGGCACCAGCAACTGTGGATCTACCCGCGCTTTTTTCCAGTTCATTCGCCAATCGAGGTGCGGTCCGGTGACTCGCCCGGTCGCACCGACCTCGGCGATGGGCTCCCCCTGCTCGACCCGCTGCCCCGTCTTCACCAGCACCTTGCTCAGATGCAGGAAACTCGAGGTCACCTCGTAGCCGTGATTCATGATAACGGTGCCACCAGAATAATAGAGATCCGGGCTGGCCAACACCACGATGCCGGCAGCTGGCGCCTTGACAACCGTCCCCGTTGGCACGGCCACATCGACGCCAAAATGGGGCCTGCTGGGATTGCCATTATACCAGCGCTGACTACCGTAAACGCCACTTATCGGCCCCAGGACCGGCCATACGAATTCATCGAAGACGGCATCGTGAGCGACACTCTTGAGCCGCGCGTTGGCGACAAGCGTGACCTCCTGACGTATACGCTTCAGCACTTCCGGTGCCGGCGCCACGTATTTGTGTTCGATACCTTCGACGCGCTGTTCTGCATAAGTTCGCTCCGGAAGAACGAAGCTGTGCGTTGACGTCTTGCCATCGGCGCTAGTGAAGGTCAATGTATGTTTGCCTGGGGCATCGCGATCGAATCCGAAAACGAATTCACCAGACTTGCTGATTTCGAGTGCTTCGCCATTCAGGCTGACTTTCGCATCGGGGCTGACCTTGCCACGAACCAGCGCACCCTGCAGCATCTGATCGCGGAGACCAAAAACGGCCCGTATGTCCGCTTGGGGTGTCGTGACAGCACGCTCGTCTGCCATGGCCTGCCCCGGAGCGATCGCAGCCATGACCATGACGAGCAAAGCTGTTGCGAAGAATGAAGTCCGGGCCGAAATCAAATTGAGAGACATAGGCATAATGGCTTTGGAAAGAGAATTGCTGTTGGGACGAAACGAGCTACAGCATATTGCATTGTCCGGCGGTGATGTTCAACTCCGCACGGCTGTGCTGGCGGCGGCCGATGCTGACACGGTTTTCACGCAGCTCATGAACGAGCTCGCGTGGCGACAGGATCAGATCATGATTCACGGTCGTGTGCTCAGCATACCAAGGCTGCAGGCCTGGTACGGTGAACCACACTGCATCTATACCTACTCAGGCACGACACTGGCACCAAAACCTATGCCGCCTTTATTGCAAGGGCTGGCCTCCCTGAGTGCGAGAATCAGTGGTGCGGCCTTCAACTGCGTGCTTTGCAATCTTTATCGCGACGGTGAAGACAGCATGGGTTGGCATGCCGACAACGAGCCAGAGCTCGGCCCGGAGCCTGCTATAGCGTCCTGGTCGTTTGGCGCTATTCGACGCTTTCACATGAAGCCAATTTCACGTGCAGGGCAATCGTCTGAGCTGCTTCCGGCAGACCATCGCATTCGACTGGACCTGCCGCACAACTCACTGCTGATCATGCGGGGCTCAACTCAGCAGAATTGGCAGCACAGGATATCGAAATCGCGCAGAGTCGACACAGCACGCATCAATCTCACCTTTCGCTATATTGGCGAGGCAGATGCAGGCTCTGCGTGAGCCTTCTCGATCTCACGCATACGCGCAATTCTGTTTCGCACACGCTCATAGACCTCCTCATAGCCAGGCACCGAAGTATCGCTCAGCAATAATTCGAGTACATGCTCGACCCGGTCGACGGCGTAGATGTGAAACTTGCCGGCCCTGCAGGCTGCAAGTACTTCATCCGCGAGCATCAGATTTCGTGCATTCTGCCGCGGAATGATTACACCTTGTGTGCCGGTAAGACCTTGCAGGCGACAAGTGTCGAAGAAGCCTTCGATTTTTTCATTCACACCACCGATAGGCTGAGCATCGCCAAACTGGTTCATTGATCCGGTAATAGCGAGATCCTGCCTGACCGGCATGCCCGACATGGCGCTGATGAGCGCACAGAACTCGGCCATCGAGGCGCTGTCGCCATCGACCTCATGATAGGACTGCTCAAAAGTGAGGCTCGTCGACAGTGGTATCGGCCCGTCCTGGGCGAACAGGGTCGATAGATAGGCCTTGAGAATCATCATACCTTTCGAGTGAATGGCCCCAGCGAGCTTCACATCCCGCTCGATATCGACGATGCTGCCATCGCCAAAATATGTGGTGGCCGTCAGTCGTGACGTCACGCCGAATTCCTGATCGCCAGTGGTCAACACCGAGAGCGCGTTCACCTGCCCAACAGTGGCGCCGCGCGTGCTCAGCATCGTAGCGCCATCACGGATACCCTCGAACACCTGGTCACGAATGCGTCCTGCACGATACCTCGCATTGCTGAGCGCCTGTTTGACGTCGTCAAGGCCTATGATTTTGTGTTCCGCCCGTTGCGCACAGTAGTTCGCTTCACGCAGCAAATTGGCCACATCCGCCGCATGCAGGCTCAGTTTGTTCTGATGCGCCGCTTCCCGAGCACTCTGTTCGATGATCTTCATCACAGCGGCCCGGTCGCAGTTAAGCAGGCCTTTTTCCTTGATCAGCCCCGCGATGAAGCGCGCATACTGAAGTTGTGTTTCCTCGGTACGATCGATCTCGGTTTCAAAGTCGGCGACCACTTTGAAGAGCTCGATGAAATCTGGATCGTAACGCTGCAGCAACAGGTAGGTGTCCCTATCGCCGAACAGAATGATCTTGAGATCCGCAGGTATGGTCTCAGGCTCGAGTGAGATAGTGCCTGAAATCGAAATCTCCTTCTCCAGCGCGTGGATGCCGATTTTCCCGGAACGCATCAGGCGCTTCAGTGCTTCCCACACAAAGGGCTGCTCGAGAAGCTTTACCGCGTCGATGAGAAGATAACCACCGTTGGCACGGTGCACAGAGCCTGGTCTGATCAGCGTAAAGTCAGTAAAGACTGTACCTTTGAAGGTTATGTTTTCGACGGCGCCGAACAGGTTGTGGTAGTTGGGATTGTCTTCGACAAGTATGGGCACGCTTTCATTCTTGTCGTGGTGAACAAACGCGTTGATCTGATAACGCCTCGGCAGCTTGTTATCCATAGTGGCGGCAGCCAGTGCATTGGCTTCTTCCGAATCGTCGAGGAAAAGATCGATATTCTTCAGAATGTCCTGCTGAATCGCGTCCAGATGATCCACAACCTCCTTATGCTCGCGGTATGTCTGCTTCACACTATCGATGAGATGCTGACTCACGTTGAGCGCGACCTCTTCGTTCAGTTGCTGCTGACGCTCGGCATAATCCTGCTCACGAGAAGCAAGCTGCCGCAGAGTCTTGCGAAGTCGCTTCTCCAGCTTGACGATCTTGGCCTCAATGGCCAGCTGCTCCTCATCAGACAGCGCTGAGAATACTTCCGCCGACATCGGCTCATCGCCATCCGCGGCGACCAGGCGGTAACCACCTGGTGTGGCAATCGTGAGTGAAACACCCTGGCGCCGGGCTGAGCGTCCGATGGTAGACAGTGCCTTCTCCTGACGCTGCGCAAGCTCATTCTTGAGCTTCTCTGAACGCTCGAAATACGACTCGTTCTCGAAGGCCTGGGGAATGTTCTTGTAAAGACGATTCAGCAGTTGCTCAACATCGCTCTTCAGTTTTTGCCCCATTCCCACAGGCAATCGTAGTACACGCGGTACTCTTGGGTCTTCGAAGCTGTTGACATAACACCAGTCACTCAGCTTCCCCGACCCGGGTGAATGTTCGGCGAGGTAGCGTTCGATCATCGTGCGCTTCCCAAGACCACTACTACCGACGGCAAAGATGTTATAGCCAGATTCAGCCATGGCAATAGCGAACGAAAGTGCGTCCTTCGCTCTATTCTGGCCAAGTATACCGTTCAGACTTGAAAGAGAGGCCGTGGTTTTGAAGCGTAGCGACTTTGGATCGCAGGGCTTGTACAGATCAGCTGGATCGAGGGATTTGGTATGCATAGCTATCAGATGTACCGCCAGAATGAGAGCGTAGAGGCAGGCTGGGCAGGGGCCTGTTGGATTGAGAGGAAAATAGCAGCCATCAGACGGAGCCACAACCAGGCACCGCTAAAGTATTCTGTTTTCCCGCCGATATATGAATTAGAAGACCATCGTCTGTGCTGAACAACAGCAGCGTCTGCATACACATATCAAGCAATGGAGGGTAGCCATGTTTCCAATCGACTCACGTAACAAGCCCTCTGCGGCACAGGCGCCGACACCAGACGCCTACAGATCGGACCGAATCAAACAGCCACAGGAAGTAATACCTGTCGACACCAATGAGCCTGCCGAAGAGGAACGCCGCCGGCGACCTGAACGTCGCTTCAATACAAGGCGTTATGAAGGCAAAGAGCGACGGCGAAAGGTTGACCGGCGGCGCCCGGAACTACTCGACGCTCGCTATGGTCGTCCTGAGCGGTTGAACGATCGCCGTGGCGCGAAAATTGACGTCACTGTATAAATTGCACGCAGCCAGTCGGGAACCTTCGCATTCCTTTGTATTTTTTTGTAAACTCCATCCATCTTCAAGGCAGACGCTGGGGCGGCTTCAAACTTACATAATGCACGAATTCAATTTCAGGCAGCAGCTCGAACGACGCATCAAACGACGTCACGATACAGACGAACTCAGGGTTATTGCTGCTCCGAAAGGGTTTTTCGGATTCACCAAGCAGGCTCGCGAAGTCGACTGTTTTGACTTCAATCGTTACGGTATGGCAATAGGATTCCCCGGGAAACTGAAGGTCGGCGATCGTCTCAGCTTTAGCTTCACAGCAAAGTACGTCAACGAAAAAGCGATTACTGGCAGAGTTGCGAATGTTGATGGTGAGGCCGTCACGACGCCCGGTGTCACGCGTGTAGGCATTACGTTCGACTGCTGGGCTTCGGAAAAGAACTATGATCGCGCCGTCGATAACGCTCTTGCGCGAATCGAACGCATCTTTAGTGAAAGTAATCAGCAGACCACCAAGGCTGAAAGCTAGCGGGTCAGACTAGACCAGGCTACTTGGTCGGAGCCCAACGCTTGGCGGCAAGATCGTCACTTTCCTTGGATGCCACCCAACGCTCGCCACGGGTGCCAATCTCCTTCTTCCAGAACGGCGCCTCGGTCTTGAGTAGATCCATGATGTAAGCACACGCGTCGAATGCCGCTTGGCGATGAGACGAGGCTACAGAGACTATGACCACCACCTCACCAAGCTCGATTCTTCCAACACGATGAAGAATTGAAATGGCCAGCAGTGGCCAACGGTCGGCTGCGGTTCCAGCTATCTGACGGAGCGAGCGCTCCGTCATCCCGGGATAGTGCTCCAGATCGAGGGCCACAACATCACTGCCGTCACCATAATCCCGCACCAGACCTTCGAAGCTGCATATCGCACCGAGAGAGGCTGAGTCCCGCTTCAAACCCGCCCTGAAGGACGAGCCCGAGGTAGCGCTATCAATGGGTGCAGGACCAACCTCTACGTGGATATGCACGGACTACCTCATCAGACAGCGGCTTCGGCTTCGGCTTCAGGCACTGCTTTTGGACCTGTAGGCTTGGGGAGGAGCTTGTCCCGAATCTTGCCTTCGATTTCGGCCAGCATTTCAGGGTTTTCCTCGAGGAACTTGGCCGCATTGGCCTTGCCCTGACCAATCTTGTCACCGTTATAGCTATACCAAGCACCAGCTTTGTCGACCAAGCCCTCCTTCACACCAAGGTCTACCACCTCACCTGTGCGATAGATGCCACGACCGTAGAGAATCTGGAACTCAGTCTGACGGAACGGCGGACTGACCTTGTTCTTGACGACCTTCACACGGGTTTCATTACCGACAACCTCGTCGCCTTCCTTCACTGCACCGATGCGACGAATATCCAGTCGAACTGAGGCATAAAACTTCAAGGCGTTACCACCGGTAGTGGTTTCCGGCGAACCGAACATGACACCAATCTTCATTCTGATCTGGTTGATGAATACCATCAGAACATTAGCCTGCTTGACGTTACCGGTCAGCTTTCTGAGTGCCTGAGACATCAGTCGAGCTTGCAGCCCCACGTGTGAATCGCCCATCTCGCCTTCGATCTCGGCCTTGGGAGTGAGTGCGGCGACGGAATCGATGACGATGACGTCGACCGCACCAGATCGCACCAGCATATCGGCGATCTCAAGTGCTTGCTCGCCGGTATCCGGCTGCGAGACCAGCAGATCATCAATATTAACGCCAAGCTTCTCCGCATACACCGGGTCGAGCGCGTGTTCGGCATCGATAAAGGCGCAGGTCTTCCCTTTTTTCTGCGCCTCCGCAATCACCTGGAGCGTTAGTGTCGTCTTACCGGAACTTTCCGGACCGTAGATTTCGACTATACGTCCATAAGGCAGCCCGCCTATACCGAGTGCAATATCGAGTCCGAGAGAGCCGGTAGAGACTGAAGGCATAGCCTCCCTGGGCTTTTCACCCATGCGCATGACCGCGCCTTTACCATACTGTCGTTCGATCTGACTCAGCGCTGCGGTAAGCGCCTTCTTGCGATTATCATCCATTCTTGATTTCACCTTTGTTTAATTGAGGTTAGCCAACAGCGGGGGTTCAGTGCCCTCTATTGGCCAGACAGTAGCCAGCCGGTACGCCGACCATTCTGCGTCCATGCAGTATGTCGCCAGAGCAATACTGTATAAAACAACAGCAGTATGTCACAGGACAATTCAGCCACGCAAGCCTGCCCGAATTGATTTGCCGATAATTCAGGCCTTCGTGTCCTGTTGCTGTACTGCCTATAAATTCTGCAGCAGTCTGTGCAACTTTGCCAGGCTGTACACAATGGTCTGTTCGCGCACAGCTGACCGGCCGCCGCTGAAGACCTGGCGTTCGGTCACGGTTCCCTTGGGCAGGCACCACCCGAAGCAGACCGTTCCAACTGGCTTCTCTGCTGTTCCGCCACCAGGTCCTGCGATACCACTCACCGATAGCGCCACTTCCGCGCCCGCGCGTCGTGCGGCACCCTCCGCCATGGCGGCAGCGACAGGCTCACTCACTGCTCCGTTATCTCTCAGCAGCTGCGGCGCAACATCGAGCAGAGCGGTCTTCGCGGAGTTGCTGTACACGATGAAACCCTGCTCGAACCAGGCGGAGCTGCCAGCCACGCTTGTCAATGCATAGCCGATACCACCTGCAGTGCACGACTCCGCGACAGTCACTTGCCATTGCAGCTTTTGCAACATGGTGCCAATCGACGCTAGTAACTCAAGTTCGGGAAGCTTTATACTGAGCCGCTGGGCAGCATCATAAGATTCGTTCTCCATAATATGCAGTCCTTCAGAGAAGTTCGGTGGCGCATCTGCCACTCTTGGACATTCTGCCTTCGGCACCAACGCCGGTCAAAAATCGCTCAGCTTTATCCCGGAAATCAATGACAACGACCACTCAGACAGCCTCTCACCGCGAGTCAGATGGCTCATCGATCAGCGCTTCGAACCCCACAGCACATGCAGCGGCACTATCGCAGCATACCCCGATGATGCAGCAGTTTCTGCGTATAAAAGCAGAGCACCCCGATCAGTTCCTGTTTTACCGGATGGGTGATTTCTACGAGCTGTTTTTCGACGATGCTCTACAGGTCTCGGCCATCCTGGACATTACCCTGACGCATCGCGGACAGTCGGCTGGCAAGCCCATTCCTATGGCTGGCGTCCCCTATCACGCTGCCGAAGCTTACCTCGCAAAGCTTGTGAAACTCGGGCACAGCGTAGTCATCTGTGAGCAGGTAGGCCAGCCAGGCGAAGGGAAAGGTCCTGTTGAGCGGAAGGTTGCGCGCACCGTGACGCCTGGCACCCTGACGGACGATGCTTTTCTCGATGAGCGCAGCGACAACATCATTGTCTCGGTTCACGCCCGGCCCGCAGCGAAAGCTTCTGGCAGTGAAAGAAGTCTGATCTATGGCATTGCGATGCTGGACGTGAGCACTGCCCGTTTCAGTCTGCAGGAAGTCGACTCACTCGTGGCTGTGGCTGATGAGCTCGGCCGATTGCGGCCATCGGAACTTCTGCTCAACGAAAGCGGTGCCCTCGCTGAAGCGGGCGGCAGTCTGCTGCGCCAGCAAATACTCCGGACCACTGTGCGGAAACTACCCGAATGGCACTTCGATGAGACGACCTGCGAACGAATGCTTTGCGAGCAACTGGGCGTTTTGCATCTGGACGGGTATGGCTGCAGTGACAAACCTGCGGCCATCTCGGCAGCTGGGGCGCTACTTCACTACGTTAGGGAGACCCAGCAGAATGCCCTGCCACATATCTGCACACTGGTCACCGAGCGCCACGATGACGCCATTCTCATCGATGCTGCTACGCGACGAAATCTTGAGATAGACCAGACAAGCAGTGGCGAATTCCGCCACTCCCTGTGCTGGGCGCTCGACACGACCTCGGGCGTGATGGGCGCCAGATTACTGAAGCGGCTTCTGAACCGGCCTTTGCGTGATCCTGTAGCTATCGGAGAGCGCCATGATGCGGTGGCAGCTTTGTTGGTGCGACAGCGTTTTGAAGACGTGCGTGAAGTACTCAAAGGCATCGGGGACATGGAGCGGGTCCTGACACGGATCGCGCTCGGATCCGCCCGCCCGCGGGACCTCGTACGCTTGCGTGATGCATTGGGCAGGATTCCTGCCCTTCACAGCACGCTGCATTGGAATACCGCAGATGAAGGTGAAATGCCCTCTCTGCTGAACGGCCTGATGCGGGCCGCACAACCACTGCCAGAGCTATGCGCAGTGCTCGAAGCGGCGATTGAGGACAACCCGCCGGTTGTCATTCGCGATGGCGGTGTGCTTCGTGACAGCTTCGATGAAGAGCTAGCCGAACTGCGTGCCCTCGGCAACAATGCCAGTGACCAGCTCCTGGCCATCGAGACCCGCGAGCGGGAGAGAACGAAGCTTTCCAGCCTCAAGGTCGGCTATAACCGTGTTCACGGGTATTACATTGAAATGAGCCGATCGCAAGCCGACCAGGCTCCAGCTGATTATGTTCGCCGTCAGACCCTGAAGAACACCGAACGCTTCATCACGCCCGAGCTCAAGCTGTTTGAAGACAAAGCGCTTGGCGCGAAGAGCAAGGCGCTCAGTCGCGAAAAGATGCTGTACGAGGCGCTGATTGCGGATATCGCCACCCAACTGCAACAGTTACAGTCATGTGCTGCTGCGATTGCCATGATCGATGTGCTGGCCTGCTTCGCCGAGCGCGCGCACCAGCTGAACCTGGTTCGACCCGAGTTCACCGAGACGCAGCAAATCTGCATCGATGCGGGCAGGCATCTGGTTGTTGAGGCGGTGTCGTCCGAGGCATTCGTGCCTAACGGCATCAAGCTCGATTCCGAGCGCTCGATGTGCATCATTACCGGGCCGAACATGGGGGGTAAGTCAACCTTCATGCGTCAGACGGCGCTGGTTGTCCTGCTCGCATGCTGCGGCTGTTTCGTCCCAGCGCGTGCTGCTGTACTTGGGCCGATAGACCGCATCTTCACCCGCATGGGCGCTTCAGACGATACCGCGTCAGGTCGATCGACCTTCATGGTTGAAATGACTGAAACCGCCAATATTCTCAACACCGCGACCAGTCAAAGTCTTGTGCTGCTCGATGAAATCGGTCGCGGTACCAGCACCTACGATGGCCTGGCGTTGGCCTGGGCGGTAATTGAACACCTCCACGACAAGGTGGGCTGCCTCACCTTATTCGCCACCCACTATTTCGAGCTCACCAAACTGGATGCAGCGCATAAGGGCATTCATAACCTGCATCTGGCTGCCGTTGAGTACCGGGAAGACATCGTATTTCAACATAAGGTGCTCGAGGGTCCGGCTAGTCGAAGCTACGGTATTCAGGTCGCAAAGCTCGCCGGCGTACCACCCGCCGTTCTCGCATTTGCGAGAACCCGGCTGAAAGCCCTCGAGGAACAGGGTCGTCATGATGCGAGTGGCGGTGCGGACGTATGGCAGCACGAACTCTTCCCGGCCACCGGCAGTAGCGGTTCAGCATCTGCCGAGATAGGGCGCGACCGTTTGGAGCCATCAGCTCCGGCCGATCCCCGACTGGCCGAACTTGAGGCACTGCTGGACGCCACAGATCCTGATGAACTATCGCCGAAAGAAGCGCTGGCCTTGCTCTACACCATGAAAAACCTCAAGAGCGACTGCCTTGAGCGTTCAAATCATCTACAATAGCCGCATCTTAACTTTAACAACTTACGTCTCTTGACTGAGGGATCTGCCAATGACATTTGTAGTGACCGAAAACTGCATCAAATGTAAATATACCGATTGCGTTGAAGTCTGCCCAGTAGACTGTTTTTATGAAGGTCCGAACTTCCTTGTCATCGATCCCGACGAGTGCATCGACTGCGCATTGTGTGAGCCAGAGTGCCCCGCCAATGCCATCTTCTCTGAAGATGAACTGCCGGATGATCAGAAGGAGTTTATCGAGATAAACGCCGAGCTGGCTTCGAAGTGGGACAACATCACCGAGAAGAAAGATCCGCTGCCAGATGCTGAAGAATGGGACGGCAAGCCAAACAAGACGCCACTACTGGAACGTTAGAGGACACACACATGTTCAGAGCCATAGTCATCAACAAGAATAACGATACAAGCGCCGCCGCTGTCGAGTCAGTCGACGAGGCTGATTTGCCGGATGGCGAAGTTAGCGTAGACATCGACTATTCCACTCTGAACTACAAGGATGGGCTGGCCATTACAGGCAAGGCGCCTGTGGTCAGGAATTTCCCAATGGTGGCCGGTATCGACTTTGCCGGCACTGTGACTGCAAGCAACTCCTCCCGCTTCAAAGCAGGTGACAAGGTCATTCTGAACGGCTGGGGTGTGGGCGAGTCTCACTGGGGTGGTCTGTCCCAAAAGGCGCGTGTGAAGGCGGACTGGCTTGTCTCGTTGCCCGAGGCCTTGAGCACCTTTGATGCCATGGCGTGTGGTACAGCTGGCTATACCGCAATGCTTTGCGTTCAGGCACTCGAGGCACAGGGTGTCAAACCTGAGGATGGCGAAATCGTCGTCACTGGCGCATCCGGCGGGGTTGGCAGTGTGGCCGTTTTTCTGCTGGCCAATCGGGGCTATCGCGTTGTTGCACTGACCGGGCGCATGCAGGAGGCCGACTATCTTCGTTCGCTCGGCGCAAGTGAGGTCATGGATCGCTCAGAGTTCTCCGAGAAAGGTCGCCCACTCGCACGCGAGCGGTGGGCTGGCGCGGTTGATGTCGCCGGCAGTCACACCCTCGCCAACGTGTGCGCCTCAACGAAATATCTAGGCACCGTGACCTGTTGCGGCCTTGCCCAAGGCATGGACTTTCCAGCATCTGTCGCACCTTTCATCTTGAGGGGCGTCAAGCTGATTGGTATCGACAGCGTCCAGTGCCCCGCGCCGATTCGTGAAAAAGCCTGGGCAGCGCTTGCTACCGAATGGAAGCCTGATTTACTGAAGTCGGTGACGAGCATCACCACGCTCGACAAGGCAATCAATGACGCGGCGCGTCTGCTGAACGGAGAAATCCGCGGCCGTCTGGTAGTGGATGTGAATAAGGCGTAAGTGCCTCAAGCCACTGCGTCAACCTGAAGCAGCTTCCTGATGGGCGCAAAGGATCGTCGATGCAAGGGGCAGATGCCATGCTGTTTCAGCGCATCCAGGTGCTGTGCTGTGGGATACCCCATATGCCGCTCAAAGCCATACTGCGGGTACTCTACGGCAGCCTTACACATCTGATCGTCCCTGTGCACTTTGGCTAGTATCGAGGCTGCCCCGATCGATTGAATACTGTCGTCTCCGCCAACGACTGCCGTCGCTGGTATAGACAGATTTGGCAGTCGATTGCCGTCAACGAAGGCGTGCTCGAGACGGATCAACAGATCTTGAGGCAGGGCTGCTAATGCGCGCTCCATGGCCAGCATACTGGCATGAAGAATATTGATCCGGTCTATCTCTTCAATATCGGCTTCCCCAATGGCGAATCCTATAGCCGTGGTGCGAATCTCACTGCAGAGCAGAACTCGGTTCTTCGCGCTCAGCTTCTTCGAATCACGTACCCCTACAATCTGCTGTGACTCGTACATCACCACAGCGGCCGCAACCACCGACCCCGCCAATGGGCCGCGACCAACTTCATCGAGTCCAACTATCAGTCTACCCATCGGCTCAGGCCTTCCTTGTCTTGTCCAGTATTTCGGTTTTAATCGCTTTCGCAGCACGCTCGCTGGCATTGCAGTGAATCTGTTTGTGCAGCGAACGAAATCGCTGCTTCAGCATGGCAGCCCTGGAGGCTTCAGTCTCTCTCAGCAATGCTTCCGCGATCCGCTCCGGGGTGACCTCATCCTGGATGAGCTCGGGCACGAGCGCTTCATCCGCCAGCAGGTTTGGCAAGGCTATGTATTTTGATTTCATCAGGCGCTTCATGATCCAGTAAGTCGGTCTGGCCAAACGATAGGCCACAACCATTGGACGCCCAACCAGCATGGCTTCGAGACTCGCCGTGCCTGATGCGAGGATGACGCCATCAGCAGCCTGTAAGGCTATCCGGGCCTGGCCCTGTAGCACACGTACGGACTGATCAGCTGTTAGATCGGGGAACGCCTTCAGTAGGTAGTGCAATTGCGATTCCCGAATTGCATTCGCTGCAGGAATCAGAAAAACAGCGGCGGGATTCTTTCGCTTGAGTACGCGCGCAGCTTGTAGAAACACAGTGCCGAGACGGCTCACTTCACTGCCCCTGGAACCCGGAAGGATGGCATAAACGGGTCCCGAAGTGTCGCTACTGAGACCGAGCTGCGCACGCGCAGGCGCCGGCTCGAGTCCAAGTGCGATCTCATCCGCCAGTGGATGACCGACAAATGCCACTGGCACTTGCCATCGCTCGTAGAAGGCTGCTTCAAAAGGCAGCAAGGTCAGCATGAGATCCACCGAGCGCTTGATGCCATGGATCCGCCCCTGACGCCAGGCCCAAACAGACGGACTTACGTAATGCACGGTAGGAATACCCGCTCGTTTGATCTTGTTGGCAAGCCGAAGATTGAAATCTGGTGCATCGATACCGATGAAGATGTCAGCTTTCCAGCCGACAAAATAAGCAAGCAACCTCGCTCTGAGCTCGAAGAGCTGTGGCAGGCTATCCAGCACCTCAACCAGCCCCATAATTGACAGGTGCTCCATCGGGAACAGTGATTCGCAGCCAGCGCCCTGCATGAGCGGCCCACCCATGCCGCCAAATTCGGCATCTGGATATTGCGCCCGCAGGGCATGAATGAGACCCGCGCCGAGTAAATCACCGGAGGCCTCACCTGCAACAATGGCGATTCTCAAGAAGCCCCCTTCATGCTCAATAAATTTGCTTAACGTACGATTCCGCGAGTGGCGCGCTTGAGACTGGCAATAAACACTTTCAATTCGGCCGACTCATTGTCGGCATCGAGCTTATCGAGTTCCACAATGGCCTGCTCGAAAGTCAGACCGCCACGGTAGAGCGTCTTGTAAGCCTTGCGCAGGACTGCTACCGATTCACTGCTGACATCGCGCCGGCGCAATCCTTCGGTATTGAGCCCGTGCGCCGTGGCGGACTGCCCTCCAGCCATGACATAAGCGGGCACGTCCTTCAGCACTATACTGCCACCAGCACACATGCTCTGCGTGCCGATGTGGCAAAACTGGTGAACCAAGGTGCCGCCGCCGAGTATCGCGAAGTCGTCAACCCGAACGTGCCCAGCGATGGTGGCCAGGTTGGCAAGGATGGTACCGTTGCCTACCACACAGTCATGAGCGACATGAGAGGAGGCCATGAACAAGTTGCCATTGCCAATAGTGGTCTCTCCGCGATCCTGCACCGTTCCACGATGGATACTGCAGTACTCACGAATTATGTTGTCGTCACCCATGATGAGCCGTGTTGGCTCACCGTTGTACTTCTTGTCCTGACAGTCTTCGCCAACACTGGCAAATTGATAGATATGGTTGTTGCGGCCGATGACGGTCGGGCCGCCTATGACGACATGAGAGGCAACGACCGTTCCAGCACCGATTTCAACTTCGGGCCCGATCACGGTGAACGGCCCGATACTGACGCTCGGATGAATCCGGGCTGAAGGGCTGACAATTGCCTGCTCGTGGATTGTCATGCCAGTTTTCTCTCCGCTGTGAGAATTTCGGCGCTGCAGACAAGAACACCGCCTACATCCGATGTGCAGTAGAACTTCCAGATACCCCGACGGTCGGTAACATAACTGGCGTGCAGGTTCAGCTGGTCGCCGGGCACTACAGGCTTCTTAAAGCGCACCTTGTCCGTACCAGCCAGATAGTAAGTGACACCATCCGCCGGCTTCTGATCTGTGGTGAGAAAGCCGAGAATACCTGCCACCTGCGCCATGGCCTCAACAATAAGAACACCAGGCATAATTGCGTAATCAGGGAAGTGTCCCTGAAAGTAGGGCTCATTATGGGTGACGTTCTTGAGCCCCGAGATTGTTTTCCCAAGCTCATAGCTCGTTACCCTGTCTACCAGCAGGAAGGGATAGCGATGCGGAAGATACTCGCGAATATCAACGTTTTCCATGTCAGTTACTCTGCCTTTTGCGTCACGATCCGCTATCGTTGCTCAATGCGCTCACGAAGCTCACGGACCTCTTTCTCAAGATTAATTAGCGTTCGAATGTACCCGTCCAATTGTCGGAAGCGAGCCACATTCCGGCGCCAGTTGGAATTCGGCTCGACTGCAGTGCCCGACGAATAAACGCCAGGACTGCTGATGTCCTTGGTTACCAGCGTCATGCCGGTGATGTTCACCTGATCGCAGATCGTGAGGTGACCGGCTATGCCAACACCACCACCGATCATGCACATTTTGCCTACTTTCGTACTGCCTGCTATGCCAACACAGGCTGCCAACACGGTGTGATCACCGATCTCGACGTTATGCGCGATCTGTATCTGATTGTCCAGTTTGACTCCATCACCGATCACGGTGTCATCAAGCGCGCCCCGGTCGATGGTAGTACCGGCGCCTATTTCAACGTCGGACCCGATTCTAACGCCACCGAGCTGTTCGATCTTGATGAAACTGCCCTTATGCGGCGCAAACCCAAAGCCATCCGAGCCGACCGTGCAGTGACTATGTATGATACTTCTATCGCCGATAGTCACATCGTGATAGATGCTTGCCTGCGGATAGATCAGCACATCTCTGCCGATACGACTGCGCGAGCCAACCGTCGTTCCGGCGGCTATACGTGCACCGTCACCTATCGCCACGCCACTCCCAATCACGACGTTTGGTCCGATACAGACGCCCTGCCCCAGCGTCGCATCATCGGCAATGCGGGCACTCGGATGGATACTGGGCGAATTCGGATTCGAAACACCAGCTTGATCGCCGAATAACAGGAGCGTTTTATCGTGACTGAACAGGTGGGTCAGTTTTGCATAGGCTGCGTAAGGATCGGAAGTCACAAAGCAAGGTACTGGACTTTCTTCAGCGTGCTGCGGTTTCAGGATGACCGCAAGCGCGCCAGTAGTCTTCAGTTGCGAAAGATATTGATCGCTGGCCAGAAAGGCGATGTGCTGCTCCCCAGCCTTAACGAGAGTGGCCAGCCCCATCACAGGACTCGACAGCAGCGCACGGGCGTGCCCCGCGCCTGATACCGGCGCAGGAGTAAGAGGGAGATCAAGATGATCAGCAACATCAGACAGGGTAATCGTCATACACAAAAAACCGCTAGTCAGTCTGACAGGCGCGAGCCTGCGGGTGCATATGAACCTACTGCTTGTTGAGCTCTTCGATCAGCTTGTCAGTGATGTCTAGCGCTGGCGCCGAGAAAACAGCAACGGTTTTGGGCAGGACAAGATCGAGGTCATTGTCGGCTGCAAGTTTCTTGATAGCAGCATCGACCTTGGGCTTTGACTGGTTTACGAATAGTTCTTCACGCTTCGCGACCGAGTTCTGGAACTTGTTCTTCAGAAAGTTGAATTCCTGCACTTTCTCTTCGAGTTCCGCCTGGGCCTTTTCCTTTTCGCTCTCGCTCATGATGGCGCCATCTTTCTGCAGACGCTGCTGCAGTTTCTGCGCCTCTTCCCCTACCTTCCGGATGCGCGCGTCGTCATCAGCGAAGTCTTTTTCCATCTGAGTGGAAAATGATTTGGCCGATTCCGAACCAAGAAGAGCGGCACGGAGGTCGATGATGCCGATCTTGGTTTCCGCAGCGGCCATTCCCGCCACAGACAGAAGTGAGCAGGTGAGTACAAGTCTTTTCAAAAACATACAGCTACCTTCGTTGAATATGAAGTTGTCACTGACTGGCAATTCCAGAAAGTGTACCCCTTTCCCGGGCGTGGGGCTATGTCCTGTGAAATCAGACTCATAGCGTCTGACCAAGCAGAAACTGGAAGAACTGTGGGCGGTCGCCATCCTTGTCGTTGAAGGCACGCGCCACACTGAAACTCAGAGGGCCGATAGGGGTGATCCAGGAAAGCGATAGTCCCGCCGCAAACCGCAGCTCGTCCAGTTCCGGATCGAAACTTCGATCTGTATCGAATACGTTTCCGCCGTCGATAAATACGGTTGATCTGACCTGGGACCTGTCTTCCAGGAAGATGAACGGCACTATGAGCTCCAGCGACCCTTCGATTTGTAAATTGCCGCCGAATGGATCCGGGCGATCAATGGAGCCCTCTGGCGGCGTGCTTTTCGCACCTAGCGAATTCGGTCGATAACCGCGCACGGAACCGATGCCGCCACTGTAGTAGTGCTCGAAGAAAGGCAGGTCGTCAACGTTACCGAAGCCCGCGCCATAGCGAATATCGCCACGCGTTCTGAAAACCCACTCATGATCATCGCTGAGCGGGAAGTAGACGTTGGCACCGTAGCCAGTTTTGTAGAACGTGAAATCACTTACTTCAGGAAGAATTACCCTGAGACTTACGCGCTGTGAGGTACCCGATGTCGGGAAGAGTCCGCGGTTGAGCGTCGACCGTCGCCATTGCGCCGTAACATCGAAAAAGTCATAGCTATCGCCGTACTCCTCAAGGAAGCTCTCTATTTCCACGACCGGACGATCAACCTGAATCTTTGTATGGGTATAACCAACGCCAAAATTCAGCCTAGAATAGCGATCTATCGGGTAACCAAAGTTGACCCCGCCACCAACACTGTCTTCTATATACGAGGTCAACTCGGTGTTGCTATCGCTCAGATCGGTTTCTCTGTAGAAGAGGTTAAAACCCCGGCTAACCCCATCGACCGTGTAGTAGGGATTGGTGTAGTTGAAGTTTGCACTACGAACTGTATCGCTGCGATTTACCCCGAATGACACCTGACGGCCAGTACCCAGGAAGTTGTTCTCCGATACACTGGCACCCAGTACCAGACCACTGGTGCTGTAACCAAGACTGGCCGAAAGACTGCCAGTGGATTGCTCTTCGACCGCATAATTGACGTCGATCTGATCGTCGGTGCCAGGTACCAGAGGCGTTTCAACCGTGACAGTCTTGAAGAAGCCAAGCCGCTCCAGCCGCGCCTTCGAGGATTCGATGAGGTCGGTTGACGCGGCAGCGGCTTCCATCTGCATCATTTCCTGACGCAACACTTCATCGCTGGTAGTGATATTGCCACGGAAATTGATCCGCCTGACATAGGTTCTTCGGCCGGGCTCGACGAAAAAGGTCACTGAAGCCGTGTTGTCATCATGAGGCTCAGGTATCGCATTGACATCGGCAAAGGTGTAACCATCATTGCCCAGTCTCTTGGCAATGATGTCTGACGTGTACGTCAGCAACTGTCGCGAAAAGACATCGCCTTCCTTGATCACGATCAGCTTGCGCAGCTCTGCCTCGTCGATCTTCAGGTCGCCCCGCAAAGCAATATCCCTGATGGTGAAGCGCTCACCTTCATCGACATTGACCGTGATATAGACATTTTCCCGATCCCGGGAAACCGAGACCTGCGTGCTTTCTATGCTGAACTTGATGAAGCCACGATCAAGATAATACGACGTGATCTTTTCTATATCGCCGTTGAGCTTCTGCTTGCTGTACTTGTCACTACCGAAAATAGAGGCCCAGAAGCCGGTTGTTTCAAGCTCCATCAGTTCCCGCAGCGTTTCGTCATCGTAGGTCTTGTTGCCGACGAAATTGATATGGGCGATAGATGAAACCGGCCCTTCCTTGATCTTGATGTCTATGCGAACCCGGTTGCGCTCCTGTTCCGTAATGCCAGCGTCGACAGAGGCGTTATATCGTCCCTGTGCGATGTAGCTCTGCAGGATCTCAAGCTCTATCCGCTCAAGGGTGGAGCGCTGAAGCACTTCGCCCTCGGCCAACCCATTCGACTTCAGGCCCTCTAGCAAGTCCTCCGACGGCAGATTCTTGTTTCCTTCGATCTCAATTTTACTGATCGATGGCCGCTCATCGACCTTGAGAACCAGCACATCGGTGTCACGAAACACCTTGATGTCTGTGAACAGGCCAGTAGCAAACAGGCTTCGGGTAGCATCAGCGAGTTCCTCTGGCGTGAACTCGCGGCCCACCTGAAGCGGAAAAGCACTGAAGACACTACCGGCGGAGACCCGCTGCAGCCCCTCGACCCGGACATCCTTGACTACGAATGTTTCGATAGCCGCCACAGAGGTCGCCGTAAGAATCAGCGCTAGAAAAGACAGAAAACGAAAAAATCTCATGAATAGAGGCTTACTTTGTTTTGAGGGTCGGGACAGATTCTCAACGCAGGTCGATAGCCGTCCTGCGGATCAGTCGCTTGAGCGTCTATCAATCGTTTTAACAAGCAATCATAGACGGGCGAAGTCATTGAATATTGCCAGCAGCATAACGCCACCGAGCAGCATCATGCCGAGGCGGATGCCCGCCATCTGGACACTTTCCGGCAGTGGTTTCCCACGAACGAGTTCTGCAAAATAATACAACAGGTGCCCGCCATCAAGTACCGGTACCGGCAGTAAATTCAGTACGCCGAGCATTATGCTCAGGTGAGCCAGGAAACTGATGAAGGCTTCAGAGCCAAAACCAGCCGACTGCCCGGCTGCTTTCGCAATTGTGATTGGCCCGCCGAGATTATCAGGCGAAATGGCTCCGACCACCAATTTCTTGAGAGAAGTCAAGATCATGGCAGCCATATCCGCTGTCTTCTCTACGGCCTCCCACAGTGCGTCGACAGGCCCATAACTGATTTCAATCAGCTTATCAGCGGGCCATTCTGGCACATCCACACTAGCTCCGATAAATCCCTGGCTGTCGCCGTTCACAATGCGTGACTCGGGTACGAGCATCGTCTGCCTGGTATCCCCACTTTCAAGCTGGCGGTACTCGATATCAAGAGATTTTTCCGGCGAGGCCTGTATGAATTGCACCAGTGCATCCCAGGTTTCGACCTGGATACCGTTGACAGTGGTGATCAAATCGCCCGGGGCCAGGCCTGCCTGCTCCGCTCGCCCACCCTCTACCACAGTTTCTATTCGTGGCGTGATCGCCGGGCGCCATGGTGAGATACCCAGCGCCTGAAGAGGATTGGGGTCACGCTGCCCGCTCAACCAATCAGACACAGGCAAACTGAACTCACGTGAGGCGCCGTCAGTATCCTGCGTGGCCAACCGGATACTGCCACTGTCGCCAAGGCGATCAATGAGCTGCAGATTGACTTCAGACCAGTCATTAGTAGGCTTTCCATCGACAGCGACGATGGTGAGCTCCGGAGTGAGACCACGCCTGTCAGCAACCGAGTCCTTTTCAATCTGGCCGGTCAGAGGCTTCACGGCCTGAACACCGACTACAAAGACGACCCAGTAAACCAGAATGGCAAAAAGGAAATTGGCCAGGGGTCCGGCCGCAGCTATGGCTATCCGCTGCTGCACAGGCTTTTGATTGAAGCTTTGCTCGAGCTCGGCATCCTCGACAGGCCCCTCTCGCTCATCGAGCATCTTGACGTAACCACCAAGCGGGATCGCTGCGATGACGTACTCCGTCCCCGTAGCGCCGATGCGTTTCCAGATGGGCCGGCCGAAGCCTACTGAAAATCGGAGCACCTTGACGCCGCAGCGCCGGGCCACCCAGAAGTGGCCGAACTCGTGGATGGTCACAAGGATGCCCAGAGTCACGATCAGTGCAAGGGCGTTCTGAATGAAGGACATACCTGAAGAACCTGAATGCTGCTTGCTAAGAGAATCTACGCACGAGCTCTTCTGCGCAGACACGACTCCTGGCGTCGGCCTCGACGATAGCCTCCAGAGTCGAAGCTTCATGGATGATACATGAATCAAGACTCGCCTGTATTACTTTTGAGATATCCAGAAAGCCGATTCGCTGGTCGATAAAGGCTTGAACAGCAATCTCGTTGGCTGCATTGAGAACAGCCGGTGCAGCACCGCCAGCCTCAAAAGCTCTTCCAGCAAGACCCAAACATGGAAATGCCTCATGATCAGGCGCTTCGAAATGAAGGCCGTTCAGCGCGAACAAATCAAGTCGCGCCGACCTGCTCCCGATCCTTCTTGGCCACCCCAGCGCCGAAGCAATGGGGGTCTTCATATCTGGCGCGCCGAGCTGGGCGAGCACTGACCCATCAATAAATTCGACCATGGAGTGGATAATTGATTCGGGATGAATGACAACGTTGATCTGCGCCGGCGTGAGATCAAAGAGCCAGCAAGCCTCTATCAGCTCCAGGCCCTTGTTCATCAGAGTGGCTGAATCAATCGAGATCTTTTGTCCCATTTGCCAGTTTGGGTGCTTGCAGGCCTGTGCAGGCGTCACCTGCGCGAGACTCGCACGCCCCTGGCCACGGAACGGACCGCCAGAGGCAGTGAGGTGGATGCGGGAAATGCCGTTCCAAATCGTAGCAATTTGCTCGCCCGCACCAGGCGCAGCTCGGGCGGCAGATTTACAGGCTACCGCCTGTTGTAATTGATCCGGCAGACATTGAAAGATGGCGTTGTGCTCGCTGTCGATTGGCAGTAGCGTCGCGCCGTGCTTCAACACCATATCCATGAGCACTGCGCCGCTCATGACAAGGGCTTCCTTGTTCGCGAGGAGGATACGCTTGCCATGACGGGCAGCCGTGAAGACCGAGGCCAACCCGGCGGCACCAACTATGCCCGCGACGACAACATCGACCTCCGGCATCGACGCAACCTGCTCAAGCGCATTGGCACCGCGGAGTATTTCAGTGTCAGTCTCGGCACATACGCGCTGGAGTTCTGGGAACAAGTCGGCGGCAACCGCACGGTCGTCAGCCCCACTAAGGACGGCGATGCGCGGCCTGAACTCGCGGACGATATCGGTGAGCGCCCGGACGTTGTTGTGGGCGGTTACTGCAAAAAGCTCAAATGATTCAGGATTCTCGCGGATGACATCAAGGGTGCTAAAACCTATCGACCCGCTCGTCCCAAGAACAGCAATCCGCTCGCGTCGGCTCATCGAATATTCCCACTCATCACTGCCCCGCCAGCCAGCCGCTTAACATCATCATGCACATGAACACAGGCGCTGCGGCGGTGACGCTATCGATACGGTCCATAATTCCGCCGTGCCCAGGCAGCAGCTTGCCACTGTCTTTCACACCGGCCACCCGCTTCATGAGACTTTCGGTCAGATCACCGACAACCGACAAAGCGGCAGCGAACAATGTGACAATAGTCAGCCAGACCAGCCCCTGAAGCTCCACTCCGGTGGCCAATGCCACGCCAACTGGCAGCACCAGTACCGCGATCAATCCGCCTACCAGGCCTTCGATTGACTTACCGGGGCTGACGCGAGGAGCCAGCTTTCGCTTACCAAAACGCTTCCCGGAAAAGTAAGCACCGATATCAGCCAGCCACACGATCACGAAGATATAAAAAATCAACCACGCGCCAGACAACCCTGGCATACCATCGATCATGCTGACTCGTGCCTGCATGAGGGCTGCCCAAGCAGGCACCAGCACAAGGACACCTGCCAGCATGCGCAGACCGGGCCTGTTCCATAACGCCATACCCGAGGGGTAAATCTTCACCAGAATTGTACAGAGCAGCCACCAGAGCAAGCCTATGGTGAGGACCGGTGAGACCGGTACGAATTGAAGCAGGTAGATAAGCGCCAGCACCAATGCGACATAGAGCCCCTTCTGCGGCGCACTGTGCAGACCCGACATAGCCCCTAGCTCCCAGGCGCCAAGCGCAAAAATGAACGCCAGAAACAGCGCAAACTGGTCCGGTGAAGTCGCAAAAAGGCCGAGACCGAAAACGGCCACCAGCACCAAGGCGGTGATGACCCGCTGTTTCAACATCGCAATGCTCCCTGCAGGCGGCCTATAAATCGATCCGCTGCGCTATTTGATCGTCGGTTTGTCCAAAACGGCGGATACGCTGACTGTAAGCTGCCAATGCGTCTCTCATCTGCTCGGTCTTGAAGTCTGGCCAGTAGACAGTACTGAAATAGAACTCCGAGTACGCCATTTGCCACAACATGAAATTGCTTATTCTCTGCTCATTCGCGGTTCTGATGCACAGGTCCGGTGGCGGCAGATCGCCAAGATAGAGGTGCTGCTGGATCAGATCTTCGGTGATATCGCCGGGCTCCAGGCGCCCATCTCTGACCTGTTGCGCAATTTGGCGAACACTGTGAGTGATGTCCGCCCGGCCACCATAGTTGGCTGCTATGATCAGCGTCATTGCGGTGTTGCCGACCGTGAGCGCTTCAGCTTCAGCCATACTCAGCTGCAGCCCCTTGGAGAAGGCCGAGCGGTCACCCATGATGCGTAGCCTGATGTTGTTCCGATGCAGCTTTCGCACCTCACGCTTCAAGGCAATCAGAAACAGCCGCATCAAAGCATTGACCTCATCTTCAGGTCTTCGCCAGTTTTCGCTACTGAAAGCAAACAGTGTGAGATACCGAACGCCAGCTTGCGCACAGGTCTGAACGCAGGCGCGAACAGCTTCCACGCCAGCTTTATGACCAGCGATCCCAGGCAATTTCCGCGCTTTGGCCCAACGATTGTTGCCATCCATAATGATTGCAACGTGCTCTGGCGGCCCACCAGAGCTGAGGGGTATTCCAGCTGATCCCATAAATCACTTCAGTCGGGGCCCGAGCGTACGCGCCGCAAGAAATTGCGGGCACCAGGACCGGAATAAGTTATTGCGCCCAGAGCGTACTCCGGAGCGGACGGAGTTATACTTCCATCAAATCCTTTTCTTTATCGGCAAGAAGTTCGTCAACGCGCGCGACATATTTGTCCGTCATTTTCTGAACCTCATCAAGCGCCTTCTTCTCCTCATCTTCGCTGATCATCTTTTCCTTCAGCGCTTCCTTGATTTCGGAGTTAGCGTCGCGACGTGCGTTACGTACCGAGACTCTGGCATTTTCTGCCTCGGCCTTTGCCTGCTTCACATAATTTCTTCTGGTTTCTTCCGTGAGCGCCGGCATAGGTACGCGGATAACGCCCCCGGACGTCGAAGGATTCAGGCCCAGATCCGACTTCATTATAGCCTTCTCGACCTCGGGGACCATGTTCTTCTCCCAAGGTGTAACCATAAGAGTGCGGGCGTCTTCGACAGAGACGTTGGCCATCTGCGGCAGCGGCGTGTTGCTACCATAGTAGTTCACCATCACTGACGACAGGATATTAGGACTGGCGCGACCGGTCCGGATACGGCCGAAAGCATGGCCCAGCGCTTCTATGGCCTTCTGCATGCTGGCTTCAGCACTCTTCTTGATATCATTTAGCATTGCTCGCTCCTCGCTCTATCAGCGTTCCTTCGTCCTCTCCGAGCACGATTTTAGTCAGTGCACCCGCTTTGTTCATGTTGAATACTCGAACCGGCATTCCATGGTCGCGACACAAACAAATCGCTGTAAGATCCATGACGCCCAGTTTCTTGTCGAGCACTTCGTCGTAGGTCAGTCTGTCGTATTTCTTCGCATCTGGATACTGCATTGGATCCGCGGAAAATACGCCATCCACTTTAGTGGCCTTGAGTACGCAATCCGCGTCGACTTCGATGCCACGCAAGCAGGCAGCGGAGTCTGTCGTGAAGAATGGATTACCTGTGCCGGCGCAGAAAATGACAACGTCACCTTCACGTAAGTCTCTGATTGCCCGCCGCCGATCATAATGCTCAACGATGCCACTCATCGGAATCGCAGACATGATTCGCGTGGTAATGTTCGAGCGCTCCAGGGCGTCACGCATCGCGAGTGAGTTCATCACGGTCGCCAGCATACCCATGTGATCTCCAGTGACGCGATCCATTCCGGCGGCTTGCAGTGACGCGCCCCGGAACAGATTCCCACCACCGACCACGAGGCCAACTTGAACGCCGATGCCGACCAGCTGCCCGATCTCGAGGGCCATGCGGTTGAGCACTTTCGGGTCGATGCCGAAATTGCCGTCACCCATGAGCGCCTCACCGGAAAGTTTGAGCAGAACCCTGCGGTATTTTGACTGAGTAAGACTCTCTTGCGGCATACAGATGGATCCTTGGACTGGGAAAAATAAAAACTGTGTCGTCGCCTGCCTGGGCACTACACAAAAAAAAGGCGGTCACAGAATAGCTGCGCCCGCCGATTTTCTGAAGCGATTCCTCAGCCTTTAAGCTGTGCTGCCACTTCTGCAGCAAAATCGACTTCTTCTTTCTCTATGCCTTCGCCAACTTCAACACGCGCCATTGAGGTCACTGACGCGCCCTGCTTCTTGGCCAATGCGCCGACCTTGATGTCAGGATCCTTGACGAACGCCTGCTCGAGCAGGCTGATCTCGGCCAGGTACTTGCTGATACGACCTTCAACCATCTTTGCGATGATTTCAGCAGGCTTGCCGCTCTGCTCTGCCTGGGCAGAGTAGATTTCACGCTCCTGGTTGATCAGCTCTTCGCTAACGTCTTCCTTGCTGATAACCAGGGGGTTGACGGCAGCCACATGCATGGCGATGTCCTTCGCCAGCTCGGCATTGCCACCCTTCAGACCGATAAGCGTCGCGATACGGTTGTTGCTGTGAACGTAAGCACCGACGACTTCAGCTTCCACGGTCACGATTCTGCGAACGTTGATATTCTCGCCAATCTTCTGAACCAGCGCTTCACGCTTGCTCTCCAGATCGCCCTGCATAACTGCAGCTACGTCGGTCTGCCGATCGGCAAAGGCCTTGTCAGCAACTTCGTTGCAGAAATTGAGGAAGTTGTCATCACGAGCAACGAAATCGGTTTCGCTATTGATCTCGATGATCAGGCCAAAACCACCGTTGTCCGCTACGCGGGCGACGACAACGCCATCCGCTGAAACGCGACCGGCTTTCTTGGCGGCTTTCAGGCCGCTACTCTTGCGGAGATTTTCTATTGCGAGCTCGATGTCACCATCAGCTTCAACGAGTGCCTTCTTGCACTCCATCATGCCGAGACTGGTGCGCTCTCTCAGCTCTTTGACCATAGATGCGGATATCGCAGCCATCTATAAGTTCCTCGTAGACTAATCGAAAAATAAGACAGATGGTGTGCAACGTCGCAACCATCTCTGAAATAGGTGCCAGGTGCGGCGTCGTGCAACGCTCACCTGGCCGTACCGACAAAGGCTCAGGCGCCTTCGGAAGCAGCCTGATCGCCAGCTGCGTCAGCAGTCTTACCTGCTTCCATGGCGTCATTGACTTCGATGAACTCATCTGCACTACCAGCACCTTCGGCCTGAGCTTCGAGACAGGCATCAGCGATGGCACCGATGTAAATCTGCAGCGCACGAATCGCATCATCGTTACCAGGGATGACAAAGTCGACACCGTCTGGATCGCTGTTGGTATCAACTATACCGACTACTGGAATGCCGAGCTTGTTGGCTTCCTTGATGGCAATACGCTCATGATCGACGTCGATCACGAACAGCGCATCTGGCAGGCTGCCCATTTCCTTGATACCACCGATGCTGCGCTCGAGTTTCTCTCTCTCGCGAGTCAGCATGAGCGCTTCTTTCTTGGTCAGCTTCTCGAAAGTGCCATCGGTTTGCTGGCCTTCAAGCTCACGCAGTCGTTTGATTGACTGACGGATAGTCTTGTAGTTGGTCAGCATGCCGCCGAGCCAGCGGTGGTTGACGTAAGGCATGTTGCAGCGTTCAGCCTGCTCCTTGACGATCTTGCTGGCGGCGCGCTTGGTGCCGACGAACAGGATCTTGTTCTTGCGCTCTGCCAGGTTGTGAACGAACTGGAGTGCTTCGTTCAGCGCAGGGACGGTCTGCTCAAGGTTGATGATATGAATCTTGTTGCGTGCACCAAAGATATAGTGACGCATTTTCGGGTTCCAGAAACGGGTCTGGTGACCGAAGTGTGCACCTGCCTTAAGCAGGTCTCGCATTGAAACAGCAGCCATAACAATTGTACTCTCTAGTTCGGGTTTGGAACTTCCATGCTTCCCGGACATCAACCATCTTCTATTGACGGCACCCAATGTTCGTGTCGAAGCATGTGCGTATTTTCCCGGCGAGACGGCCCAGAGCAAGAACTCAGGACCCGACACCAAGACGGGAATTTTAGGGCGCGTTTTATACCATAGTACGAAGCGATACGCCAGCGTAACGGCATCTTGCCACACTGCCACTGGCTCTGCTCTCCCAGCGACCTCAGCCATTTGAAGCTTGCTGTAGCGCCTGAAGCACATGGAACTGACGGCCGGAACCAGCTAACATAGCCCCATTACAGAGTCGAGGCGGGTCCAGCAGTCAACATGAAGGTCACTATCAAGAATCAGGAAGAGATTGAAGCCATGCGCGTTGCCGGCAGGCTCGCAGGAGAAGTGCTCGAGATGATCGGTGAGCACGTGGTGGCAGGCGCGACCACTGAAGACCTCGACCGGATCTGTCACGACTATATCGTCAATGTTCAGAAAGCCATTCCGGCACCTTTAAACTACAAGGGCTTCCCGAAGTCGATTTGCACCTCCGTGAATCATGTGGTTTGCCACGGCATACCGAGCGACAAGAAGGTTCTGAAAAACGGCGACATCATCAATATCGATGTCACCGTGATCAAGAATGGCTTCCATGGCGACACCAGCAAGATGTTTATCATCGGCCCGCCCGAACCCTCTACGGAACGGCTCATCCAGGTTACGCATGAGTGCATGTTCAAGGGCATAGAAATGGTCAGGCCCGGTGTTCGACTCGGTGACATTGGTCATGTCATCCAGACCCACGCCGAGAGTCACCACTATTCAGTCGTCAGGGAGTATTGTGGGCACGGCATTGGCAGGGTTTTTCATGAGGAGCCACAGGTCATGCATTACGGCCGACCTGGCACCGGCATGGCCCTGGTAGAAGGCATGACCTTCACCATCGAGCCAATGATCAACCAGGGCCGACGGGAGACAAAACTGCTGCCGGACAAGTGGACCGTCGTCACCAAGGACCGCAAGTTATCGGCTCAGTTCGAACACACCATACTGGTTACCAGCGACGGCTATGAAATACTGACGCTGCGCGACGAAGAGCGCGCTCAGCGCTAGCGCTGCCAACTTCATGCCGAGCGCGCACGACACGGTCACACTGTCCCTGCAGGGCAACTCGCTGCCCAATGCGCCGGATCTGACTACGACCTTTGTGCTGCCTACCAGTATAGAGGCTGTCATAGAGCAGCTTCGTACGACCCTTCCAGACGCCAGCGCCATTCCAGAGTTGCGGAAGCAGTTGCAGAACGGCAATGAGCTGCTGTTCAACTCGTTCGACTCGGGGCTCGATGTGCGCGCGCTCGTGGCTGCAAGGAGTGTGCTGGTGGACTCGGCCCTGCAGACGGTATGGAAGACCCTGCCGTCAGAAGTAGGCTCGCAGCTTTGCCTCATAGCGGTGGGCGGCTACGGTCGTGGCGAACTCTTCCCTTATTCCGACGTCGATCTGCTGATCCTCCTGCCTGAGCCCGACGCAACGGATCTTCAGGAGTCAGTTCTTGAGCAGAGTCTGAGCCAGCTGGTCGCCTCTTTCTGGGATCTCGGACTCGATATCGGCCACAGCGTACGCACACCAGATGAGTGCATCGAACAGGCCTCAGCTGACATCACCATAGCAACGAATCTCCTGGAAACACGTCTGCTCGCCGGCAGCTCTGATCTCTATTCCGGTCTGGTGATCAGAGCATTCAGTGATGAAAGCTGGACCAGCCGGGATTTCTATATCGCCAAGCGTTCGGAGCAGGCACAGCGACACAAGAAGTACGAAGACACAGAATATAACCTCGAACCAAACCTGAAAACCTCGCCCGGCGGTTTGCGTGATGTGCAGACCATCGGATGGATCAGCAAGCGATACTATGGTGGCATTGGCGGCTCGAGTCCCGACCGGAGCCAGGCCGAACCTGTTACCGGGCTCAGCTTCGACAATGAGATCCACGAAGGCGAAATGCCGGACAACGTCGCGGGCACCATGCAGGACTCAGCCGACATAGGGCACTACAGCTTCCTGAACAGCAGTGAGTTCCGCGCACTCAAAGAGGCGGAGAATGTGCTCTGGTGGCTGAGATTCGGCCTGCACAGGATCTGTAGACGCAGCGAAAACAGGCTGCTGTTCGATCATCAACGCACGCTTGCGCTGATGACTCAGGACTCCGAGACAATTGCGGTCGAGGCGGTAGAGGCCATGATGCGGGAGTTCTACCTGCACAGCCAGAGTATCCAGGTACTCAACGACGTGATGCTGCAGCACTTCGATGAGGTGCACCGCAATTTCCACGAGACCGGTAGTGAAAACATCAGAGCCCTGAACCGGCGATTCCAGGTGCGCAATCTTTACATCGAAGCTGTGTCTCCAGACATCTTCCAGCAGCAGCCCTTCGCGCTGATTGAGGTTTTTCTCTTGCTGGCGCAGTACGAAAATGTGCTTGGCATTAGTGCGGATACCATTCGCGCCATTCGCGAAAATCTGCACCTCATCACGGAGCGCTTCTCCAGGGATCTGATCAACACTTCGCTCTTCATGGAAATTCTCAAGACACCCCACGAGCTATACAAGACGCTGGGTGCGATGAAGCGCTATGGCGTTCTTGGCCGGTATCTCCCGGCCTTTGGCCGTATCGAAGGCCAGATGCAGCACGACCTTTTTCATGTCTATACCGTCGACGTCCATACGCTGCATTTCATCGAGAACATCGACAGCCTTTTTCAGGAGAGCGGCAAGACGCGCTTCCCGAATGCGCATGATCTCGCTGCCAAGCTACCCAAGCGCGAGCTGCTGTACATCGCCGGCCTGTTCCATGATATCGCCAAGGGTCGCGGGGGCGATCACTCGGAACTAGGCGCAGAGGAAGTCCGGGAATTTGCCAGGCGTCATCAACTGAGTCAACGTGATACCTCTCTACTGGCCTGGCTGGTGGAAAACCACCTTATGATGTCCACGACCGCCCAGCGGCGTGATATCAGCGACCCCGTGGTCATTCACGAGTTTGCCCAGCGCTTCGACAGCAATATACACCTCGATTATCTCTACGCCATGACCGTGTGCGATATCGCCGCCACGAGCCCGAACCTGTGGAACTCCTGGCGCGCGGTGCTTCTGCAAAACCTCTACACCGAAACACGAGCGGCCCTGGCGCGCGGTAAGGGCAAGGCCATCAACCGAGAGGAGTGGATTGCCAGCACCCGCTCAGAGGTTCTGGAAATTCTGCTGGAGGATGAGGAATTTACCGAAGCACAGCTCTCAGCGCTCTGGAACCAGCTCGACGATGAATATTTCCAGCAGGATTCGACCCGCGACATTGCCAGCCAGACGGCGACCATTCTGCGTCATGGCGACAGCACAGCACCGCTTGTGAGTATCGAGCAGGCGCGTGGTGGGACGGCCGCTGGCTATCTGGAGGTGCTGGTGTACATGGAGGACAAGGAGAAGCTGTTTGCGGGCATCGCCTCTACTTTTGACAAACTCGATCTCGGGGTTCTGGAGGCACGTATATTTCAGGTCGAAGGTGGCCTGAGCCTGAGCCTGTTCATCGTCAGCGAGACCGACAGTCGCGATATGCTCATTCCCCGACAGGATATTCTGAAGAATCTGATGGAGGTGCTCGACGCCATTCAGAATAATCGCCCTCTGCCGCCGCCAAGACAGAACCGACGCACCTCACGTCAGCTGCAGTACTTCAGTTTCCCCACAGAGGTGGTACTGAGCAATAATGCTGATACCATGCGCACCATACTCTCGGTCGTGACCCCGGATCGCTCTGGCGTCCTCGCCCGAATCGCTTCGGTGTTCGTCACGATGAATGTGCAGATATTGAGAGCACGAATCGCCACGCTTGGTGAGCGGGTCGAGGATAGTTTCGAAATCTGCGAACCGGATGACTCGCCACTGTCCAACCCTGAGCGCTGCACCGAGCTGCAGCAAATGCTCTGCGAAGTGCTTGATCGAGCCAACGAGAATGCTGCCTGAACAGGCGGCAGTAATTTTTACCTCAAGACATGTACAGTTTTTAACCACTCAACAGGACCTCTCATGCTTCTATTCGGAATCGGTATCGCTGCTCGTAATAATGCTGGCGATCTTCTCGATACCCTGTATCCCCTGCCCCTGACTTTTGACGCTTCACTTGAAAGCGATGTCGCCACACTGGCCACGAAGCATTTCAATTTGACGCCAGAGCTGAGCTATCGCGAAATCACATTGGCGCAGGCAGACGCTTTCGCTGAAGCGCTGCAGCAATCGCATTCAGGCGAGGCCAGTGCGGTGAGTGCGGCAGCCGAGGCGTTGAGAGAAAGCGCACCGACCAACAGCATTGTTGTCGCGACACTTGTTGATGCCTCAAAAGCCGTGGCCAGCACACCGGACGCCTATCTGAGGCTGCAGGTGCTTTCTCACAGGTTGTCGAAGCCGCACACCATCAGCCTCGAGTCAGTGTTCGGCCAGCTCCCCAATGTGGCCTGGACCAGCGAAGGGCCAATCGATCTCCGTGAGCTACCGGCGAGACGGCTGGCAGCCCGAAGCAAGGGTCAGTGGCTGTCGGTCAAATCAGTCGACAAGTTTCCGCCCATGACAGATTACGTTGTTCCTGCTGGCGTTCGGATTGCTGACACGGCGCGGGTTCGGCTTGGCGCCTACATCGGGGAAGGCACCACGATCATGCACGAAGGCTTCGTCAACTTTAATGCCGGTACTGAAGGCACATCTATGATCGAGGGGCGTATCTCGGCTGGCGTCATGGTTGGCGAGGGCTCGGACCTCGGCGGTGGCTGCTCCACCATGGGTACACTGTCCGGCGGTGGAAAGATGATTATTTCGGTTGGCAAGCAGTGCCTGATAGGTGCCAATGCGGGCATCGGCATACCGCTTGGCGATCGCTGCATTGTCGAAGCTGGTCTTTATCTTACAGCTGGTGCGAAAGTTACGCTGATCGATAATGAGGGCCAGGCCCTGAAGGCTGTCAAAGCTCGCGAGCTGGCGGGTGAGAGCGATTTACAGTTCCGTCGCAACTCGCTGAACGGACGGATCGAGGCAGTCAGTAACAGGACTGTTGTAGAACTCAACAGCATGCTTCACAAGAACGATTGAACGGAAGACCTCATGACCAGCCATGACTACGCCTCAGACCCTACACTCGCACTAGCACAGGCATTGATACGTAGGGCGTCGGTCACTCCCCTCGATGTTGGGTGTCAGGATCTGCTTGCGTCCCGGCTGGAACCGCTCGGCTTCAACTGTCAGCGACTGCCCTTTGGCGATGTCGAGAACCTGTGGGCCACGCGGGGCGATGCAGCTCCGCGCTTCGTATTCGCCGGCCACACCGACGTAGTCCCGACAGGACCGGCCACGCAATGGACGCATCCGCCATTCGAAGGCCTTATCAGGGATGGCATGCTCCACGGACGAGGTGCGGCAGACATGAAAGGCAGCATTGCGGCCTTTATTACCGCCTGCGAACGCTTGCTCGGCCGCCATCCTGAGCTGCAGGGCTCGCTAGGCCTCTTGATCACCAGTGATGAGGAGGGCAAGGCTGTTCACGGAACAGTCAAAGTCATCGAGCATCTGGAAGCGGCTGGACAGAAATTCCGCTATTGCCTGGTAGGCGAACCTAGCAGCACCAGAAAGGTAGGCGACATCATAAAGAATGGTCGCCGTGGATCGCTGGGCGCGGTGCTGACAGTCAAGGGTATTCAGGGGCATGTAGCCTACCCACACCTCGCGAGAAACCCTATCCACCTGTCGATGGCTGCGCTTCATGAGTTGTCGCATCAGGAGTGGGATGGGGGCAATGACAGCTTTCCACCCACAACGCTGCAAATCTCAAACATCAACTCAGGTACTGGTGCTACAAATGTCATTCCTGGCAGCCTGGAGGCGGTGTTCAATCTGCGTTTTTCCACAGAGCTCGATGTAGAAACGATCCAGCTGAGGGTTGCGGCCATACTCGCCAAGCATGAGCTGGATTATGACATCGAGTGGACGATAAATGGCCTCCCCTTCCTGACAGAAGCCGGTGACCTCGTTGCGGCTGCACAGGCTGCCGTCCAGGACATCTGTGGCTATCCGTCTGAGCTCTCGACCTCAGGTGGCACGTCTGATGGGCGCTTTATCGCACCTACAGGCGCGCAGGTTATCGAATTGGGGCCACTGAACGCTACCATCCACCGCATTGATGAGCAGGTGAGCGCCGAGGACCTGATAACACTGTCCAAAATTTATGAGCGCATCATGGAACGTCTGCTGGTCACTGATCAGCGCTAGACGTCGATGGCACCGCGCGGACCGTTAAGCAGGGGAAAAGGCTGGCTCGAGAAGAAAGGTGTCGATCAGCGGATCTGCTTCACGAGTTTTCTGGCTGCTGTGATTACAGCCCTGTCGTGCCTTGGCACTGTATTTCTGATCAAGGGACAGCTCGCCACTGCGTTCGACGAGCTGCTTATCCTGCTGGCACTGACCATGTTAGTACCAGCACTGGTCATTGCGCTGGCAGCCTATATCGCACTTATCATACTGCGGCTAGGCTGAAAGCTGACTGGAGTCAGCCTTCGCTCACGACCGATACATCTTCAGCTTGAGGACCTTTTTCGCCTTCCACGATGTTAAAGCGGACTTCCTGCCCCGGCTTCAGGTGCCGGTGACCAGCGCCTTTGATGGAACGGAAATGAACGAATATTTCCTCACCGTCGTCCAGAGTTATAAAACCAAATCCCTTCTTCACGTTGAACCACTTCACCGTACCGTATTCTTCGCCAAGTACACCGTCATCGTCGGCATAATCTTGCGCGGGTGCCGTCGCTGCATCCTGCTGTCGCGGTGCCGGCTGACTTCTGGTTTGTGCTGCCGTCGCCGCACGTGGTGCGGTGTTAGTGCGAGGTGAGGCTGCCGTTGGTCTGGCGGCGGGCGTGGAGCCCTTTTTGCCGAACAGATGAACGAGTGACGACAGGTAACCGGCTACGAAAAACAGAACTGCCATCAGCAGATAGAACATGAAGCCTTTGGCACTGATGAGGAAGATGAATGGCGATACTGGCGAAGCGGTAATGGTGGGACCATCGTCAGCCACAAGGCTGATGATCGATACACCGGACAGTGCGAGGAAAGCCAGACATACGAGAGGCGCCACGAGGGCATAGATCAGGATAGGCAATAGATTGGATGAGCCTGTATTTTTCATAAGTGTTGAATACCTTTGCTGTGAGCTGAGTAAACGATGGAATCAGCTTGATTGGCTTGTAGAGCTAGAGATAACGTTGACAGCGTGAGACCAAAGCTGCCGTCCATAAACTTCAGACGACTGAGTCACACGAGGCGCTATTGTAACGTGAAGGTAACCTGAAGCAATGGCTATCTGAGCTATTGGCGAGTTGACGCGTTCTCGAGTGGCCTATACGGCGCCCTGGCCTGCTCTAAGCTCCTGCATGACCTGCCGGATAGCCGATTCGAGCTCACCATGCACCTCATCGACTGTTCGGCCGGCTGTCTCGATTGGCCGGCCTATTCTCACCCGGATAAGACCTGGATACTTGCGCACCAGGCCCGCGGGCCAGCAGCTGCCGGCGTTGTGGGCAATGGGCAGTATCGGCACTCCACTTCGAATGGCCAGCATCGCACCCCCCTTGTTGAAACGACCAGTCATCATGGGACGAACGCGTGTACCCTCTGGATAGATGACCACCCAGCAACCTTCGCTGATCGCAGCGGTGCCCTCACGCAAGACCAGTTTGAGCGCTGCAGTTGGCTTGTCACGATCCAGAGGGATGGGCCTGAGCATGCGAAGACCCCAACCGAAGAGCGGTATATTCAGGAGCTCTTTTTTCAGCACCGTCGCCTGGGGCCGGAAGGTCCAGCCTAGAAAGAAGGTTTCCCAGGCGCTCTCGTGGTTGGAAACCACCACGCAGGGCGTCGCGGGTATGTGTTCCTTGCCTTCACAGATGAAGCGCATACCACAGACGAGGCGCGCCCAGTAAATGATCGCAATGCTGAACTGCGACAGTACACGATAGCGCATGGGAAAACGGCACACCGGTGAGGCAATCAGAACCGCCAGGCCGGACAGCGCCATCGTGCTGCCATACCCAACGTAAAATATCAGTCCTCGCACCAGTGCGAGGCTTTCGCGCGTTGAAAAAGCAGAGGGTTTATCGGTGGTATTAGTCATGCCTGATCCAGTTTTCGATTTCACCCGGTTGGGCAGGCAGATCGACCGATATCAGCGTTCGATTCCACCCAGTTGTCATAACAGTCTTCGACGAGTCCGGGTAGAAATCGCTTCCATGAAAGTTGTTTGATACCAAATGTATTGCGGAGCTTAAGACAGTTGAGGGTGCCATTCATCGGCAGCAAGGTGGCCCGCACAAGCTGAGACTCGCTGGCTTGCTGGATGACAGGATTCACCTGCTGATATCCGCCCAGTATATCGAGAATCGTATCGACCAGCTCGGCGTAGCTCACCACATCCAGGCCACTGTAATGATAAACGCCCCACACGTCGATGCCGCAAGTCAGCTGTTTTAAGACGGCCAGCATGACCCGGCTGATATCGTCGATGGCCGTCGGCGCAAGTTGCACTTGGTCCGAGACCAGGATCGGCTGGCCTTCCAAGGCCCGCGTTACGATGCCCTGCAGCCATCCTGCAGGATCGTTTTCCAGCAGCCAGCCTGTACGCAGGATGATATGTTTCGGCATCCGCTCGCGCAGGAGCTCCTCGGAAGCCCACTTTGTCTTGCCAAACTCAGTGACTGGCTTGGTTGGGTTGGAAGGCTGATAGGGCTTCTCCCGCCGCCCATCGAACACCAGATTGCTGGAAGACAGGATGACTGGTATGCCGAAGGATTCAGCGTACTTGCTGACGGCCGAAATCGAGTCGACATTGTGTCGCCACGCTGCTGCCGGATTCGACTCGGTCTGATCGAGATGGTGCAGATCGTGACAGTGAATGATCAGGTCCGGCTGTCTGAATTGACGTAGACGCTCCTCCGAAGCCTCGGAAGATCGGGTGAACATCCCGCCTTCTATACCAATAGACTGGATACCCACTTGATTTTTAAGGAGCGAAAGTAGAGATTTGCCCTGGGGACTCTCACTGCCAATAACATAGACTGTAGTCAATCGTGTTCCCATACCATGCGCTTCAGCATTCGTCCGCGCCCTGATTCACTTTATGTATATGATCAATATAGCGTCTTGGCACCCGTTGAGTCACCCCCGTGAGCAGATGATAGCTGATTGTGGAGGCCCAACTGGCTACGAGATCGACTGGCAGGCGCTGACCCCATAGCTCCACGTGATCACCGGCACTGAACCGGCAAGTCGCAGACGACCCGAGGTCTACCGTCAACATGTCCATTGAGCAACGGCCGACGAGTGCACACGGCTCCCCATCCACCAGCACGTAAGGAGGCTGGCCGCCTACCTCTCCACGGGTAGACACCTGACGAGGATAACCATCGCCATAGCCGGCCGCAACGATACCAATACATTGGTCGCTGGTGGCCACATAGTCACCACCGTAACCGACTCTGTCGCCTGCCCGGACATGTTGAATTGCAATCAATTTTGTCTGCAGGGTCATCACCGGCGTGAGACCATGAGCCTGATGAAGTGTGGAATCGAGTGCACCATACATCGCGATGCCAGGTCGCACTTGATCATGGGCCCTTTCAGGAAACTGCAGCAGGCCAGCAGAGTTCAGCAGGCTTCGACGCAGCCTGCCTTCTTCGCAGATCCGGTCCAGTCCGGCTCGGACCAGGCGGTCATAGGTTTGATCAAAGCAGTCGAACTGTTGCCGATTCAGCACCGCCTCTGGTGTGTCTGCGCAAGCAAGATGCGACGCGATACCAAGAAGCAGCACCGAGGACTTCAACTGACCGAGCCGACGAAAGACCGGCAGGATGTCAGCCGGCTTGAACCCAAGCCGATTCATACCGGTATTGATCTTCACCCAGACCCTGATCGGGACGGTAGAGCGCATATCCGCAGACTCCAGCATATCGAGCTGCCAGTGGCTGTGAATGACCCATTCCACGGCGAAGCCGAGTCGACTTACGCGCTCGGGCTCGCCAAGGTCGAACAAGCCTTCGAGTATGAGAACAGAGCGACCCGAGAGCGTCTCCGGCCTTAATCTGTCCAACTCATTCGCCGTAGCCAGCGCGAACTGCCTGGCGGCCGGCAAGGCCTCGACCACCCCCTGCAGACCATGACCGTAGCCGTCAGATTTCACTACGGCAACGCAGACGGCCGACCCACCTCTTGCATTGAGAATATCGTAATTCCGCCTGAGTGCGGCGATATCGATCAAAGCTTCGAGCGGCCGACCTGAGTCGCGCACTGGCTTACTCGTCGTCATAACTGGTGTCGTATCCCGGCGCCAGGTTCTCGAACTTGGTATATCGTCCGATGAACGCGAGACGCACGGTACCGATGGGCCCATTACGCTGTTTACCGATGATGATTTCAGCAGTACCTTTATCGGGACTCTCTTCGTTATAAACTTCATCACGATAGATGAAGATGATAAGGTCGGCATCCTGCTCGATGGCCCCGGATTCACGCAGATCCGAGTTAACCGGTCGCTTGTTGGGCCGCTGCTCGAGACTTCGATTAAGCTGAGAAAGCGCGATTACCGGGCAGTCGAGCTCCTTCGCCAGCGCTTTGAGACCGCGCGAGATTTCCGAGATTTCTGCCGTACGTCCTTCGGTTGCGCCAGCCACCCGCATCAACTGAAGGTAGTCAACCATGATCAGCCCCATCTTGCCATTATGCTCGCGCGCTATACGTCTCGCACGGGCCCGCACTTCAGTGGGACTTAGCGCCGGGGTATCATCGATATACAGCGGCTTGTCACGCAGCATGTTGATGGCGGAAGTGACCCGCGGCCAATCATCGCTATCTAGCTGCCCAGTCCGTATGCGGCTCTGATCGATACTGCCGAGCGATGACAGCATACGCATGACGAGCGCATCAGCAGGCATTTCCATGGAAAAGACTACCATGGGCAGCTCCGAACTCATCAGCGCGTTCTCCACCAGATTCATGGCGAAGGTGGTCTTGCCCATCGAAGGTCGACCAGCGACGATAATCAGATCGGAGTTCTGCAAGCCGGCCGTACGCTTGTCCAGGTTGTCAAAGCCCGTTGTAATACCGGTAATGGCGTTGTCTGCTTCGACCAGCGCCTCGATCTTCTTGAGCGTTCGCGCAATGACCGGCTTGATACCCACCGGACCGGTCTGGTTCGGACGGTCCTCAGCAATCTGGAAGATGCGTCGTTCAGCTTCATCAAGAATTTCGTCGGAAGCCCTCCCCTCAGGCTGATACGCCATATCGGCGATATCGGTACTCACGCCGATGAGGTTCCGCAGAACCGCCCGCTCTCGAACGATGGTTGCGTACGCCCTGATGTTGGCCGCACTTGGCGTATTCCTGACGAGTTCGCTTAGATACGCCAGGCTTCCTGCAGAATCATCATGATCCTGCCCACGAGCGGCATCTATGCGCTCTGAAAGGGTCACCGGGTCGAAAGGCTCGTTCTGGTCTGCCAGATTACTGATGGCGCGGAAAATCGCCCTATGCTCGGCGCGGTAGAAATCAGCGTCACTCAAAAGGCCGGCCATTTTCTCCCAACCCGAGTTGTCGAGCATGAGCCCGCCAATTACGGCGCGCTCGGCTTCGAGCGAGAACGGCGGCTTACGCAGATTTTCGAGAACGGCATCGCCACCACGAAGGCTGGCGCCTGCAGCAAGTGCTCTCAGCTTTTCTTCAGCCTGGGAACTCGGCAGTTGGCTGGACTTGGGTTCCGTCATGGATACTCTTCGATGCTCTCATCAATGAATGTAGTGGGAGGATCACTTATATGTCCCGCCACAGAGGACTGGCCCGTAGGCAACAATCTTAACGGATGAAGTGAAAAATACGAGGAATAAAAAAAACCGGGCTGAACAAATGAATGATCAGACCCGGTTCGTGGGGGATACGCTGAGCACTGTCACTCAAGCAACCGCTTGGAGACAGAGCCGGCTCAGGTCCGGCGCCAGGCGCTCCCCTTCTTGACTAGACGCTTACTGCGCGACGACGTTGACCGTTACAGTGGCCATAACATCAGAATGCAGTTGAACATCAATTTCGTACTGACCCAGGTTTCGAATTGCACCCTCAGGCAGCTTGACCTCAGTGCGCGAAATGTTCGAATCGAGTTCAACCAGCGCATCCGCAATTTCACGCGTGCTCACCGAACCAAACAGCTTGCCTTCATCACCGGACTTGGCAGCGATAGTCACTGTCTGGCCATCGAGCTTCTGCTTTCGGCTTTCAGCTTCTGACTGACGCTCTTCTGCCTGCTTCTCGAGTTCCGCACGACGCTTTTCGAAAGCTTCGATATTTGAACCGGTCGCTGGAACCGCTTTACCGTAAGGCACAAGGAAATTTCGTCCGTAACCAGACTTGACTTTAACCTTGTCGCCGAGATTGCCCAGATTGGCAACCTTCTCTAACAATATGACTTCCATTGAAGAATCCTCTATTAGCCGTTAAGCCGGCCAGTTCTCACAGATCGTGGCTGTCGGTGTAAGGCAGCAGTGCGATGAAACGCGCATGCTTGATCGCAGTTGACAGCTGACGCTGGTACTTTGCCTTGGTGCCAGTGATCCGGCTTGGTACGATCTTGCCGGTTTCAGTGACATAGCCTTTCAGCAGCTCAAGATCCTTGTAGTCGATCTGTTTGATGCCTTCCGCAGTGAAGCGGCAATACTTTCTTCTTCTGAAAAAACGAGCCATGGTGCTTATCCTCTTCTAAACCTGTTCGTGTTGAGCAGCTATGAACTACTCGTCATCGCCCTGATTGTCGTCGTCCGAATCGGAGTCGCTGTCGTTGTCGTTGTCAGAACGGCCACGCGAACCTTCTGAAGCGTCGGAACGGCCAGTGTCACGACGTGGCGGACGGCTATCCCGTGACTCACCAGCCTTGATTGGTGACATCTCGGTAACAGCTTCCTTGCGACGCAGGACGAGGTCACGAATGATCGCATCGTTGAAGCGGAAGTTATGAGCAAGCTCATTCAGCACTTCTTCGGAACATTCGATGTTCAGAAGAATGTAATGGGCCTTGTGAATCTTTTCGATCGGGTAAGCCAGCTGGCGACGGCCCCAGTCTTCATGACGATGGATGCTTCCACCGCTACTGGTAACCATAGTGGTATACCGCTCGACCATGGCGGGAACCTGTTCGCTCTGATCAGGGTGAACCATGATCACAATTTCGTAGTGACGCATAAATGCTCCTTACGGGTTAGCAGCTTCCAGTTGATGGCCTTGGCCAATACGGACCGGAAGCAAGGAGATCGAACCTGCTAGGGACTGAACTACTCAGAACATGCAGGTTCGGGAGGCGCGAGATGATACTTGCTCAAGCCTTGTTTGGCAAGCTCTGCCTGACGCTCTCAAACAGGGCGACGCCGCAGGCGACCGAGACGTTGAGGCTCTCGATGGCGCCTGGCATCGGGATGCTGAAAAGCTGGTCGCAGCTTTCGCGGGTCAGTCGTCGCATGCCGCGCCCCTCCGACCCGAGCACGAACGCGATGCGGTCCGGCAGCTGGAGCTGGAAGATCGACGCATCGGCGTCGCCATCTGCACCAGCGATCCAGATGCCGTACTGTTGAAGCAGGCTTAGCGTGCGCGCGAGATTGGTCACCCGAATGACCGGCACCAGCTCGGCAGCACCAACCGCTACTTTTCGTGCCGCAGCAGTGAGCGAGGCGGATCTGTCTTTGGGAATGATGACCGCGGCGACATCGGCGGCACATGCACTTCTCAGGCAGGCACCCAGGTTGTGGGGGTCGGTTACTCCGTCAAGCACCAGGAGTCTCAGGGCTTTGGCGGAATCATTCCACTTGTCGAGCAGTTCATCGAGGGCACTTTCTCCCTGCTCCTGCAAGGGCCTGACCACAGCAACGACACCCTGATGAACGCCAGCCACCATGTCATCCAGCACAGCCGCGTCCACTCGTGCAAGCTGCAACTGTCCATGTGACGCAGTGACCGCGTCATCAACCTGCCCCAGAAGCTCTGCCAGCTTGGGCGATGGCTTGTCGTTACGCACACAGAGCTTGAGAATGGCATCCGGGCGATGCGTCAGCAGACTGGCTACGGCATGAATGCCATAGACGTAAGCCGCAGAGTCTCCGCCCGTATCAGCCTTGGTCGCTCCGGCCTGCCGCTTTCGGCCCCGCGGCCCCTGACGACTTGCGTCCGCCTGACCTGCTTCGTTTTCTGCCTGGCGAGGCCGGTTTCGCTGCTGTCTTGCCACGAGCACTTCCTTTCTTTGCGGCGGCGTCACCGCCGCCTGCTACTGTTGAAGCCGACTTCGGCTT
>TARA_R100000306_G_scaffold1510_2_pt1 | contig 111648 bp, 91 predicted proteins | sample TARA_R100000306 | Tara Oceans TARA_R100000306 (sample SAMEA2620824) | marine metagenome | biome: marine biome (ENVO:00000447); feature: mesopelagic zone (ENVO:00000213); material: "saline water (ENVO:00002010), including plankton (ENVO:xxxxxxxx)" | depth 1000 m | reverse complement strand
AGCGGAATACCCTAACCGGACTGCGCCACATCCCGAAATATTATTTTTTGATAAACTTAATGTGGTGCAGTTTATCCTGAGCTTTGTGACAACGGAGCAATTGTCGAAGGGCCACATCCCGAATTTCATTTAGGGATTGCAAATATAAAACTCTTGCCTAAAATGCACTACATCTAAAGCGGAATATTCCCGTGCTTTCTTTGGGGTCTCACTACCGACTTAGTTTCTAACATAGCAAAAGATTTCAGCAATTTGCGACGTGTATTTTTTGGTTGAATAACTTCGTCTATAAATCCGCGCTGCGCAGCCCTAAACGGATTAGCAAATTTTTCAGCATATTCAGCTTCCTTTTCTGAAAGTTTTAGTTCTGGATCATTGGCAGCAGCAATCTCCTTCCTAAAAATAATTTCACTGGCTCCTTTGGCGCCCATGACTGCGATTTCGGCCGTAGGCCACGCAAAATTCATGTCGGCACCTATGTGCTTACTGTTCATTACATCATACGCTCCCCCATAAGCTTTCCTTGTAATTACCGTCACTCTCGGAACGGTCGCCTCGCTCAATGCATACAGCAATTTAGCTCCGTTCAAGATGATCCCATTCCACTCCTGATCAGTTCCGGGTAAAAATCCTGGCACATCTACCAGTACTAGCAACGGTATATTAAAACAATCACAAAAACGTGTAAACCTGGCACCCTTTCGCGAACTTTCCACATCTAAGACTCCAGCGAGACTCATAGGCTGGTTTGCTACTATCCCGATACTTCTACCCCCCAACCTCGCAAAACCAACTAGAATATTATCTGCATAGTCTTTATGGATTTCAAAAAAAGAATCTTTATCAATAATACCCTCTATCACATCGCGCATGTCGTATGGCTTGTTAGAAGAATCTGGCACGATGGTTTCTAATTCTTCACGAACTTCATCTTTTATTTCGAAGGGGATCTTTTCTGTCTTATTTTTATTATTCTGCGGAAGGTAACCTAATAGCTGTTTGATTTGGTTCAAACAAACAATATCGCTTGCGGCAGTGAGATGTGTCACGCCACTTTTGGTAGCGTGTGTTCTTGCACCACCCAACTCTTCTGAAGTCACTGTTTCATTGGTTACTGTCTTTACCACATTAGGCCCGGTCACAAACATATAGCTACTGTCTTGAACCATTAGGGTAAAGTCAGTCATAGCAGGCGAATAAACAGCACCGCCGGCACAGGGTCCCATGATAGCTGAAATTTGGGGAATAACCCCAGATGCATGTACATTTCTATAAAAAATATCGGCATACCCGCCTAAAGATCGCACACCTTCTTGAATCCTAGCACCACCCGAATCATTTAAACCAATAATGGGCGCACCAACTCGAAGGGCGTGATCCATTACTTTACAAATCTTTTCGGCATGAGTTTCAGATAGGGCGCCTCCGAATACAGTAAAATCTTGCGCAAAAACATATATCAATCTACCATCTACAGTACCATAGCCCGTCACAACACCATCGCCATAATAAATTTCATTATCCATACCAAAATCTGTGGTACGATGCGTTACCAAAATGCCCATTTCTTCAAAAGATCCATCATCCAATAAGTATTCTATACGTTCGCGGGCGGTCAGCTTATTTTTTGCATGTTGTTTTTGAATTCGTTTTTCACCACCCCCTAAATGGGCTTGAATAATTTTTTCTTGTAATTTTTCTGATTCATCACTCATAATATCTAGACAATTTTTTTAGTTCGGAAGCCGTAACAATTTAGCATCCTGTAGATAAAGTTTCAAGGCTATTTTAGCTGCAACAGCGGCTTCGGTTCGCATTTGTTCCTTTAGTTTATCCTCAGAATAATAGTGCTTTACAAAATGTGTGTCGAATTTCCCAGTTCGAAACGCCTCGTGTTTAAAAACGAATTTCCCAAAGGGCAAGGTGGTACTAACCCCTTTTACCTCATATTTGGCAATTGCCTCTAGCATACGCTGTATGGCTTCGTTTCGTGTTTTCCCAAAGGTGACTAGTTTTGAAAGCATAGGGTCATATTGGATAGGAACTTCCATCCCTTCTTCATACCCATCATCTACACGGATATACTTTCCGGACGGAGGCCGGTATATTTCCAAAGTGCCTACGCTCGGCATAAAGTTATGGAGCGCATCTTCGGCATACACACGGAGTTCTATGGCGTGCCCGCGAATGTTCAAATCGTCTTGGCCAAACGTTAATTTTTCTCCGTTTGCCACCCTTATTTGCTGCTCAACCAAATCGATTCCGGTGATCCACTCGGTGACAGGGTGCTCTACTTGTAAACGGGTATTCATTTCTAGGAAGTAAAAGTTCATATTTTCATCCAATAAAAACTCAACCGTTCCCGCACCTACATAATCACATGCTTTCGCCACCTTTACGGCTGCTGCACCCATTTCCCTGCGTAGTTTAGGGGTAAGCACTGAAGACGGTGCTTCTTCGACCACTTTTTGATGTCTACGCTGGATGCTACACTCGCGCTCAAAAAGATGGATGATATTTCCGTGGGTATCGGCTAATACTTGTATCTCGATATGTCGTGGCGAGCCCACATATTTTTCGATAAAAACAGACCCATCACCGAACGCATTTTCTGCTTCGCTAATGGCGCGTTTCATTTGTTCCTTTATTTCGGAAGCCTTTTCAACAATGCGCATTCCTTTTCCACCGCCGCCTGCAGAAGCTTTTATAAGAATGGGGAAACCAATTTTTTTTGCTATCTCTGAGGCTTTGTCAACATCAGTGATTGCTGTATCGATGCCTGGAACCATCGGAATGCCGTATTCTTTTACGGCATCCTTTGCGGCCAATTTGCTTCCCATAATCCTAATGGCGTGTGATTTCGGACCTATGAAAATAATTCCACTTTCTTCAACTTGTTCTGCAAACTCGGCATTTTCGCTAAGGAATCCGTACCCCGGATGTATGGCATCTACTTCCAGTTTTTTGGCGACTTCAATAATAAAGGGGCCTTTAAGATAGGATTCGTTAGATGGTGGCGGACCAATTAACACTGCTTCATCTGCAAACCGCACGTGTGGCGCATTTCTGTCGGCTTCAGAATATACTGCTACCGTTTTAATGCCCATATTGCGTGCGGTCTTCATGACCCTCAAGGCAATTTCTCCTCTATTGGCGACTAAAATTTTTTGTATCATTCTTGTTCAAAATCTATTAATAATGCTCCTTTTTCAACAGTATCGCCTCTTTTTACAGTGACAAACTTCACGGTTCCATCTTTTGGCGAAAGCAGGGCGTTCTCCATTTTCATAGCTTCAAGCACACATAAAACCTCTCCTTCTTTCACTTCCTGCCCTTCTGTTACAGCAACTTCAATAATCAATCCTGGCATGGGCGCATGTACTTCATTGCTTACGTTTTCTTCGCCTGTTGCGAGTCCCATTTCAGCAATAAGCAAATCGAGCTCGTTTTCGATTATTACTTCGTATAGCGTTCCATCTATTTTCAAGGAATAAGAACGCTTATCAAAGACGCTCTTCTCAACAGAAACCATAATTGATTGATTATTATGGACAATATGTACCGCTCCATCCCTAGACAGAGCATCCATAGCTACAATTTCATCTTTTTGCAAAGAAAAGTCAAAGGTGTCATTGACTCGTGTTTTGAATGTTGAATTCATCTGAAGATTTTTTTATAAAGATAGGATTCGTGCAACAATACCGCAAGGATAGCAGTGGAGGTTTTTTAACGAGACTTAAATGATTGACAACAAAAACGGTCTTTCCAATGAATTAAAATGGAGTATGAAGATTGTGGCTTTTATTGTGCTTCAAATTTTGACCAAATATAAAACCAACTACTTATAAATTTCGTAAATATTTGTGTCAGAGACCTTATATGAATAGCCACCTATAAGCGAGACACTGCCATAATTGCCCCCGCAAAACCCAAGTACAACTTTGTATTTGGGTTTTTCTTTTAGTACTTATTTTACTATCTTTTCAGGAAAGAAATCATGCCATGAAATCCATACTATCTCTATGTTGCTGTATTGTTCTACTTGTTAGCTGTAATGCCCCAAAGAAGAAAAACGACATTGCTTTAACAACCGATACTCCACGAGGGTATACTACCGAATTAGTTGTCGATAATCTTACGAATCCGTGGGGCATGACGTGGCTTCCCGATGGTAGTATGCTAATTACTGAAAAAAGCGGTGAATTGATACATTTTAAAGACGGTACAAAAACGTCAATTAAAAATGTTCCTGACGTGTATAATCGTGGACAAGGCGGACTCTTAGACATTGCCCTACATCCCGACTATGAAGAAACGGGGTGGATTTACTTTACCTACGCTTCAGAAGAGGGCGAAGGGAATGGTGGAAACACCAAATTAAGTCGCGCCAAACTTGAGGGTTATGCACTTGTGAACCTGGAACATTTATACAAGGCGACTCCTAATACCACACGCGGACAACATTTCGGCTCCCGAATTGAATTTGACAATGAAGGGTATCTATATTTTTCAATTGGCGAACGCGGCGAGAGAGATGTAAACCCTCAAGACATTACCCGAGATGGTGGTAAAATTTACCGCCTTAATGATGACGGCACGATTCCAGCAGACAATCCTTTCGTGGGTACAGAGGGGCTCGATGCTATTTACACCTACGGAAATAGGAATCCGCAAGGTATGGCCCTGCACCCTAGCACAGGTGAAATATGGATTCACGAACACGGTCCAAAAGGGGGTGATGAAATCAACATTATTGAAAAAGGCGCAAACTATGGCTGGCCAGTAATTAGTTATGGAATAAACTACAGCGGTACTAAATTTACCGATATCACCAAAAAAGAAGGCATGAAGCAACCCGTTTATTATTGGGTGCCTTCTATTGCTCCTTGCGGAATGGATTTCGTAACTAGCGATACCTATCCCGAGTGGAAAGGACATCTGTTGGTAGGTTCCCTAAAGTTTAATTATGTTGAATTAGTTAAACTAGATGGAACAAAAGTAATAGACCGAGAAAAAATAGCCGACGGGATTGGCCGTGTACGAAATGTAAAAGAAGCTCCAGATGGTTATATTTACATCGCCGTTGAAGGAGACGGTATTTATAAAGTTGTTCCAAATTAAACAGTTCTAACCATCACACAACAATGAAGCAATCCATCTTAATAATTGCAGCCGCAATCGTATTTATTTCTTGTCAAGATTCAGCAAAAAAAAGTAGCATAAAAATTGGCAACGCCACTATTTCTGAAGAAATGGGCAATGACCAAACACCACTCCAGGCTAGTATGGAGCGAGGCGGTATGGTGTACACCGACTTTTGCATGCAATGCCATTTAGCAAATGGCAAGGGAATTCCTGGTAATTTTCCGCCTTTGGCAAACTCAAATTGGCTTAAAGACAAACGTGCCGAAAGCATACACGCAGTAAAATTTGGGCAAAAAGGTGAAATAGAAGTAAATGGAAAGGTATACAACGGCGTGATGGCACCCATGGGACTCAGTGACCAAGAAGTTGCAGATGTGATGAATTACGTCATGAATAATTGGGGAAACAAACAAGAAAAGATGGTAACAGAAGCCGAAGTGGCCGAAATTAAAGAATAGCATTTTGCCACGGCTACAAGTCGGCAGATTTTCTACCTTTGTGCTAAATAAAAAAGTATGCTAATTATCGGGATTGGAGGAGGCACCGGAAGCGGAAAAACAACCGTTGTGCAACAAATCGTGGAACAACTTCCAGTAGATGAAGTCTGCGTAATTTCGCAAGACAGCTATTACAAAGATACTAGCCACCTTACCTTTGAAGATCGTGTGAAAATTAACTTCGATCACCCCAACTCTATCGATTTTCCCTTATTGGCTACACATCTGGAAGCATTAAAACGAGGCGATTCGTTTGAACAACCAGTGTATAGCTTTGTGGCACATAACAGAACTGACGAAACCGTAACTACGCACCCGAGAAAAGTAATCATCGTAGAGGGAATTTTAATCTTAACGCACCCCGAAATTAGGGAGCTTTTCGATATTAAAATATTTGTACATGCCGATAGCGACGAGCGGCTCATTCGCAGATTAAAAAGAGACATAGCAGATCGAGGGCGCGATTTAGACGAGGTACTTACACGCTACCAAACTACCCTAAAGCCTATGCATATGCAGTTTATAGAGCCTTCAAAAGAATTTGCAGATATTATCATTCCAAATAATAGGTATAATACGGTCGCGGTAGATGTGATTCGGAATATCGTTCAGCAAAAATTAGGAGTATGAAATTTTCAGAACTCAAAAAAAAGCGCTGGTTTAGGATTCTAGGGAGTACCTACATACTTATTATCGTCTTATTTATTGTATGGATGATTTTCTTCGATACCAATTCGTATTTTATACACAAAGAACTCAACGATGAAATTGAGGCATTAGAAGAAAACAAAGAATTTTACCAAGAGGAAATTGGTAAAGACAAAGAATTTCTCGATAAGATGAAAGACAGCAACGAAATTGAAAAATTTGCCCGAGAAAAATATTTTCTAAAAAAAGAAGGGGAAGATATTTTTATCATCGAACACGAAGACAGTCTGAAATAATTTCAGAAATCAAAAAAGCACAAAACCGTGAGCAATTCATTATTTAAAGATTTTGATCCCGTTTCCGCAAAACAATGGAAACAAAAAATTCAAGCAGATTTAAAGGGTGCCGACTATAACGATGCCTTGGTCTGGCAAAGTTTGGAAGGTGTTCATGTACGACCTACCTACCACGCAGACGATTTTGAAGCGACACCCACAACCATACCCGGGCATCCTGAACAATGGAGCATCACCCAAGAAATTTATATAGACGATGCCGCCATTGCAAATCGATTGGCGCTCGATGCTGCAGAACGCGGAGCCGAAGCTATTCTTTTTACTGTTGAAAATAGGTTCGACCTTGAAACGGTTTTCAAAAATTTTCCTTTTTCAACATCAGGCCTTTATATAGATTGGAAATTTTTAGACGAAGCATTCATTTCAGATACAATTTCATATCTGAAAGAAAAGAACGCAACCGTTTACCACCTGATAGATGTATTGGGTAACCTTGCCAGTTCAGGGAATTGGTTTCATAATAGTGCGAAAGATCACACCCTACTTGAAACGCTGACAAAGAAATTTCCCGTTGAGCATTTGATTTCAGTTTCGACTTCCGTATATCAAAACGCAGGTGCCAATATGGTACAGCAGTTGGCATACGGTTTGGCCCATGCCAACGAATACCTAAACCATTTTGACCCATCTGAACAGAACGCATCACCCCCTATAACGTTTACAGTAGCAGTTGGCTCTAATTATTTCTTTGAAATTGCCAAAATTCGTGCCCTACGCATGTTATTTGCAAGCTTAGCTTCAGCGTATAATACTCCCACAACTTGTCACATTATTGCGTTGCCATCCCGAAGAAATAAAACGCTTTACGATTATAACGTAAACATGCTGCGTACCACCACCGAATGTATGGCTGCCACGTTAGGAGGCGCGAACTCCGTTTGCAATTTACCATACGATGCATTGTACCACAAAAGCAACGAATTTGGAGAGCGTATTGCCCGTAACCAGTTGCTTATCCTTAAAAACGAAAGTTATTTTGACGCTGTCGCCAATCCGGCAGACGGCAGCTATTATATTGAAACACTAACCCATCAATTAGCAGAAAAAGCACTGGAGTTGTTTAAATCGATTGAAAAAGGAGGCGGTCTGCTTTCACAATTGAAAGAAGGTACGCTTCAGAAAAAAATAAAAGAAAGCGCCCAAAAAGAGCAAGATTGGTTTGACGAAGAGAAAATTGTGCTCTTGGGAACCAATAAATACCCGAATAAGGCAGACCAGATGAAGCATGACCTTGAACTGTTTCCTTTTGTAAAAACTAACAAACGAAAAACCGAAATAGCTCCGATAATTGCTAAAAGGCTTTCTGAAAACGTAGAACAAGAACGACTGAGTCATGAGTAGAAAAGACATCCAACATATTCAATTAAAAGGTATTGAAGTAGGAAGCGGGAAGACGGAAATAAAAAGCCAAGAGAACTCACAATCTCAAAAGTTTACTACCGCAGAAGATATTCTTCTTAAAAAGAGGTATACCGAAGCAGACATTGAAGACCTTCACCACCTTAATTTTGTGGCAGGAATTGCCCCCAACCTCCGGGGTCCCTACTCTACCATGTACGTCCGCAGGCCATGGACCATACGGCAATATGCTGGTTTTTCTACTGCGGAAGACAGCAATGCTTTCTATAGACGAAATCTGGCTGCCGGACAAAAAGGTCTTTCTGTGGCATTCGATCTTGCCACCCATCGCGGTTATGACAGTGACCATGAACGTGTTGTGGGCGATGTAGGAAAAGCGGGTGTGGCTATTGATAGCGTTGAGGATATGAAAATTTTATTCGACCAGATTCCGTTGGATAAGATGAGTGTTTCTATGACCATGAACGGTGCAGTGCTACCCATTTTGGCTTTTTACATTGTTGCTGCCGAAGAACAAGGTGTAGCTCCTGAAGCGTTGGCTGGAACCATTCAGAACGATATTCTCAAAGAATTCATGGTGCGAAACACCTATATCTATCCGCCAACACCATCCATGAAAATCATCAGCGATATTTTTGAATTTACTTCTGAAAAGATGCCGAAATTTAATAGCATCTCAATTTCAGGGTATCATATGCAAGAAGCCGGTGCAACTTGCGATATTGAGCTGGCGTATACCTTGGCAGACGGGCTTGAATACATTCGTACTGGGATTAAAGCTGGTATGGACATCGATAGCTTCGCCCCTCGCCTATCGTTTTTCTGGGCGATCGGGATGAACCATTTTATGGAAATTGCCAAACTTCGGGCCGCGCGTATGTTATGGGCTAAAATTGTCAAGCAATTCAATCCGAAAAACCAAAAATCATTAGCGCTTCGAACTCACTGCCAGACGAGTGGCTGGAGCCTGACTGCGCAAGATCCGTTTAACAATGTAGCCAGAACTGCCATTGAGGCTGCCGCTGCTGCCTTTGGCGGCACACAGAGTTTGCATACCAATGCTTTAGATGAAGCGATTGCACTTCCTACCGATTTTTCGGCACGTATTGCCAGAAATACGCAGATTTACTTACAAGAAGAGACACAAATTAACAGAACGGTAGATCCGTGGGCAGGCAGTTACTATGTGGAAAGCTTAACAAATGATATTGCTGAAAAAGCCTGGAAACTGATTGAAGAAGTGGAAGCACTAGGCGGCATGACGAAAGCAATTGAAGCGGGCATCCCAAAGCTTCGTATTGAAGAAGCTGCTGCGCGAAAACAAGCCCGTATAGACGGGGGTCAAGATGTTATTGTTGGTGTCAATAAGTTTCAACTTGAAAAAGAAGATCCGCTGCAAATTTTAGACGTAGATAATCAGTTGGTACGCAAAGGGCAGATGGAGCGCTTAGAAAAGATAAAAGCGAGCCGCAATGCCACTAAAGTTTCCGAAGCACTTAAAAATTTGACGCATGGTGCCAAAACAGCTGAAGGAAATTTATTAGCTTTAGCCATAGAAGCAGCCCGTGAAAGAGCTACCCTTGGTGAAATCAGTAACGCCTTGGAGGAAGTTTTTGGCAGGTATAAAGCACAAATTAAATCGTTTAGCGGCGTGTATAGCAAAGAAATCAAAAAAGACCCACAGTTCGAAAAAGCACGTATGTTGGCAGATCGATTTGCCGAACAGGAAGGACGTAGACCGCGCATCATGATCGCAAAAATGGGACAAGATGGTCACGACCGTGGAGCCAAAGTAGTAGCCACAGGTTATGCAGATGTTGGCTTCGACGTAGATATCGGTCCGTTGTTCCAAACTCCAAAGGAAGCGGCTCAACAAGCCATAGAAAACGACGTACACATTTTAGGAGTTTCATCGTTAGCTGCAGGCCATAAAACATTGGTTCCGCAGGTAATTGAAGAAGTAAAAAAATTAGGTCGTGAAGATATCATGGTAATCGTAGGGGGCGTAATCCCGCCGCAAGATTATCAATTTCTCTTCGATGCGGGCGCTGTTGCTGTGTTCGGTCCGGGAACAAAGATTAGTGACGCCGCCATTGCAATTTTAGAGGTGTTGCTAGGTGATGAAGCATAACAACAACAATAATATTAATTGTGGAACAGCATGCATCCATAGAAAAACAGCTACGGGTTCCCAACTTTGGGCATACACGTTGGTATGTGCTTCTGGTAGCTTTTGTCATTGCCCTTGCCGTACTGCAAGATTATTTATTTAGCAGAACCCGACACACGGGATTTTATATTTCAGAAAGTTTACTTTACCATACGTTCTGGATATTTTTTATACCGCTCACCATGCTTGCAAACAAGTTGGTTCGACTTGCCAACCCAAAGAACATATGGGCCAAAGCGCCTCTAAACATTGGTGTTGCCCTATTTTTTAGCTTTTCGCATTTACTACTGTTCACATCACTCTTTGTGCTGGTGAGCACACTAGTTTTTACACCATCGCATCGGTTTATAAGCATGTTTAATACAGCGCTTTCCAATCAGTTTTACATTACGTTATTATGGTACGCTATTGTACCTTCAATTGCTATTGCATTGCGCAATTTAAATCGGACGCCTTCACCAACTGGGGTTTCAGAAGTCATTCGATTAAAAAAAGCGGGGAAAATTGTTACGTTACCAAAAGAATCGATTCAATACATCACCACCGACAAGCCATATTCAACAATCTACACTAAAGACCAGAAATTTTTAGACAACAGAAATTTAAAGCAATTGGAAGCAGAACTAAATCCTTCCGTTTTTGCAAGGGTACATCGGTCTAGCATTGTAAATACCACAGCTATTACAGAGCTAATCTCTAGAAACAACGGCGATTTTGATGCAACACTACAAGACGGTAAAGTCATCCGGTTCAGCAGACATTACAGAGCGAACTGGGATCATCTACTCCACTAAGCTAATTCCATACTCCACATAGACTACTACCAGTTATACTAGGGCTTCAGGTGCTTCGGAAGTTGTACTTTTTCAAAAAAAACTAGTATGCTACATTATTTCAGAATAGGTTTCTTATTGTTTATGTGTTTCCAATTGGTGGGTTGCAACAGCCAGATTTCCGAAGAAAAAACAGAGCGGTTATCCGACGATTTTGATAGCCAACAACCTTTCAGTTATAAAATGCCCACAACTTTAACCGCACGCGATACGAGCCCGGGCTGGAACAAAAAGGGTCGTAATATAATGCTTACTGGCACCGTGTTTCAACGTGATGGCAAAACACCCGCAAAAAATGTAATCCTTTATTATTACCATACCAATAGTAGCGGAGTCTATGCTACGGAAAAAGGACATCCCAGAAATATGCCCAAAAACAAGTTAGGGCAAACACATGGTTATATGCGAGGTTGGCTACAAACCGATGCCAACGGTACATACACTATCTATACCATATTACCTGGCTCTTACCCCAGTAGAAACGAAGCTGCCCACATACATGTAACAGTAAAAGAACCCGACCTAGATGATGTTTATTATATAGATAACTTTACGTTCGACGATGATACTCTATTAACCACTGAGCGACGAAAAAAAATGGAAAACCGTGGCGGTAGCGGTGTCATCCGATTTGTAGACCAAGATGGACTTTGGGTGGGTGAACGGAACATCATTTTAGGCCTGAACATCCCTGATTATCCAAAAGATAACATAACTAAACCCGATTCTGGGAAAAGCATTGGCGAGAGTATATTTTCGTTTACGCCCTTTCATGCTTATGGCCCTGACAAGGGTACTAAAACGTGTCCGATCTGCAAATATGGCTGGTATCAAGGCATTCTCTATTTTGTTGGAAATCATCCAAAATGGACTGATATTAAAGAATGGTTGTCCTTTTTAGATGCAGAGAGTGTGGCCAGAGGAAAACATCTGAAGGTTTATTTTGTGTATGGCAATGAAACCGACTATCAGAATAATAGTAGCAATAAAACCCTCGCGCGGCTAGGAGCTGAACTGAACTTGCAGACCGTGGCATTAACAGTGGTGCCTTCATTTTCAGATATTTCCTCTGAAATTCACCTCAATGAAATCAATCCCGAAGTTGAAAACACTTTTCTAATCTACAAACGAAGTACCATTATAGAAAACTATGTAAACCTTCGCCCTACCCAAGAAAATTTTGACAAAATCAAGAGACGACTCGAAGAAACGGTGAATCCCTATTTTGATCTTCCAAGGCCTAAAAAGAACTGATAAATTGGTAGTTAAAATGTTGTTGCTTTTTGTTACTTTGTTTTTCTATGCTGAATAACAATTACATTTTAACAACACCACGTCTCGGACTTCGGAATTGGCTACCAAGCGACGAAACTCCTTTTATTGAAATGTGTCATGACACCGAAGTGATGCGTTATTTCCCAAGTCTTTTATCAGCTCAAGAATCTTTAGCGCTCATCGAAAGACTGAAAGCACACCATAAAAAACATGGCTTTACATATTTTGCTGTAGATGTGCTCGAAACAGGTGAGTTTATTGGCTTTTGCGGACTCGCAGTACAAGCCTGGCAAAGTGAGTTTACACCTGGCGTAGATATGGGGTGGCGCCTAAAAAAGAGTGCTTGGGGCAAAGGCTATGCTACCGAAGCTGCCAAAACATGCCTGCATGCAGCAGAACATACATTTGATTTACAGGAAGTGTTTGCATTTACACCAGATCTCAATCTGTCATCACAACATGTCATGAAGAAAATTGGTTTGGAATTCGCGGGAACTTTTCAGCATCCTAAAATCGCAAACGACAATAGGTTTAAAACCTGTGTGGCGTATAAAAAGACGTTTTTCAAGACCGAAGGTTAATCTTCAGCCAATAACTCGATCCCGTCCTCTTTTATCACAATTTGCTTGTCTTTATAAAGACTACCAATAGCTTTTTTAAACGACTTTTTGCTGAGTCCCAATTCATTTTTAATGGTTTCAGGATCGCTTTTGTCATGCAAGGGCAGGAAGCCGCCAGCGGCTTTTAATTCATCTAGTACGTAATTGGCATTAGGTTCTATACTACGGTAGCCCGGCGGTTGCAATACCAAATCAATTTTTTTATCACTTCTGATTTTTTTGACGTATGCTTTAATTCGATCCCCAGTGCGAATGTCTTCAAAAATATCACCTTCGTAAATAAGTCCGTGATGCTTGCCATTCACAATGGCATTGGCTCCTTTTTCGGTAAGGTGGGTAACCAAAATATCAACTACAGCAAACTTTTCGATGTCCACATTGTCGTTTGTCAAATACTTGTTGGTTTTACTAGAACCAACCAAGCGTTGCGTCTGTTCATCAAGGTATAGATAAACAATATACCAATTACCAACTTTCATGGGCCTCGCCTGTTCTTTGAAGGGAACAAACAGCTGTTTTTGTACACCCCAGTCCATAAAGGCGCCAAATTCGTTTACATCTGCACAATGCAGGTAGCCAAACGTATTTAATGTAAGGTAAGGTGTTAATGTGGTAGCTACTGGGCGTTCGTCGTAATCTAAATACACAAAAACGTCCAGTTCTTCGCCAATTTCAAACGAGTCGGGCCTATACTTGTTGGGTAATAGTACCTCATCGCCTTCAGGATTCCCTAAAAACAGTCCGGGATCTGTATCCCTTAGTATTGTAAGTGTCTGATATTCTCCTAGTTTCAACATAATGATACAAAGGTACAATTTACCGCGATGTTTTACGTTATGCACTACGAAACAAACCTACTCCCCCGCAACAATAATGGATAAAATTACCTCCTCGCATTTTCCAGAGAAATTAACGGTTAAAGATTTTTTTCAAAATGACGCTGCAGATGTCTATCTCTACGATCAGTTTGCCGTGGTTGAAGTAAAAGAAGGTGTCACCTTATCGTATGCCAGCGGATTCACACTGTTGGTAAAAGGATTAAAACTTTATGGAAACAAACCTTGGATTTATGTTTCGAATAGAATCAATTCGTATGCGGTGGTTCCTACCGACTATAAATATTTAAACAAGGTACCTACATTAAAAGGACTTGTGATAGTGAGTCCGGAAGAGTCTAAGGTGAACAATGCCCACTTGGAAAAAGCATTCTTTAAGAAACCATTTAAAATTGTCAGTAATTTAGAAGAAGCCTACGAGTGGGGCAAACAGGTATTGGAAGCAAATCACGCGATAAAATCGAAGTAATCGAGTAAGATACGGTCGTTTACTTCGGAAGGGGTCACAATCTCTAATATTTTTGGTTTTTCTGAAATCGAAAAAAAGTCGGTCAATGCGGCTTTCAATTCATTTTGTGAGTTTGCTGAAGTGTATTCAAAACCGAACATCTCGCTCAGATGCTTAGCTTTCAGATGGTGTGTAGTTTCAAAATAGTTGCTGAAATGGGTACTTTCTTTAGCTCCTGGCAAGATTCTGAAAATTCCTCCTCCACTATTATTCACGATAATAATTCTGAAATTTGGCGGGATGTAATTATTCCAAAGTGCATTACTATCGTAAAAAAAGCTAAGGTCGCCCGTTACAAATACCGTTTGCTTTTTTACGGCCCAAGCCGCCCCGATGGCCGTACTGGTGCTCCCATCGATACCACTGGTACCGCGATTACAAAACACTTCTAGTGATGGGTCTATATCGAATAGTTGCGCATACCGTATGGTGGCACTGTTAGCCAATTGTAGTTGTATGCCGCTAGGGAGGTTCTCAAAAATTTCAGCAAAAACGGTAAAATCTGAAAACGTTGCTTTTGCCAAGTACAGATTATGACGAATCAGTCTGTTCTCCCTAACTTTTAACCAGCCATCCTGATAGCTGCTTGTAACAATCGCTGCATTTTTTTGAACGATTTCTAAAAATCTGTTTGGAGTATTTTTATAATGAAAATCTAGTGCAAAGAAAGTATCGTAGGCTTTTTTTGGGTCTACGTGCCAATGGGTGTTTGGCTGAAATTTTCGCAAGAATGCTTTAATTCGCTTGCTCACTACCATTCCGCCAAAGGTTACCAACACTTCAGGTTGCAGCACCTCTAACGCTTCGGCATCTAAAGCTGTTATCAACTGGTCGATGGCAGGAATAAAATTTTCATGGTGTAGGTTGCTGGTCGTTTCAGTAAGCACCAAAACACTGGGGTCTTCCGCTAAAAAATCTACATACTGTTGTTCGATACTATTGGGAGGCAATACGCCAACCAGTATCATTTTTTTGGTAGCCCTGTTCCAAGTTTGCATGAAATCTTTAAAGCGTGATTCCTCTAAACTTTCCGCAGTAAAAGGCCTCACCGGCACGTTTTGTGGTTCTAATTGAAAGGTTGTCACCACTTGGTACAACGGTTCAGAAAAAGGAAGGTTGATATGTACTGGCCCTTGTAACTCGATTGCTGTATTGAGTGCTACGTTGATTTCAGTTTCGTTAAAAACCTGATGCGCTTCTCCTTCTTTACAATTTGCAGCATACAACACGTGATTGCCATACACTTGTTCTTGCTGAATGGTCTGGCCATCGCCAATTTCAACTAAATGCGCAGGTCTATCTGCAGAAAGTACCACCAATGGTATGTCACTATAAAATGCTTCTGCTACGGCTGGAAAATAATTCAGCAGGGCAGATCCAGATGTGCAAACTACCGCAACTGGTGCCTTTAATTGCTGTGCCATTCCCAAAGCAAAGAAAGCTGCACAACGCTCGTCTACAATACTGAAATTCTTGAAATCTGGGTGATCGGTAAACCCAATGGTAAGCGGAGCATTTCTGGATCCTGGAGAAAGTACGATATGGCGAATCCCCTTTTTAAGGCATAATTGGACCACCGTCTGTGAAAGGAGTTTGCTGCTAGCATTCATTAGCGCAAAGGTACGAAGCAGGGCGGTATTTTTAAAGTAGTGGCTCTAATACTTTAGCCATGGTTTGCAGTTTGTCGTGGGTTTCTTGCCATTCAGATTCTGGGTCCGAATCGAAAGTGATTCCGCCACCTGCATATAAGGTAGCAATGGAATCGTTAATAGAAAGGCAACGTAAGTTTACGAACAATCGTGTTTGGTTTTCTTTTGAACCAACCGGCCCTAGAAAACCCGTATAAAAAGAACGATCGTAACCCTCGTTCGCTTTGATAAAACGTAATGCAGCTGTCCTGGGCGTTCCGCAGACTGCCGGCGTTGGGTGTAATGCATTGGCAATTTCTTCTGTAGTAGTCCTAGATTTATTGAGCGCGCCACTGATCTCAGTTTTTAAATGTGCTAGATTCCCGGCAATGTGGGTTTCGGTTCTCGCCACCTTTAACACTGTAGTTTTTGATTCCAAGCTTGCAATTATTGCATCTGTCACCCATTGCTGCTCTTGTTTTTCTTTGGCACTCCACTGAATCATCATTTTTTCATCAATTCGCTGCGTACCTGCCAAGGCCATGGTTTTAAATTGTCGATTTTTAGTTTCAAGGAGAATTTCGGGAGTGGCTCCACACCAAATATTGGTTTCAGGGTGATACCAAACATATCGAAACGCATCGGGGTATTTAGAAAATAACGACTTGCAAAGTTTTTCAAGGTCGAATTTCGTTAAAGTCACTTTCTTCTGCCTAGAGACTACCACCTTGTGTATCGAACCTTTTGCAATAACATCTATGGCCTTACTTACTAAATTTTCATGCTTTTCTTTATCGGCTGGATCTTCTTCCAAGTCGAAGTTAGACTGTGCTTGGGCATCTATAGCTGGTGCGATTGCCGTTTGTACATCACAATGCTCGAAAGGGATTTGTAGTACATTTCCATCAAAATGAAAAGGTGCCATTGCGAAGCTTTCTTCTGAAAAATCTGTGCTTGAATAGTTTATGTTTTCCTTTTGAAAAGCGGCTGTTATCGTTTTCTCACCTGGAGTAGCAAATAATACGAAAGGTATTTTGCTTTCAAAATGTTCTTTTGCTTTTTGAAATAGTTTTTGGTGTGGCATGCGGGGAGGTTTTTGAATAGGTGGTTTTTTAGATTAGGAACTTCTTTAAAATAAATGAAACATATACTACGACTTTTTTAAGGTGAGTGTCGTTAATTTCACCATCGACACTAGTTGATTTTCTTCATTTTCGATGCGAATGTTCCACAATTGGGTAGTACGCCCTTTGTGCAGCACTTCGGCATGCGCATATACATAGCCATCCCGTACTGCTTTCACATGGTTAGCCGAAATCTCAATTCCTCTGATGGCTACATTTTCAACATCCAGAAACATAAAAGCAGCAGCGCTCCCCACGCTTTCTGCCAATGCTACAGAAGCACCTCCATGAAGTACTCCGTCTGGTTGATGCACCTTAGGTGTCACGGGCATACGGGCAACCAAGGTAGTATCGGTAACATCAATAAACTCAATCTCCAGGGTTTCCATCAATGTGTTATTGCACATCTGCTTACACCGTGAAAGTACTTCTTCTTTCGTATACTTCATAGCAATTAAATTACCTTTGTAAAAATACAAAACAAGGCGCAAAATGAATTCAGAAAAGATAGTAAAATATTCTACTACCAATACTTATACTACATTGAACAAACTAAATACCAATACTAAAAATGTTTGGTTAGTTTTCCACGGAATGGGGTACCTCAGTAAATATTTTGCCCGCTATTTTGAAAAACTAGACCCAACTGAAAACTTTATCATCGTTCCGCAGGCGCCCTCCAAATATTATATTGGTCCGAAATTTAAACACGTAGGGGCCTCGTGGCTGACGAAAGAGAATACGATTGAAGACACCAAGAACATTCTAAACTATGTTGATGCCGTTTGGGAAGCTGAAAAGCCCACACAAGAGCACCGATTTATTGTGCTTGGGTATTCGCAAGGGGTTTCTATCGCCATGCGTTGGCTGGCCAGCAGGAAAATGATCTGTGACGACCTCGTCTTGCACAGCGGCGGAATTCCGAAGGAACTTGGCACCGAAGACTTCAACTACCTGCCTGAGAACTGCAATGTAACCTATCTCTATGGAGATGCTGACGAATATATTACTGAGGCTAGAGAAACAGAGGAAACCTTAAAGGGTAATGCTATTTTTGGCAATAAACTCTCGGTGGTGGTCTTCAAAGGAACTCATGAAGTACATACTAAATTCATTCAGGACTTAGCTACATAATTTTATGCATTTCGTCGATTTTATTTGCATTTCAGCAAATAATACGTTTAATTTACTATCAATTGTAAGAAAACACTTAATCGACCTCAATGAAAAAACTCCTACTTACCCCCGTACTTATTCTATTTTGTGTAGCTGTTTCTGCCCAAGTGGCATCTAAAGAAAAACAGGCGTTACTCGATTTTTATGTGGCTACCAATGGTGCTGAATGGACCCAAAAATGGGATCTTAACACCCCAGTTAGCGATTGGCAAGGTGTTACTGTTACAGATAATCATGTCACTGGCATCAGTCTCCTGTTCAACAATATTAAAGGTGAAATACCTGCTTCTATTGGCGATCTATCACATTTACAGACGCTAGAGCTTTCATTCAACGCTATCTCCGGACAGCTGCCTGAAACGATAGGGAATCTAGAAGTTCTTGAAGTATTGGCATTTAACGGAAATAATCTAAGCGGAACACTTCCCGCTACTTTAGGAAATCTTACACGTTTAAAGCAATTGCATCTAAGCAGCAACAAATTTGAAGGTACGGTACCAAGTACAGTAAACGCACTTACGCGTTTGGAAGTTTTTAATGTTTTCGACAATCATTTGGTTGGTGATTTGCCGATGCAACTAGCTAACAACAGCAATCTGAAAGAATTAATGATCGCAGAAAATAATTTCACCAACACTGATATGTTCTCTATCGTTTTGATGTCGAATTCGGGTGTAGTCGATCTTCAAAAGAATACGATTGTTCCCCCATCTAAAAGTGTGATTGCAATCGAAACTAGCGACGACGATAATTAAAGTTTAATTTGAATATTGGTTTTTTAATGGCTCCTGAAAAGGGGCCTTTTTTATGAGCTTCTCCTTCCGAAGAAATAAATCATCACACCACCAGTTAAAAACATCAATAAACTATACACTGCAGGCGCTATGGCCAATGCGCTATTCTGAAGAAATACTACGGCAATCGTAATGGCCAAGGTTCCGTTTTGAATCCCAGATTCTATTGCGATTGAAATTCCCGCCTCTTTACGCAACTTGAATACTTTTGCTGAATAATAACCAACCCCCATGGTAAGTACATTTAACAATAGGGTAGCCAATCCAGCTTGTTTAAAATAGGATACAAAGTTTGCTTTTTCTTTTAAAACCAATCCGATAATAATGAGCGCCAGTACAATCCCAGATGCAATTCGAACCGGGCGTCCCATACGTTCTGCAAAGGAGGTTTTAAATCTTCGTACGAGCATTCCTAAAACAATAGGAATCACAACAATACCAAAAATTTGAAGTATCGTGCTTGGGATATCCAACACCACTTCTTGTCCGGTTCCCATAAAATGTTCTGAAGCATACGTAATGATAAACGGAATGGTTAATATCGTAATCAAACTGCTTAGAGCTGTTAAGGTGACCGAAAGTGCCAAATCTCCTTTAGCCATGTACGAAATAAGGTTAGATGTTGGGCCTCCAGGACACGCTGAAAGTATCATTATTCCAACAGCAATTTCAGGCTGGTTGGTGACATACGAAGCAATTAACAAACCAATAAGCGGTAAGATTAGCAGTTGGTTTGTAAGCCCTACACAAACGGCTTTAGGATCTATGACAATCCGCTTAAAATCGGCTACCCGAAGCGATAACCCCATCCCTAACATGATTACAAACAAAGCGCCACCTAAAATAATCGTTGAAAGGGAATCCATCTGCTGGGTTTTAAATGTAAGGGATTAAAGATATGAGAAATATATGAATACAAATCGAATTGCCCTTCGGTGGGCATATCTGCATGAAATTTGTACATTGTAGCTTTAAAAATTATTGAATTGCTATGAAATCTCTTTGCTCTCTTTTTGTCCTGCTATTTGCAGTAAACGTTACTGTAGCACAGTTTACTTTCCAATCCCCTACTGAAAACATTCAGCATGTTTCCAACCCTGAGGTGGTTGTACCCATTGTGGCGAGTATTTCATATCAAGGGTATGATGAAACCCAAGCTTATTTTGGTGAGGGTGAATATGAAATTTTCCTAGATAACGTAGATGGCGTTTTAGACAAACCGATTATCATCTTAGACGGTTTCGACCCTGGTGATGCGCGTGATATTAACGGACTCTATAGTAGTTTTGCTTTTGGCGGACAGAATTTAGCTGATATTGTTCGAAACGAAGGATTTGATATTGTGATACTGAATGCTCCTGTTTACAACACCGACGGAAAGGATATTGACGGAGGTGCCGATTTTATTCAACGAAACGCAATGGTCTTGGTTGAGCTTATTAATGAAATGAACGACCAGAAAGTAGGAGACGAAGAATTGGTGGTTTTGGGACCTAGTATGGGCGGACTTATCGCTAGGTACGGGCTGGCATACATGGAGCAGAACAGCTTAGAGCATGAAACCCGACTTTTTATTTCGTTCGATTCGCCCCACAAAGGTGCCAACATTCCTATTGGGTTGCAATATCTCATCAATTATCTGGCAGACGAGTTTAACGATCCGCAAGCACAAGCCATCGTAAATTCAGTGCTCAACTCACCCGCAGCCAAAGAAATGCTATACGACCACTTGTTAGGGCATTTGTTGGCGGGCTCGCCCACACAACAAGATCCTACAAAATTGCTTCCTGCTGGAGCACCAGACTTTAGGGATGCTTTTCAGGCAGAACTGGACGCATTAGGGTTTCCGCAGGATGTTCGAAATGTAGCAATGATAAATGGCGCAGGAAATGGAACCACCATCGGCATGCCAGGAATGCAAGTGGTTGACACCAACTTATCGATCACTGCTGGTGTTACGGCAGACGTGAGCATTCATTTTACTCCAGAAGCCAACCAAACCAATAATGTAACCACGTTCACCACCTTTCTAATCGGAATCCCTACAGATACTTTTGAAGCTGATGCCGAATCTGGTGCCATCGCCGGAGTTGATGCTGCTCCTGGCGGATTCTCGAACATATCGAACGCACTTGGAGGTGGCGGGGGAAACCCCGTAATACAGGCGTTTGTAGACGCACTAGATCAAGATCAGTTTTCGTTTATCCCAACCATTAGCGCGTTGGCCCTGGAGACCGAAGACGATTGGTACGCAACACCCGATTTGGGAGATTCTCCATTTGTGGCATTTCATATACCTTCAACCAACGAAGGCCATGTACAACCTACCACCCAGAATATTCTTTTCGCTTTAAGCGAAATTAGACAACAGCCTTTAGGTGTTGAAGAAGTTTCAGTAAACGAACGTTTTCAACTCGAACGAAATCCGGTGGGCAATACCATCGATATCTTTTGCAACCAGACTACACTTTCACCTACCGTAGGAGTAAAGATTTACAATAGTATGGGGCAATTATTAACGCAGCAATCTGCGGAAATTTTCTCGAATAAAATTTCGTTGCCACATACACTTTCGGCGGGCTTGTATTTTATTCAGCTAGACGGTGGAAACGGTGCGCAAACCTTGAAGTTTTTAGTGAAGTAAGCTTTTGGTAATTACAGAGTACGCTATTGGGACTTCTCAATGTTTGTATACTCAAGGTTTAGAACGATTGTACCTGTTTTTTGTTCGGTTTCCCGCATTTTTTTGCGATCAATGCTTACGTCACTGCCAGCAAAATTAAGTGGAATACGAATTCGATCCATTTCAAAAGAGACATTTAAACGAGTTGGAAGTATAGCCCCTTTATCTGGATATGTAAGGTTTAGGATATAGGTACCGTCTTTTTTCGTATTGATTTCGGCCCAAATAATACGGTTGTTTTGGGCATCTACATGCAAGTTGGCCACGCTAAAATTTGCTTTGTTATTTGAGGGTAAAATAGAAATCGATCGTACTACGTTTGAGTTGCCAGTAACTTCACCTCTATCTATTGCCAAAAAGGGATATTTGAACAATTCACTAAACGACAGGTCCAATCCGCGTTTTGGAATCAACACAAAATCGTCTGAGGTAATGACCATATCTTCCCCTTTTTGAAATGTTGCCTGCGCCATTTTATCTGGCATTGTTATAAAGGATATATCAACATGCAAGGCAATTGTAGCCTCAAAAGATTGTATACTATCCAGACGCAATTTTACTGAATCCATTTGTTCTTGGGCAGTTTGGGCCCAACCTAATATTGAATAAAAAAACAGTAATCCTATGCTAACTAATTTCATCATATATCTTTTTTCTGAAATAACAGCAATCCGAGACATATGGTTGCCAAGGTATATCCTATTAAAATAATTGAATTCACACCAATGGCAGTCCAATTGATAGTAGGGTCAAAAAAGTACTGCCAGGTATTGTTAAGTTTAAAATAAGCCAATTGGTTCCATAGGTCGCTACCCAAATCGATTTTCAACAACACGGTTGATACAATCAAAAATAAAGCCGCAACGATCCAAGTTTTAAAACTTTCTTTCAGCAACACGGCTAAAGTTAGGCTTACTACTGAAAAGAAGACCAAAGATAGGCTTCCGAAGAAAAAGGCACAGATCAATCTGTACGAGGCATCTTCATGTTCAAAAAATGTAAGTCCGTTGGTATAGACCACCAAATCGCCCGTTCCAAAAATTGTATACGAAAAAAGAAACGATGTAAGTGCCAATATAAAGACCAAGAACATGGTGAATATAATGGCCACCACATATTTTGCCAAGAGATATTTCCATTTTATAACTGGCTGCATTAATACAGTTTCAATGGTTTTTTCTTCAAATTCGGTAGTGAGCATCCCAGAGACAATAATCATACAAAGCAAGGGGACGTGAAACCAAAAGGAGTTTAATATAAAGTAAACGATCAGATTTCCGTTGAGTAAATTCCCTTGAAAGAAGAAGGTGTCTTTTAGATTGGCTAAAACAATATCTATAATGTCGGCACCTTGGTAATACGCACTGAGGATTACAATCCCTTCGATAATAAAAAGTGCCAAAATTGCGTAGTAGGTACGCCTTTGACGGAACAATTTAAAAATTTCCATAGAAAAGATGTGCATCATGATCTTTTCAAATTAAAAAGTTGTTGTACGTCTAATTCAGGCTTACAAGATGTGATTGAAATTTGCTGCTGGGTTAACTTGAGAATAATTTCAGGAATTTCTTCGATAGTCGCTGAAATGCTCATGCACTGTCCGACGTGAATAGCATCATACTCTGCTAAGAAGGATGCTTGTTGTATATTTTTTCCACACAAGGTATATCTTTTGGTACACGCAGCAAGAATGTTGTTTGTAGTACCGGTTTGTATGATAGTACCTTCATGGATAATCGATAGTTTTGAACATACCGAACTAAGGACTTCTATAATATGGGAAGAAATTAAAATGGCCATGTTGGTGCGTTCTGCCAGTTGAAGGATCAATTTTTTAAGTGCTTCAATACCCATGGGGTCTAGACCTGAAAAGGGTTCGTCTAGCAGCAGACACGAGGGGTTGTTAAGCAATGCAACCGCAATTCCGAGTCGTTGTTTCATACCCATGGAGAAATTCCGAACAGGATCGGTTCTGTGCAAGGGTAAGCCAACTTGTTTTAGTGCATTTTCAACCGTTGTTTCTGAGGCATCGGCCCCTTGTATTTTCGCAAACAAGCGTAGATTTTCTTGGGCGCTCAAGTAAGGATACAGGGCTGGTTTTTCAATAATACCTCCAATTTTTTTTGTACCATCTCCCGTTATTTCCACCGTACCATGATCGGCTGTGACCAAACCCAGTAAAATCTTAAACAGCGTGGTTTTACCAGCTCCGTTTGCCCCTACCAAGCCATAGATTTCACCTTTTTTACATTGCATAGAAACATCAGAAAGGGCCAATACATTTCCGTAGTGCTTACTAATATGTGTACAAGAAATCAAGCTGTCTGAGATTTAAACATTGCTTGGTAGTCAAATTTTGGCTCGTATGCATCTTCTAAAAAAGTACGCGACCAGAATATTTTTTTAAAAAGAAAAAACGGTTCTTTAATCATAAAATAAGGTATATAGTGATACCATTTCACACCACATTCTCTATAGTAATTTTGCACATCCTCCTTAATTCCCAACTCTTCGGCAGCTGTTTCTGCAGCCATACGCTGACATTTAGAACCTATATAATATACCGCAATTTTCTCCCTGAAGCCATGTATAAAAAATTGATCTTTTGCGCGTTTATAATTCTGGTAACGGGACCAACCATCCATGATCACAAGATAAATATGTACAAACGAGAAGAGAAAAAACAAAGCCCAAAAAACAATCCACCCTGTAGCTTCCAGATATATTGCTTTTTTAAGTTGTACACCATACACCCATGATTCTATAATAAACAAAAGTAGTGCACCATACAGCAATCTACCCACTCTAAAATATGAGACAATCCAATTTGGTTGTTTGGGCAATACACTAATCTTCATCAAAACAAATATATCGTTTCAATAATCTTAAACAAAAAAATCTGAGTACAGGTTTAACAATTTATAATTTTATAAGGAATCTTAAGAAAGATGTATCTTTAAGCTTGCATTCAAAAGCACACAATAATTAGGGCAAACATGATTGTTTCAAGAACAACTACAGAAAACGCTAACTTCAAAAGATTGGTGCAATCGTTAGACCAAGAATTAGCGATTACAGATGGCGATGAGCATTCATTTTATGATCAATTTAATGGCTTAGAAAACATCAACCATGTTCTTATAATGCATGATGAAAAGACAGCATTCGCCTGTGGCGCTATCAAACACTTCGATGATGCGACTATGGAGATAAAGCGCATGTATACGCTACCTGACTATCGCGGAAAAGGAATTGGGTCTAGCATCTTAACCGCATTGGAACAATGGGCTAGTGAATTGCAATACAAGCGTTGTTTGTTAGAAACGGGAAAGCGTCAGCCCGACGCCATCGCACTATATAAAAAGAATGGGTATGTTGAAATTCCGAACTATGGACAATATGTAGGAAAGGAAAATAGTGTTTGTTTTCAGAAAATTCTCTGAGTCCTAGGTACTGCTTTTTTCTGCCATATAATCTGCAAGTCGTTCTTTAATGAAATAGCTCCATCCCGCTACTCCACTTTCACGTTCAAACTCTGGGATATTGTCAGGAAACGACTCAAGAACTTCAGCGGTTAGCCGTAACGTCGTTTTATTGGCTTTAGTTGTTAATTCCCAATGAGAAATACTTTTTCCTGGGTATCCATCAAAAGTCCATTGGTATGAAATAGCTTTACCTGGGTTCACTTGGGTAACGGTCCAACAATGCGGAAATATCCGCTCTCCAGCGTTCACTATAAATTTTGTACTAAAGCCAACTTCTGCTTTAAATTCTGGAATTACATCGAAGTACCATTGTTTCATTTCATCTGCATTGGTAATGGCATTCCATAGTTCTCCTTGTGCAGCATCAAAGAATTGTTCGACAACAATTGGCGTTTGCATGCTTTTGTAGTTTTCCATATACTAATTTACCGTTTTATGGAAGCTTTAAATTGTTGCGGAGTCATTAATTCCATTTTTTTAAATTGTCTGTTAAAATAGCTAACACTATTAAAACCTACTTTAAATGCAATCTCTGACATGCGGGCATTTTTACATTCTTTGATTAACTTTTTTGAAAATTTAATTTTTTCAGAATTGATATAATCGATGGGCGAGATGCCCAATGTATTTTTAAACTGTTTGTGGAAATGAGAAGTACTCATATAAGCCTTCTTTGCCAATAAATCTACCGTAATATCCTTGTTTGTCAAATTTTTATTGATGAATTTAATAACAGAACCAATTCGTGTATCACTGAAAACAGTGTCTTGATTTGTCAAAATCGCCATCTTTGCTTTTGTCTGTAGTAAACGCACAATCAATTCCTGAATCATTAAGTCTAATAGTACATCTTTAGAGGTAGAACGATTGTTCGTAAATGTATATGTTAATCGTTCGATTAGGTGATTTACATCCGTATTATTAATAAGATGTGAAGCCGCCTCGTCTAATTGCCATTGATTATTTTCACGTTCAATTGCTACGTGATGATTAAACTTTTCTACCACCTCATTAATCTTTTGAGCATCTATCCCCAGTGCAAGACATTGTGTGGGAGCGTGCTCTGTAGCTAACGGAAAATCTATAATCATTTCCTTTTGGGTAGGCATGACCACCGATTCTCCAGGAAAAAACTCAAACGAAGGTATTCCGTCAATGTGCATTACCTTTTTGCCAGTTAGCATACTAGCAATAATAGGAAAATCAAAAATCAAAGCAACTTGTTCAGCATATGCGTGTGTTTCATAAATGTTTAATTCTGCATATTCAGCACTATAGGTGGTTCTATTCTCAACCAAAGTGGTAAGCTTCCGATGCCTTTTATGGTGATTTAATAATTGGCTCATACACAATATTACAAAAAATAAGCACCGTGTTTATAAGAATGATAGATATGTTCAAATTAATGATAATAATGTACTATTAAATTAATATTTGACAAAATACCTTTATAAAAATTATCTATATCATTAATAAAAGCGGCTAAAATTTAGAATATAATATTTTTCCATCTTTTATATAGGGATGTGGACATTAAAACTGAAACATATGAATTATTCAAAACCAAAATTTAAAGATTCTTATTCAAATTTTATCAACGGGAAATTTGTAGAACCCGTGGGTGGTGCATATTTCGAAAATACATCGCCAATAGACAATACTTTAATAGCGAAATATCCCCGTTCCCAAAAAGAAGACGTCGAAAACGCAGTCGCAGCTGCAAACGATGCCAAAGAAGCTTGGGGCAATACTCCTGCAGCAGAACGAGCTGTTTTGTTGAATAAAGTTGCAGATATCATAGAATCGAATCTTGAAGAATTTGCCGTAGTCGAGACATGTGATAACGGAAAACCAATCAGAGAAACACTCAATGCCGACATTCCACTGTGTATAGACCATTGGCGTTATTTTGCAGCCTGCATTCGTTCTGAAGAAGGTAGTGCAACCGAATTGGACAAGCATACGCTATCTATGAATATAAAAGAGCCTTTGGGTGTGGTAGGACAAATAATTCCTTGGAACTTCCCCTTGTTAATGTTATCGTGGAAACTCCCTCCAGCTTTGGCTACAGGTAATTGTGTTGTACTTAAACCGGCCGAACAAACACCCTCTTCTGCAACCTTACTAATGGAGAAAATTGCCGATGTGTTTCCTCCTGGTGTCATTAACATTGTTCATGGCTTTGGACCTGAAGCGGGAAAACCACTAGCTTCTAGTGGAAAAGTTGATAAGGTAGCCTTTACGGGAGAAACAACAACAGGTCAATTAATTATGCAATATGCGTCCAAAAATTTGAATCCGGTAACCATGGAACTTGGAGGAAAATCCCCAAATATTTTCTTCAATAGTGTCATGGACGAAGATGATGCGTTTTTAGACAAAGCTATTGAAGGAGCTGTCTTGTTTGCTTTTAATCAGGGAGAAGTATGTACATGCCCTTCACGAATCCTAGTACAAGAAGATATATATGATGCTTTTATGGAGCGAGTAATAGCCCGAACTAATGCGATCGTGCAAGGAAATCCGTATGACATCGCAACCATGGTTGGGGCACAGGCTTCTAATGATCAATACGAAAAAATACAGTCGTATTTCAAAATAGGAAAAGAAGAAGGTGCCAAGGTAATTACGGGTGGAGAAGCTAATAAACTAGAAGGAAATTTATCAAATGGCTTTTATATTAAACCAACATTGTTAGAAGGTCACAACAAAATGAGAGTGTTCCAAGAAGAAATTTTCGGTCCCGTGGCCTGTGTGACCAAATTTAAAGATGAAGCGGAAGCATTAGAAATTGCCAATGATACATTGTATGGTTTAGGTGCAGGTGTATGGACTCGTGACGCACACCAACTGTATCAAATTCCTAGAGCAATAAAAGCTGGGCGCGTTTGGGTTAATTGTTACCATACCTATCCAGCCCACGCCCCGTTTGGAGGATACAAAAAATCTGGTTTTGGTCGCGAAAATCACCTTATGATGTTAAATCATTACAGACAAACCAAAAACATGCTAATTTCTTATGATAAGAACAAATTGGGTTTCTTCTAAAATTAAATAAATGTATTTGAGGCTGAATCCCACTGCGATTCAGCCTTTTTATATATATTTAAACAAATGAAAAGAGTTGAAATCACAGAAAAAGCTAAAGAAATTGTGGAAGAATTAAAGACCAAACACGGCCCTTTAATTTTCCATCAAAGCGGTGGCTGTTGCGACGGTTCAGCACCCATGATTTTTGAAAAAGATGACATGTATCTTGATGAAAGTGATATTCTGTTAGGTGAGGTAGCGGGTGTCCCATTTTACATGAATGTAGACCAATACAATTATTGGAAGCACACACACCTCACAATAGATATCACAGAAGGGCGTGGAGCTAGTTTTTCGTTAGAAATTCCATTAGGAGTACGATTTATCATACACTCCCGTCTTCTCGATGCAGCAGAAAAATTATTTTTCCAAAGTTCTTAGAAACACTTAGAAATGAGCAATTACCACATTAAGCATTTAGAAGAATATTATCAAGTTTATCGAAAATCGGTGAACAACCCAGAATCTTTTTGGGAAGAAATTGCCGAAGAACATTTTCTATGGCGTAAAAAATGGAACCATGTTCTGAAATGGGACTTCGATACGCCAGAAATCACTTGGTTTGAAGGCGCACAACTAAACATCACCGAAAACTGCATAGATCGGCATTTGGCAACCCGGGGCGATAAAACCGCGATCATTTTTGAACCCAACAATCCTGACGAGTCAGCAGAGCACATCACATATCGCCAATTGTACGAACGCGTGAATAAGTTTGCGAATGTTTTGAGAGACCAAGGCATCAAAAAGGGAGATCGGGTGTGCATCTACCTCCCCATGATTCCAGAATTAGCGATTTCAGTATTGGCATGCGCTAGAATTGGCGCTATACATTCGGTAGTTTTTGCTGGATTTTCAGCAAATGCTTTGGCCACACGCATTAACGATTCATCTTGTAAGATCGTGATCACAAGTGATGGATCCTTCCGTGGTGCTAAAACCATCGATTTAAAAAGTATTGTAGACGAAGCCCTGACCGATTGCCCTTCTGTAGATTCAGTATTGGTCGCGAAGCGTATACAAACGGATGTTAGTATGAAAGACGGACGCGATTATTGGTTACAACCCTTGTTAGATGCAGCTTCCGAAGAAGGAAAGGCCGAAGTGATGGATGCTGAAGACCCGCTGTTTATTTTATATACTTCAGGTTCAACCGGCAAACCAAAAGGAATGGTGCATACCACTGGCGGTTATATGGTATATACAGCCTATACGTTTAAGAATGTATTTCAATATAGAGAAGAAGACGTGTATTGGTGTACTGCCGATATCGGCTGGATTACAGGCCATAGTTACATTGTGTACGGGCCGTTGTGCAACGGAGCTACCACCGTGATGTTTGAAGGCGTACCGAGCTATCCCGATTTTGGAAGATTCTGGGAAGTTGTCGCAAAACACAACGTAAATCAATTCTATACGGCGCCTACGGCCATCAGGGCATTGGCCAAAGAAGGAGTTGAATTGGTAGAAAAACACGACCTATCTTCGTTAAAGGTATTGGGAACAGTGGGCGAACCCATTAACGAAGAAGCCTGGCATTGGTATGATGATAATGTAGGAAAACGAAAAGCTCCCATTGTAGATACGTGGTGGCAAACGGAAACGGGCGGCATCATGATTACACCTATTGCGTTTGCAACACCAACCAAACCCACCTACGCTACCTTGCCTTTTATCGGGATTCAACCCGCGTTACTTGATGAAAACGGAGTAGAAATTAAAGGAAACCAAGTAGACGGACGTTTGTGTATAAAATTTCCGTGGCCCAGTATCGCTAGAACTATCTGGGGGAACCACCAACGCTACAAGGATACCTATTTTTCGGCCTATAAAAACATGTATTTTACAGGTGATGGTGCACTTCGCGATGAAGTTGGCTATTATCGAATTACAGGGCGTGTAGACGACGTGATTATTGTTTCGGGACATAATCTGGGTACCGCGCCTATAGAAGATACAATCAACGAGCATCCTGCGGTAGCCGAGAGTGCCATTGTTGGTTTTCCACACGACATTAAGGGAAATGCGCTCTACGGATATGTAACACTGAAAGAGACAGGCGAAAGTAGAAACCATGACAATCTGCGCACAGAAATCAACCAGCTTATCACCGAACAGATCGGACCCATTGCGAAGTTGGATAAAATTCAGTTTACCGATGGTTTGCCAAAAACGCGAAGCGGAAAAATCATGCGACGCATTCTGCGGAAAATAGCAAGCAATGATACGAGCAATTTGGGTGATACAAGCACGTTGTTAAATCCGGAGGTTGTGGAAGCGATTATGGAGGGGGTGCTGTAAATTGTTATACTTTCTCTAGATTTCGATTATTAAAGAAGTACTATCCTTTTTTAAATACGGGTATGAAATGTCCTGGGGCCGCATAAATATAACAAGGCGTTTCACCTGCAACAATTGGTGTCTCTATTGGCGGACCCTCATCAGGGTTAGGATTTACTAGATAAACTGCCAAATTTACTTCATGATGCGCATTGATAGCATGGATAATGGTATGCCCTGCATCTGAAGTTATTTCAATAGGTTCTTCATTTATTATTTCTTCTAAAGCAGCCACTGCAGGTAGTTCCCGAATTATAGCAACCTCTTCAGGTGTTGCTTTACGGCCGAAAACATTCGCCAATAAAGAACCTATCAAACAAGCATTCCAAGTTCCAGAAGCATGGCCAATATTAAAAAAATCGGTTATACCTTCTGTGGTTGCTATGTGCAATTCCGAAGCTTGTAAACCGGCTTCCAATGCTTCGTCCATTGGTTCGTGAAACGAATGGATAGCTGTAGAAGTTCCTTCTTCTTCCAACCTAGATGAAGTTGATGTTGCTGAAGCGGAAGCAGAAGAGGAAGCAGTAGCGGCATGTTCTGCTTCAAGACGCGGTGCTCCTGTTATTTCAATGAAGTTATCGTAATGGGATAAGGTAATGTAAAATTTTCCTGTATGGTAATTGTATAAAATTCTACCCCCACCCTGTTTTACGGCGATAACCTCTGCTGGAATGGTATGTTCTGTATACGGTGGTATCTGACTTTGGTAGTCATCTCTTCTGCCGATGCGGCTACTACCCGATACAGCTTTACCAGTCTGCCTATTATCCATCGGGTCCATAAAATAAGGTGTATTTCCATCATTAAATTCAAAGCCGGTATAGTCTGCCTCAAATTCGGGGATTCTGTGTTTCCCTTTGTGTTTAGCTATGTGGGCTTGTTCTTGCTCCTGTTCAATTCTACCCCTATCCTTTCGAACATCACTTGCCCTTAATGTTTTAAAATATTCAGCTTCAAAGGCTTCGATGATCGCCCTACGTGCTCCAGAGACATCATCTATGTTTATAAACTCAGACCTTGTTATTTTACTTTCATATTCGTTGCCATCAGATTTACCTTGCTTTCTTGCTCTAGGCTTCGTATAAGAAACATACGGTAACATGCCATGTTCATTTTGATGAAATGATCTTGGCTTTACCAATTCTTCTTCATGTTCTTCAAGTCTTCTGTCGCCTCTCAATTGGCTTATGGCTTTCATTTGTTTCCGCAAAGTAGCGGGCAATAGCTTAAAGGGTATTTGTTTCAGAGGAAATGTTTTGATGTGTGAATGACTTGTATGAGTTCTGGTGGTCTCAGAATCTTCAGCTAGCGCTTCATAATATTCAGGGCGCAAACGCTCTCTCTCTAAAGATTTCCGGGAGGCCTTATCAAACCATTTTTGTTTTATTGCCGTTGCCATTTCCCTTAATTCATGTAACTCAAAAGCCAACGCTTGGTTTGCCTTCTCAGCACTTACCTTGCCCATATCTGTAGAACGAAAATGTTGAATTTTACGCAGTAACAAATCTGTAGCAACAAGCAACCTGCGTTGATCTGACACAAATGCCTCAGACTCTTCTTTATCTCCACCACGATGAACAGGCGCCATAGCTTTTAGAATTGAGATTATCTGCTTTGCAATTATAATAACAGACTGATAGTCTACTGTTATTTCTATTCTCTGAACAACATTCCCTAAACTTGAACTCTTATTTTCTACCAAACCCTTCCGCTGTACCATCTTCGCATACAAATTGTCAGATTTGGTGAGCAACGAATCGGTGGCAGCACTAAATCCGCCTTTCCCACCCAGACTTGCATTACAGCTACTGTCTTTTTCTTTCTTTTTGGCTTTCTTTTCTTCGGAATTGGTCTCACCTGCTTCTTTTTTCTGAACGATGTGCATGGCCTTTGCTCCCATGACATCTGCTTCCTTTTCTAAACCCATATCATCGTTCACATTTACGTGACCCCGCATTTGCAACGTTGGTTTCACCCTACCCTGTTTTTGTTGCACCACATGCCAAGCTTCATGTGGTAGGTGTTTTTCTTGTCCCGGACCCAAATGTATATCGGTACCTTGGGCATACGCATGCGCCTGTAGTGTTGCAGGTTTGTCAGAATTACGATGTACTTTCACATCATCCATAGAATGGCCTGAAAGCTGTTCGATTCCTGATTTGAGCTGGTCGGGTAAGCCTGTTTTATTTTCCTTTTTTTGAATGATAGCTGGTTGTGTATTGTTATTCGCCAATTGCTGTAGTTGGGCAATACGAGTAGCTTGCACGCCACCATTTGCTATTTTTTGAAGTTGTAATTGTGCAGCGGTCTCGGGGCGGTTGTCCATGATTTGCAATGAGAACGCCGTGGGAGCTAGCAACTTAGAATCATTCTTATGAGAATGTTGCCTGACTGCTACTTGTTGTTTTGTGAGTGGCTCCTTCATTTGTAGTTTCTATATATTATTAATACCGAACCAATGTATCTAGACATTCCAATAGCGCATCGGCATAAGCATTGTGACAATCAATACCAGATTTGGCCAAACCCATTATTTGCATAAATGATCTCTCTGCGTAGGGTTTTGTTGCTTTTCTTTTACCTGGGCACATAACCTTATCTAACATAAAACCCAAATCTTCTTCACTTTGGATATACTTGGCTAATTGCCCATAGGCGATACCTATACGAGAAGTATCAACATGGCTGGCTGATCTCAATATATCTCCTCCACCTAAAACCACATTGTAAGCAGTAACCAAATCTTCTAACCTGCCTTTTTGTGCTAAGGTAAAATCAGCACCGTCTTTACCACTATAACCGTGCTCTACTTCAGTTTCGATTTCAGCGTTTCCGGTAGCTTCTTTTTTTGGAAATTTAGCTTTATATAGATTTCGAACAGCACGCATTGTCATAACTGTTGCTTGGTGTCTGTTGGAGGCTTTTTCAGTTACCGTATGGTAAATTCGGCGAATATCACCCGCTTCTAATTCATATTCATCTTCGGTGCCAGTAAAATTTATAGTTAGAAAATCCATTACAAACTTTGCATCTTCCTCACGAAGTTTCGCTTGAACCACCGCTCCATGACTTATAAATTCTTTTTTTAGATTTGGCTTCTCCATGATTTTTTGAAGTTGAGCCGTTCGTTGGACCTGTGGACTATTCGCTATATCATTTTTTAATTTTTGCTGGGTTATTGTCTCAGGCCTATTGTCTTGAAAAGGGTTAGCACTTTTACAATGCTCATTGGACCTTACCGGCACATTGCTTGTTTCAGATTTTTGGATGGAAGAACGCATACGATTTAAGTATTATGGGTATAAAGTGAATATACTACTCAAAACGAAAGATACAATTACTTAAACCACTGTAAAATAGGTGTTTATACGTAAAATACTATAAACAATGATCTTTTTATGACCCTGGACAAAAAACAACCCAACACCAAGGTGGCTTCGATACGTTGCGCCGCTGGCACTACACTCAGCCACCAATAAAAAACCCCAACCTATTGCTAGATTGGGGTTTCTACTTCTAAATATTTCTGAAGGTGTTAAGATCCCGCTTTACAGCGGGATAAGCGATTCATTCAAAATGGCATTGCCATTTTGGTTCTCTGCTTACTTAACTTCCTCAAAATCTACGTCTTCTACGTCGGCTCCTTCACCTTCGTTAGACGATTGGCTTTCACCAGCATCTCCTGCAGGTTCGCCTGTAGGAGCACCTTGTTGTCCTTGTGCTTCGGCTTGTGCCTTGTAGATTTCTTCGCTTGCCGATTTCCAGATTTCGTTGATGTTATCTAACGCAGGTTGGATTTTCTCAACCTCTCTGGTTTCGTACGCTTTCTTCAGTTCTTCCAAAGCTCCTTCAATCTTGGTTTTGTTATCTTCAGACAACTTATCGCCAGATTCTTTCAGCAACTTCTCCGTTTGGAAAATCATTCCGTCGGCTTCATTGATCTTATCGGCAGCCTCTTTGGCTTTTTTATCAGTTTCAGCATTCGCTTCTGCTTCTTGCTTCATCTTCTTGATTTCCTCTTCGGTCAATCCAGAAGAAGCTTCAATTCTGATATCCTGTTTCTTACCAGTAGCTTTATCTTCAGCACTTACTTTAATGATACCATTGGCATCAATATCGAAAGTTACCTCAATTTGCGGTACACCACGTTGTGCTGGTGGAATGCCGTCTAGGTGGAAACGACCAATGGTCTTGTTGTCGTTCGCCATCGGGCGCTCTCCTTGCAGTACGTGAATCTCTACACTTGGCTGATTGTCGGCCGCAGTCGAGAATACCTGACTTTTCTTCGTTGGGATAGTTGTGTTGGCGTCGATAAGTTTCGTCATCACACTTCCCATGGTTTCAATACCTAATGAAAGTGGAGTTACGTCTAACAACAATACATCTTTTACATCTCCGGTGAGTACCCCACCCTGGATCGCAGCACCTACGGCTACAACTTCATCTGGGTTTACTCCTTTGCTAGGTGCTTTTCCGAAGAATTTCTCTACCGCTTCCTGAACTGCAGGAATACGTGTAGAACCACCTACCAAAATAATCTCATCGATATCACTCTTAGATAATCCAGCAGCTTTCAATGCTTTCTCACAAGGAGCGATGGTACGCTTTACCAAATCGTCAATCAACTGCTCAAACTTAGAACGCGTTAACGTCTTCACCAAGTGCTTCGGTCCGCTAGATGTTGCAGTTACATAAGGCAAATTGATTTCAGTTTGTGTTGAAGAAGACAATTCGATTTTTGCCTTTTCAGCAGCTTCTTTTAAACGTTGCAGTGCCATTGGGTCTTTACGAAGATCTAGGTCTTCTTCCTTCTGGAACTCATCTGCCAACCAGTCGATGATTTTTTCGTCTACATCATCACCACCTAAGTGGGTATCACCATCGGTAGCCAATACTTCAAATACGCCATCTCCCAATTCAAGGATAGACACATCGTGTGTACCACCACCAAAATCGAATACCACGATTTTCTGATCGGTATCTTTTTTATCTAAACCGTAGGCAAGTGCTGCTGCAGTAGGCTCATTAATGATACGCTCTACTTTCAATCCAGCAATTTCCCCGGCTTCTTTAGTGGCTTGTCGCTGACTGTCATTAAAGTATGCAGGCACAGTAATTACCGCACGAGTTACGTCCTGGCCTAAGTAATCTTCGGCTGTTTTCTTCATTTTCTGAAGAATCATTGCACTCAATTCTTGAGGTGTATACATACGTCCGTCAATATCTACACGAGCGGTATCATTTTCACCTTTTACCACTTTGTAGGCAGCACGATCGGCTTCTTTTTTCGATTCAGAGAATTTGTTCCCCATAAAACGCTTGATAGATGCCACCGTTTTTGTTGGGTTGGTCACCGCCTGGCGTTTTGCAGGATCTCCTACTTTAATTTCACCACCTTCAACAAATGCAATCACTGAGGGGGTTGTTCTTTTTCCTTCGGCGTTAGGGATTACCGTTGGCTCACTACCTTCCATTACGGCAACGCAAGAGTTGGTGGTCCCTAAGTCGATTCCAATTATTTTACTCATATTATTAGTGTTATATATTTTTAAATTGAATTTTCTTACGCTCTCTATAAGTCAAGGAATGTGCCAAGCAAAAACAACTGACATCGTGGCAGAAACAATGTCAATTTGATACATCACCCCGTCAGTTCGAGGGTCCCGACAACTTTCGGGATGTATCGAGAACTAGGGCGTTCCCCCGCCCCGATAGCTATCGGGGTATCGGGGGTCGGGCTATTCGCGCTACACGGTAGCTAGCTACTATCCCTAACGCAAAGTGACCATGTTGGAAAAAGGAAAAGAGCTATTCGATGAAAAAGACAAAAGAGACAAAAATGACGAGAAGACAAAATGATTATAGAATATGGACCAAGGAGTATCCAAATTATAAGCAATGCACCTATAACGCACATTCACAGATAACCCATAACTAACAACCGACAACCATCAACTCCTCGCTTCCAACTTCTGTCACACTGCACCAACACCCTTCACTATTCACTGTTCACTCCTAATAATCAACATCCAGCACCCAGCACCCAGCAACTTGTTTCCACCCTCCATTCAACAAAATCCCCTATCTTTCTAGCAGCAAAATGACAAATCCACCAAAGTCCAAACAACCCATACACTATATCGTGCTACTTATCTTAGCAGGTGAGGCCGTATTTATACTTCCGTTCGTCTTAGCCCGAGTGTTTCGCGCCACCGTTTTGGATGTTTTTAATATTACCAATACCGAAATCGGGTATTGTTTCTCCATCTACGGATTGGTAGCATTGGGGTCATATCTGGTCGGCGGACCCCTAGCTGATAAGTTTGAACCCCGAAAACTGATGGGAATCGCTTTGGTGTTGACAGCCCTGGGCGGACTCGTATACGCGAGTAACCCGTCGTTGTTGCATCTACAAATTTTATATGGCTATTGGGGTTTTACCACCATCTTCCTGTTTTGGGCGCCCATGATAAAAGCAACTCGGGTTTGGGGTGGAGCCACAAACCAGGGAAAGGCATTTGGGTTTTTGGATGGAGGTCGCGGATTGGTAGGTGCGCTCTTTGGGTTGTTGGGCGTGTACGTATTCTCCCTTTTTATTCCTTCGGAAAGCGTCGAACTGAATACAGTTCAGCAAAATGATGCGTTTTCTATGATTGTGTATGTTTCGGCAGTATTGGTAGCGCTTATTGGTGTTTTTGTGTTCTTCTTTTTAAAAACGACCATTTCCGAAGAGAAAATAATACGCGAAAAAATCACCCTAGAAAATATCAAGACGGTACTTAAGTTACCATCTGTTTGGTTACTTATGGTCATTATACTTTGTGCGTATGTAGGATATAAAATCACAGACATCTTTTCGCTCTATGCCCGCGAAGTCCTTCTCTATTCGGAAGTAGATGCCGCTAAAACAGGAACCTTTTTATTGTTTATACGACCCATTGTAGGAGTGGTGATTGGTTTTTTAGCCGATCGCGCCAGACCCTCGCTTTATCTATGCCTCGGTTTCTTACTTTCGATTATAGGATCGGTTTTATTCGCCTCCGGAATCCTTGGGCCGGGTACCAATGCCCTATTCTTCCTTACTATTATAATTACCGCCATTGGGGTGTATGCAGCACGCGTACTCTACTTTGCCGTAATGCGCGAAGGCAAGATCCCGCTGCTTCTTACAGGAACGGCTGTTGGGTTGATTTCTTTTATTGGGTACACCCCCGATATCTTTGCGGGGCCTATGATGGGGTACTTTTTAGATGGTTGGAAAGGTGCTACGGGACATCATTATGTATTTTGGCTATTGGCTGGTTTCTCAGGAATTGGCTTTTTGGCTTCCGTGATTTTCTATCGCATCTCAAAACCTACTTAATCGTTAATAGTTCAGACCATTGTGTGGTGTAACGTGGGCTGCGCTCTTCCTTTATTAGTTCCCATTCTTGCTTTCGAGTCCCTGTAAGCGCGGAAAACACTTTTCCTTTCCCGTATTTACAATTCAGTTCGTCAAACAACTCCATCAGTTTTTTGTGTTCTGTTACTTTCGGACTTTCAAACAAATTGCCTTGTACATACGCTTCTGGAATAATTCCGGTTAGGTTCACGCCCACCTTTTTATAACGATATCCAGGGCGGTAAATTTCTTTTAAAATTTTTCGCGCCTCTTTAATCAGTGTAAATGCATTATTGGTTGGAATAGGCAGTGTTACGGTTTGTGAGTTTCGATATTGTTTATCGTATGCACTAAACTGATTGGTATGTAGAAAAACTTGTAAATACATAGCACACGTTTTTTGTGCGCGTAATACTTCAGAAACTTCACTGATATAGTAGGAACACGCTTCTTCAATTAAATCGAGTGTTTTTAATTTATTTCCAAATGATTTGGCAGTACCAATCCCTTTCTTCGGCTCGGGTATTTCTATCATTTGCAGACAAGGCTCACCTCTTAGCTCTCGCCACATACGTTCGCCAACCACCGTCATTTCTTTACGCACCCATGCAAATGGTGTTTGTGTAAATTGATACGCGGTATGTACACCAACTTGTTGTAAACGTTGGGCATGTTGTTTACCAATGCCCCAAATATCCTTGATAGCTGTACGTTGCAATACGTTGATGCGTTGCTCATCGGTTGCGATCACAAATACATGGTTATGGCGAGGTTCTTTTTTTGCAATTCGGTTGGCGAGTTTGGCCAATACTTTTGTAGGTGCTATTCCCACACCAGTAGGAATTCCGGTATTTTTATAAATGGTCTGCTTCATTTCCAATCCGTAGTCAGTAAGTTTTGAAATCTCAAAACCCGTGAGGTCTACAAAGCTCTCATCGATGCTGTATACTTCTACCATTGGAGAGAATGATTTGAGCGTATTCATTACACGTTGAGAAACCTCTCCGTATAGGGTATAATTAGATGAGAAAAAGGTCACCCCATTGTCTATGAGTTGCTGCTTTATTTTGAAAATTGGTTCAAACATCGGGATATGGGTTAGTGCTTTTGCTTCTTTATTTGCCGCTATTACACACCCGTCATTATTACTGAGCACCACAACAGGTTTCCCCCATAAGTCGGGTCTAAATACTTGCTCACAAGAAGCGTAAAAACTATTACAGTCTACTAAAGCAATCATGAGGCTTTGTTTATGATGTATGTAATAATTCCCCAAAGGACATACGATTCAAAATCTGTTTGTAAAGCAGTACCGGTTGTGACGGGAATCCTTATAATCTGAAACGCATTTTCTTTAACCACCAATGCCAACGCGCCAGCTACTGGAGAAAGGGACTTGTCGATAATGAGTACATCGTCGTGATAAATCCTGAAAGATGTATAGGCATCACCTTGAACCCGCACATAAAAAGTGGCATCTGCATTAGTGATTAACTCTTGGTGTAAATCTATGGTAGGTTCTAAATAATGCGTAGCAGGACTCGGAAAGCCCGTCTGTTCGGCAATACCGGGTTTATGCCGGCGTTGGGTGCGTTTCAATTTTGCAATTGTTGATAATTTCATACTGCAATATTAGGAAATATTCCATAATTTTGGATTATTTCCTGAATATGTTTATCAACAATCATACCTATTATAGCCTACGCTATGGCACTATTGCCCCCAGAGTCCTTTTGGAATATTTCCAAAAGGCGGCCATACAGCACTTTGCCATAACCGATATCAATACCACTTCGGCCTGTTTAGAAATACTACGCCTAGCATCAAAATTTGGGGTAAAACCAACCATTGGTGTCGATTTTAGGAATGGTGCCCAGCAACAATTTATCATGTATGCCCAAAATAATCAAGGGTTTCACCACATCAATACTTATCTATCGCATTTTTTGCACAACGAGACTAAAATTCCTGAAGTGGCCCAAACACTACCGCACACTTTTGTGGTGTATCCGTTTCAGCAATATAAAAAAGAAACACTTTCAGAAAATGAATATTTGGGTGTACGGGCAGAAGACTTGAACAGGCTTAAATTTTCTCCATGGAAAAAACAATTGCATAAATTGGTGGGGTTGCACACCTTATCATTTCAAGATGCAAAAGGATTTAATACACACAGATTGTTACGGGCCATAGACAACAATACCCTATTGAGCAAGTTACCCATTACTGAACAAGGCAGTGCAACAGCTATTTTTATTTCAAGAGAAACCCTGCAGAAACAGTTTGAAGAATTTCCAGAGCTGCTCGAAAATGCCAAAGAACTACTAGAACGTTGCCACGTCTCTTTCGATTTCAGCAAAGAAACGCCCAATAACAAACGATGTTTTAGCAATTCGGAAGCAGAAGATTCCCAGTTGCTGAAAAAGCTCACGTATGATGGTCTGGGCTATCGCTACGGAACAAATCCCGAACAACACATCTTGTTGCGTATTGAAAAAGAGCTGAACATTATTGAACAAAAAGGATTTGTCTCGTACTTTTTAATCAATTGGCACATCCTAGAATACGCCCGAAACAAAGGTTATTTTTATGTGGGGCGTGGTAGCGGCGCCAATAGCGTAGTGGCCTACTTACTTCGAATTACTGATGTAGACCCTATCGAGCTCGATTTATACTTCGAACGCTTTATTAATTTATATCGTAAAAATCCGCCAGATTTCGACATTGATTTTTCGTGGGCAGATCGTGACGATGTTACTGAATTTATTTTTAAAAACTTCAAAAATACCGCCCTGCTCACCGTGTATAATACCTTTAAATACAAAGCATCGGTACGTGAGCTAGGTAAGGTGTTCGGACTCCCAAAAGCAGAAATCGATGTGCTGTCATCGGGCCGGTACCAGTTTAGATCATTAGACCGGCTTTCAAAACTGGTGGTGACCTACAGCAAACGCATCGAGGGCTTTCCAAACTATTTGGGCATACACGCCAGCGGTATTATCATTTCTGAAAAGCCCATTCATTACTATACCGCTACCTTCATGCCGCCTAAAGGATTTCCTACCACACAGTTTGACATGGTGGTGGCAGAAGACATCGGACTCTATAAATTCGATATTTTGAGTCAGCGTGGCCTTGGAAAAATAAAGGACGCTGTTGGCATTGTACGCCAAAATCATCCAGCAGAAACTCCCATAGATATTCATAACATCAAACGGTTCAAACAAGATGAACGTATTAAAGATTTACTTCGGAATGCAAAGGCCATTGGTTGTTTTTACGTAGAATCGCCTGCCATGCGCATGTTGCTTCGGAAATTACAGGTAGATGACTACCTCGGGCTGGTAGCTGCCAGTTCTGTTATTCGGCCAGGAGTTGCCAAATCGGGAATGATGCGCGAATATATTCTGCGGCACCGTTTCCCCGAAAAACGAAAAGAAGCCCACCCTACCCTGCTCGATATCATGCCCGAAACCTACGGTGTCATGGTATACCAGGAAGATGTGATAAAAGTGGCGCACTATTTCGGCGGACTCGACCTAGGGGAAGCAGATATGCTACGAAGGGGAATGAGTGGAAAATTCCGTTCCCGGGAAGAGTTTTTAAAGGTAAAGCAACAATTTTTTGACAATTGCAAAAAACAAGGAAAACCACATGCCCTAACCGCCGAAGTCTGGCGACAGACCGAAAGCTTTGCAGGCTATGCTTTTGCCAAAGGACATTCGGCTTCCTATGCCGTAGAAAGCTACCAAAGTTTATTTTTGAAAGCGTATTATCCGTTGGAATACATGGTAGCGACCTTGAATAATGGCGGCGGATTTTACAGTGCGGAGCTCTATGTTCACGAAGCGCGTATGCACGGCGGAAACATTCTGCCCCCCTGCGTGAACCGAAGTGGCGCCCTGGCAGTTATCCATGGGAAAGACATCTACTTGGGGTTTGGTTTTTTACAGTCGCTAGAACGTAATACCATCAACCGAATTGTCAAAGAAAGGGATGAAAATGGTGCGTTCTTAAGCCTAGATGATTTTATATACCGGGTCTCCATTGGTATGGAACAAATTTCAATCTTAATTAAGATTAATGCCTTTCGGTATACTGGAAGAAACAAACGGGAGTTGCTGTGGGAAGCCCATATGAAAATCAATAAAATTTCTTTTGAAGAAAAAAAATTAGTGCTCTTCAAAGCCGAGAAGACCAACTATACCACTCCCAACCTACCCAACACCCAACTGGAAGATGCTTTTGATGAATTGGAACTCTTGGGCTATCCGCTGTGCAATCCGTTTGAGTTATTGACCAAAACACCAGAAGGGACACTCAGGGCCAGACATTTAAAGCATTTCGAAAACAAATTAGTGAAAATCAATGGGTATCTGATCACCACCAAACGCACTGCAACTTCGAATGGTAAACGGATGTTCTTTGGTACTTTTTTGGATGAAGACGGCGATTTTATCGATACGGTACATTTTCCGCCCATAGCTGCCAAATATCCCTTCCGCGGAAAGGGTGTCTATCAAATTATCGGCAGGGTATTGATAGAATTTGACTGCACCAATATTGAAGTCACCCAAATGGAACGCTTAGCCATTATTGAAGATCCAAGATATGCTGAAGGAAGCGTTCAAAACAGGATGTACAGTAAACGGTATAGGAATGCGGCAGTGAGTAGTGAGTAGTGAGTAGTGAGTAGTGAAAAGAATACATTTTTCCAGGGATACTTGACTTCTTTGCCACGTGGTGAATTGTCAGTTCGAGTGTCCCGAAGACTTTCGGGATGTATCGAGAACTAAAAAACCAAAAGTAAAACACAATGAAATTCTATTTTGTCTATATCTTGAAATGTGCAGATGGAACCTATTACACAGGCTTTACTTCTGATCTACACATACGTTTTGAAGAACACCAAAAAGGTACTTTCAAAAATTCGTACACCTACTCGCGAAGACCCGTGTCGCTAGTATTTTTTGAAAAATTTACAAATCCAAACCTTGCTATAGCCACTGAAAAACAACTTAAAAAATGGTCGAAAGCTAAAAAAGAGGCTTTGATCTCCAAAGCATATCACAAGCTACCCGACTTGGCAAAAAAGAAAACCTTTAATTAATGTCACTTCTCGATACAATTTTCTCAAGATTCTGGCGAATCTGATAAAACCACTCGAAGTGACATCATACAATTTAAAACAGATACCCTAACAAATCAGTGAAAGAACGGCAGATAGTACATATGGATCTAGATACCTTTTTTGTGTCTTGCGAGCGTTTGCTAGACAGCAAACTCATAGGAAAACCTGTGCTTATTGGCGGCACCACAGATCGTGGCGTGGTAGCTTCGTGTAGTTATGAGGCGCGCAAATTTGGCATACACTCTGCCATGCCCATGCGACTTGCAAAACAATTATGTCCAGAGGCTATCGTAGTACGAGGCAATTCAGGTATCTATAGCAAGTTCTCTAACGATGTAACTGAAATCATCAAGGAAAGTGTCCCGCTCTATGAAAAAACCTCTGTCGATGAGTTTTATATCGATCTTACGGGAATGGATAAATTTTTTGGATGCCACCAATTGTCATCTGAACTCAGGGAGCGAATCATCAAAGAAACTGGGTTACCCATTTCTTTCGGTCTCTCCATCAATAAAACCGTTTCAAAAATTGCAACAGGAGAAGCAAAACCAAACAACAAAATTTATGTAAGCCAAGGCACCGAAAAACCCTTCCTCTCCCCGCTTTCGGTAGGAAAAATACCTATGGTAGGCAAAGTAACCTATCGGCAACTATGCGACTTGGGCATCAAGCGTATACAGACTATTCAAGAAATGCCCATCGAAATGATGGCAAAGGTGTTTGGAAAAAATGGCCAAGTAATCTGGAAAAAAGCAAATGGCATCGACAATAGCCCCGTCGTACAATATTCAGAGCGAAAATCGATCTCTACCGAGCGTACCTTCGACCGGGATACAACCGACGTTAAAAAACTGGAAAGCATTATCATTGCCATGGCCGAAAACCTGATCTACCAATTGCGGCGCGGCAACAAGCTCACCGCCTGTGTGACCTTTAAAATTAGATTTTCAGACTTCCAAACCTATACGCAACAGCGGCGTATCCCATACAGTTCAGCAGATCATAAAATTTTACCTGTGGTCATGGATCTCTATAAAAACTTATACCAACGGCGACTGTTGGTGCGGTTGGTAGGTGTTCGTTTTAGCCATCTGGTGGAAGGCGGACAGCAAATCGATCTCTTCGACGACAACGAAAAAATCATCAATCTGTATCAAGCGATGGATAAAATGCGGGAGCGTTACGGCGACCGCGCGGTAATAAAAGCTGCGGGCATGGGCGCCAAGAGTATTAGCCGTTGGAATCCGTTTACAGGAGAACCCCCTCCATTATTGGCAAATAGGAGACAATAATTTTTAGTGTACGGTATCATACAACCAATACTATCTTATCTTTGTTCTACAAATAACAACAATGGAAAGTATTAGTGTTTTTGATATGCTCAGTATAGGTATAGGGCCATCAAGCTCGCATACCCTCGGACCATGGCGTGCCGCAAACCTATGGATCAAAAAATTGCAACAACGTGAATTGTTTACTGGCGTTGCCTCGGTGAAAGTGAACCTCTATGGCTCCCTTTCTCTAACAGGAAAGGGCCATGCTACAGATATTGCCGTGGTCATGGGGCTCATGGGCACAGACCCAGTTACCTACGATATCGAAAATATTCAACCAGAAATTGAGGCGCTAAAGAAAAACAACACCTTAAAACTCAATAATGAAAAGCCTATCGACTTCAATTTTAAGGAGCAGATTATTTTCAACAGAAAATTTCTAGACTTTCATCCCAACGGAATCACTTTTGAAGCGACCCTACGGAATGGTAAAAAAACTAGAGATACCTATTATTCTATTGGTGGCGGATTTGTAGTTCAAAAAGAACGCGCCCGGGCAAAACGGCAAAAAGAAAAATTTAATAGCTTTCCGTTTAAAGTTTCCAAAGCAACCGAATTACTAGAGCATTGTACTGCCGAAGGACTCTCAATAAGTGAACTCGTACTAAAAAATGAACTCTCCCTTCGCGCTCCAGAACGAATTGATGCGAAACTTTCAGCAATTTGGGATGTCATGCTCGACAGTATGTACGTTGGCTGCCATACCGAAGGTATTTTACCAGGAGGGCTCAATGTAAGGCGCCGTGCCTTCGAGACCCACGAAAAATTAAAAGGAGATATCCCCTACTCCAATGCCGTAGAATGGATTAAGGCCATACGTGGTACAGAGGTAAAATTCAGACAAATATTAAAGTGGGTAAGCTGTTTTGCGCTAGCCGTAAACGAAGTGAATGCATCACTAGGCCGTGTGGTAACCGCTCCTACCAATGGTAGTGCTGGTGTGATTCCCGCAGTGCTTATGTACTACCTCGTGATAGAAAACCACGACGGAAATTTTGAAGATATTAAAAAGTTCTTGCTCGTTTCTGGCGAAATTGGAAGTCTTTTCAAAAAGAACGCTACCATTAGCGCCGCCATGGGTGGTTGCCAAGCTGAAATTGGTGTCTCATCTGCGATGGCCGCCGCCGCCCTTACAGAATTAATGGGTGGCTCACCTGCCCAAGTGCTAATTGCTGCTGAAATCGCTATGGAACATCACCTCGGACTTACCTGTGACCCTATTGCTGGGTTGGTACAGATTCCTTGTATAGAACGCAACGCAATGGGAGCCATAAAAGCGATAAACGCATGTGAAATGGCCCTAGACAGAGACCCGAAAGATGTAAAAATACCACTCGATAAAGTAATTGCCACCATGTGGGAAACGGCGAAAGACATGACTTCAAAATATAAAGAAACGAGTGAAGGAGGACTTGCTGTTCAAGTAAATATGAGTGATTGCTAAACCAAGCACTACTCTATTACAATGGGCGGTACCAAATCGTTTTGGATGGCAAAAATCACCAATCCAGCGATATTCTTAACCCCGGTTTTTACCAACAAATTTTTTCGGTGGACTTCAACCGTGCGCGGACTGATATAAAGTTCGTCTGCAATTTCAGAAGTTTTGTATTGCTTACAAATAAGCTCTAGTATTTCAGCTTCCCGTTCTGTCAAGAAATCGGCGTCGTAATGCGACTTGTGTTCTCCAGTACCAGAGTATTTGCTATTCAAAATTTCCATTACCTGCTTGTCGTAGTAGAACCCGTTATAAAACACTTGGTTTACTGTATGAATTACTTGAGAAGGTTTTGAGTTTTTCACGAGATAAGCACTTGCCCCAACATCGATCATATTCCTTATAAAAGGTTTGGTATTGTAGGTGGTAAGTGCAATAATGCCTATTTCTGGATATTCTTTATGAATAATTTTGGTGGCTTCAACGCCGTTCAGTTTTGGCATTTTAATATCTGTAATCACGATATCTGGCAATGGATCTGCTGAAGCGAGATACGAGATAAGTTCTTCGCCGTTTTCGGCTTGATGAACCACGTTAATACCTTCGTCTCTCGAAAAGATATGGGCAATGCCCACTCTAAACAGTTCTTCATCATCTGCAATGACGACTTTAATTTCCACGGTATGTTAATTAGTTGGTTGGTACTTTCAAGCGCAATGTCATTCCTTCGTTGGGTTTCGACTCGAAGGTTACTGTTGCATTTAAAATAGCTGCTCTGTTCTCAATACCTGAGAGCCCGAGTCCTTTTGCAAGTTTTCCTTCAGCCAAAACAAAGCCTTTTCCATCATCTTGGTAGTGTAAATGTACAGCGTTTTCAATAAATTTCATCGTCAAAACAATGGTTTTTGCCTTTGCGTACTTAATGGTATTGTTGAAAAGCTCCTGCACGATTCTAAACACATGCAATGCCGCTGCATCTCGTAGCACATTGGCTGTTTCCTCTAAATCGGTCTTTACTTGAATTACTTTAGATTCTTGTACTTGGTCGCAGAGTTCTTCTATCGCTGCCACCAATCCGAATTTTTCTAAAGATGGCGGTAGCAAATCGTGGGCAATCCGGCGTGAGTTTTCGAGTACCGTCTGGGTAACGTTTACAATGCTTTCACCCAAAGAATTTGCTTCTTGCACTGAAATCTGCGGCTCGGTAAGAAAATTAGCATTTAGTGAAACAATATTGAGCTTAGAGCTAATAGCATCGTGCAGGTCTTGGGCAATTCGCTTACGTTCTTCTTCTTGTGTAACCAATGTGGTACGCAGCATTTCCTGTTGGTGATCTATACGCAAACGTGCCTTTTCTAATTCAGTTTTTATAATTTTTTTTCTCGATAGGTAGAAAAAAGCAATAATTGCGGTAGACATCAACATCAATAAGATGATGGCAATTAAAATAATGGTGATGATCTGATCCTGCTGAAGTAGGCTTTCTTGCATAGAGACGAAGATACAAATTTGAAACAGCTAGTTGTGTGTTTTCTTAGTGCGATAATTTTTAAACCACTCTACCAAAATTAACAAGATAAATATAAAGTATAAGATGTCATTTACCGAATCTAGATTGTTTTCAATCGTGTCTGGTAAATTTAATGAAGTGATCCAATCGCTTGATGAAAAGAACAAAATACTTGTGGTAAAATATAACAACACCCCTGCATTTATATATAGAAAACGGGCTTCGCCCACCAAAGACCTATAATAATACAGCAAGGCATAAAACGCCACCACACTTTGCGTTATACTCACTCCATAGGCATTAAAATCTTTTGTAGTTTCAGGGTAGCATATATATTGAAAAACTAGACTTGCAAGAACAACCAAGGTGACTGGAAGCATCCATTTCTTGCGTAGCAACGAAAAATAAAAAGCCGACACAAACAGAAACTGGCCGATAAAGTAATATGGAAATAGAAAGAGGTTGTTCAGTTTTTGCAATGCATACACCCAGAGGGTAATCTGAATAAGCGCGATAAAAACAAGATATACACTAAATATTTTGTAGGGTTTGCTATTTCCGCTAAAACGTAGCATATACACTACTGCCAAAACAACAGACAATATTGATACAATATAATTTAAAACAGTATAAATCATTAGGGGGATTTTGCCCGTTAACACAGGCGTTTATTATGGCATCAGGCAAGTTTAACTCGGTAACTTCGATACCATTCAATAAAGATGAGCACCAAGAAAATAAAGTATAAAAACTGATTTACGATTCCGATGTACCGTTGAGTTTCTTTTGGCAGATTGAGATCGATAATTAGGTTACCCGACGCAAAAAACAAGATACTTGTCATAAAATACAGTAAAATACCTGTGTTTACAAGCAAAAACAAATTGCGCCCAGTAAGTGATTGATAATAATATATTAGCGCATAAACTACAATGATACTTTGTGTTATGCTTACCCCAATGGTATGATATTCGTTAAAAATTTCTGGATGGAATGCATAATTTGTGCCCAACCCAATAAGCACTGCAACTAGAATATAAAGTACCCACTTTTTTTGAATAAGCTCTTTATAAAATAGCGAAAGAAAGATAAATTGACCGATAAAGTAATAATGAAACAAAAAGATATTGTTCATTTTTTTGCCGGCATATACATACATGATTATTTGTATGACGGCTACCAAAATAAGATAACAAGTAAAATAACGATAGGCCTTACCGTTTTTGGTAAAGCCTATAACATATAATACTGCTAAAATAATAGAAACTATTGTAAGCGCATCTGCTATGTAAAGAGAAATGTCTGTCATTATTAATTCAACGCACTCTTATCATCACACTGCGGCGGGCAGGGTTTTACAAAATCCCAAACACTATTGGTGTTTCCTTCTGCGCTATTAAGTGCTGTGGGCAGTAGATCGCGATACACACCGTTTCGATCTTTTTCAGTACCAACAATAATTAATTTTTCGGTATTATCACTTGGATCGACTCCAAGATAAGCGCGCACGCATGCGTCAGAGTTATTATCCGGATTTCCCATTTCTGCCAACACGCCATTTAGGTCTTGAACTGGAATCAGAAAAGCGTTACACTCGTTGTGTGAATTGTAATCAGATTCAACGCTACGCCATTGGGTTGTCCAGTCGATAGCTGTTTGCAAGCTAATTTTCTTGTCTTCTTGACTCATAATATTAAAAATTTAAAGGTTAGTTATATCTGTCTGCTCCATGAGTTGAAATGAAACACAACAGTTGAATTGAGTAATTCTTCATAAAAATAGGGAAACCCCGCTAACCTATCCTACTTTCTCACAATTTTTTGAAAATCAGTTGTGTTGACGAATTCTTTAGCAACGTTCCGTTTTCTTCCTGAATGGCCTTTAGTGTAGTACCTGCAACCTGCTTCCCCAACTCCACGCCCCATTGATCGTAGCTGTAAATATTCCAAACAACACCCTGAACAAACAATTTGTGTTCATAAAGTGCCAAAAGGCTCCCCAGGTTTTTCGGACATAGTTTTTTGATGAGCAAGGTCGTGCTTGGTTTGTTGCCTTCGAAGTGTCTAAAGGGTTCTTTGGTATTTGCTTTCCCTTCCATTAGCGCCTCTGTTTGGGCCAAACAATTTGCCACGAGCTTGGCGTGGTGATCGCCCGTTTTTTGTAACGGTTCAGCAAAACAAATAAAGTCGGTAGGTACCAATTTTGTTCCCTGGTGCAACAACTGAAAGAATGCATGCTGTGCATTGGTTCCGGTAGCACCCCAAACAATATTCCCTGTTTGATAATGTACAGCCTCTCCATTTCTGTCTACGCACTTGCCGTTGCTCTCCATCACAGCTTGTTGTAGATATGGCACTAATTTATGCAGCGCTTCAGCATACGGAATTACGGCTTCGGTTTCACACCTAAAAAAGTTATTGTACCACACTGAGATAAGTGCGAGTGCCACAGGAATATTTTCTGAAAACGGCGCCGATTGAAAATGCTGGTCCATTTCATGTGCTCCTTTCAGCAATTCCTCAAAATGGTCGTAACCAACCGCACAACAAATAGATAGTCCGACGGCACTCCATAACGAAAATCGTCCGCCTACCCAATCCCACATTGGGAATATATGCGATTCGGAAATTCCAAAATTTTGTACTTCTTCTAAGTTAGCAGAAACGGCCACAAAATGCTGTTTGATAGCTGCTTCATCTGCTGTTGAAAGAAACCATTTTTTTATAGTATCGGCATTGGTACGGGTCTCTTGGGTCGAAAAAGATTTTGAAACAATGATAAACAGGGTGGTTTCTGGGTCTAGACTATTTAAAATTCCTGAAACATGGTCACCATCAATATTCGAAATAAACCGAACCTCTAAATGAGTTTTATAATGTGAAAGTGCATCGCAAACCATACTGGGTCCTAAATGACTTCCGCCAATACCCACATTTACGACGGTTTTAATTGGCTTGCCAGTATGTCCTTTCCAGTTGCCTTGAATGATGTCGTTAGAAAAATGCTTCATCTTTTCTAACGCTTGAACTACTTCGGGTTTTCTATTTGAAAAATCACGAAGGGCGGTGTGCAGCACCGCTCGGTTTTCGGTTTCATTAATAGTTTCACCTTCAAATTGAGCCGAAATTGCTTGTTCTAATTGTACTTCTGAAGCTAATTGTAATAATAATTCACGTGTTTTGGAATTGATTCTATTTTTTGAAATATCTACAAAAAAATCATTCCATTCAATACTGAAATCGGTTGCTCGATTGGGATCGTTGGCAAACAAATTTAGTAGGTGCGTTTCTTTAATTTCTTCAAAATGAAGTTGCAATGCCTGCCACGCTTTGGTGGTAGTCGGATTTATTTTTGGCATCGATGGCATACAGATGTGAATTTATGTTACGAAATTAGAAATTCGAAGTCAATAGACATACAATTTAGCCTGTTTTTATTTTTTGTTGATAATAGGCCGTTAACCCATCCATGGGTCGCTGAATAATCGTTCCCAATTGCAACCCTTTTTCATTTAAAATAGTTGTGATAATAGGGGTGCTAAAATGTGCAATGCTCCCAATAAAATGAATGGGTACGTTGGTTGCTTCTGAAAACGTCTGCACCCTACAGTTCACAAACAAACGAATCCCTTTTTCAACCAGTTTTAGCAGATAAGGCTCCGTAATTTCTTTACTGAATATAAATCTTGCAAACGATGCCAAGTAGGCATTTGGGTTTGCCCCTTTATACACGTTCATTTTGATATCGTCCGGATTCAAATTGAAATTGGCTTCAAATGCGGTGGCGACATGCGCAGGCATTCTTTTGTAGAAATAGTCTCGCAGCAGCTCTTTTCCGAAGTAATTACCGCTTGCTTCATCCATAATACTGTATCCCAAGGCTGGAATGGGCGCATGAATGTGCTCCCCATCAAAATAACAACTGTTAGAACCTGTTCCTAAAATACATACAATTCCGGGTGCTGTAGTTACCGCATACACAGCAGCAGCTAGATCTTCTTGAACGGTTACCGTTGCCTTCGGAAAGAGATCATCTAACTCGTTTCTTAATTTATTACGCGGCGTAATGGTACCGCAGCCAGCCCCGTAAAAATCTAGTGTTTCAACTGTATTAAAAACGGTCTTTAATTCAGCATTCGCTTCAATTCGATGTTTGATTTCTTCGGAAGAAAGTACCGTCGGGTTAAGTCCTAATGTCTGGGTTTTAAGCACCAAATTACCTGTGGTGTCTAAAAGCACCCAATCACATTTTGTAGAACCTCCGTCTGTAAATAATACCATATTATAAGCTAGCAGCGTGTATCGTAAGTTCAACTAATTTCGCTGAATACGCGTATTCGTTGTCATACCAAGCAATCAATTTAAAAAAGTTGTCGTTAAGGGCAATTCCCGCTTCCGCATCGAAATTACAGGTATGCGGATTGCTAACAAAATCTTGTGAAACTACCGCAGCTTCTGTATAGCTTACGATGCCTTTGTATTCGCCTGTTGATGCGTCTTTAAATAACTTTTTAATTTCATCGTAAGTGGCCGCCTTTTCTGTGCGTACGGTCAAATCGACTACCGAAACATCTACCGTAGGCACTCTAAACGCCATGCCCGTTAATTTTTCTTCCAGTGCAGGTATTACCTTAGTCACGGCTACAGCAGCTCCCGTCGTGGTAGGGATGATATTTGCCAAGCCACTTCGTCCCAATCTGTAATTTTTCTTTGAAGGTTGGTCTACTGTGCTCTGTGTTGCGGTCACCGAATGCACCGTGGTCATCAAGCCTTCTACAATCCCCAAGTTATCATGTATGATTTTAGCCAAAGGTGCAAGACAATTGGTAGTACATGAGGCATTTGAAATGATAGTATCGCTTGCTTTTAATTCGTTGTGGTTCACCCCCATCACAAACATCGGAGCTGTTTTTGAAGGTGCCGAAATGACCACTTTTTTTGCTCCCGCGTCAATATGGGCTTGCGCCGATTCTTTTTCTTTAAAGATTCCTGTACAGTCTAGAACAATAGAGGCTTCCACCTGATCCCATTGTAAATTCTCGGGATTTCGTTCATTGGTCACTCTAATGGGGCGTCCGTTTACTATTAGATCGCTATTCTTCACTTCTATGGTTCCTGGAAATCTACCGTGTACCGAATCGTATTCTAGCAAATAGGCCAAGTGGTCGATTTCTAACAAATCATTTACGGCCACTACTTCAACAGAAGGATTCTGTGAAGCGATTCTAAATGCCAATCTTCCTATTCTTCCAAAACCGTTTATTGCAATTTTTGTTTTCATATGTTTATGCCGAAACATCGGCTGTCATTTTTATTGTTATTATGTTTATACAGAAGTAATATCTGCTACTCGAATCAAATCTAAATCGATATGATTGTCTCCTTTTATACTTTCAGCAAAAGGTACTTGAACGATTTTATTATGCATAATTCCCACCATGATGTCACGTTTGCCGTCTAACAGTGCATCTACAGCACTCACACCCAACCTGCTAGCCAAAACCCTATCATAACAACTAGGCGAGCCACCTCGTTGTATATGGCCCAACACCGTAACTTTCACTTCGTATTCCTGTAAATTTTCACGTATATAGTCTGCCAAACCCAAAATATTCTTACCAATTTGGTCACCTTCAGCCACCACGACAATGCTCGACGATTTCCCTGCTTTCTTACTTCGCTTTAAAGAAGCAACCAACCGATCGCGTCCCATATCCTGTTCAGGAATCAGAATTTCTTCAGCTCCAGCACCAATTCCGGCATTTAAGGCAATATCGCCCGCATCACGACCCATCACTTCAACCAAAAACAGTCGATTGTGTGAGTTGGCGGTATCCCTAATTTTATCGATGGCTTCTACTACGGTATTCAACGCAGTGTCATAGCCAATGGTGAAATCGGTGCCATTGATATCATTATCTATGGTTCCTGGCATGCCCACAATCGGGAAATCATGTTCTTCATTAAAAACAATGGCTCCCGCAAAAGTTCCGTCACCTCCTATTGCTACAAGTGCATCAATATTTTCTTTTTGTAAGTTTTCATAGGCTTGCTGCCTGCCTTCTTTGGTTCGAAAACGTTGTGACCGTGCCGATTTCAGAAAGGTTCCACCACGATTGATGATGTTTTTCACAGAACGTGCATTGAGTGGTGTAAATTCGCCTTCAATCAACCCTTCATATCCTCTATAAACTCCCACACACTCTAAGTTATGATACGCACAGGAGCGCACGACGGCCCGTATGGCAGCATTCATGCCGGGAGCGTCACCTCCACTGGTGAGCACTGCTATTTTTTTTATGATTGGGTTCATATGCTGTAAAGCTAAAATTAAAATTCAAAAAAAAGGAGCATTAAACAAACTATAACTTTAAGAAATCTGGGGTCTGAACAAAAAATACGTGTAAATACGTATAGGAAATTTTAATCAATTGACTTAATTTAGCTATTGAATTAGTGAATTGCAACAGTGAATTCTTTTTGTGGGGATAAAAAGAGGTCCTGTAGCAACTATAAATTTACTAAGTTAGGTTTGTTATGAGCGTCTCAATTTTGGGACGCTTTTTTTTATCCCTTACCCAACCTATTTCTGAAGTACCATAACTTCTATAGAAGAATCGTTAAACACTTTATGTGTTTGCTTGCTGAAATCACCTTCCTTGGCGTAAAAGATATTTTTCACAAAGGTCTGCGGATTGATATCAATATATGGAAACCACGTACTCTGTACCTGCACCTGAATTTTATGTCCCTTTTTGAAGGTATGGTGTACGTCTTGCAGTTTTATGGTTACATCAGTCTTTTTATTAGGCACAAACGCTTCTGGTTTGCTAAAACTATTGCGGTAGCGGCCTCGAAGTACTTCACTGCGTACCATCATGTGGTAATTGCTCATTTTAAGATGGTCTTGGGTCTCTTCGGTGTTTTGTGCATCTGGAGGAAACACATCGATTACTTTCACCACCCAATCTGCATCGGTACCAGTAGTAGCCACCTTTAGTTTTGCCATGATGTCTCCAGCTAAAGTCATGTCTTCAGAAAGGACAGGTGTTTCAAAAACCAGCACATCGGGTCTTCTAGCAGCGAAACGCTGGTCGTCTGTCATGAACTTTCTTGGAGTGAACACCATTTTTATGTCTTCAGTGTACGGTACCGGTTTTTTTGGGTCGCTTACAAATTCTTCAAAGGTGTAGCTCTTTTCAGCGCGGTCGTTAAGACGTTGGTCATTTTGCAACCAAAATGTTTTCTTAGCCGTGTTTTTCGGAGGCCATTCGGTATACTCTTTCCATTCTAAAGATCCAGAATCGAACATATAGGCTTCGGGTAATTTAGGTTTTCCGTTTCCATCGCCTTTCAGAAAATGTTCAAAAAATTTGGTTTCAATATCCTGCTGATAATTCACTGAAATGTCGTCCCCAAAATACACATTACCAATAGCCTGACGTTTCTTGGTTCGCGCCCAGTCGCCGTGGCTCCACGGACCAAAAACAACCGTATTGTAATTGTTGCTATTTTCTTCAATCTTTTCGTAAGTTTCGAACGGACCGTAGAGGTCTTCCGCATCAAAGAGTCCGCCCACAACCATTACCGCAGGCTTAATATTTTTTAAATGTTGAATGATCCCTCTCCGTTGCCAAAATTCGTCATAATCTGGATGTTCTTTCAACTGTTGCCAAAACACATTGTCTTCTTTGTAATATTCATCGAGGTTCGACAAGGGGCCCGCGTCTAGAAAGAATTGGTATTGGTCTTCGGTTCCCAAATCGGGAAAATCGTACCACGCTTCATTTGTGGGCTTTGTTTTTTCATATCCGAACACAGAAGTAGCCCTCCAGTAGCTCAACAGATACGCTCCATTATGGTGAAAATCATCAAAGTAAAAATCGCCAATACACGCTTGGGGTGACGAAGCCTTCAGTGCCGGATGGGCATCGAGTAATGAATAGGTTGCATAAAAACCAGGATATGAAATACCCCACGTACCTACGTTACCGTTGTTGTTAGGCACGTTTTTCACCAACCAATCGATGGTATCGTAAGTATCACTAGCTTCATCAAACTGATCTCCAGTTTTATTGGGAATATAAGCTCGCATATTATCATACGTACCTTCACTCATCCATCGACCACGAACATCTTGGTATACCACAATGTAGCCGTCTTTCATCATAAACTCATTTGGTGCAATTTTAGAAGCAAACTGATCTTCGCCATACGGCCTGCAACTATAGGGTGTTCGTTTTAGAAGCATCGGGTACGACTTAGAAGTATCTTTCGGACTATAAATAGCCGTAAAAAGCCTGGTACCATCACGCATGGTGATATAGGTTTCAGTTTTATTGTAATTATCTTTAACATAGGTTTCCTCCTGCGCACAAGCAACTGCAATTACAAAAAGCGCAATAAATACTGATAGTTTATGTACCATAATTTCTTTTATTTAGGTTCTTCGCCTTTAAAGTTTTTCACTCCTTCTTGCAACCAATACAAATACTCATCTGCGTCTGGCGTATACCCTACAGGTTTATTCAGCAAGTTATAATCGGCGTCCATCAAGATGTAGTAAGGTTGTGAGTTATTCTGAAAGTTTACTGTTTGAAAGGTAGCCCATTTATCACCCACTGTTTTAATGGGTTTGGTGTCTCCGGAAGGTTTTAAAAAATTGAAACGATCTTCTTTAGGTAATTCTTTTCTATCGTCTACGTATAATGAAATAAGCACGTATTCTTCGTTTATCGTACTGAAGATATCTTCCCTACTCCAAACTTGCTCTTCCATTTTACGGCAGTTTACACAGGCCCAACCCGTAAAATCGACCATAATTGGTTTTCCTGATGCTTTAGCAGCAGCAACACCTTCATCGAAGTCTTTGTAGGCTTCTAACCCTAGCGGTGCCTCTGTTTCTTTATCGTATAAGCTATAAAACAACGGGGGAGGGAAACCACTTAATAGCTTTAAGTTGGCGTAGCTTGAATTGGTAAGTCCAGGAATTAAGTATAACATAAAAGCAAACGACAATACCCCAACTAGGATATTCCCCATGGGAGGTCTTCGCTTTGGACCATCGTGCGGAAAACGTATCAATCCGAATAAATACAATACCATACCGAGGGCACACAATATCCAAATAGCAATAAATATTTCACGCTTTAGCAATCCCCAATGCTCTACCAAGTCTGCATTCGATAAAAATTTGAACGCCAAGCCCAATTCAATAAAACCTAAAACCACTTTCACCGTATTTAGCCAACCACCACTTCTGGGCAATGAATTCAACCAATTTGGGAACAAAGCAAATAGTGCGAAAGGCAAGGCCAAGGCCAAGCCAAAACCACTCATCCCCATAGTTAACTGCCATGCGCCGCCGTCGCTAGTGAGTGAACCTCCCAAGAGAGACCCTAATATCGGACCCGTACATGAAAACGAAACGATGGCAAGCGTGAGGGCCATAAAGAAAATACCTACGAAACCTCCAATACTATTCGCTTTACTGTCCATTTTAGCACTCCAAGCCTGTGGTAACGTAATCTCATAATAGCCAAAGAATGAAAATGCGAAAACGACGAAAATGACGAAGAAGATAATGTTCAGTGTTACATTGGTTGAAATGTTATTTAAAATTTCAGGATCTAATGAATCTAACAGGTGAAAAGGAATGCTCAACAATACGTAGATTAAAAAGATAAACAAACCGTAAAGTATGGCATTGGCTAACCCGTTTTGCCGATTTTTAGCACTTTTGGTAAAAAAGGAAACCGTAAGCGGAATCATTGGAAAGACACAAGGAGTTAGCAAAGCGATGAGACCGCCAACAAAACCGAGTAAAAAAATAGTCAGAAAACTTTTTTCTGAACTTTCGCTCTCATCTTTAAACACATCAGTACCCTTCACATCGATGGTAAGTGCAGCCGACTTCTCTAAATCTTCTTCGGTAATTTCGGCATTCGATTTTTGGGCGGTTCCAGAAGCTAGATCTAGCTCAAAGGTCTTCGTATCTGGCGGAAGGCATTTTTCATCGTCACACACAGAATAATATACCTCTACAATAATCTTTAAACCGTCCGGATTTACAACTTTGATAGGCTGTATAAACATCGCCTTATCTTCAAAGTACTTCACATCAATCTCAAAGACGGGATCGAATAAAACCGGAACGTCTGGTTCTTGGGTTTCACCAACCAACGTATAGGTTTCTGGGGTGTTGTTATAAGTGATTTCGGTACGGATAGGGCCTTCAAACTCCTCACCAAATTGGGTTTGGCTATACAGGTGCCAGCCCTCATCGATGGTAGCCTGCAATAATACATTATATTCTGTATCTGATTGTTTGTCGAGGCTGACCTTCCATTTAACAGGATCAAATATACCGTCGTCCTGAGCCAAAAGAGTGGTAAACGAAAAAAGTAAAAAAACAGTAGTGATTAAAAAATGCTTCATTGTTCGGTTGTTATTTTAAGTAGCTGCGTCGTGCTTTTAGTAATTCTGAAACGTTCATCGGCACGATATCCGATTACCCACACAATTTTATTGTTGCTACAGAGTAACCAGACCTTTTGTTTGGCTACCAAAGATAACTTTTCATCTTTAAAAAACTTGCTGAGTTTCTTTTTTCCTTGCATTCCAAAAGGCTGAAATACATCCCCTTTTTGCCATTTCCGAAGTGTAAGTGGGTAGGTGAGTAAATCTGCATCTACGTAGACCGTACTGTTTTCAATATTCCCTATTTTCTTGGTAGGAATAAACCGTAGATGGATGGGATTGTTGATTTCTTTTTCGTTTTTTTTTATAAAAAATTCCTGTTGGGTTACATTTTCGGCAATTTCAGTGAGTAAAAGCTCATTTCTGTTCCGAAGAAGACGATGCGTAGTCGATAAAACTTCCTTTCCTGATTGTGCATGTAACAGACCAAAAATATCGTCCCAAGCGGTAAATCCGAATGGATATAACAATTCATACAAAAGCATCCTGTTATTCGGTAATTCTGAAATTTTATCGACATCAATACGATACCCCTCAGGTATTTCTGTAACTACCAAATTATAAATCAGCGCCATATAATCATCAATCAATGCTTGGCTGTTCTGCAAGTACTGCTGCGTTTTCTGAAAATTCTGAAGGGTTTGTTCTGAAACTTCCTTGAACTTTGGCAGCACTTCTAACCGCAACTTATTACGCAAATAGGCTGTTTTTGCATTGCTGCTATCTTCTCGCCAATACAATTGTTGCTTTTTAGCATAGCGTTCAATTTCTTCTCTTGAAAAAGCTAACATAGGTCGAACAACAGCTTCATTTTGTTCTGGAATACCTGTCAACCCCCTTAAACCAGTTCCCCTTGAGAGATTGATAAAGAATGTTTCCATGGCATCATCGGCATGATGGGCTGTTATTACATAATCATATTCATGTTCTCGTCGCAATTCATCAAACCAAGCATATCGTAATTCTCGAGCCGCCATTTGGGTTGAAAGCTTATGTTCTTCAGCAATTTTTTGGGTATCGAATTTTTCCAAATAAAAAGAAACCCCAAGCTGTTCAGCTAACTTTTCAACAAAAAGGGCATCTTCATCGCTTTCAGTTCCGCGCAGCGAAAAATTACAATGTGCCAATGCAATCGTATATTCTAGTTTTTTCAGCACATACGTAAGCACCACACTGTCTAGCCCACCGCTACAAGCAATGAGCAGTTTTGCATCTTTTATAAAGGGAAAATGCGTTTCGAGATGTGTTTTAAAGGAAGTTTCCATAGTGCTAGATAGCGCCAGCTAAAATACCTAAAACCACAGCAATACCAAAGCTTAACATAGTACCAATAAGCACGTATTCGGTTTTAAGGGTGTCGGTATCTTTATAACGCAACACCGATTTTGCAGCAATCAAGAACCCTACGGCCTGGTATTGGCCAATTAGGATAAAGGTTAACGCCAAGGTGCGCTCTAGAATACCGATGAGTTTGCCCGCATTGGGTAGCTCGTCTGCGCCGTCTAAAATTTCGGCTTTTTCTCGTGCTGCAATGGCCACATCAATCTGTGATGACCGAAACACTTCTTTGATGATGATGTTTGCCGGTTTTAAGCAACACAAATAAGCGATGGCGATGGCAATTTGCGTTGTAGAAAATGGGTTTTCCCACAAAGGTGCCAGTCCGTGATGTTCAGAAAAAACCCACGAAACTCCTACTAGTACAGCCAAATGTAAGAGCTGGTCTGCAAAAAAGGCGTATTTCCAAAATGATTTATGTGCAGTAACTTTTGCTTTAAAGCCGTCGATGATATAATGCAAGATCGCGATAATTCCGGCGCCCACGAAAAATTCAATCTGAAAAGAAAGCAGCCAAGAACACACAAAAACAATGAGGATATGTAAAGGCAGCAACCTACTTTTAAAACCCAATTTGTTTTTTTGGTATGCCATGGCACTGGTCTGAAAAAAGTAATCTGCCAGTACGTGGGCCAAAAATTGAAGTAACAAAAATTGTTCAAATGGCATGTTTATGAGTTTAAGGATTCATGAAAATAGGTGACCGCTGTTTCTATCGCATTCCAGCCAACGTTGGTGGAGTGTCTATTCACAACAGACTGGTCTATGCCGAGTTTCTTTGAAATAGCTTCTTCGTTGTGTCCTAATAACTTAAGGTACACCACTTCGCATTGTCGCTGCGTAGCTTTGGTAAATAGTACGTCTAACAACTCCAACATGGCCGTCCACTTTTTGTTCATCGCTTCATCTTTTGAAGCAAAAAACAGGGTGTTTTTTATAACAATTCGCTCTTTATCGTGGGTAGATTTGGTATTTATGGTTCGTCCCGAAAGATAAATAGCCTCCCCGTCTACAATCCCTTTTTCGGGTTGATAACGTTCTAGGGGCCCATACCCTATGGCCAAACGGATACCGTACTCTTTAAATAATTTTGCACGATGTTTATGTGCTTTAAGGGTTTCTTCGGAAATAGGAATGGTTTTCACAAAACTCTTCATCGCCAAGCACAATTGGAGTGCCCGTCCTGTTTCAAGAACAACACATTCTATATAATCACCTTTTAGAACACGCCCAAATACATTAAAATGTTGCTTCAAATCTGCCAAGAGCTTCGCCAATTGCTTTTCTAGCTCACTTTTATCCTGGGCTGTTAAGCTGCTTGATGATATTATATCTCCTGAAATAACCGAATAGTTCATGGATTCATTTTTTACAAATATACAAATTTATGTTGCCTAGAGTGCATAAAGCATATTTATGTTGTCTAGAGTGCATAAAATTCGTTTATGTTGTCTAGAGCACATAAGTACAAATACCCAATTATAGAAAGCTGCGGCTTCGATACAATTTCGATACATATCGAAATCACTCAGCCGCCTAATATCATTGCCCAAAGTTACTCTAACACGCTTCGCATCGCTTTTGCTTTTAGGAGGCATTCTTCGTATTCAGACTCTACTACCGATTTTGCCGTAATGGCACCGCCTACCGAAAAACTAACATATTTTTTGGCTTCATTGTAAAGAATACTCCGTATCACCACGTTAAAATCGAAGTCGCCAGAAGGTGTAAAATAACCTACTGCACCACTATATACGCCTCTTTTAGCATCTTCAAGTGCTTCAATAATTTTCATGGCGCTCACCTTGGGAGCTCCCGTCATACTGCCCATGGGATAGGTATTTCTAATGATTTGCACAGGTGAGAACTCAGGGTCTGCTTCGCACCGAATGGTAGAGATCATTTGGTGCACTTGGTCGAAGGTGTATATTTTACAGAGTTCTTCTACTTGAACCGTTCCTTTTTGGGCAATACGCGATAAATCATTACGCACCAAATCTGTAATCATGATATTTTCGCTACGCTCTTTGGGGTCGTTGGCTAATTGTTCTACCATTTTAGCATCTTCCAAGGCATCATCAAGACGTTTGGCCGTACCTTTAATGGGTTGTGAAACAATAGTATTTCCTGCTTTTTGGAGGTAGCGCTCGGGAGAGGCCGACAATACATACTGATGGTCTAACTTTAAGAAGGTGGCAAACGGGGGTCTGGAAATAGTATTTAAGGCTTCAAAAACAGCCAACGGATGGATGCTGGTGTCTTCAGCATAAAATTCTTGGCAAAAATTGGCTTCATAAATATCGCCCCGTTCAATATGGTGTAACATTTCCGTTACTTTTTCTGCGTAACTATCTTTAGAGGTGCGCAATTTTATTTTAATGGGGTCAGGTGTGGTAGCTTCGGAAAGTGGCGTATTCTGAATGTCTTGCCAATCACTTTCACATTCGTCAGATACCATATTCAGATAGCGCATTTCCACATTATCTTCAGAAAAAAGAAAGATTTTCTTCGGTTGAAAAAAATACAAATCCGGAAATTCGAGTCCGTCAAAATTCTTAGAGCTCAACCGTTCCACATCGTTTTTTAGATCGTAGCTCAAATAGCCAAACAGCCAATCGTTGGTCACCGTTTGGTATTCATCTAACTTTTCAAAAGCACGATAGACATCGGTCTTTATCGCGGTAAAGGCATCTACAGCTAAAATCGCCTGATATTTTGAATGTTTTTGAAAGTGCGCATTGCTATCTAACCAAGCTACTTCTTCAAATTGACTGGCCCATATAAGCAGTTGTTGCTTTAATTGAGGAGTTAACTTACAAGATTTATAGATTTTTGAGCGCATATGGAGTGGAAAGATATTGAAAACAAAAAACCATTCCTAACAAATAGAAATGGTTTTTATGTTCACTATACGATGTTCTGTTAAACGTGCAAAGGTCTATTTGCCGTTGCAGCCAAAGCCGCTTCTTTCACAGCTTCTGCATAGGTTGGGTGTGCGTGGCTTATTCTAGCAATATCTTCTGCGCTCGCACGGAACTCCATCGCTACCACCATTTCTGCAATAAGGTCGGCTACACGGGCTCCTACCATGTGTACACCCAGTACCTCGTCTGTTTTAGCATCGCTCAATATTTTAACGAAACCGTCGGTATCACCACTTGCACGGCTACGGCCTAAGGCACGCATGGGGAATTGCCCCGATTTATAATCTACCTTCGCTTCTTTTAAAGCTTCTTCGGTTTGCCCTACGCTCGCAACTTCTGGCCACGTATAAACCACCCCAGGAATCAGGTTATAATCGATATGTGGCTTTTGGCCCGCTAAAATTTCAGCAACCAACACGCCTTCCTCTTCCGCTTTATGAGCTAGCATGGCACCGCGAATTACATCGCCAATGGCATATATATTTTTCACATTGGTCTGAAGATGGTCGTTCACATCTATTTGTCCGCGCTCATTAACTTTCACACCAGCATTTTCCGCTTTTAGTCCGTCAGTATAAGGTCTTCGGCCTACAGAAACCAAGCAATAATCACCCGTAAAGGTTACTTCTTTATCCTTTTTATCGGTCGCGGTTACTGTGATTTCATCTCCATTTCGTTCTACTGCGGAAACTTTATGCGAAACGTAAAATTTCACCCCTTGTTTTTTCATCACTTTCATGAGTTCTTTACTCTGGGCGCCATCCATGGTTGGGATAATACGATCCATATACTCTACTACGGAAACATCAGCACCTAGGCGCTTGTACACTTGGCCAAGTTCGAGGCCAATCACGCCACCACCAATCACGATCATGTGTTTTGGCACTTCCGAAAGACTTAACGCTTCTGTAGACGTGATGATGCGTTCTTTGTCGATTGAAATAAACGGCAAGGTAGCGGGCTTGCTACCGGTAGCAATGATAGTATTTGTTGCTTCAATGGTTTCGGTTTTATCTCCTTCGATGGTAATATGTGTGGCATCTTTAAACGAGCCCATACCGGTAAATACGTCGATTTTATTTTTGTTCATCAAAAAATCGATGCCTTTGGTGGTTTGGTCTACCACTCCGGCTTTGCGTTCGATCATTTTCTGGAAGTTCAATTTCACCTCACCTGGAATGTCAATTCCGTGCTCTTCAAAGTGCTCCATGGCATCTTCGTAGTGATGTGACGAATCTAGCAACGCTTTACTCGGGATACAACCCACATTTAAGCAGGTACCTCCTAAGGTGTTGTACTTCTCAATTATTGCGGTTTTCATACCCAATTGGGCACAACGAATTGCGGCCACATAGCCTCCAGGACCCGAACCGATTATGGCAACATCATATTTTGACATAGTGTGTGTTTTTGAATGCGAGTGCAAAGGTACAATACACTTCTCCGATTTAAAAGTTTAGGGTTTAAAAGTTTGAGGAGTGTTGCACTTCGACGGCACTTCGACAGCACTTCGACGGCACTTCGACAGGCTCAGTGTGACAGCTCAGTGTGACAGCTCAGTGTGACAGCTCAGTGTGATAGGTGATGGATGCTGGATGCTGGGTGCTGGAAGTTGGATGACGGGAGGAGAAGAATATTGCCGGGTGATGGGTGCTAGATGGTGGAAGATGGGTGCTAGATGCTGGATGCTGGGTGCTGGAAGTTGGAAGTAGTGAAAGGTAAAAAGTGAAAGGAGATGAGTGTTTACAAAATTATCCCACTAACTTTCCATACCTGGGAAGGCTAACATTTGTCCCATACCCACAGTAAATAGCCAATTTCCGTAGAGGGCGTGCTCAATGGTTACCAACGTCGTACTCTTAAATTTAAGATAGGTAATCCCAAACAGGAGTCCGCCAAAAAACGTAAGCACCAACACCAAGGTATTTCTAAAGAATAAATGTGCTAAAGAAAATACAATGGCGTTCACAAAAACCATAAGGCGTTTGTTATTAAACAAATCTGTATATCGCTCAAAAAAGAAGGTGCGATAAATAAGTTCTTGCGGCCAAACCGAAAGCAGCGTATAAACAAGCACAATTCCCAAAAATAGAAGCAAGTTGGTACGTGGTACGAAAAACAGTGCCTCTTTGTCTACCAAATAGACATAGGTTGTAGTTAATACAATGATACACAAAAATAGCAAGGCAGTTCGTTTCCAGAATAGTGCCCACGGGATATCTTTCTTAATTTGAAAGCGAATGTTTTCGTTACGGAGCAATACTATAACCACATATACAAATCCGATGAGTACAAGTCCGACCTTTGCCCAGATATTATAAGGTATTGCCAAACTGATGGGCAAGAGCATAAAGAGCACGAAAAATTCGATAATACGGTATCGGGCAGAAGTTGGCATCTAGCTAAGATACTTAAATTGGGATGGTATTACCGAAGGAACCGTTTGAAACACCAATTTAAATTTGAAGCTATCACAAGAATTACAACCTAATTTCAAGAAATTAAACCGCTCCTTATTTCAACTATAGTGAAACTGCGAGCGGTTTTTACCAAATTCTGCGTAGTAGGTAAGTGTATTATTCTTTGTTTTTAAGCAGGCTTTTTATTTCAGCCAGTTCTTTCTTTAATTGTGCGATTTCAATTTTTTGGTTTTCGATTTGTTCGTGGGCTTCGATGGTATAAATAAAAAGTTCTTCTATTTTTTCTAGGTTGGTCACAGCAACTTCAGAAAGGTTGATGTTCATATCATTTTCCTTCACTTCTTTAAAAGACTTCACCCCTGGGAGATGGCCGTTATTTTGGATAAATTCTTTTGCTTCGGGTAGCGGAAGGAATTGATATTCAGGGTTTATTTCAGAATAGGCATCAAAATACTTTTCAAAAACATAATCTGGATAGGTAGTGGTATCGGTAATTATATCACCATTCACGTTAATATTTCCAACAACAGACATGACCGTAGTTCCTGTTAAATCAATTTCTACCACACTTGTACCTGCGCCCAAAAACCGAAAAGAGTCGTCGGCATCGTTATATTGTAAGCCAAAGTTTGAAAACCCCGTAGAATGCGCAAATACCATTCTATTCGCATTCGAAATTCCTGAATCAAACATGTAGAACATCGCAGGCGGAGTACCAGAAGTAGCCGGAAAGGTAATACTGGTCTGGTCACTTACAAAGGCAATATCGTCACCAGCATTTGCAAGATTAACAATGGTTCCCGTTCGTGACCAATAAGAGGGTGAAGGGGCATCTATCCAACTCATATTACCTGCCCCATCTGTTTGCATAATTTGATTGGCTGTACCTCTTGAAGCTGGAAAAGTATAGGTATCTCCTACAACTGTACCAACGGCAAGATTTCCTAGAAAATACCCCGCATAACTTCCAGCTTTCAGCACTTCAGAATATACGCCATAATGGAAGCCACCCGCGTTCGAATCAATGGAATTATATGAACCGTACTTAATGCCCGTTCCAGCACCATTAATTGAAGTATAATTTCCATATTGAGTGCCATTTCCAGAATTTGTTATTAGCAACCGTTCGCCATACATATCGCCAGAACCATTGCCACCGAGCTGTGTAAACGTGCCATACTTTGTGCCGCTGCCATTTCCTCCTAGCAAATTATACACACCGTATTTTGAACCACTACCATTGCCATTAACAGCCGAAAAAACACCCATATGAGTTCCATTCCCGGAACTGTAAAACTCATTAAAAAGTCCGTATTGCGCGTTTGAAGTTGCATTGTTTAAAAAATAGTTTTTCAATCCGTATTGTGTGCCACTACCAGTTCCTGTAAAGCGGTTATTAACCCCTAGATGGATTCCAGCACCATTTCCGGATAATTGGTTGTCTACACCCGTATGATCTCCGTCGTTAGTGTTTGTTATTGCATTGTATGTTGCTGTTTGATTACCAGTACCAGCTCCTTCCAATCTCGCCCAATTTCCATAATGCGTTCCGCTACCAGTACCTCTCAATACATTATAAGAACCATAATGCAAACCGTTACCACTGTTGTCAATTACGTTGATAGTACCCAATTGAGCTCCGCTCCCAGAACCCGATAATTGTATCTCAGTACCATTATGGGTACCCGTTCCATTTCCTTCTAACCGAATAAACTCACCGTAGTGCGTGTTGTTTCCAGTGTTAGCTATGGCAACTCTATTTCCTATCTGAATACCTGTTCCTGCACCTTCCAATCTCGCCCAATTCCCATAATGCGTTCCGCTACCAGTACCTCTCAACACATTATAAGAACCATAATGCAACCCGTTGCCACTATTGTCAATTACGTTGATGGTACCCAATTGAGCTCCGCTCCCAGAACCCGACAACTGAATCTCGGTTCCATTATGAGTTCCCGAACCTGAACCCTCTAATCTAATAAATTCTCCGTAGTGCGTGTTGTTTCCAGTATTAGCTATGGTAACTCTATTTCCTATCTGAATACCTGTTCCTGCACCTTCCAATCTTGTCCAATTTCCGAAGTGTGTTCCGCTGCCCGTGCCGCTTAGTGTTGAATACGTACCATAGTGCAAACCGTTTCCGGAATTAATCATCTCATTCACCAAGCCATAGTGATTGCCTGATCCTGATCCTAGAAATCGATTTCTACTTCCCATTCGGTCGTTTGCATTATTGCCTTCAAAAAGGCTGTATACCCCTGTTTTAGATCCGTTTGAAAGGGCTCCAAACTGATTTACAACACCAGTTTTTTCTCCTGTATTAGTTCCGCCTAGAAAATTACTTATCGCCGTATGTACTCCAGTGCCAGAATTATTAATACTGGTTGAAACTCCAAACTGGTTTCCTGAACCAGAGCCTATAAGAACAGTATTGATGCCTCGATGCAGACCCGTACCATTACCACTAAGTTGGTTTAAAACTGCAGTGTGTTGACCATTACCGGTATTAGTTATGTTATTGTAGGTCCCCACCTGTGAGCCTGAACCACTACCTGACAAAACGTTTAATACTCCTTGATGACTACCAGATCCTGAATTAGATATGTTGTTAAAAGTACCGCGACGTATGGCATTATCTGTTCCGCTTAAAACCACATTCACTCCTCCTTGAGCTACATCACTCTCAATATCTAATGGAAAATCTGCCGTACTCTTACCTATTGCCACATTTCCCATAGTAAACTGATCGTCATTGATATCGTCTGGAGCATTTGTTGAACCTTCTTCATAAAAATCGTGATCTCCTGCGCTGGAGGAAGTTGATAAACGTTCCCATACAGTTCCGTTAAAATAATAATATCCCGCGCCAGTTCCTCCAACAGTTGCTACATTGGTATTGTATATAAGCAACCCTGTAGCAGCCGTATTCACTCCGTCGAGCATCGTATCTGAAACATCAGCTAGTGAAACTTGGGGAATCAAAATGCCTTTGTCTGTGGCTTCAATATCCAAAACAGCCGAAGCATCTGGAGAAATAGTACCGATACCTACCTGTGTGTGTGCTTTTGAAAAGATAAAAAGGCTAAAGAGCGCAGCTAACAATATTTTTTTCATGGGTGGTGTAATTAAGTAACTAAGACATTACTAAACTGCTCCTTTTATTTATAAAACACCCTAACCTTATGGGTTAGTATTTGAAAAATAAAAACTAAATTATTAGTATTCAGTTGTTTATAATTTCTACTGAAATACTAAAATGATTAAAAAAGTTGCCGTTGATTTGTTGGTTTCTAAAGTAGATTAAATAGATTCTAGCACATATTGGAATGCTTCTTTTCTATTATTCACACCTAATTTACTATAGGCATTCCGAAGGTGAAATTTTACCGTGCTAACGGTAACAAACAATTCTTCTGCAATGGTGGCATTGGTCTTTCCGGAGACACATAACTTAAAGGTTTCGAATTCCCGTTCGGTAAGCGGGGTGTGAAGTTTATGGTTTAACTCGTCCATGTTTAATGCTACGGAAAGTTCTGACGGACTGCTATGCAGTTCCATAAAACGTTTTTGCAACGCTTCTACCTGAAGGCTCTGCGCTTCCCGTTCGGCCTTTATTTTCTTATTTCTTGTGTAAAATAGCAAAATCAGAATTCCTATCACAGCCAAACTGCTCACAATGATGATTATCAATTCATTTTTTGCCTTTGCAAGTTTGGCACTGTTCAACTCACTTTCAAACGTAAGCTGTTGTATTTCTTTTTCCTTTTTGGCAGTTTCATATTTCGTTTCCAAATCGGCAACGCGGGCTTTCACCTCAACATTACCCAAAGAATCTGAAAGCGCTATGGAGGCGTTTCGGTAGTCTAAGGCTTCAGCTGTCTTTCCTTCTTCTAAAGCAATTTTATATAGAATATCATACGCTTTTTGCTCGCTATTGGCATAACCGTTCTCTGTAGCTCTTACCAACGCCGCTTGTGCGTAATTTTTTGCATTCGCCAATTGTTTTTGTTCTAGTTTTACGGTGGCCATTGCAATCAATGTAGTGATGTGTTCTTCTTGTTCTCCTAAGGTTTTGGCATAATCATGCGCTTCTTTATAATGTGCATATGCACTGTCTAGCTTTTTTTGTTTTAAAAAGATCTTTCCCAAATTACTTTCGGCATAAACCAACATGGTAGGATTCTCAAGGTCTTTGAAAAACGTTCGCGCCTTGTTTAAGTGGTCTATACCGTTATCGAATTGATTTAAGTCATTATAAACCATCGCCAATCGTAAATGGTTCAATGCAATATCTGTAGTGTCTTGAATAACTTCAGACAATTCCAAACTCTTTTTGGTGGTTTCCAGCGCCTTGTCTATTTGCCCTAATTGATAGTACACTCCGCCCAAATTTCCATAGGTTTTACTCAATACATCATTTAGCTTGGGGTCGTCTTTTCCTTCAGCTAACTTCATCACTTTTTGGAAGGCATTTAAGGAAGCTTCATATTCTGCTTTCCCCATAAAAACTAAGCCACGCGTATTGTTGACCATCGCTAATAGAAAATCTGATTTGGTATCGTGGGCAATTTTTTCAGCCTTTTTTAAATACCAAAATGAAGAATCGGCATGGTTTACCTGTCCGTATGCTATTCCTAAATTCAGGTAATAATATCCTTGTAAAGAATCTTTGGCCTGTTCTAAACGCCCCTCGAAAGAAAGTAGATTGTCTATACCTTCCCTGGGATTTTCAGTAATCATAAAGTCGGTTAGAAGCTGCTCTAATTGTTCATTTGCAGTTTGACCTCTTCCTGAAAACGTGACGAGCACAAGGAACGTAATTCGCAGTAAATTTTTAAAATTGACAGTGGGTAGTTTGCAACTCATGGAATGTTAATTACAACGCAAAATCTTTTTAAAGGTACCAAAAAAGTTTAGTTTAAATACAGATCTTACAAACTATAGACCGATGTATTACAGCGCTTAACGAATTATAATCATTTACAATGCAATCGCTTTTGTATTTTTCACCTCTTTGATACTAAATGAACTCGTGGTACTTCCAATATGCTCGATGGGGGTGAGCTTATTCACCATAAAAGTTCTAAAATGGTTGATATCACGCACAAGCACTTTCAGCAGGTAATCATAATCGCCACTCACGTGAAAGCACTCCAAAACTTCGGGTAATTGTAACACTGCGTTTTCAAATTTCGAAATATGTGCTTCAGCATGCTTAACTAGTTTGATGTGGCAAAATACCGTAAAACCCACTTTTAGCTTCTCCGTATCCAGCAATGCAACATATTGTTGAATGATTCCATTACGTTCTAACTTCTTAATCCGTTCGTAAACCGCCGTAACCGAAAGGTTCAGCTTCAGGGAGAGTTGCTTATTGGTCTGCTTTGCATCTTGTTGAAGGTAGTTCAGCAATTGGGTGTCTATACGATCTAAATTCATTTTTGAAAAATTTTCTGAAAGATACGGAAAAGCACACGCTATTTAGACTTTTATTCACAATTCAGATATATTTAGAGACATATAAACTGAACAATGGACAGTCTATTGACAATCATTCTAAACTTAGCTACTTTTGATTTAAATATAACTTTCTATGGCAACTAAAAATTTCAAACCAGCAAATAGCATTCAGGATCTTCAATACTTTGGAGAATTTGGAGGGGTGAATCCATCTATTTCAGACTCGTCTACCTACACCTTCCTTTCAGCCAAAACCATGTTCGACACCTTTGAAGGGAACGCAGAAGGTTGTTACCTCTATTCCCGTCACTCAACGCCATCTAATCTCTATTTAGGAGAAGCCTTAGCGGCCATGGAAGGTACCGAAACTGCAAATGTGGCAGCTAGTGGGATGGGAGCCATAACCCCCACGATCTTACAATTTTGTCAGGCTGGTGACCATATTGTATCCAGCAGAACGATTTACGGTGGGACTTATGCTTTTCTAAAAAACTTTACACCACGCCTTGGCATTGAAACTTCATTTGTAGACATAACCAAGTTAGATGTGGTTGAAGCTGCCATTACTCCTGAAACTAAAATCATTTTTTGCGAATGTGTGAGCAACCCATTACTGGAGATAGCCGATATTGAAGGATTGGCAAGATTGGCTAAAAAACACAAGCTGCAATTGTTGGTAGACAACACCTTCTCTCCATTATCGATGTCGCCCGCAAAGTTGGGTGCCGATGTGGTGATGCATAGTTTAACCAAATTTATTAACGGAAGCAGTGACACCATGGGAGGTGTTGTATGTGGAACCCAAGAATTGATAGACACCCTACGAAATGTGAATGACGGAGCCTGTATGTTACTGGGCGCTGCTATGGATAGTCTGCGTGCTGCTTCTATTCTGAAAAATTTACGGACGCTACATATCAGGATGCAACAACACAGTAAGAATGCCCAATTTTTGGCAGAAAAATTTGAAGCTGACGGTTTGCGAACTGTATATCCCGGACTTAAAAGTCATCCTGGGCACGAATTGATGAAGCGCCAAATGAACGAACAGTATGGTTTTGGCGGTATGCTCACTGTTGACGTAGGATCTTTAGATAAGGCCAATGAGTTAATGGAACTGATGCAAGAACGAAATTTGGGATATTTAGCTGTAAGTCTCGGGTTTTATAAAACATTGTTCAGCGCCCCTGGTACCTCAACCTCTTCGGAAATACCCGAAGACGAACAAAAGGAAATGGGACTGACAGATGGGCTGATTCGATTCTCCATAGGATTGGATGCCGATATTGAGCGTACCTATGAAATGATGCGACAATGTATGGTTGAAGTGGGGGTTTTGTAGATTATTATTGTTTTAGCAGGGCTTTTATAGTTTTAATTTCTTTTTTAAGCGCGTCAATTTCACTTTGCTGAGTTTCAATTACAGCCTGTTGTTCTTTAATGGCTTTGATTGCTATAACCGATAATCCATCATAACTAATTCCTAAATTTCCATGTTCATCTGTTGATACGATCTCAGGAAAATGAGACTGTACCTCTTGTGCCATAGCACCCAACACTTTTTTTTCAGAATTATGCTGACTAATATAATGATATCGATAAAGGTTGATATCCTGAAGCTTATTGGCAACATTCGGTAACGACTCAATGTTTTTTTTAAGTCTTCTGTCTGATGTAATAACATAATTACCTGTAGCCCCTTCAACATAAGCGCGTCTAACTCCATTTTCAGCAAAAGAAAAATGAATTCCCGAATGGTAAATCTTCCAAATGTCGGTACTCGTTGAGCTTTCAAACGCCATCCCTCCCGAAGTACCCGAACCTAAAGTTGACTGTTTTAGATGAATATCTACCAGCGGACTTCCTTCTCTTACGCCAATTCTATCGGTTCCAGCATCTACAAAAAACATGTCGGTTTGACCATCACTTTCAACACGGAAATTTCTATCTAAACCTTGTTCATTGAAAACAAATTGAGTGTTCGCATCCAGATCTACCGAAATAGCTCCATTTTCAGCAACATAAAATCGTCCATCATTCCCATCATCAAAAATAGCTGCTAAGACAGTCGCCGTGGTAGTACCGTCACGCCAAATCATATCTGTTCCCACGTCTGTATTGCCTGCATTGTCTATTTCAAATATATCGAAACCAGTATCTTCAATTATAAAGTTTCCAGAAGCACCGAGATTAAATCTCAGGTCTGATGCCCCCAAAAGGATGCTCGTATCTTGTGATAACGTTCCTCCTAGTTCAATATCGGTTCCATTTAAATTGAGTCCATTTCTGGCACTGAGTACGGGTACAAAACTATCGGTATCTACCCATGATAAGTTTCCGGAACCATCGGTTTGAATAACTTGATTTGCCGCACCCCTTGATGCGGGTAATGTATATGTATTAACAGCGTTAGTTCCAATTGCAACAGCTCCTCTAAAGTACCCTGCAAAGCTTCCTACCTTGGTAACTTCCGAGCGGATACCGTAGTGCGTCCCTCCAGCAGATGCATTTACAATAATATCTACACCCGTCTTATCTCCTGAGCCATTACCAGACAACTGACTCGAAAATCCTCTGTGATCGCCATTTCCTGAATTATTAATTAGAGTTATCGTACCAACTTGTGCTCCGCTACCCGTACCGCCAATGGTATTTACCATACCATAATGAATGCCGGTTCCTGTTCCAAACAAACTATTAAATACACCGAAGTGGTTGGCATCGCCACTATTGCCAATTAAATGATATGCACCATACTGAAACCCAGTTCCGGTACCCGACAATTCGGAATAGGTACCATAATGTTGGCCTGAACCACTTCCTGAGAGCTCTGCAAACATTCCATAATGAATTCCGTTGCCAGAATTTGTGATATCATTTTTAACAGCATACTGCACTCCACCCCCGCTCCCGGTTAATTGGTTTTCTATTCCAAGTTTTTGGCCTGTCCCAGATCCTGACAAACTCGAACGCACTCCGTAGTGATCACCATTTCCTGAATTTGAAATAGAATTATTAATTGCAAAATAATCTCCATCGCCACTACCAAACATTGCAGAAGAGACTCCAATTTGATTCGCATCATTACTGCTTGAAATACTATTGGCGAGTCCGTTCTGTATACCCGTACCCGTTCCGTTCATTATATTTCGCATACCGTAATGTAATCCACTACCGTTACCAGTAAGCTCATTATATATACCATAGTGAACATTATCGCCCGTATTTGATAAGCGATTAAAAATGCCATATTGTGGTCCCGTCCCGGCCCCAGACAATCTATTTTCAACACCATAGTGAAAACCACTGCCAGAGCTTGACAGTTCATTAAGTACCCCGTAGTGGGTTCCTGTTCCTGAACCAAAAATCAGATTGTTTATACCTTGATGCACACCAGAACCCGACCCTAACAAGGTATTAAGCACCCCAAAATGTTCTCCATTTCCAGAATTATTGACATAATTATAGGTACCGCGCATATCTCCAGTACCAGCGCCTGATAGTAAATTGTAAATGCCGTTATGCGCTCCACTTCCTACTCCAGAAAGTAAGTTATATGTTCCAAAGTGAAAACCATTACCTGAGTTAGTGATGGTAGTATAAACTCCCCTACGTTCTGCTCCGTCGGTTCCCATTAGTTGAAGATTTACACCTCGCTCAGATATGTCGCTTTCAATATCCAAAGGATAATCTGCCATTGTTTTACCTATGGCCACGTTTCCTTGTGTATATATGTCATCGGTAATAGCATCTGGCGGAGTCGTTGTTCCTACTTCAAACCAATCTGCATCTGCACTTGAGTTGGAAGAAGTGGTGAGCCGTTCCCAAACACTGCCATTAAAATAGTAATATCCAGTACCACTCCCGCCTACGGTAACAGCATTTGTATTGTAAATAAGCAACCCAGTGGCAGCAGTATTTGCACCATCGATCATAGTATTTGCTACATTATCCAGGGATATCCTAGGAACCAATACTCCTTTATTTGTTGCCGAAATATCTAATTGGGAAGAAGGTTCAGGAGTAACAGTGCCGATACCTACTTGCGCGAAAAGACCAGAATTGGCCAATATTCCTAAAAAAACTAAAATCTTTCTCATCATGAATTAAATTATGAAAAGAAGATTAAGTGCGTAGTTATGAGGCGATTGCAATGTAATTAAATTTTCCGTAGTGCGAAAGAAGAAATACGCGATTTGTAGTTTATATTCTGTTGTTATTACATCTCGTCAATTCATAAGACCTAGTTTATCTTTGATAAATTTGAGGTCTTTTTGTTGCGCATCGAGTTGTTTTTTTAACTCTCTATTTTCTTGGGAAAGTTGCTTAATTTTGACATCTGCCTCTATGCTGTATAAATAAAGTTCTTCAATTTTCTCGAGGTTGCTACGCACGTTTTCGGAAACATTCCACCCGTTAATCGCAACATCTGCCCGACTCTGTACACCTGGCAGATGTTTATTTTCCTTTAGAAAAATTTCTACTTCGGAAAGCGACTGCAATTTATAATTCGGGTTGAACGTTGACGTTCCGTCAAAGTACGATTCAAACACATAATCGGGAAAACTATAGGCACCCCCAGATTGACGAATGTTCCCTGTGGTGTTTATATCGCCAGTAACATCGAGCGCGTATCCCGGATTTGTAGTACCAATGCCCACATTCCCATTTTTGAGCCACGTCATTCGAATCCCTTCGTTTCCAGCGAAAGTTCGCGACCAAAGATGCAGTTTGTCGGTATTTCCGTTGTACTCAAATTCATAGCCAAAATCGCCCGCTTCAAATAATTTTAGAGAAGAAACATTAGCGTTTCCAGTTAACACTTTCACAGATGCAGCTGCGGAATTATTCACCTCAAAATCTCCGTTCACTCTCAGAAAATTAGTGTCAAATTCACCATAAATCAGCGCATTATCTTCGTTTGCACTCGTATTTTCAATATAGAGCTTATTACTTCCTACTTCATTATATCCAGATTCTGATCCTATAAAAATATTATTGCTGCCCGAACCACTAGTATGACCTGCTCTCCATCCTACAGCCACATTATTTGAACCATTATTTCCATATAAGGCTCTTATTCCTAAGGCAACATTGTTTTCACCTATCGTATTAAATAGCATACTAGTTCCTCCTATTGACACATTATAGTTGCCTGAATTATTTCTCAATGCAAGAGTACCTATTCCGATATTTTCATATCCAGTAGAGCTTAAAGAAATAGCATTTTCTCCAATAGCAATATTATAAGTACCGTCTATATTGGCTTGTAGAGTTCCTGGGCCAATACCTATATTATAATTACTAGTATCATCATCATTTATTCCCGCATTGACTCCTAGGAAAACAGAGGTATTATTTGTATCAGTTTTCCCATCTATGAGGTCATCAATTTCTTCAGCACCAAACGAGGTCACATTCACCCAATCTACACTTCCTGCTCCATCAGTTTTTAATACTTGATTTGTTGTACCGTCAACACTTGGAAATGCATATCCCGTCCCTGAGGGATTTCCAATTTGAAAAGTACCGTTAGCGCGCAGAATATCGTTGTCAAATTCTCCGTAAATCAAGGGGTTAGTAGTACCAGAGTTCTCAATGTACAATCTGTTACTAGTTGTTTCGAAAGACCCCGCAAGACTGCCTAAAAAGACACTTCCTTCCATTGAGAATGCTGACGCACCAGACCCCGCCCTAAACCCTAAAAAAGTATTATTATTACCCCCTATCAAATTAAACCCCGAACTTAAACCGACGCTCACATTACCATTTCCAACTACATTGCTTCGTAAAGCAAAATACCCCAAGGCTGTATTAAAATTACCATCCACATTATTCAACATAGACTCAAAACCAATAGCAACATTAGCAGCTCCATCTACGTTTGAACTAAGACTATTATTTCCGATACCAATGTTTCGGTTTGTTGTACCATCATCCACCATTCCAGCATCCAATCCTAGAAACACCGATTCTCCTAAAGCGCTTCCATCTGTTAATTCATTGATACTTTTTGCTCCGGCAACAATCGTCCAATTAGCTAAATTATCATTCCAATAATAAAATCCTTTAGACACACTACCATCACCAGTAGCGAACAACAACATACCATCTTGAGCCGCCGTTGGGTTGGTTGCCGGGAACTCATCTACCTTTGGGATTAATATTCCATCTGTAGGCAATGGTGCTGCGGGGTTGCTCGCCTGAATGTCTAGCTGGGCATTGGGTGTTAGGGTACCAATACCCACCTGACAAAGGGCAAAAAAAGGTAACAACATACTAATAACAAGTAGTGAGGTAATGCGTTTCATACATCAAGATTTTATACCAATTAATTTCCTTCTTCTTCACCTACTGGTTCTGAATCTGTTGTCACTCTACAGTATTTATCTGAAGCACCCCAGATTTCAATGTATACTGGACGCTCTTCGCGGCAGACCGTATAGATACTTTCAAATTTGTCGAAGCTGAAGTATAGTGACAAGGAACCATTTGAATTGATAGTAGGCTCATTTACGGCACCAGATACAAAGTAAATCGTGCCCTGGTACACACCATTTTTATAGCATGAGATGTTAGCGACTGCCCAGGTTCCGTGGGTAATATTTATTCTGTACGAATCAAATTGTTTTCTTGGCATTATTGAAAGTTTTGAGATTAATTACTTAGATTAAGAAATGACTTATGAAGCTAGACCTTCTTGTTCGCCTACAGCTTCATTGGAAGTAAGAATTCTACATATGGTAAAAGAGCCTACTTCAGCGACCTGAATATAGATGGGACTCTCTTCCCTCAGGGTTTGAACAATACCGTCTAAGCGATCTATCGGATAGGCCAGATGAAGACTTCCATTGCTGTTTATCCCAGGAGATGGGAGTTTGTCTAGTTCATAAAAATCGATATACCCTTGAAATTTACCTTGGTCCCAACAGCTGATATACGCTTTTTGGTTCACCCCTTCGATGTAGAGTAATTGATACGAGGAAACTTTTTTGCTTGACATAATTTCTTGATTTATATCTCAAAACTATTTCAAAAACAGCGGTTTACACAGATTAGATGAGTGGTTTGCAGAAAATGGGAGTGGTTCACCGTACTCGGTGAGTAGGTAACAATAATGATTTTACCGAAATTTGGAAAGCAACATTTCTTTTCGGCTCCGACTTACACTCAACGACTTTTTATCGTCCATTACAACATATCCGCCATCCCCCCGAATGTACTTTTCAATTTTCGTGAAATTAATTAAGTGCGAATGGTGTATTCGTAAAAAGCTTTCATTGGGCAACATTGCTTCAATTTCTTTTAAAGTTTTGCTCACTAAAAGTTTTTGGCCACTGTCTAAATGTATAAAGGTGTAGTTACTATCTGAGATGCAGTACAATACCTCGCTCACCTTTACAAAATGCAATCCTTCTTGGGTAGGAACCGCAATCCGTTCTTTTTGAACCTTTGTTAATCCCAACGCATTTTTTAATATCTCTATTTGCTCAGGCAGAATAGCAGGTTTCTTTTTTTCGAGTACTTTTTTTGTAGCTGCAATGAGCAGATCTTTATTAACTGGTTTCAGCAGATAATCAATAGCACTCGCATGAAAGGCTTTTATTGCAAATTCGTCGTGGGCTGTAGCGAAAATTACTTCAAAGTCTATTTCTGGCAGCGCATTCAACAAATCGAACCCACTCATCTCTGGCATTTCAACATCTAAAAAAACAAGGTCGACGGTATGGGTGGTAAGATAAGCCATTGCTTCAGCAGGACTATTAAAAGCCTCTAAAATTTCAATTTCAGGGACGTACTTGCCAACCTGCCAAGTCAACGTTTCAATGCAGTGCTGTTCGTCATCAACTATGATAGCCCGTACCTTCATTTATATTGCGATTTTAATGGTGACCCTAGTTCCGATAGCATCACCTGATTCAGATTTTAAATCTACTACCTCTATATGGCTGCGCTCGTCATGTTTTTGGTTGATGTGTTCTAGCCGTTCTTTGGTGATATTCATTCCAAACGATTTTCGCTTCGACACCGAATTTTTAATTCGGCTCGCAGCTGCTACACGACCAATCCCGTTATCTTCTATAATACAAATCAATAGGGTTTCATCTTGTTTTATGTCGATGCTCAATTTTTTAGGCCCCTCGGTTTTATGTAGGAGCCCATGCCAAATGCTATTTTCTACATAGGGTTGTATGATGAGTGGCGGAATTTCAAGATAATCTGTTTCAACAGTTGGATCTACCGAAACTGAATATTCGAACGAATTACCAAATCGCAAGGATTCTAATTCGATATATAATTTTAAGGCTTCCAGTTCATTAGCCAAGGTAACCTTAGACGATTTCGAATTATTGAGCACTTTTCGAATCAACATGCTGAATTTAGATAGGTATTCGGAAGCCTGCTCTTGTTCGTTTTTAATAATAAAACTGTTGATGGAGTTTAAGCAGTTGAACAGGAAGTGCGGATTCATTTGTGCTCTGAGCGCTTGCAGTTCGGTTTCTGACAATTTTTTTTCATAATCACGCGCCAAGGTTTCTTTCAATAGTTGTTCTGTTTTCGCTTTATTCTTATGCCTTGACCACAATAGCAAAAGCACGACCACCGCCAAACCTGCTACCAATAGAAACGCCAATTGCAATTGCCTGCTTTTTTTTAAGTCTATTTCGTTCAGTTCCTTTTCGGCATTGAGGAGTGCTATTTCCTTATTTTTCTTCTCAGTCCCATACTCTAACGCAAGTTTCTCTATTTCGCTTCTTTTATTAATATTGTAAACCGAGTCTAGCACAATACTGCGCTCCCTATAAAATTCTAATGCTTTTTTATAATCCCCTTTTTTTAGATAGATATTGTACATAAGGTCGAGGTTGTACTTGGCCAGATAGAGATCATTGCTTTCTTTACTCATAGCAATAGACTTGCTCATATACGCTTCTGCAAGGGCTACTCGGTTCTGTGCAAAAAGAATTTCTGCATACGTACTATAGGCATATTGCTTTTCAATGGTGATATCTAGTGAATCGGCCAAAAAAATTGCCTGCTGTATGGTTTTTTCTGCTACATCAAGCTTATTCATAAGCAACAAAGTGTAGGCTTTATTGTTGTACGACGGGATAAGGTTCACCGTATTGTCTATTTGTTCTTTTAGTTGAATAGATTTATCGAGGTACTGTAATGATTTGTCATAACGACCCTCAGCGTCAAAGCAGTTGCTCAAATTGTTATAAGAATTCGCTAAATGCTTATCGTATTCTTGTCGGCGCTCTTTTATTTCGATGGCTCGTAAATAATAGGTCTTCGCTTTTTCATATTCTGAAAGATACAAGTACACACGCCCAATTCCGTTGCTTATGGTGGCTATCATTTGTTCGTCGTTGCCAGCTTCGGCATACCGAAGTGCCTTTAACTGATATTCCAATGCTTGTTGGGCATCAGATTTATCATCATACAAAGCTCCCAGCGAATTATAGATCTGAGCCTTAAAATTACTCGAGTCGGGATGTGAACCTGCTAATTGAAGGGCTTTTCTTGCTGAAAGGATGCCTTTATCGGCTGCTCCATCAATACGAAAAAAGACGCTATTGATAAGGTGGTATTTAATCCAAAGTTTTGGGTCGGTTTCCTTTTGAAGCAATTCATAGGCCAGGGCTAGTTTTCTTTTGGCCTGTTGTACGTTTTTGTCTAAATATTCATCAGACAACAGCAGCAGCGTCTCAATTTTTTCGTTGAGATCGGTAACAGAAACATACACCTGTTCTAAACTGTCAACAACCTTGTTTTGTGCCGTCAATTCTGCCACGGGTATGGCAATAGGCAAACCGGCAATTAGAATTACTAATACCAACTTTCTAAAAAATAGTATTCTTGATAACGTTACCGGCTGCATCTAAAGTTATTGAACCAGCTTACAATATCCGATTTTTCTTCTGAATGCCTAACGCAAAAGAGTCAATGTCAGCTTTTTTGAGCAATTTACAAGTTACAGTGAGTGCTTGCCATTTCAGAGTCTATGTAAACAACCGTTGAAATTTTCAAAAAAAGTAAAACGGAAGTGTCAATGTGAGATGCTTCACCAAGTTTGCAAGAACCACCACAAAATCGTAACATTACATTTCAATTTGAACCAACCGCCATGCAAGAAAAAGACAATCTCTCTGAAATAGACATCCAAAAGCAACACATCATGGATAATAAAGAGCTTTCCATTTGGGAAGCCCTTATTCCTGTGGTAATCCTCATGGCATTGCTCGCTTATAATATTTTTTGGAAGGATGGTGAATGGTTGGGCGAATACTCTAACCAATACATCCTGCTAATGGGTGGAGTGGTTGCAGCCATTGTTGGTTTTATGAACAAAGTCTCACTGGGTGTTATGCTAACCGAAGTTTGGGAAAACCTAAAGAGCGTGTTCATCCCCATCATGATTTTATTTTTGGTAGGTGCATTAGCAGGCACCTGGCTCATAAGTGGCGTTATTCCAGCTATGGTATACTACGGCCTTCAAGTGTTAAGCCCAGCAATTTTTTTGCCTGCCTCAGTTATTATCGCCGCTATTATCTCGATAGCAACGGGTAGTTCTTGGACCACTTCTGCCACTGTAGGTATTGCCCTGGTAGGAATTGGAACTGCTTTAGGAATTAATCCCGGCATGATTGCCGGAGCCGTAATTTCTGGAGCCTACTTTGGCGATAAGATGTCGCCATTAAGCGATACCACGAATTTGGCCCCTGCCATGGCAGGCACAGATTTGTTCACGCACATTCGGTATATGGCATTTACAACCGTACCTACTATTATAATCACCTTAATTGTCTTTAGCATTATAAGTGCCACGGTAGAGGTTACTGGAGATGCCGACATTAGTGGCTTACTTGCTACCATAGACGCTACCTTCAACACCACACCTTGGTTGTTTATCGTGCCCATTATCGTGATTGCCCTAATTCTCATAAAAACAAAACCGCTCATCGCTCTGGCAGCTGGTGTTATCTCTGCAGCGGTGGTTGCTGTTATATTTCAAGGAGATGTCTTGGCAGAACTTTCAGATTCGAATTTCAGTGTAATTACACAAGCTATTTTTACCGATACCGCAATTGTTACTGAAAATGAAAAGTTAAACGACCTCTTTTCTTCAGGAGGCATGGAAGGAATGTTATGGACCATCTTTCTAATTATTTGTGCCATGGTTTTTGGTGGTATCATGGACGGAATTGGCGCATTGTCACGTATCACAAACGCCTTGCTAAAAATGGCCTCGTCAATTTTTGGCCTCTTTGCAAGTACCGTAATAAGTTGTTTGGGGCTAAATGCCATCGCAAGCGACCAGTATTTGGCCATTGTGATTCCGGGTAAAATGTTTAAAAAAGCGTATGAAGATCGCGGACTCGCACCCCAAAACCTTTCAAGAACACTGGAAGATAGCGGAACAGTAACATCAGTGCTCATCCCTTGGAACACCTGCGGGGCCTATCAAAGCGGTGTATTGGGCGTAGGTGTGGCAGAATATTTCTTCTACGCTATTTTTAATTGGTTAAGCCCGTTCATGACATTGTTATTCGCCGCATTCAGAATTAAAATCAAAATGTTACGAAAACCAAAACAAGCATAACATTGTATATATTTTATGCCTAGTTTCCGGCTAAATCTAAATCTCCCCAATTAATCGTAAATTAGTCCATCGGATAAATCCGTCGGCGCCTTTTGTCTTCCTCTCGTGCTAAAGCACTCGTCGGAGACATCATACTGATTATCAAGCTATTCTGCAACTGCAGACTCGCCTTTGGCGGCTAGCTTTCCGAATCAGCCGCAGTTACGCCACACCTGCCTGCCGGCAGGCAGGAAACATATATAAGACCGTTACCCACAAGTCTGACCCGTCCTGAATATAGTCTACACTAATAAAGTAGATAGGTATAAAAATGACTAACAATTATAGAATACCATCATTATGAAATTAACCAAAATAACTGCATTCGGAATTTTCACTTTGCTCTTTGCATTTTCAATATTAAGTTGTAAAAATGAAGTCGTGAACAAATCCTCTGCTGTAGACGAATTAAAAAAAATGGAACGACTTCAAGTACAAGGAATTCTTGAAAAGGATTCATCTATGATTAGAAAAATACTTGCGAATGACGTAATTGTCAATGCACCAAGTAATTCTGTGGTTGACTTAAATATGGCTATGGAAGCTTTAAAACTTGGATATATTGATTATACCTCTTATGAGCAGAAAATTGACAAAATAAAAATTATTGAAAATATCGGAATTGTAATGGGTTTAGAAACAGTAATGCCGACTGGTTTAACTGGTAAAGCTGGAACTACAGAAAAAAGACGGTTTACAGATATTTGGATGTATAAAAATAGCCAATGGGTAATGATTGCGAGACAGGCAACAAATATCTCTATTGAATGATCAATTAAAATCTTTAGCCAAATGAAATACTCGAACGGAATTTTAAAAGACTAAATTAATCGGAATAGAAAAACTAATGCCAACAAACATAAACAACTCATTTCAAAATGCTTCAGTTACGTATACAACTGAGGCATTTTTTTAACTCGATTTTATAAAAATTGGGCGTACATTTCCTTTTGAAAAGCTCCTTGAAATTGTACCTTTGCACCCTCAAAAAATAAGTGCAATTAAAAAACAATTTTATATGGCCTTTGTAGGTAAAAAATTTCCAAATCTTTCTGTTGATGTAACCGACAAATCGGGAATCACCAAAAAGATGAATATTCTAGAAACAGCGAAACAAGAAAACAAAAAAGTTCTCCTTTTTTGGTATCCAAAAGACTTTACGTTTGTATGCCCTACCGAATTACACGCGTTTCAAGAAGCACTAAACGAATTTGAAAAAAGAAATACCTTGGTAATCGGGGCTTCTTGTGATACACCGGAAGTACACTTCGCTTGGTTGAACACGCCTAAAAACCACGGTGGCATCGAAGGTGTTTCGTATCCCTTGGTAGCAGATAGCAACCGTAATTTATCAAACCAATTGGGTATTTTGGATATCACCAACGAGCGTTACGATGATGAAACCGGAACTGTAATGGTAGATGGCGACAATGTAACGTATCGTGCTACCTACCTCATCGATGAAGAAGGTACCGTTTTCCATGAAAGCGTGAACCACATGCCTCTGGGTAGAAACGTTTCAGAATTTATCAGATTGCTCGATGCATATACCCACGTTCAGAAAAATGGTGAAGTATGTCCTGCCAATTGGCAAGAAGGTGCTTCAGCCATGAATGCAGATCGTGAGGGTGTTGCAGAGTATCTGTCACAGCATCTAAACTAATTGCTGCCAAAAAATTAGTTTAGTTTTTAAGTTAAGTTAGGTTAAACTTTACCCGCTCTCAACAATGAGGGCGGGTTTTTTTATGCTACTTCGGAAAATTTCTATTGAATATCACCCAAACGGGTAATGGCACCGTACCTTAAAAATATGTAGAATGTTCTTCATTTCAAGAAAGTGCAATTAACTGATTTTCAGCAATAATTTGTACTTTTAATATACTAACCAATGGTATGAAGACATTTCTGACGCTTATTCTCGTTGCACTATTCTGCGGAAGTGCGTATGCGCAAGAAAATTATCAATTTCAGCACTACGGAGTGGAGCATGGTCTTTCACAATCATCTATTAGCGCTATTTATCAAGATAGCCGGGGCTTTTTGTGGGTTGGCACCAACAAGGGTTTAAATAAGTTTAACGGGCGTTCGTTCGAAGTTTTTATGCCAGCTTTAGATACTAATACCGTTGCATTGACCCACCAATCGGTATACGATGTAATTGAAGACCAAAACGGAATGATCTGGGCAGCTACTAGAAATGGGGTTAGCAAATACAACCCGATGCTTGGCACATTTACCAATTTTGAAAAAACCGGTAATTGTGAAGGTTGTTTGGCCGGGCAACTCACAAAAAAATTAATTGAAGTTCCGCCCTACATTTATGTTGGCAGTTCGGCAGGTCTCTCACGCATCCACAGCCAAACAGGTGAAGTAAAAGGTTGGTGGTATACCGATGGCAGCGATGGCATCCCCTCTATTTATTCCATACGTGATTTTGAGTTGCTCGATACCGGGGAATTTATGATGGCCACAGACGACGGATTAGCTTATTTTAACCCAGAAAAAGAGACGTTTAGAACTATTTCAGCCAAAGACGGATTGCCAGATGCAGGCAATGGGATTGAATCTATTTTTAGAGACAGCAGCGGAACATACTGGCTCGCCATGAGCAGCAGCGGTGTGGTACAATTGTTGGGAGACCCGTTGCAACCTACTTTTAGACAACTGCCGCAGCAAGAACCCAACGGCATTCCTTCACAGACGGTGTATGAAATTTTAGAATATCCATCAGGTACACTCCTTTTTGGTTCGCACGAAGGTATTGTGGCATATCAACCAAAAACAGATACATACCGCTACATCAGATCCGTCACCGGGAATAACCTTTCGCTTAGCAATAATGAAATCCATAACCTTTATATAGACAACGAAAATCGTCTCTGGGTGGCTGGTAATTTCGGTTTGGATGTATACGACCCCTACGTGAATCAATTCCAGATTTTGGGATATAGCGCTGATCCTACAAAAGGACTTCCCAGTAATACCATCACTGCCTTGCATGAGGACAACACGGGTGCCATTTGGATTGGCAATACGGAAACAGGAGTAACTGTGGTTCAGCAGAAAAATGGCAAAGAAACGTTTCATCATATCAATGCTGGCGATGGACCCAAAAACTTGGTCAATCCTGTGGTTTTTGAAATTTCCGAAGACAACGATGGTGCCATCTACATTGTAACGGGTAATGGAATCAATAAAATAGTTTGGCCAGACAGAACTAACTTCAACTACACCATAAGTACCATCCCAATTGGCAGCGTTGAAGAAAACAAACTACCTACCCCCTACGTAAATAGTATTCACGAAGATGCACAGCACAACAAGTGGTTTGCTACCCACGGAAAAGGCATCATAAAGCAAGAGTCCAATGGAAAAATGTCCCAATTTCGATATGAGTTGAGAGATCCCCAATATATTTCGGGTGACTATGTGAACCATATTGCTATGGACGCAACTGGAAATTTATGGGTAAGTAATGCAGGGAGCGGATTTTCACATCTTAATGTGGTTAAAAATGATACCGCATTTCGGAAATTTAAAGCGAAAACACCCTTCAATAGAGTGCGGTCGTATAACATTACCCTAGACGGCGACCGATTGTTTGCAAATACCGCTTCCGGAAGTTATTATTTTCCGAAGAAAGAACAGCTACTTACTCAAAACGAAGCCGAAGTCATACTCTTTAATGAAAAAAACGGACTATCAGACAATAGTGTGTTGCAGGTAATTCCCGTAAGTGACAGCACCTATTGGGCGAGCACCGGTAACGGACTTTCACTAATTAACGTAAATACAAAAAAAGCCACATCATACAAATATATCGCAGGGGCTAAGAATGTAGAGTTCAGCAGAGGATCTGGCCTTATCACCAAAGATGGAATGGTCTATTTTGGGAGTTTACAAGGGGTGCTTCGCTTTAAACCACAAGAGTTTAAAAAGAACACGGCAGTACCGAAAGTGCATTTTTCAAACTTTAAAATATGGAATGAACCCGTTCCCATTGGAGTAACAAATAATGGGGAGACGAAGATTAAAAACCATATCGATTTTTTAAAAGAAATAACCTTGCGGCCTTCCGATAAAGTGTTTAGCATCACCCTCAATGCCATTAATTTCACCTTACCCATGGAGACGCGTTATGCATACCGACTAGATGGTTTTGAAGAGCAATGGACCTACACCAAAGACCCTGTAATTACAAGGTCTAACTTAGACCCCGGCTCCTATCAATTACTGGCAAAAGCAGCCAATAACGACGGTGTTTGGAGCGACCCTATCTCACTTACTATTGAAGTGTTACCTCCCTGGTACAGAACATGGTGGGCCCATGTACTATTTGCCTTGTTAATTGCAGGATCTATCTATTTGCTTTTAAAGCTGCGTTTACAACAAGAACGCAAGGTAGAATTGGCCCGTGCCCAAGAACGGGATATCTTTCGGAAACGTAGTTCCCGTGATTTTCATGACGAAGCTGGAACAAAAATCACCCGAATAGCACTGATTACCGAGTTAGCACGTATTGAAAATTCAGAGAACAAAGAATTGCAAGAACACCTCAACCAAATAGACGAGAACGTACAAGATCTAAACAGCGGGATGCGAGACTTTATCTGGACGTTAGACCCCACAAAAGACAACGCCTACGACACGCTGAACAGATATATTGAGTTTGCAGGTAAGTTTTGTGAGTATGCCAACATCCAATTTAAATCTGAGCCGATTTCAGAAGAATTAAAAACCAAAGAGTTGAATATGGCAGAACGTAGACATCTGCTTATGATCTTAAAAGAAGCCACCAACAATTGTGTAAAACACGGCCACCCTACCCTTATCGATTTTAACGTAACACACAAACCAGGAAAATTAACACTCAAGCTAAAAGACAATGGTACAGGTTTTAAAACGGAAGCTGCCAACAGTGGAAACGGGCTACGCAATATGCGTGAACGGGCCGAAGCGCTAGGTGGTGCCTTAAAAATAGATTCGAAAACGAACGGGGGTACTACGCTCGTCCTTACCCTAGAAACTACCCGCTTGGGTAATTAAAGGGTCAAAATAGAATCGTATCTTGCTAACAACCAATGAAAAACATCGCTCCCATAAAAATTTGTATTGTCGAAGATGACGCGCTTATCCTAAAGTCGCTTCAACAAGTGCTAAACAATGCCGAAGGTTTTCAGGTTACGGGCACTTTTTTTTCTGCGGAAGCAGCCTTGGAAATACTAAAAGACCATTGTCCAGATGTGTTGCTCCTAGATATAGACCTTCCCGGTATTTCTGGTATTGAAGCCATTTCAAAATTGAAACACTTGCAACCCGAACTAAACATTGTCATGCTTACGGTACATGAAGAATCTGAACTGGTTTTTTCGGCATTGCGAAATGGTGCTGTGGGCTATCTAGTAAAAGGTAGCTCTTCAAAATTTTTACTGCAGGGCATACAAGATGTTTACGAAGGAGGCGCACCTATGAGCCCTTCAATAGCACGTCAGGTCATTGCTTCATTTACGCCCCAAACCGAACATGTGTTGAGCGACCGTGAGCTTGAAGTTTTAGAAAAATTGAGCAGCGGTACGAACAATCGTCAAATTGCAGAAGATTTATTCGTTTCAACAAATACTGTAAAAGCACATATTAAAAATATCTATAAAAAATTGCACGTAAATTCAAGAGCTGAAGCTGTTAGCAAAGCCATTAAAAAAGGATGGATTTAAACGAAATTTCCAAAAGCTATATGAATTCGCTGCGTGCATGTAAAACTACACCGTTATGAAGATTTTATGCACACCGTTTCTCCTACTCCTTACTACAATCACATTGGCCCAGAACTTTACGGGAAGTTTCGATTTGGTCATGACTCAAGAATCGGCTAGTGGAAATATGAGGCAGGATACCATTGCGTATTATTTTGCTGAAACCAAAACTGCCATCATCATTCGGGCAAAAGGGAACCAGCCAGACCTCCGTTTGGTATTCGTACCTGCAGATTCTACTATTACGGGGCTTTTTGAAATGAACGAAAAAAAAGGAGGTTACATCTTACCTATGAATGACAAATACTGGCCTGGAATGCAATACGCGCTGCGAGATTTCGGTACGGGTCCGAGAATGAACTTAAATGATACCGAAAGCAAAGAGACTATTAACGGAATTCTTTGTCATGAGATGAAATGTGAAAGTGAAAAATACGATGTTTCGCTCTACATTGCACCAGAAATTGAACTGAGCCTAGTTCAAGTATTGGCCTACCAATCTGTAGGTGCAGGTGAAGACACAGAAGCTGTAGACATGCTAAATGCCTGCGGGGTTCAGGGTTTTGCCATGCGAAGTATTGTAAGCGATAAAAAACGGGATGCAACCATTACCTTGGCCATCCAGAACATGTCTTCAGAAGTTCCTGAACGTATTTTCAGTACTGAAGGATATTCCATTAGTGACATGAGGAAGAATAACTAAATCCAAGAAAAAAGGCCCAGCAGGTTGGCTGCTGAGACTTTCACATAAAACACAACGAAATCTTCTATTCAAACAAACACTCTTCTGCCTGAACGCCTTCAAGCCCCGGTAATTGTTGCGCTGTTAACTGCGGAATACTCGCTTGTGGATATCCCTTTAGTCGCAGTCCGTGAACTGTTACATTCCCACCATTTGTAAAAGCGATCGCATTTTCTCGTACCGATACTTCGATAGCAGCATTTGAAAGATTAGAACTTCCAGGGTTTACAAAAAATTGCTGGGGTGTGTACATATAAGCATTGGCTGTATTTCGCAAATCTCCTCCTTGCTGATGTTTTAATTGTGTTCCGTTTACCACCAACGCTGGAACCATCGTCTCCATGGGGTTGCTATAATTATTCGGATTAAACACCGGTTTTTGGTCGGGATGCAGATTGGCGGTAGTAGACATGTATAAACTCTCAACCTGATTTTGCCAATTTGGATTTTCAGAAATCGGTTCAGACCCTATAAAAATTGCCTGGTGCTTATTTTCTGCTTCAATTCGAAGTGGAGGAAGACCACTTCCCCCCGTGCTGTTTATATTGGCCTCTTGCCTGTACATTCCGTCACCTACAACAATAGTTACCCGCTTGCCTTGTAAACGCTTCCCTTGTGCTACTGTAATTGCTTTTTGAATGGTAGCGAAGGGTGCTTGCCGGGTTCCTGAATTAGCGTCACTTCCGTTGGTGGCAATATAGATACGTTGCTCATTTTCATCATTGTTATTAGTATCATCATTAGAACCAATACCAGATCCTTCATCCGTTGTGGTACCCACAAGACTCGGATCGTCAGGGGAAACCTCTTTTCCTTGTCCGCCAAAACACAATTCGTCTAAATACACTTTACTGTATTCTTGGCTCGGATATTTCATTGCAAGACTGGTCGCGTCTATACCAAAAGGGTATGAACTAGGAAAGTCCTTTCCCATCATATTGAATTGCAGATATGCATATTTAATGTGTTTCAACTTCTTTGGAAAATAATCGAATGGAATTTTAAACTCTACCCAATCCATCGTGTTTTTTGCGATTACATTTTGAGTACGTCCAGGCTTTACACCACCTACCACATTATAGCCCGCATCTAAAAATGCTACGTTCACCCACAATTTATCGCCTCCTTTGAGATCTGCTTTATAATATCCCTTTAAGTAGGCAGGTGCCTGCTCTTCGGAAATCGGCAATAGTAGGGGTTTGAAGTCACTCATTCCCCTTGACAACAATTTATTGCAATCCTTTTGTACGCAGTAGCCAATTGATGAACTAAAGGAACTTTTGGTTCGTATTTGCTCTCGATAGGCCAACGGAATTTTTTCCCAATCGGCCCCCATTTTTTGTTTTAACAAATCTTCTATCGAAACATTGCGCAGCTCAACACCGCTTCCAAACTTTCCTGGGGTTCGAAACACGTTTCGAAACTCAAAATCGGCTAATTCGTTAGCATTTCCTTCATTGCCCGCTACATTGGTCGAATACCAATAATGGGGTACATCGTTTCCTGTCCAGTCTTCAAAGCTACCGTTAGGAATGATACAATCTTGCGCAAGAAAGGTTGCAGTGCTACAAAACACTAGGATTATGAGTAAATTTTTCATAAATATTATTTTTAGATTAATTACTGTACAATAAATTCGGTACGTCTGTTCTTTGCCTTGTTCATAGCAGTGTCATTACTCGCCACAGGTTCAGATTCGCCTTTACCCTTTGTATTCAATCGTGAGGCATCGACACCAAAATCATGTACCAGCGCATTTTTCACTGAAATTGCTCGCCTATTGCTCAATTCTAAGTTATGTGCATCGCTACCATCGCTGTCGGTATGGCCTACAATCAGAATATTTTTTTCTTGTGATTCTTTAATGGCGGCAGCCAATTCTTTAAGAATCCCATACGCCTCCGGTTTTAATTTATCACTGTCTACATCAAAAGTGATCGCGGTGGTAGAATAACTTCCCGTTTTAAATAATTTCTCCCTAGGTTCTGGCAACCCTACAGCAACACGGAGGTTAGTGATAAGAACGGCCTGTTCGTCTCCTATTCCATAGGTATCAAAAAGTATTGCCCCAAAATTTTCATTTTCGTTAATGGCTCGAGGGGCATCAAAAAACTTTTCTCCATTTACATACATTCTGTAACGTCTTCCTTTAACTGAAATAGCAACGTGCATTCCGTTTTGAAAAGCTTGTCTAATATCCTTTTCTGTACGCCCATTTGCCAGCTCTCCATCACCATTATTATCGACTGACTTTATGTTTTGGGCCTTTACCCAATCTGGATAGGGCGATAGGTAGCTATACACCCAACGTCTTCCTATATTCAAGGGTTTTTTACCATCTCCAAAATAAACGTAAAACCCTGCGGTTTGTGAGACTCCGTCGGTCATGTTAAACGAACGAAGGTCAAACTCTACCGTAAAATCTTTGGGCAAATCTTTAGGCAAATCTGGCTCGTACCACGTATCGTTATATAGTTTCAGCCATTTTTGTTTAGGGTCATCGCTTAGTGTAATAAGTTCACCAGAACCTTTGGTGTTCCACAACTGCGGAAAGTCTCCAATCGGGTCGTCGGCAAAATCATCGAATAAGATGATATCTTCTCCTGGCACCCAATCACTTTTTTTGTACATCGTGATTTCTGCGGTATCGTTGTTCGGAATTGTTTCGGTTCCACTCCCCGTGCTACTAGTATCTCCATTATCTGAACCGCCGGTATTTTCAGTGCTACCTCCGCTATTGGTACCACCATCATTGCCTAAAATGGTATCCATAGCTTTTTCAGTTTCTTCTTTGGTCTTGTCTTCCAGTTTTCTGGTTGCAGCGTCTTCTGCCTTCTTTTTTAGTTTTTTCCAGATTTGCGCTTCGGCCTGAGGTGCGCCAGCCAATGCAAATACGGCACATAAAACTGCTGTAACTAAGGTATTACGTGTTTTCATATCGTTGAAGTTAAAATGGTCAATAATCTATGAACCAAAACTAGCCCTAATGTAACTCGCTGTCAATTACCCAGTTGGGTAGTTTTGCCTTTGCCGTTTTTCAAATTGTAGGAACTTTCAGCAGTATTTAAACAGCCGTTTTTTATGAATCCTTTATTAGAGCGTTTTATTCTGAATCGCTACATTTATACCTTAACTCAAGCATAACATTCATGGCACACATTACATTAGGCGGAACCGCTACAGAAACTTCGGGTACACTTCCAAAATTAGAAGCCACACTTTCTAATTTTAAACTGACGGCAACAGACCTTTCAACCAAGCAATTAAAAGATTACGATGGCCACCGCAAGATTTTAAATATTTTTCCAAGTGTAGATACTGGGGTTTGTGCTACTTCAGCGCGAAAATTTAACGAGCAAGCTTCACAATTAGACAATACGAAAGTTCTCTGTATCTCTCGGGACCTCCCGTTTGCACAAGCTCGATTTTGTGCTGCGGAAGGCCTAGATAATGTTGAAATGTTAAGTGATTTTAAAGATGGTAGCTTCGGAAAAGCGAACGGATTGGAAATTACGAACGGTGCATTTGAAGGGCTTCACTCTCGGGTAGTGCTGGTGCTAGACGAGAACAACAACGTATTACATGCTGAACAAGTACCTGAAATAGGACAAGAACCCGATTACCAAAAAGCACTAAACGCCTTGAAGTAATGTGGAATACATTTGTAGGAAAACGCATTAAAGGATTTAAATACGCGGCCAAAGGTGCCTATATGTTGCTGCGCTATGAAGCCAGTATTCAAGTGCAATTTGTTATTTCGCTGATCATGATTGGTGCTGGTTTTTATTTTGAAATTTCAGCTACTGAGTGGCTGGTACAAATGTTAGCCATTGGGCTAGTGTTAAGTATAGAAGGCCTGAATACTGCTGCCGAAGAAATTGCAAATTTTGTACATCCCGATTTCCACAACAAAATTGGCTATATAAAAGATGTGGCGGCTGGAGCAGTTTTCTTTGCAGCCGGTATTGCCATTGTAGTGGGTTGCATTATTTATATTCCAAAAATATGGCCATGAAATGGATTGTTCTTACTGTGGTCGCACTTACTTTAACTAGCTGCTCCTACCTCACAAAATTCTACTTTTATAATGATACCGATACAGCGGTTGAAATTACCTATACGGTAAAACGTATTGAAAAAAATCGCCCGTTTGTCTCAGTTCCTAAAGTATACGCTTTTAAACGTCCTACCAAGGTAAGTAACACCCCACTAGAAAATAGTATACCCGTAAGCAAAGATTCGTTATTAGTAACATATAAGCTGTTACCAAACCAAGCACTGTGGATAGGCACCGATGTGAATTTCAGCCTAAAGAGTGAGTTTGACGTAGAAAAGATCAAGCAAAATTTAGCGTTTGTTTCGGTTACCACAGAAGTTTCAGAAAAACAATATACACCTGACTCTATTCTCACTTATTTTGAAACCTATACGCATGAATATGTGGGCATCGAGCTCTCCAAGCTCGTGAAGTAAGCTACAATACCCTCTAATTTTCATTTTATTGAAACTACCCAAACGGGTAATTGACACACTAACCCATTGGTTGTAAGTTTATTCCCAATAAATTTTATGTTGTAACTTTCGTTTCAACTAGCAACCAAAACCATGAATATCATGAAACGATTCATCTATTTCGTAGGTGTCATTCTATTCACCATTTCGGCCATGGGCCAAACAAAACAAAATCCTGAAGTTCCTGCACCCATCATCTTTATATACGATGCCAGCGGCTCAATGTGGGGGCAGATGGAAGGAAAAACAAAACAAGAAATCGCCGCTTCTGTTCTCGCTACTTCTATCGATAATTTTGCAGAAAACCAGCAAATAGGCCTTGTAGCGTATGGGCACCGGAAAAAAGGAGATTGTACCGATGTCGAAACACTACTTCCGCTAACCAATACGTCAAAAAGCGATGTGACCACGGCGGTTAAAAACATCAAACCTTTAGGAAAAACACCGCTGGCTTTTTCAGCAGAAAAAGTAATAGATCAACTTAGGAAAAGTAAAGAACGGGCTACGATCGTTCTCATTACCGATGGTATTGAATCTTGCGATGGAAATATCTGTGATGTGGTAACTGCCGCTAAGAAAGAAGGCATCGATTTTAAATTGCATATTGTAGGGTTCGGACTCAAAAAAGGGGAAACGGCACAGTTAAAATGCGCAGCAAAGGCAGGCGATGGAAACTACTATGACGCGGCAGATGCTAGCGGATTGGGTGATGCCATGACATTGGTAGCTTCAGAAACCGTAGACAAACCAATGGGAAACCACGGTATTTATGCTACTATGAACGGAAAGCCTATTGATGCCCATGTTACGGTATACAAAGCCGGCACCGAAAATAGAGCGGGACATAGCCGTACCTACAGAGACACCTCCTATGTCTACCTCCCACAGGAGACCTATGACTTGGTGGTACGACCGCTAGAAAACTCAAAAGTAGCTCCGATCACTCTGAAAGGTGTAAAGACATCAAATGATGAACGCACCTACAGTATCGTAAGTTTTGACGGAGGGAAATTTGCAATAACCACCACAAATAATGGAAAGGGTTGGGATAGCACATTAAAAATTAAAGACGCCAACGGCAAGGTGGTAAATGGCGCACGCACATATGGCAAAACCAAAGAAATTGAACTAAATGCAGGCACGTACAGTATTTATATTCAAGCACTAGTAATGAAAGGAATGCATACCACTACTACCATAAAAGACCAAGTTGTAATTGGCAACCAAACGACGAACGTTTCCTATAATTTTGAAACAGGTACTGCTATCATCGGTAGTACGTTAAATGGGGAACCCGCCGATGCTGGCATTAAAATTAAAGATGCAGCTACAGGGGAGCAAGTTTATGGAGGAAGAACCTACAAAAAAGACAGAGAGGTTCTTTTAAACCCTGGAAAGTATAACGTCACTTTGGTTGAAGTAGGAGTTTATAACAGTTCGGCTAAGAGTGCCCAATTTAGTATGGAAATCAAAGCCGGGGAAACGGTTAAAGTGACGAAAGAAATAAAGTAATGGAGCAGAAACTGTTACAATTTGTTTGCATAATCGGAACGCTTTTACTCTTTGGGTCCTATAGGATGCAATCTCAACCAAATGAGTTGGGAGAAGGGTTTTACGCTCCTAAAACAGATCAAATTGAAACCTTATACCTTTACGACATCCCTAATAGTAGGGCTGGCAGCCAGGCGCGTGCCATAGACAGCATTACATTTACGTCACGAAATGGCAACTATGCAGATGGTATCGGCTATGCTCCTGACGGATTTCAACCCTATCATGAAAAACTTGATTATGGGGTATTTCTTCTACGGGTAAAAAAGTTAGGTGTAGACTATTCCGAAGTTTTTATTAACGAAAACACAGGCGAAAGGGCCTATGTAAACTCCTTTCAAGGTACATTTTTAACCTGGGGACAGTTTTTACTGAATTGCCACTCGGTAGAATTTGTGGATGCCAACCAAAAGACATTCGACCACCCGTATATCACTTCTGCCGGACGTACTGCAAATCCGCCCTATTTTAAGGTTCGCTACGTGCAAGGAGATTGGATGGAAGTATTCTTGTTGACTAGCAACTACGAGCCTACGGGACAAAAAGCATGGATACGGTGGAGAAAAGACGGGAAGCTTTTAATTCTATACAATCTTTTTAGTTAGTCGTCTTCCTGTTTTATAGGTAACCACCAACGACTAGTGACCAATGATCAACGACTAACCACTAACGATTACACAATGAAAAACTTTTTTAAACCTGCCCGTATCGGATTTTACATACTAATGTTGTTGGTTTTTTTCATCATCGGGCTTTATTTCGCGGGCTATATAGAAGCAGGTAAAAACCAAGGCCTAGCTGGCGGAGCAATAGTGTTGGGCTATGGCGTTATGTTCGGTGGTATTGCTTTTGTGGCTTCCTTTTTTATCGCCCATTTCTTAGAAATCAAAAAAATTAAATTCATTAATTGGGCGCTTTTAGTCCTACTACTTGCTACTTATGGATATACCCATTACAAGTTCAACCAAAGAAAAACAGAGCACAAAGTTGAGGACGAATCTTACCAAAATACAACGCCCACAGAAACTGCCGAACCGGCTACTGCCAATAGCGTGATGCAACTTACCAAACCTTTTCGCAAAGGTGACATGGGTGTCGGTTTTTTTAAACCTAATTTTTATGAGCATCCCACCCTCTATTTCTACGGAAATGTGAATTTGGAAAAAGGCCTCCTAGAACATATGCCACAAGACAGTCTGGTAATGGGAAAAAATCAGTATGGCGATTTTACGAGCACCTATGCCCCACCCTATCTGCTTCCCGAATACATGAAACTAGACTATGGTTTGTTTTACTTTAAAACACTTGGGGTGAGCCACGACATGGTTCTTATTGAAATAAACAAACAAGATGGTCAGACAGCTTACTTAAGCAAATCTAAGGGTGATTTGCTGTTATGGCCAGAATTTTTAATGGGAGTAAATAGTATAAAAATACTAGATCAAACACAACAAGTGAAAATCAAACCTTTAGACCATGCAGGCGATGTGGCGCAGCAATATACCTTCTTAAAGCCTTTGTTGGTAAAAGACCAATGGATGCAGGTAGCGCTACAAGACTCCAGATTGAAAACTGTCGGGACCGGCTGGATCTGTTGGCAAAAAAATGGAGCGCTCTTAATTTCATTCGATTTTCTTAGTTGATAACCTGCAAAAGTTTCATGTGGGCAATTTTATCTCTTCCAAAATTTTTATGTAGTTTGTAACGTTGTATTTTTGCACGACGCATACCACATTTATGGCCAAAAAGAAAAAGTCAGCGACTTCAAAGAAACGCACACAGCGAAAAAAATTAACGGTTACACTAACAAAGCAACAAAGTATTGTACTCGGTAGTTTTTTGGCGTTAATGGGTCTGGCATTGCTCATCTCATTTGCTTCATACTTTTTTACATGGCAAACAGACCATAGCGAGGTAGGGATTTTAGACCGTACAAACGAAACCGCAAATTGGCTCAATACCTTTGGCAGCCATGTGGGTCACTTTTTTGTATATCGCGGTTTTGGTATTGCTTCGTTTATTTTAGCGTTTCTCATTACGCTCACTGGAGTATATTTTTTCCTGGATTTTAATAAAAAACAACTTCTAACATTTTGGTTCTGGGGTACACTGGTAATGATCTGGATTGCTATTTTCTTCGGATTCTTTACGGAAACTTCCACCCTATTTAGTGGGGTGATTGGTTTTGAAATGAACGATCTTTTACAAGACTATTTGGGCCTAACTGGCGCAATTTTAGTCATGTTGTTTCTCGCCATTGTCTATTTTGTGGTGCGACTTAAGATGACGCCAGAAAAAATAGGTGCCGCTTTCAGCAAAACGCAACGCGAGCTTCGTGAAGATTTTAGTGGTTCTTCGGAAGGGATAGACCAAACAGATTATGAGAAGGATGTGGTTGAAACGCTGGTGACAGAGCCATCTACTATTTCCGAAGGGGAAAAACAAAATACCCAAACAACTGAAGCACCCGAAGCGTCGATAGAAGAACCCGTACTTAAGACTGTGGTTCAGGATGAAATTTCATCAGAAAGTGACGTGGCAATGGAGGTAGAAACCGCAGCCGAAGAAGAAACGGTTGAAGAGAATCTGAGTAAAAAACTGGTAGAAGATTTTGGGCAGTTCGATCCAACCCTCGAATTGAGCAATTTTAAGTTTCCATCTATAGAACTCTTAAAAGATTATACCGCTGGCAAAGGGATCACCATCAACCAAGAAGAACTAGAAGAAAACAAAAATCGTATTGTTGAGACGCTGTTAAACTACAAAATTGGTATTTCAAATATTAAAGCTACCGTAGGGCCAACGGTGACGCTTTATGAAATTGTGCCAGATGCGGGAATTCGTATTTCAAAAATTAAAAATCTGGAAGACGATATCGCACTTTCGCTGGCAGCACTCGGTATCCGTATCATTGCGCCCATCCCTGGCCGTGGAACCATCGGTATTGAAGTTCCAAATAAGAATCCGCGAATCGTTTCCATGCGCTCTGCCATCGCTTCACCAAAATTTCAGAATGCCGAGATGGAACTGCCTCTCACCTTGGGAAAAACCATTAGCAACGAAACTTTTGTGGTAGACTTGGCAAAAATGCCCCACCTGCTCATGGCAGGAGCTACAGGACAAGGTAAATCGGTAGGACTTAATGCCATTCTTACCTCTTTATTGTACAAAAAACACCCGGCCGAGGTAAAATTTGTATTGGTAGACCCTAAAAAAGTGGAATTAACACTTTTCAACAAAATTGAACGCCATTATCTAGCCAAATTGCCAGACACCGAAGAAGCGATCATAACAGACACCAACAAGGTGATTAATACGTTGAATTCGTTGTGTATTGAAATGGACGAGCGGTATGACTTGCTGAAAGATGCCTTGTGCCGAAATATTAAAGAATACAATACAAAATTTAAAAACCGGAAGCTAAACCCGAACGACGGACATAAATTCTTGCCCTACATTGTGTTGGTAATTGACGAATTTGCGGACCTTATTATGACAGCGGGCAAAGAGGTTGAAACGCCCATCGCCAGATTGGCACAGCTTGCACGGGCTATTGGGATCCATCTAATCATAGCGACGCAGCGTCCGTCGGTAAATGTGATTACGGGGATTATCAAGGCAAATTTCCCAGCTCGGATTGCCTTTAGGGTAACCAGTAAGATTGATTCTCGTACAATTCTGGATAATAGTGGCGCAGACCAACTAATTGGTAGGGGGGATATGTTGTTTACACAAGGAAATGATCTTACACGAATTCAATGTGCGTTTGTAGATACCCCGGAAGTGGCAGATATTACCGATTACATTGGAAGCCAAAAAGCATATCCAGATGCACATATGCTTCCAGAGTATGTTGGCGAAGAAGGTGGCACAACAATTGATAATAACATAGAAGAACGGGATAAACTGTTTAGAGATGCTGCCGAAGTTTTGGTAATCGCACAACAGGGATCTGCTTCTTTGTTACAGAGAAAATTAAAATTAGGGTATAACAGGGCTGGGCGTATTATAGACCAACTAGAAGCTGCCGGCATTGTGGGACCCTTTGAAGGAAGTAAAGCAAGACAGGTACTCGTTCCTACAATAGACGCATTAAACCAACTTTTAGACAACGAAAATGAAGACATTTAAAATGAAGAAAGTATTGATTTTGGCCCTCCTACTCGGGTCGTTTGGCATGACACAAGCTCAAGACGCAAAGAGTTTGTTGAAGGAAGTTTCAGCAAAAGTGAAGAGTTATGACAATATTACAATAGACTTTAAGTACAACCTCAACAACGCAAAAGAAAATATTAGTCAAGACACCCGTGGTGATGTAACCATGGTGGGCGATAAATATGTATTTCATATGTTGGGAACTACTACGATGTTTGACGGTAAAAACATGTACACCATCATTCCAGAAGATGAAGAAGTAAATATTTCAAAATACAACCCCAACGAAGACAAGCAAATTACTCCTAGTAAGATGTTGACTTTTTATGAAAATGGGTACACGTATAAAATGGATATCACCCAAAATGTGAAGGGTAGAAAAATTCAGTTTGTAAAGTTAATTCCAATCGATTCTAAGGCTGAGATTAAGGATATTCTCTTGGGCATCGATGCACAGACCAAGCACATTTATAAGCTGATACAGACTGATGCCAATGGCACGAAATATACCATTACCGTAAATTCGTTTAAAACCAACCAGCCTATTGGTAAAGGGTTGTTTACCTTTGATGAAGCCAAGTATAAAAAAGACGGCTACTACATCAATAAATTAGACTAAACATCTAGTGAAAATACTGGACCGGTACATATTGGTAACTTATTTGAAGACGTTTGCGAGCGTCTTCATTATTTTAATGTTCATTTTTGTGCTGCAGAGTATTTGGCTCTACATTTCTGAACTGGCGGGGAAAGATCTCGATGTTTGGATTATTCTAAAATTTCTTTGGTTCTTTTCTCCCAAGCTCATTCCCATGGTGTTACCGCTCACTATTTTGGTAACCTCCTTGATGGTCTTCGGAAGTTTTGCTGAAAAATATGAATTTGCAGCTATGAAATCTACCGGGATTTCGTTGCAACGCGCCATGCGCAGTATCATGGTGTTTATCGTGCTACTAGCTGGCATCGCTTTCTTTTTTGCCAATAACGTGATTCCTTATTCTGAATATAAATGGCAGAACCTTCGACGAAACATAGCGCAGTTAAGTCCGTCGATGGCAATTACCGAAGGACAGTTTAGTCAGATAGGTGACGATTTCAACATAAAAGTAAAAAAGAAGTATGGAGACCGTGACCAGTTTTTGGAGAATGTGGTGATACACATGAAAAACCAAGAACGCCCCAACGGTAACCACATTGTGATTATTGCTGAGAGTGGAGAGTTGGCAGGCGAAGAAGACAGCAATACCCTTACCATGATTCTGAACAACGGTAACTATTACGAAGATGTTCAGGTAAAAGATTTAAAAAAACGGCAACGGCTTCCCTTTGCAAAAAGCTATTTTGAGCAGCATGCCTTTAACATAGACCTTACCCAATTTAACAATGTAGATGTAGATAAAGAGAATGAGCTGAACAGCCATAATATGTACCAAATTCACGAATTGGTAGATGAAATTGATACGCTCTCAAATGCCTACTCTAAAGACATTGCTGCCTTTTCTGATCAAATGTATTTTAGAACCGGTATTAGCAAGTTTAATGATGAAAAGGTAGCTGAAAAGGTTACGGCCAAAGAAACAGAAGAACTACTCGATTTGGTAGAACCTGCCCGAAAACTCGTCATTATAGACCAGGCGTTGAACAACGCAAAACAGACGTTGCAATCTATTGGAGCTAAGAAAAATGAGTTTAAAATAAAGACAAAGCGCCTTAACAAGCACGAAATTGCCTTCCACGAAAAATTTGCTTTAGCGATTGCCTGCGTGATCCTTTTCTTTGTAGGTGCCCCTTTGGGAGCCATTATTAGAAAAGGAGGAATGGGGTTGCCCATGGTTATTGCCATTTTACTGTTCTTGACGTATCACTTTATTGGGATTTTTGCCAAAAACAGTGCAGAAGACGGGACGATGCATCCGTTTTATGCGACATGGATTAGTACTGCGATTATGTTTCCTTTAAGTATCTGGCTTACCTACCGAGCCACGACAGATCAAGGTGTTTTTGATTTTGATACTTTCTTTGGGCGTATTGGGCGACTCTTCGGAAAGAAAAATACAGATGCAGCCATCGTAGAAGATGAAGCGGCTATTTTACTGACACAGCAAGAGAAAGCTTTGGTGCTGTCTAGAACTGATACCCAATTAAAGGACATCGTTAAAAATTATAGACAGTACAACTATTCTGAAGAAGTGCGCAAAGCGGCCATACAACAACTAAAACAGAAAGGCTACACCGAGATTGAGTTGAAGTTGACAGGAGATTTTGAAAATAAAGAATATACTGAGGCCCTAGATGCATTTAACGAGTTTTCTAATTCTTCCAAAAAAAGTTTGGTGGCTTATTTTGTTTCGTTACTCTGTTTGTTTGGGCTTATCACCTTCAATAATATAAACATCAATTATGCAGAAACAATAAAGACAATTTTTGATGTAAGTCAAGTGGTATCGCTCATTGTCTTCTATATTTTCACTATAAAGGGATTACTTGGATATTCGAGATTTCAAAAAATAATTGGCAAAGAACAAGACATCACAGCTTGGCTCCTGTTTATATTTCTAGGTCCGGCAATCTATATTTTCTTGCATTTCAGCTTTAAGAAAAAAATGCAGGAAGAGTTGGCCGCAGTGTAAGAACAAGCAATAAATACTGACTTCTAACTTTTGGGAGATTCTTCACTTCACTATGTTTCGTTCAGAATGACATTGTTTTGCCTTATAACCCACCCGAACGTACTTTCGGTACCTGCCCGACCATGTCATTCAGGAGGGCGGGCTACTCACTACTTGTCACACTGAGATGTCACACTGAGCGCAGTCGAAGTGCACTACTCACTACCGACCATTTACCTCTAACTATTTCCGTATCTTTGTAGCCAAATTTTAGTACGATGATTACTACGGAAAACGGTACATACATTAAACTGAATACCATACAAGAAGCCATTGAAGACATTCGGCAGGGTAAGGTAATTATCGTGGTTGATGACGAGAACCGAGAAAATGAAGGAGACTTTTTGGCTGCTGCCGAACTGGTAACTCCAGAAACGATCAATTTTATGGCGACTCATGGTCGCGGACTTATTTGTGCTCCCATTACCGAAACACATTGCAAAGAATTACAGTTGGAGATGATGACGGGCAATAATACCGACCCTATGGAGACGGCGTTTACCATTTCAGTCGATTTGAAAGGTCATGGTGTGACGACAGGAATCTCTGCTTCAGATCGTGCTAAAACGGTGCAGGCATTGATAGACCCGAATACCAAACCGCATGATTTGAGCAAGCCTGGGCATATTTTTCCACTGAAGGCGAAAGATGGTGGTGTGTTGCGCAGAACTGGACATACCGAAGCTGCTATCGATTTTGCACGCTTGGCAGGACTGCAACCTGCGGGTGTGATTGTTGAAATCATGAACGAAGATGGCACCATGGCACGCCTACGCCATTTGGTTGAAGTTGCTAAAAAATTCAATTTGAAATTGGTTTCAATTGAAGATTTGGTGGCCTACCGTATGGAGCATGATTCCCTGATTCAGAAAAAAGAAGATTTTAATATCAATACAAAATTTGGAAGTTTCCGCTTGCGGGCATATCAGCAGACCACCAACGATCAGGTGCATATTGCGCTTACCAAAGGCGCGTGGAAGGAAAATGAACCCGTTTTAGTTCGTGTTAATTCTACTTTGGTGAACAATGATATTCTAGGTACCCTTACCAATGATGCCGACAAAAAATTGGATGATATGTTTAGTGCGATTACTTCGGAAGGAAAAGGAGCCATCGTATTTATCAACCAACAAAGTCAGTCTTTTAATCTTCTTAACCGCTTAAAAACACTTCGCGAAACGCAGAAGGCTAATGAAATTGTAAAAGCACCGCGTATCGCTATGGATAATAAAGACTTTGGTATTGGTGCCCAAATCTTACACGATTTAGGTATTCACAAAATCAAACTGCTTTCGAACAGCGAACAGACCAAACGTGTGGGAATGATTGGCTATGGGTTAGAGATTACCGAATACGTAGGGTATTAGGCATTACTCCCCTAATCTATTTTCTTTTTTTAGTCCAATCAGAATCTGGCCTGCTGAACGGTTGAGATAAAAATGTGTCTACGATACCATTAAAATAGGTCGCGTTTTCAGCAGGTGCAAAATGCGTTTGTCCCGGCATGATACACAAATGTGCGTTGGGAATATTTTCAAAAATCTCAACGGAATGTTGGTTTTTAATCACATCTTTGTCACCCGCAATAATTAAGACTTTGGCGGTAATTTTAGTCAAATTTTCCTTCGGAATGTTAGGCTGGTACACTAATAATCCGAGAACCTGTTTTCCTAACGGCCAGTTTTTGCTAGTATCTTTTTGTGCTGCTTTAAAAGATACAAACTCTAACGCCCCTTTTGCTTCATTAATCGCCCAAGAGTTTACAGCGGTTTCATCGGGTCTTAAATTGGCGCCCATAGCAACAATTTTTTTGATTTTAGTTTTACCAGAGATTCCCATTTTTAAGGCGATAATTCCGCCGTCACTCACTCCCAAAATATGAATGGAATCTAATTTTAAATGTGCTACTAGACCCTCCCAATCTTTAGTCATTAAATTGTATGTTAACGAATCTGTTTCGACCCCAGACTTGCCATGCCCCCTACTATCGGCTACAATCACACGATACTTATTTTTGAAATGGTCAATTTGATGGTCCATATTTTTTATCTCACCGCTATTTCCGTGTATTAATAGCAAGGGCTCGCCACTTCCATATTCTTCGAAATACATTTTCACCCCATTAACAGTGGCATATTTTCCAACAGCATCATTATTACCATAAGGCATTTCGAAAGTGCTTTCTCTTTTTATCTGTGCATTGGCACTAGTAAAAATTGAAATAAGTAGTAGTACAAGGCTTAGCTTGTCGAAAATTTTCATGACGGTAGTTTTAGTTAGCATTCATCTTTTTTGCTGTGGAATGTAGGTGCGTAATCTTCCAAATTCCGTCTGTTTTCTTCCAGATTTTTGTTACCAGTTCTTGAATATTGGTAGTGTCATCTTTTGAAAACTCAAGGGTGCGGATGGTGTATGCTGAAGTATTTGTTAGCGGGAACACCTCTATGTTATCAGATAGCGGTGTTTTGAACGGTCTGGGCATCGAATTACAAAATGTACCGATTACTTGTTTTGAAGGCACCTTGTTTCCATTGGCTAAGAACGTGATATCGTCATCCATCATCGATAGCACGGTATCACAGTCACCGTTTTTGAATGCATTCTGCTCTTTTGCCACCGCCAGTTCTATTTCAGTTTTAATAGACAAATCTGCAGATTTCTGGGCGAATGCACTACCCACTATTGTTAGTAGCAAGAGTATTGTAATATATTGTGGTTTTGTTTTCATGATTTAGGTAATTGAGGTTCGTTAGTGGTGTATACTATTGTTCTAGGGCCAACAACAGTTTTTCTAGTTTTTCGACTCTTTTTTCTAAGGAAACAGCTGCGGTTTCTTTTTCCTGAAGTTTCATTTTTAATGTGTCAATCATTTGTTGTTGTTCCTGCACAGCGTTGATAAGAATAGGCACAATTTCAGTATAATTTACTGCTAAAAATTCATCTTCTGTTTCCTTTCCTTCTACCAATTCTGGAACTATGTCGGCAACTTCTTGGGCGATGAGTCCGAATGATTTTTTATCGGTCTCTTCTCTATTCTTCCAAAAGTATTTTTTTGGGGCTAGCTCCATTATTTCTTTCAATCCATAGCCAATAGCTTCAATATCTTTTTTAAGGCGTCTATCGCTTGCATGCACTACGGCTCCGCCTACATTCACCGTACCGCCATTAGCCTGCAGGTTGAGTGTAGAAGTCCCACCATTATTTCTTGCCATGATTTCATTATCATCAATTGCGATGTTCCAACCGGTGACTGCACCAAACGTTGCAAATCCTCCTCCTCCAATCGACACATCGGTACCTCCTTCGATTTGTAGTTTAGTATCAGGAGTCGACGTTCCCAATCCTACATTGTCGGCAAAGTAATTAGCAGTAGCTCCAAATCCCCAGCTAAAGTACGTACCATTATACCACAAGGCTTCAGAGCCATTTACGCGCAATGCTATACCTGTGGCAACATTTCTGTTTAGATTGGTCACACCGCTTATTTCTACATTTCCATTTACCCGCAATAAATCAGTGTCAAATTCGCCATAGATCAAAGCGTTGTCTGCATCTGCATTAGAGTTTTCGATATATAATTTATTGTTTCCTGTTTCGTTATAACCAGCTCCATTTCCGAAGAACATATTACCCGAACCAGATGCACTATAACCCGCTTCATAACCTATAAACACATTACTGGATGCCGCACCAGCACTGTTAAAACCTGCGCTATTTCCTACTACCGTATTGAAGGTACCTGAATTGTTTCTTAATGCGCTACTTCCGATAGCTACATTATTATCATTAAGACTCGTAGTTAACGCTTCAAAACCTATTGCCACACTACTAGAACCTAATGTAGCACTCCCTAGTGCTGCATAGCCAATTGCCACGTTTGAGTTTCCATTTGTATTCGCAAACAAGGCATTATTTCCTATTGCTATATTCCCGATGCCTGTTTGATTGGCGCTCATCGCAAAGCTTCCTAACGCAGTGTTAGAATAGCCTGTAGAAGTGCTGTTCATGGCCCATCTACCTACAGCAGTATTATCAACTCCATCAGTATTTGATGTTAAGGCATTATAGCCCAATGCCGTATTTCCAGAGCTTATAGTATTAGTAACTAATGCACCACTACCCACAGCTGTATTCTCTTCACCAGTCGTATTGCTAACCAATGCTATGGAGCCGACTGCCGTATTTGAATTTCCAGAATTATTCTGTAATGTCTGATATCCAAGAGCTGTATTGCCCGAACCAATTGTGTTACTATTCAGACTTTCGGTACCTAAGGCTGTATTTTGAATACCCGTTGTATTGCTTTGTAAAGAGCCCGACCCGATTGCAGTATTGGCATCTGCGGTATTCGCGTACAATGCCTGAAAACCCAGAGCAGTATTGTCGCTACCAACCGTATTGAGTCGTAAGGTATTAGATCCTAATGCTGTATTACTGGCTCCAGTTGTATTTTGAAATAATGCCAAGGTACCCATAGCGCTGTTATTAGCTCCTATAGAGTTAGACTGAAGTGCAGATCGACCGATTGCTACATTGAACGATGCTGTGGTATTACTAAATAAGGCATAAGTTCCTAGTGCTACATTACTATTCCCTTCCGTATTATTATATAATGACTGAAATCCGCTACTCACATTTAAGCCCCCTATGGTATTATTTAACATGGATCCATTTCCGTAGGCTACATTATAATTACCTGTGGTGTTATTAAACATACTGGCACTTCCCATGGCTACGTTTTCCTGCCCTGTGGTGTTGTCGATTAATGCTCTATTTCCTACCGCTATATTTCCTGAGCCCGTTGTATTGTTGTAAAGAGTATTAAATCCGATACCTGTATTTGAATTTCCAGAAGTATTATTGAAGAGTGCAGAAGATCCTAGAGCAGTATTCCAGTTTCCTGTAGTGTTAGCGTTTAGCGCATTATATCCCACCGCAGTATTAGCGGCACCTGTTGTATTATTACTAGCCGAAAAACTTCCCAAGGCCGTGTTTCCATTGGCGGTGTTACTTGTTAATGCAGCATACCCAACGGCAGTATTGTAATCGCCAGTGCTGTTATTCAATAAGGTACTATGCCCAATACTTACATTTCCCTGTCCATCTGTATTCGAATTAAGTGAAAGACTTCCAAAAGCAGTATTTGCTGTACCTATCGTATTATTTTCCATACTCGCGGTACCCAGTGCGACGTTATCTAATCCTCCTGTATTATTTTGCAAAGCCCGAAAACCTATACCTACATTCTGATTTCCGGTTGTGTTCACTTCCATCGATTGGTAGCCAACAGCAACATTTAATTGTCCGGAGGTATTCGCCTCTAACGATCCAAAGCCTATACCCACATTTGAATTGCTAGTACTACTATCGCTACTTCCAGCATTCATTCCAAGATAAATAGATGAACCGCTAGTATCTGATTTCCCATCTAAAAGTTCGTCAATACGTTCGGCCCCAATACCACTAATAGCTGCCCAGTCGCCCAATGTACTATCCCAATAATAAAAACCTTTCGACGGAGTTCCATTCCCGGTAACAAAGACCATCATTCCATCTTGGTCTATGGTAGGTTGCGTGCCGGGAAAATTATCAATGCGTGGGATTAAAATTCCGTCATTACTATTGGGAGTCGCTACATTGCTTGCCGTAATATCAAGTGTTGCCTCAGGGCTGGTGTTGTTAATACCCACTTGGCTATACAGGTTAAGGGACAAAAAAAGAATAAGTATGGAGGTTATTGCAGAGGTTTTCATAACATATTTATTTTAGTACTACTTTTTAAAATGCGTTGTGTTAATCACCTTATTGTTATACACTATTTTCAGTTCGTAGATTCCTTTTTCTAAATGATTTACATTCAGATAAATTTCTTTTGAAGTTGGTTTATCAAGAGTTCCTTCGTATTTAGTACTCATAAATAGCTACAAATGAATCAATAAGATTTTTTTTTGAAAGAGGGGAAAACTTTCTTTGGAATAAAAGTAATTTCTAATGGGAAGAAGTAGTAACACGCTCGTAACAGATGCTACCAGAAATGTAACTTTTGGCTATTGATAAACGTTTACACGGAAAGTTAAGCTTATTTTTGAGCGTATTCTGAAGGTAAACATCCAAATACCTCCTTAAAGCATTTGGAAAAATAAGAAGGGTTATTAAAACCTACTTGGTAGCAAATTTCTGAAATCGTTATATCGCTTTCTTTAAGTAATGTAGTGGCCAATTGAAGCCGTTGGGAGCGAACAAACTCAGTAGCGCTTACCCCTGTAAGTGCCTTTAACTTTCGATGCAGCTGCATCCTACTCATGCCAAGCAGCTTGCTAAATTCATCAACACTAAAATCTGGATCCGTAAGGTGTTTGTCTAATACTTCTTGTACTTTCCCTAAAAAGGTTTCATCAATTCTTGAAATGGAAATATCTTTTGGTTTCAATACAACTTCTTGGCTGTATCTTTCGCGAAGCTGTTTTCTTGATAACACCAAATTTTGAACCCGAGTTTCTAAAAATTTTGTTTTAAAAGGTTTTAGCACATAGTCGTCTGCACCCAACTCTAAACCTTCAAATTGCGATTGCTCTTCTACTTTTGCAGTTAAGAGAATGATGGGGATGTGCGACGTTCGTTCATCACTTTTAAGTTGTTTACACAGTTCTAACCCATCCACTTCAGGCATCATGATGTCTGAAATAATTATATCTGGGATTGTTGCTGTTGCCACTGCAATTCCTTCGGCACCATTTTCTGCTTCTAATACACGATATTCACTCTCAAAGGCAGATTTCACAAAGGTCCGGATGTCTTCATTATCCTCTACTACAAGGAGAATCGGAGCGTCTTTATCAGTTTCCAATAATTGTTCTTCGTTGTTTTCTCTACGGAAAAGCGGAGTGGCTTTTTTTGAAGTAGTCTGCTTTGGCACATTGCGAACAATTACTGCATTCGAAAATTGATGTGCATATATGGGTAACGCTGTTGTGAATAACACTGTTTCACCAGCGGTATTTTCAACCTGAATAGTTCCTCCATATAGTGTTACTAATTCTTTTACCAATGCCAAGCCAACCCCCACACCCTCTGTCTTGTTATCTGCTTGATAAAAACGGTTGAAAACCGATTCAATATTTTTAGTACCGCTAATTTGCCCATCATTCTCGATAGCTATCTCTAAAGTGTCTTCCTTTTTTGTGGTTGAAAATTTCACCCTTCCGCCTTTAGGCACGTATTTGAATGCATTGGTCAGTAAGTTCACCACGATCTTTTCAATAGCATCGGCATCAAACCATACATTTTCAACGGCTTCGATAGCTACCACATAATCAATATTTCTTTTTTCTGCTTGATACTGAAAAGCACCTGTGAGGGATTTAAGAAGGATGTTGATATTCCCTTCGCTTACCTGCAGTTTTAGGTTACCAGCCTCTAATTTTGAAAGGTCCAGTAGTTGATCTACAAGAACCAATAGTCGTTGGGAGTTTCGCTGCACCATTTCTAAATCTGATCTATCTTCACTAGCCAATTTTTTATTCTCCAATTGCTTTTCAATCGGAGCCGATATTAGCGTTAACGGTGTTCTGAATTCGTGCGAAATATTCGTAAAGAAGTTAGACTTAATGGTGTCTACTTCTTTTAACTTCCGATTTGTTATTTGTTTATTTCTGAATAAAAAGTACAATACCAGACCAGCTAACAAAACCAACCCGATAATTCCAAAAAGGAGGTTCCGTTGATTTCTCTTTTGCTCCTCAACAAGCTCTTTTTGTGATTGAAGCAACTGAATTTCTTGTTTCTGTTGGGTGTTTTTGTATTGGGCCTCAAGTTCTTTAGCCTTTTCAATGTTTTGCGATGCGATTAGGGAATCGCTGACTCGTTTAAATTCTTTGGCATAATAATATGCCTTCTCATAGTCTCCTAACTTTTCTGAATTTAAGTGCAAAACTTCATACACTGGCTGTAAATCACCTTGTTTATCAAGTGCAACCCCTAGCGCTTCGGCTTCTAATGCTAATTCATTACTTTTTGCATAGTTTCCATTTTCGTGTAACAGATTTGTTTGGTTTACAAGGGCCATAAACAATCCGTTATCATAATTGTTTTTTTTATTTAGTGCAATAGCAGCCTCACCCGCTTTTAGGGCTTTCTCAATTTGGTTACTCTGAAAATAGATATCGCTTAGAACGGCTTGACAAATACCTTCATAAATCGGAAACTTATTTTCTTTATAGTAAGCAATACATGTTAGTGCGTAGTCTATCGCCTTTTCATAATTTTTATCTAATGCTTCTATGGAAGCGAGTTTGGTTTTTATGAATATTTGCTTAAACTCGTTATTAGATGCATTGAAAATAGCTAAAGCCTGCTCTTGATACGCTCTTGCTTCCGCTACATTTTTAAACGTTGAATACACGTCACCTATATACGACAAGGTAGAACCACGTCTATCCCCCTGAAAATTATTAGCTTTATATAGGCTATCTGATTTTAAAAGATAGGGTAATGCTTTTTCCGTTTGGTTAAAACCAAGACTATACAGCTCACCCAATTGTCCATAGATATAGGCCATTTCATACCAAAGACCTTCGGCTACAGCAATCTTTTCACCTTCTTGGACATAGTTTAACGAAGCTTCATTTTTCCCCAACCGAACGTTCTCTTGGCCCAATCGAGAGTACGTCAAAATAACACGTTTCGGGTCGTTTGTATTTTTGGCGTATGCGAGTGCTTCCAGTAAATTGCCGTTGATAAAAGCATACTTGTCCTGGTTTAGCTCTGGAAAAAGCCCAACATAACCAGCTTTTAAGCGGTGGTAGTGATAATATGCTAGATCAGAATTATTTTTATCGGCGTAGGCTTTTAGTCTGTCAAAATAAACAAGACAGCTATCTTCATTATTTCGTTTGTAATATCTCAGCAAAGAGGCATAACTGGTACTTATGATACTGTCGTGAAGTTTTTCCGCTTTTATTATTTGTTTAAGAGAGTCTATGGCAGCGGCATCTTGTGCCACTAATGAAGCAGAAGCAAAAAAGAGAAGAAATACAACTTTTTTCAATAGACACGGTTTAATATCCCTAAAATTAGGCAATTAAATCGTAATTGTATTTAATCTATTTGAAACAAAGCACTACAGAACACTGGCAATAGCCTTCTTCATCGCTTCGGCCCGTTCCCGCACTTGGGTTTCGGTCCAACCAATTTTCACCAAACTAGAAACCGTACGGCCCATCCAGGCATCACTTTTTGAAAAATCGGCCTTGTTTAGGTCTTGCATTTGTGATTTGATTTCAGAAGAAAGAGGACCCAAACTTTTCTGATCGCGCAAATGTTCCCAACCATTAATATAATGCCAGTTGTTCTTATACCAGTAAAAACAGGCATCTACACCCGCATCAGCTAACGCCTTATGTGCCTTTTGGGCCAAGCTTTCCGAAGGCAAAAAGAAATTTACAAAACTATAATTTTCTACGCCTCCTTCAGGAACGCGTCTAAAAGTAACTCCGTCTATTTCAGACAATGCTTCTCTAACAATGGTATAATTGCGTTCTTGTGTTCGCAAAATACCATCCAGTTTATCTAATTGTGCTAGCCCTACTGCCGCATTCATTTCAGAAATACGGAAATTATACCCCAAGAACGGATGCGTTTCTGCACCCCTGTCGTTACCAATATGGTCGTGTCCGTGGTCTTGATAATGATCGGCATTCAACTTGTATTTCTCAGAATTGGTAATCACCCCACCACCTTCACCACAAGTGATCGTTTTAACATAATCGAACGAAAAACAACCCAAGTCACCGTAGCTTCCCAGAGGTTTTCCTTGATACGTACCACCAATGGCCTGGCAGGCATCTTCGAGCAACAACAGACCGTGAGTGTCGCAAATATCTTTAAGCGCCTGCAAATCGGCCATAGAACCACACATATGAACCGGCATTACGCACTTTGTTTTTGGTGTAATGGCTGCTTCAACAGCTTTCGGATCTAGTGTAAGCGTGTCGTCTATATCGACCAACACAGGTACCGCGCCCAACATCAGGATACTTTCAAAACTTGCAACAAATGTAAATGTGGGCATGATCACTTCATCACCAGCGCCTATTCCTGCAGCTGCCAAAGCTACCGTGAGCGCAGCCGTTCCGCTAGAAACCAATTGGCAATAATTAGACTGCATACGTTGCGCGAACGCCGTTTCAAATTCTTTGGCTTTCCAATGGTTGTTTCGCATACCATCAAAACCGTAGCGCATGAGCACTCCCGTTTCTAACACATCGTTTACTTGTTTGCGCTCTTCGGCACCAAATACTTCAAATCCAGGCATATTCTGATAAATTTTAAGTTGAAACTCCAAAGGAGAAATTAGGGTTCGTCATTTAGACGCATGCAAAGATAAAGGTTGCGCATGGGGTGTACAAAAGAAGGAGCAAAGGTTTTGGGCTGGAAGTGGTAAGATCGAAGATGGAAGATGGAAGATGGAGGTTATGTGCTGGATGCTGGATGCTGGGTGCTGGATGCTGGATGCTGGATTCTGGATGCTGGGTGCTGGATGCTGGGTGCTGGGTGCTGGATGCTGGATGCTGGATGCTGGGTGCTGGGTGCTGGGTGCTGGGTGCTAGAAGTTGGATGCTGGGTGCTGGGTGCTGGATG
>TARA_R100000306_G_scaffold62605_1_pt1 | contig 114279 bp, 102 predicted proteins | sample TARA_R100000306 | Tara Oceans TARA_R100000306 (sample SAMEA2620824) | marine metagenome | biome: marine biome (ENVO:00000447); feature: mesopelagic zone (ENVO:00000213); material: "saline water (ENVO:00002010), including plankton (ENVO:xxxxxxxx)" | depth 1000 m | reverse complement strand
CACAGAACAAGGCCGAAGCTTTAGAACCACTTCATTTCACGGGGAAGAAAAGCAACAACTGCTCGCATTTAAAAAGTTGTTGTCTGAGCATTACAATAAACCGCAACACGTACTTTGTGCCCATAATGGGAAAGAATTTGATTTTCCATTTATTGCGAGAAGAATGATCATTAACGGAATAAAGCTTCCGTTTAAGCTGGATCTATTTGGAAAGAAACCCTGGGAAGTTCCGCATTTGGACACCTTAGAACTGTGGAAATTTGGTGATTATAAGCACTATACTTCCTTAAAATTACTCACCAAAATTTTAAATATTCCATCTCCTAAAACCGATATCGACGGCAGCCAGGTCTGTGAAGTCTTTTACAAGGAGAACGATATCAAACGCATTGTAGAATATTGCGAGCGCGACGTGGTTGCTGTTGCACAGATTGTACTGCGTCTGCGTAACGAGCAATTGCTGCAAGAAAACGAGGTGACTTCCGTCTAGATTGCTTCAGATAAATTGTACTTTTAAAGTGTGAATCAAGCGGCACTTCTTTCGGTTAAAAATCTAAGTCTGGGATTTAAATCCCGCAACACGACTAATGCAGTTTTACACGACATTAGCTTTGATGTTCTAGCTAATGAAATCGTAGGAATCGTAGGCGAATCAGGCTCGGGAAAATCAGTAACCAATCTTGCTGTTTTAGGCTTGTTACCTCAAAAAAGTGTCGATATTTCTTCCGGAGAAATTCTTTTTGAGGGCGCAGATTTGCTCAACTATTCTACGCAAGAACTTCAGGAAATACGCGGTAACGCGATCTCGATGATTTTCCAAGAGCCTATGAGTTCGCTCAATCCTTCGATGCGCTGCGGAAAACAAGTCACCGAAATATTGCAACGGCATAAAAAACTATCCACACAAGAAGCCAAGACTGAAACACTAAGGCTTTTTGAACAGGTAAAATTACCAAGACCGGAAAGTGTTTTTAAAGCTTATCCGCATGAAATAAGCGGCGGTCAAAAACAACGTGTGATGATCGCAATGGCGATTGCCTGTAAACCTAAATTGCTCATCGCAGACGAGCCTACGACCGCACTTGATGTAACGGTGCAAAAAGAAATTGTTCTGCTCTTAAAAGAGCTTCAAAAGGAAACAGGAATGAGTATCCTGTTTATTTCGCACGATCTTTCTCTGGTGAGCGAGATTGCAGACCGTGTTATCGTGATGTATAAAGGGAAGATCGTTGAGCGTGGGAGTTCGGCGTCTATTTTTAAAAATCCTCAAGAAGATTACACCAAAGCTTTGATCTACGCCAGACCCTCAACCACAGAACGTCTGGAAAAACTTCCTACAGTTGCAGATTTTTTAAAGGGAACGCCGCCGTCGTCACCGGTTTCAACAGCAACGCGTACAAAGCAACATCAAGAAATTTATGCCAAAACGCCTTTGCTTGAAATAAAAAATGCTCAAAAAGAGTATTACACTAAAGTTTCATTCTTCGGAAAAACCGAAAGCGTTAAGGCTGTAAATGATGTAAGTTTTAAAATTTATGAAGGAGAAACTCTAGGACTTGTGGGCGAAAGCGGCTGCGGAAAATCAACGCTAGGAAATTTGATTCTTCAGCTCGACAAAGCAACTTCTGGTCATATTTTTTACAAAGGGAAAGACCTGACGCAGTTAAAAACCCTTGAATTGCGGAAGCTGCGTAGGGATATTCAAATTATTTTTCAAGATCCATATTCCTCTTTAAATCCACGCCTAACAGTAGGTCAAGCAATCACCGAAGCTATGGAAGTTCATAAACTTTATGCTTCAAAAAAAGAGCGCAAAGCAGAGGCATTAAAACTGCTGGAACAGGTAGGATTACTTCCCGAACATTATGATCGCTATCCGCACGAGTTTAGTGGCGGTCAGCGCCAACGTATAGGCATCGCGAGAACTATCGCAGTAAAACCCAAATTCATTGTTTGTGATGAGTCGGTCTCAGCTTTGGATATTTCAGTTCAGGCACAAGTACTCAATCTTTTAAACGCCTTAAAAGAACAATATAAGTTCACCTATTTGTTTATCTCTCACGATCTGGCTGTAGTAAAATATATTTCAGACCGTCTGCTTGTAATGCGCAACGGGCAATTTGAAGAAACCGGAGAAGCCGATGCGATTTATGCGCATCCACAAAGCGACTACACCAAATCTCTGATCAACGCCATCCCAAAAGGGATTTAAAACATAAAGAAAAATACTTTTTTTGTGAGATACCAAAGGTTTGAAATAACCTCAAAGGTGGCTTTGATAGTGGTTGCTATCTTAGGAGCAGTGGCAGCATGTTGAGTAGTCATGGGCGTGAATACAACTTTAGTTAATAATTAGGGATTACAGCTAAAAAAACACCTTGATTCTATTAAAAGGTGTTTCGTTTTATATTTAAAATCTTACGATTTAGGGTTTCTAAAAATAAAAACCGCAAGGCTCCCCTCGCGGTTTTTTTAAACAAATCATAACATCAAAATACTCCTATTTTGAAGCTAGACAACAACCTAAATTTTGCAATTCCCGGGGTTGTTGTAAAATCTTACCGAGTTGGATTGGTGCTAATGTAGGATTTTTTTTCAATGTGTCAAACAAAATCACTTGTATTTATCAATAAAATGTTAAAAAATATCGTATTTCAACCGGGTTTAGGTGTTTTTCAGCGTTTAAAAATCCAAAATAGGTAATTCAACGAGTAACAACGCTCGTTTAAAGACAAAAAAAGAGCCTTTTAAAAGGCTCTTTTATATCGATAAAATACAAGGTATTTATGCTAAAATCATTTCGGGAACATCATCTGGTATTTCGAGTGTTCCTTCAGTCGCTTTTTTGATTTCCTCAACACTAACTCCCGGAGCGCGCTCTAAAAGCTTAAAGCCAGATGGCGTTACTTCAAGAACAGCCAAATTGGTTACGATCTTAGTAACACAACCTACACCGGTAAGTGGTAGTGTGCAGCGCTTTAAAAGCTTAGACTGCCCGGCACGATTGGTATGCATCATCGCCACGATGATATTTTCGGCACTCGCGACAAGATCCATCGCACCGCCCATACCTTTTACCATTTTACCGGGAATTTTCCAGTTGGCAATGTCCCCGTTCTCAGCAACTTCCATCGCACCTAGAATAGTCAGGTCAACGTGTTGCCCTCTGATCATTGAGAAACTTAAAGCAGAATCAAAAAACGAAGCACCCGGAAGCGTAGTAATGGTTTGTTTACCGGCATTAATAATGTCGGCATCCTCTTCCCCTTCAAAAGGAAAAGGTCCCATTCCTAAAACTCCATTCTCGCTCTGAAATTCAACTTCAATATCATCTCGCACATAATTGGCAACCAATGTAGGTATGCCAATCCCGAGATTCACATAAAAACCGTCTTGAACTTCGCGAGCGATACGCCGTGCGATTCCGTTTTTGTCTAGCATATTATTTGTTTGGTTGTGGAGTCATTCGTAAGTAAGGCTTGATCTCTGTATGCCCTTTAGGGAAAAACTCCGGAATTTGCTCATTGCTTACACTTGGAGAGATCACACAATCTTCGCCATCTTTCCAGTTAGCAGGGGTAGCCACTTTGTGATACGCCGTTAACTGAAGCGAATCGATCACGCGCAAAATTTCGTCAAAATTACGCCCAGTTGAAGGTGGATACGTCAGTGTAAGTTTAATTTTCTTATCTGGGCCAATCACAAAAACCGACCGTACCGTAGCCTTTTCACTCGCATTGGGATGAATCATATCATACAGTTCTGCAACCTTGTGATCTTCATCTCCAATAATCGGATAATCTACTGTTGTATTTTGGGTTTCGTTGATGTCTTTGATCCATTCTTTATGAGATTCAACACCATCAACACTAAGCGCGATAGGCTTAACATTACGTTTTTTAAACTCGCTGTGGTAATTGGCTACCGTACCTAATTCTGTGGTACAAACCGGCGTGTAATCTGCCGGGTGAGAGAATAAAATCCCCCAGCTGTCTCCAAGCCACTCGTGAAAATTTATAGTTCCTTCTGTTGTATCTGTTGTAAAATCTGGTGCAACATCACCTAATCTTAAATGTGCCATTGTTTAATTAAATTTTGGTTGTTATGTATCCTTAGTTGTTACTTGTCTTGTTTCCTTACGGTACGTTGCTCGATACGCTTTTCATAGTTCTTTCCTTCAAAAATGCGTTGAACAAAAATCCCGGGAATGTGTATTTGGTTAGGATCTAATTCCCCGGCAGGTACGAGCTCTTCAACTTCGGCAACAGTAATCTTTGCTGCCCCACACATTATGGGATTAAAATTGCGCGCCGTTCCTTTAAAAATGAGATTGCCAGCAGTATCACCTTTCCAAGCCTTTACAAAAGAAAAATCGGCTTTAAAAGCGTGTTCTAAAACATACATCTTGCCATCAAACTCACGCGTTTCTTTGCCTTCGGCTACTTCGGTACCATAGCCTGCAGGGGTGTAGATCGCCGGAAAACCTGCTTGTGCAGCACGGCAACGTTCGGCTAAAGTTCCCTGCGGAATCAATTCGACCTCAAGTTCACCGCTTAACATTTGACGTTCAAACTCGGCATTTTCACCCACGTAGGATGAGATCATTTTTTTGATCTGCTTTTTCTGAAGCAATAAGCCCAAGCCAAAATCATCTACGCCGGCATTATTAGAAATACAGGTTAGATTTTTCACGTTAAGTTTAACGAGTTGCTCGATCGCTTTTTCCGGAATTCCGCTCAATCCAAAACCACCCAGCATCAAGGTCATATCGTCCTCGACACCTTTTAATGCTTCAGTTACTGAGTTTACCGTTTTTGTTATCATTTTCTCATTTTAGAATAAGAAAATTACAAAATACGTTTTCTAACCGCAATCTTTTAGCAGTAATTTAGGGTATTCAGAATATGGATTTTAAGTCGGTTAAAAATCGAGTTCGTCTGGTAATTCTACTTCTTGACGCTCCCCTTCTACCGGTTGCGAGCAATCGACACGAATACTCAAATCTTCGGGACGTTCAAAATCCTCTTGTGAGATATTTAGGGCCTCATCTTCATAGCATTTTTTCATAAAGACCGCCCAAATAGGTAACGCCATGGTGGCTCCCTGACCGTAGGTTATACTTGGGAAATGCACCGAACGATCATCACCTCCTACCCAAACACCACTTACCAGATTAGGCACCATTCCCATAAACCAGCCATCACTTTGGTTTTGAGTAGTTCCGGTTTTACCGGCAATCGGGTTTTTAAACATATAAGGATGACCAGTAACCACGTTGTTATACACATAATTATTGATCGCTCCAGAACGCAGTCGCGCTCCAGAACCGTATTGTGTTACTCCTTCCATTAAATTCACAGTTACATAAGCTGATTCCTGACTGATAATATCTTTAGCCTTTGGAACGCTTTGATACAACACCGTACCGTTTTTATCTACGATCGTCGAAACGATCTGTGGTTCTACGTGAACCCCTTTGTTAGCGAAAGCAGAATAGGCCGAAACCATCTCGAACAAGCTTAAATCTGGCGTTCCTAATGCTATTGAAGGTACTGCCGGAATATTTTCGGTATCTACGCCTAATTTGTCAATTAAGTTGATCACCGGTTGCGGACCTACACGGTGCATTAAACGCGCTGAAACCGTGTTGATCGAGTTGGCAAGTGCCGACTTTAATGTGATCATTCCCTTGAAGCCTTCGCTAGAATTTTCCGGGCACCAATCCTCCTGCGCGCCCATATCTCCTGCAGGGATACAATACGGAATATCTGGAACCGTATCACAAGGCGAAAGGTGCAATTGATCTATAGCTGTAGCATACAAAAACGGCTTGAAAGTAGAACCTACTTGTCGTCTACCCGTTTTAACGTGATCGTACTGAAAATGCTTATAGTTGATTCCTCCTACCCAAGCTTTTACTTCGCCCGTTTGTGGCGTTAAACTCAATAAACCGGCACGTAAAAAGCGTTTGTAATACAAAATACTATCTCGCGGGGTCATTACCGTGTCTACTTCTTTTGCGCCATCTTTCCAGACGAAAACACGCATATCGGTCTCTTTGTCAAAAGATGCTTTTATGTCCTCTACCGCGATATCCTGAGCGGCCATTTTTCTCCAACGATCAGAATTGCGCATTGCACGATTGATAATTACTTCCTCCTCTTCTGTAGTAATATCTCTAAACGGCGCCGTAGTGTTTCTTTCGTTTTGGCGATCAAACTCTCGCTGAAGGTTTTCCATATGTGCAGTTACCGCTTCCTCTGCATAACGTTGCATACGAGAATCAAGCGTTGTGGTAATTACGAGTCCGTCGCGATAAATGTTATAATATTCTTCATTACCATCTGCATCAAAACCTTTTGGATTCTCTTTGATCCAGTCTGACATAAATGCTCTAAGATACTCTCTAAAATAGGTTGCAATCCCGTCAGCGTGACCTTCTGGAGAAAATTTTATCTCCATAGGCATTGCGATCAGGCTGTCCCGTTCAGCTTCGGTGATTTTTCCGGTTTCGGCCATAAGTGCTAAAACCGTATTTCTACGCTCTAACGACTTGTCTTTTGAAATCTCCCGATACGGATTGTACTGACGGGGATTTTTTAGCATCCCGGCAATGATCGCCGATTCTTCAGGTCTTAAATCGATAGGTTCTTTGTCAAAATAAATTTTGGACGCAGAACGGATTCCCACCGCTTGAAACAAGAAATCTTGTTTATTGAGATACATGGTAATGATCTCTTCCTTGGTATATTGGCTTTCTAAACGTGTGGCGATGATCCACTCTTTTACTTTTTGCAAAACACGCTCAAACTTGCTGCTGGGCGTATCTGAAAACAGAAGCTTTGCCAACTGCTGCGTGATAGTACTCGCTCCCCCTTTTGAACCTAAAAAAGCTACAGCTCTTGCGGTACCGCGCATATCGATGCCAGAATGCTCGTAAAAACGTCTATCTTCCGTAGCAACAACTGCATCAACAAGGTTCTGTGCTAAATCTTCATATTTAACCGGAGTACGGTTTTCATTGTAGAATTTTCCCAGTGTTTTTCCGTCAGAAGAAAGGATTTCGGTAGCCAGATTGCTTTCTGGATTCTCAAGTTCTTCAAAGGTGGGTAGTTTTCCAAAAACACCCCAAGATGCGAGTAAGAACACGAGAATAATCGCCCCTAATCCGCTTAAAAATAAAATCCAAAACCCTTTAATATATGGGCGATAATTGGTTTGTTTTGCCTTTGCAGCAGGCTTCTTTTTATTTTGAGCCATTTTATTATAATTCGTTTGTTTTTTCAATACGCAAACCTACATCCTTTATTCCTTCTAAATCAGAAATAGGATCTACGTCTCCGTTACGGCGCATCGCTTGTTTAACTTTAAACGTATAGGTACCCGTCTCGTTAAATTGTATGTTCTCTTTATACCAAAGTTTATTTTCTTTCAAATCACCAAAACCTTCACCAAGCCAGCTTCCGTCTGGTTCTGCCATTTTATATTCTAGTGTATCTGTAATGGTTTTTCCGTTAGGGAACTGCATTTCTGTGATTAAAAACAGATTACTAAAAGCGTATGCGTTATCATTCCGCAAGGTTATAAACGCATTATATTGGCTTAAAGTGTCTAGATCATTAACTTTTAAGATTACTGCAGAATCACTTTTCCAGTATTTAGGCAGTGACTTATACTCGTGAAATGCTGCTGTTTTATCGCAAGAAATAAAACACATAAAAAACAGCACGGCATATACTAGTCTATGCATTTTTCTTAGGTCCCTTTTTGCGGTAATTCCCTTTTTTACGACGGTTTTTTGAACGCTTTCTTGATTTTTGAGGTTTATCAAAACGTGTTAAACTGTCTTGCCCTACTACGTTACCAAATTCAACTTTAGTGTCTGTGATAAGTTCTGCAGCGTACTCTTCAAGACTTGCCACCTTGTTTTTCTTCTTGTTGGCTTCGATAATTTCATTGGCCTGCGTGGTGGTCAACTTATGCCAGTTCATCCACTCGCCTTCATAAGCATACCAAAGGTGTCCCTGAAAAATATCGATCTTCTGGCAAACGGCCGTTCCCTTATCGGTATAGAGTTTTTGTTCGGTTTTGGGGAAATCTTTGAGCGCATCTAAATAGGCATCCAACTCGTAATTTAAACAGCATTTTAACTTCCCGCATTGCCCGGCCAATTTTTGCGGATTTAATGAAAGTTGCTGATAGCGTGCTGCGCTTGTGGTCACCGATCTAAAATCGGTTAACCAGGTTGAGCAACACAGCTCGCGCCCGCAAGAACCAATTCCGCCTAAACGCGCCGCTTCTTGTCTAAAGCCTATTTGACGCATTTCGATACGTGTTCTAAACTCTTGTGCAAATTCTTTGATCAATTGTCTAAAATCTACACGCTCTTCTGCAGTATAGAAAAAAGTCGCTTTTGACCCATCGCCTTGGAACTCAATATCAGAGATTTTCATCTGAAGTCCTAAACGAATAGCGATTTGGCGTGAACGTACTTTGATGCTTTCTTCACGCTCCTTTACGCTTTCCCAAACTTCAATATCTTTTTGGTTTGCTTTGCGGTAAATCTTTAAAAAATCGTCGGTTTTATACGGAATGCGTTTCTTTTTCATCTGAACACGCACCAACTCACCCGTTAATGAAACGATACCTACATCGTGACCCGAAGCCGCCTGCACCGCCAGTACTTCGCCCACGTTGATCTGTAATTTATCTACGTTCTTCACGTATTCTTTGCGACCGTTTTTGAAGCGAACTTCAACAAAGTCAAAGGGTTCCTGCCCATCGGGCAGACTCATATTTGAAAGCCAGTCAAAGACTGTAAGTTTATTGCATCCATCGGTACCACAGGTACCATTATTTTGACAACCACGCGGTTGACCGTTTTTGGTCGTACCACAATTTCCACACGCCATGAGATCCTATATGTTTGTAAATCTCCAGAATAAAAAACTCCGGGATTTGATGATTTATATATGTTGACAACGGAAAGCTTCCGTCTTAATTGCTGCTAAAGATAACATTTTAGCTATGCAAAAATATAGTAATTCTAATTGGGGATTAAAGCAAATGTGTGGCATTTTACATTTCGGAAGCAATTGCGCATAAAAAAAGTCGGTTATCTAAAACCGACTTTTTCTACGTTATTTCTTCAATTCTTATGCTTTCTTCTGAAACTTCAGCTTTTCAGACCTGCCCTTTTTAAAGATCTTGTTGCTGTTAGGAATGCCTTTGCGCAGTTCTTTTTGCACATCATAAGGCAAAGCGATCACCTCTTTACATTCGTCTGAACAGGTGTGATTCATCGCTTCTGCACACTCGTCACATTGTATAAAGAGTAAATGACAAGCTTCGTTAGCACAGTTTACATGCGTGTCACAAGGCTTTCCGCACTGGTGGCAATTTGAAATAATATCTTCTGAAATGCGCTCGCCACGACGGTGGTCAAATACGAAGTTTTTCCCTTTAAATTTATTTTCAAGCTTCAACTGCTCAACCTGACGTGCGTATTCAATAATCCCGCCTTCTAGTTGATAGACTTGTTTAAAACCTTTGTGTTTATAGTAAGCGCTGGCTTTTTCGCAGCGTATTCCACCGGTGCAATACATCACCAGTTTTTTATCTTCTTTGTGATCGCGTAAGTCTTCTTCAATAAGATCTAAGCTGTCGCGAAAGGTATCAACATCTGGAGTTACCGCATTTTTAAAATGCCCGATCTCGCTCTCGTAGTGGTTGCGCATATCTACGAGCACCACATCATCTGCTTCTATGAGTTCGTTAAAGGTAGCGGCATCTACGTGAACGCCTTTATTGGTAACATCAAAAGTGTCGTCATCAAGACCGTCTGCCACGATCTTAGGACGCACTTTAACTTTAAGTTTTAAAAAGGATTTGGCGTCTTGCTCGATGGCGATATTAAGGCGAACGTTCTCTAGAAAATCAATCCCGTCTAAAAAGGTTTTGAACTCGTCAAAGCGTTTTGCCGGTACCGATAGTTGTGCATTGATCCCCTCGTGCGCGACATAAATTCGCCCCAGAACATCCATTTGATTCCAGGCTAAAAACAGGTGATCTCTAAAAAGTTGCGGATTGCCAATTTTGGCATACTGATAGAACGAGAGCGTCAAGCGATCTTCGCCTGCCTCATCAATTAATGCTGCTCGTTCTTTTGCGCTTAATTTGTTGTACAGTTGCATGCTATACTTAATTTTAAGGTTAAAAGTGGCGCAAAAGTAGCGTTTTTAAGTCATTAGCTGCAAGAAATGTCTCTTGTGTTTCACAAAGACACCAAAGCTTAAGGCACAAAAAAATGCCCGCGAGTTTCTCGGGGGCATTTTTCTTGAACGGCTAATTCAGGTTATCATATTATTTGATGTTTTCAAATAAATACGAGCTAACCGCCGTCCAATCTAACATTGCAGTAATAAGGCACGCTCGTGCAACGCTCACTACTGCAATGTATTTGTTTCACTTTCTGTACCATAGCACATAAGATTTTCTATTTAGATACACATTTACGTAATGCGTTGCTTCTAAAGATGTTAAATTTTCAGTTTGGAATTTTTCCTTCTCAAAGGCTCAAAAAAGAGTGAAACGCTTCGTTTGTTGGAATTTTTCCAATATTTAGGAATAAATCATTGGTTGCCAATAAAAGAAATATTACTTTAGCAGCTTAAAGAAGCGTGTGAGCATCCTATTGTTTGGCGCTTCCTTCTAAACAAACTCAAAACCAGAGTTTAAAGACACTAAAAAGTATGAGTAAAGAACAAGAAGCCAAGTTAAAAGCCCTGAAGCTTACCCTTGATAAAATGGATAAAACCTACGGAAAGGGTACCGTAATGAAAATGGGAGATAATGCGATTATAGAAGTTGAATCTATTTCTACAGGTTCACTTGGTCTTGATATGGCATTAGGTGTAGGCGGTTTACCTAAAGGGCGAATTATAGAAATTTATGGTCCTGAATCTTCAGGTAAAACAACCTTGACCTTACACGCTATTGCCGAAGCACAAAAGAAAGGCGGTATTGCGGCTTTTATTGATGCGGAGCACGCTTTTGATCGTTTTTATGCTGATAAATTAGGAGTAGATATTGAAAACCTAATCATTTCACAGCCAGACAACGGGGAGCAAGCGCTTGAAATCACAGACAACCTCATTCGTTCTGGAGCAATCGACATCATTGTAGTCGACTCTGTCGCTGCATTAACTCCAAAAAGTGAGATTGAAGGAGAAATGGGAGATTCTAAAATGGGTCTTCACGCAAGATTGATGTCTCAGGCCTTACGTAAACTTACAGGGTCTATCAGCAAAACCAACTGTACTGTGATTTTTATCAACCAGTTGCGTGAAAAGATCGGTGTGATGTTTGGTAACCCCGAGACAACAACGGGTGGTAACGCACTTAAGTTTTATGCTTCGGTACGACTTGACATTCGTAGATCTACACAGATCAAAGATTCTAATGGTGAAGTACAAGGTAACAAGACCCGAGTAAAGGTGGTTAAGAATAAAGTGGCTCCTCCTTTCCGTCAGGCAGAATTTGATATTATGTATGGTGAAGGAATTTCTAAAGTTGGAGAAATTCTTGACATTGGTGTTGATTATGAGATCATCAAAAAGAGTGGTTCTTGGTTCAGCTATCAAGACACCAAGCTGGGTCAAGGACGTGATGCAGTAAAAGCCATTTTAAAAGACAATCCAGACTTATTGGAAGAACTTGAGGTAAAAATCAAGGACGCTATCAAAATAGCCAAAGAAGCTTAAAATATTTTTAAGCCCTCTTACGCAACCTTTTTCATCTTAAAGTATCTACTTATCAAAAAGCAGATAATTTTAATGATGAAAAAGGTTTTTTTATTAATTGGTTTATTAGGTTTAATGGCCAGTTGTTCTCTTGATGATGAAGGGCAAGTTGTGAGTTATGAAGCACTTCCGATTGCAGATTACGAGTTACCCGAAAGTTTTGTTTACGGCGAGCGTTATCAATTACCGGTATCTTTTGTATTGCCAACCACCTGCCACGAGTTTTACAACTTTGAAGCTGCAAGGCAAGACAGTACGCGCTTTGTATATGCTATAAGTCAGGTTCTAGAAAGTGACTTGTGTACCGATACGCCCAACGACACCATCTCGACATTTCTAAATTTTGATGTAATTTATAATTACACTTATGTATTTAAAATGTACAAAGGCGATGATGAAAATGGGGAGCCTATCTATGAGACGCAAGAAGTTCCTGTAGAGCAACCTTAATTACCAAGCACCAAACAATGTGAGTTTAGAAAAGCTCTTAAAAGGTTTAATCAAAGAAAAACCAAAGGCGCAGGCGGAGTTATACACCTTGTACTCCCGCACGCTCTTTGGTGTTTCTTTGAAGTATTCTCGCAACTACGAGGAGGCAGAAGACAACCTTCAAGACGCATTTCTAACCATTTTTAAAAAAATACAGCAATACAAAGGTAAAGGCTCTTTTGAAGGCTGGTTAAAGCGTATCGTGATCAATACCGCATTGCAACGCTATCGCAAGCAACAAGTTTTTGAAATAGTAAATGAGCAACAAATTGAACAAGAAGAAGTAACTGTTGATACTGAAGATATTTCGCTTCAATTTTTACTTAAGATCGTTCAAGAATTACCAGATCGCTACAGGCTGGTGTTTAACCTTTATGTATTGGACGGTTATCCACATAAGGAGATTGCCAAAATGTTAAGCATAAGCGAAGGGACGAGTAAGTCTAATCTTGCGCGCGCCCGATTAATTTTAAAAGAAAAAGTTGAAAATTTTCAGCAAAGTGAAACCCTACAATCCTCAACACGGTGAAAGAGCAAAAAAACATAGACCGCCTGTTTCAGGAAAAGTTTAAAGACTATGAGGCTACGCCAAGCGATAAGGTTTGGGCCGGCATAGTTGATAAGCAAAAGAAAAGACGCACCGTGATCCCGCTTTGGCTTCAGTTGGGTGGCGCAGCGGCGGTTCTTGCCCTTTTAATTTTGGCGGGTAATTTTATTTTTACTCCGGCAGATACGCCCGATGCGGAAATTGTTCTAGAAGAAACTAAAACTTTAGAAGATAACAACAATATCGAAATCACAAATACCTCTGAAAAAAATACAGCGGTAGCCACTTCAGAAGAAGAGTCGGCTGAAACGCGAGAGCAAAATAACCCACATTCGAATAGGTCTTCAGTTATAAATACCGAAACTTCTAAAACAGTTGCACAAACTTCTCAAAATGAAAAAGCAGATGCTGGCAACAACACAGCGACTAGCAAGCCTACACAGCCGGTAGTGACAGACACTACCTCATCTTACGGCATTGCCCAGTCTAACCAAAACAACAACGCAAACCCTTTGCAGCAACAAAACACTGCTGCGGAAAATCAGGCCAATGCAATAGCTGCTACAGAAAATGTGTCGAAAGACGACCGGCTTCCAGCAGAGGAAACCAAAAGTTTGCAAGAAATCGCCGATGCGCAAAAGGAAGATGCTATTGCAGATGCTGAAGTTGAAGATCCAAAATCTAAAACAGACACGCGCTGGGGAATTACGCCCATGGTTGCTCCAGTTTACTATAACAGTTTTGGTGGTTCTGGTATTGCCTCAGAATTTGCCGATAATAAAAAGAGCGGTGATGTTAATTTTAGCTACGGTGTGCAAGTGAGTTACGCGGTGACAAATAAGCTTACCGTTCGTTCCGGGATCAACAAGGTAGATCTTGGCTACCGCACCGAGCAAATAAATTTTGCTCCTACCATACAAGCCCGTTCGATAAGCAGTATTGACTACAATCAAAGTTCTCAACTCATTCAGATTGCAGACGGTAATAAGAGTTTAGCTTCTTCAGCAGCTGAATTTGCTAACAATTCTACCGTTGCAGGAACGAGTATCAATAATGCGTTACATCAGGAGCTCGGCTATATCGAGGTCCCTTTTGAAGCAGAATATGCGCTACTCGATCGCAAAGTGGGTATTCAGGTTATTGGTGGTTTTAGTACCCTGTTCCTAAATAACAATTCGATTTCACTCGAAGAGAGCAATTCGGTTTCTCGATTGGGTGCATCCAACAGTTTAAACAATACGAGTTTTAGCACCAATGTAGGTCTGGGATTAGATTATAAATTCACTGATCGTATTCAGTTTAACCTAGAGCCTATGTTTAAATATCAACTGAATGCTTATACCAAAACCGTAAGTGATTTTAGGCCCTATTATTTAGGCCTTTACACCGGTTTAAGCATTAAGTTTTAAAATACATGAAAAAGGAAGATTAGATAACTGAAGCTTAGTTCAAAATCAACCGGCTGAGCTTCGGTTTTATCTTCAAAATCTTTAAAAGAAACTGTATGCTGCCAGCTAACAGTATGCAGGAAGTTAGGTTAGTTTTTTAGTTGGTTAGGTTAATTATTGCTAGCGCAATGATGAAGAAAAGTCGCCTTGTGGTTAGGGCGACTTTTTTATGCTTCAATATCGTAAGCCTGATCTTTTAAGAGCTCGGCATGAATGGCTTTAAAGGTCTGCTCTTTCAGAGTTTTACGATCATTAGGTTTGAGTCCTTCCGTTTGAATAAAAGGTAAAACTTTGACACGCATCAAACCCGGCGAACCCGTAAAAAAGTCATAGGAAAACCGTTTTTTATTGTCGTAAAACACCATAGGTACAATAGGCACTTGATGATCAATTGCCAATCTAAAAGCGCCATCTTTAAACGTATCGAGTATGATACTCGTATCATCCGGAACGCCGCCTTCGGGAAAAATACAAATACTTAAACCTTGTTTTAATCTATTTTGTGCGCTTTCAAAAACGGCACGTCGACTTTTAGGATCGCCGCGATCTACAAGAATACAGGTTTGCTTATAAAAATATCCAAAGAGCGGAAATTTTGCCAACTCCTGTTTTCCTACAAAAACGAAAGGATTGCGCACGCTACTCAACATCAACATAATGTCTGTCATGGACGTATGGTTAGCAACATACATATAACTTTTACCGCGCTGTGTTTTTTCTAGGCGCTTCACTTCTGGCCAAAAGCCCATTCCATATAGAATAAACCGTGCCCACAGTCGCGCCATTTTGAAGAAATAGGGATACCAAGAATCCTTTGCTACCGAAATAAGTAAAAAGGGTAACAGCACAAGGATAGGGACTATAATTAGAATATAGAACCAAATGCGCCAAAGCAAAATCAAAATTTTCTGAAGCAGTCTTATCATCAATAGTATACGCTTAGGTCCTGTTTGAAGAACAAACCGGCATCTCAAAAATAGACATTTTAAAAGGAGTTAATACGTGAAAAGGGGTAACTTTGCTCAAAATTTAAATCAACCATGTCACGAATTTTAACCGGTGTTCAAAGTACAGGAACACCTCATTTAGGTAACTTATTAGGAGCTATTATTCCTGCGATCAAGATGGCCAATGAGCCAGAAAATGAATCCTTTTTATTCATCGCAGATATGCACTCGCTTACGCAAATAAAAAATGGCGAAACCTTAAGACACAACACCTATTCTACTGCCGCGACATGGCTTGCTTGTGGTCTTGACATTAACAAAACGGTTTTTTATCGTCAAAGTGATATCCCGCAAACCACAGAACTTACCTGGTATTTGAGCTGTTTTTTTCCGTATCAGCGTTTGACGCTTGCGCATAGTTTTAAGGATAAAGCAGACCGTCTAGAAGATGTAAATGCAGGTCTTTTTACGTACCCAATGCTTATGGCAGCAGACATCCTTTTGTATGATGCCGAAATTGTACCTGTAGGTAAAGATCAATCACAGCATCTTGAGATGACTCGTGATGTTGCTTCACGTTTTCACGCACAAATGGGTGAAACTTTTGTTATTCCTGAATTGAAACTTCACGAAGAAACCATGTATATCCCGGGAACAGACGGGGCTAAAATGAGTAAAAGTAAAGGCAATACGATAATTATTTTTCAGTCTGATAAAGCATTGAAAAAACAAATTATGAGCATTGAAACCGATAGCACGCCTTTAGAAGACCCTAAAGATCCTGACACGTGTAATGTTTTTGGCATCTATAAATTGCTTGCTTCAAAAGATGAAGTTGCCCAGATGCGTAAGAATTATGAGGCTGGTGGTTATGGTTATGGTCACGCTAAAAAAGCTTTGTACGAACTTGTCCTAAACACGTTTGAAAAAGAGCGCGCACTTTATAACCATTATATGGAAAATCTTGATGAACTTGATGCTGCCTTGAGCGTAGGTGCAGAAAAAGCCAGGGGAATTGCAAACGACGTATTAGAACGCGTGCGTAAAAAAGTAGGATACTAAGTCAGTTCAAATTGTTTTCCCGGCAAGGGTCTTACAACTCCTTTCAATTCCATATTGAGAAGGATGCTGGCTACTTTAAACGTGGGCATTTTGCAATGTAGCGCAATCAGATCTAGTTGCTCTTTGCCCGCGTCTGATAGGTAATTCCAGATTAGTTTTTCTTCAGAAGACAACTCTACAAATAATTGCTTTTGTACCGGTTTTAAATCTTCTTCAATTTGCCAATTGAGTAGATAAATCAAATCTGCAGCACTGGTGATCAATTGTGCTTTTTGGGTTTTGATCAAATTATTACAGCCCAAACTTTGTGCATCTCCGGGTCTTCCGGGTACTGCAAAAACATCTCTGTTATAAGAGTGCGCAATATCTGCAGTGACTAGCGAACCTCCTTTTTCGGCACTCTCGATGACAACTGTTGCTTCACTCATCCCAGCGATAATGCGATTTCTACGTAAAAAATTGGTGCGGTCAAAAACATCACTACTCCAAAAATCAGTAATAAACGCACCTTGCGCTTCTACTGCTTTCACATATTTTGCGTGTACTTTAGGATAAATCTGGTTCAACCCGTGCGCTAAGACCGCAATCGTATCTAAACCATTATCCAGCGCTGCGCGATGCGCAGTGATATCAACTCCATACGCAAAGCCAGAAACAATAAGCGGATTGAGCGGCGCCAGATCTTCAACAAATTGCTTGATAAAATCGATACCATGACTCGTCACTTTTCGCGTTCCTACAATTGAAATCATACGTTGATGCGTGTAGTCTTTACTACCGCGCTTAAACAGTAAGATCGGGCCGTCTATGCAATGTTTTAAGCGCTCAGGATATTCCGACTCCAAATAACCGCAACAGTGAATTTTATTATCCTGAATAAACTTCAGCTCTTCCTCGGCAGCAAGGCGGTGTTCCTTTTCAAAAAACTCTTTGAGCTTCAGCGTTCCTATACCGTCTAGTTTTAAGAGACTTTCCATTTTTTGACTCAACAAGTTTTGCGCAGATTCAAACCGCGCGATCAACCGCTTGATCGACGTATCACCCAATTTTGGAATACGTTGTAATGTAAGGTATGCAAGGAGCTCTTCTTCTTCCATTTCTGTAATTAACTGTTAATAAAGGTATTGTAAAATTGTTAACAATTCACAGATAACTTTCTAAAATGGGTAGGCTTTTTTTATAATTTTACTTTATGCATTTTTCAACTTACATCAGCGACTTACTTTATAGATACGAGTGCGTGATTGTGCCAGGCTTTGGTGCATTTTTAGCACATCGTGTTTCTGCGCATTATGACGAAACGACGCAGGCCTTTTTCCCACCTAAAAAACGCATTTCTTTTAACGCCCAATTGCAGGAAAACGATGGCTTATTAGCCAATTATATCGCTTCTGCAGAACGTTTAAGTTATGAAGACGCGCTTTTACAAGTCCAAGAGTTTGGACTTCAAATTCAGCAAAAATTAGATGCTGAAGAGCGCGTGTATGTTGACAAAATTGGTACATTAACTCGCAATGAAGCCGGTAAAATAAGCTTTGAGCCAGAAGCCAAAACAAATTACCTTACTGAAGCTTTTGGTCTTGCATCATATAACGCGCGTCCTGTGAGCCGTGAGGTTCTTACACAACAGGCTGAAGAAATTGAAGAAAAAGCACCTATTCACATCACTCCAGAGCGACGTTCTAACGGATGGATGAAATATGCGGCGGTAGGCTTACTTACCATCGGCTTGTCTGGATCTTTAGGCTTCTTATACTTCAAGGATATTGCAGATCATAATTTTGCTGAAAAGCAAAAAGCAGAGAGTCAAGTGGAGAATACCATTCAACACGCGACGTTTACCATTGACAATCCTTTGCCGGCAGTAACCTTGAATGCGTTTAAACCCAAAGGAAATTATCACATTGTGGCAGGAGCTTTCAGAATTCCTGAAAATGCTGAAACACGCGTAAATCAATTACGTGAAGCAGGATATAAAGCAAGAACCATTGGTAAAAACAAATACGGTTTACACCAAGTGGTTTACGGAAGCTACACCGATCGTATCGAAGCTTTAAAAGAATTAAGACAGATACGTAATACCGATAATGCAAACGCCTGGATGCTGGTTCAGCAATTGGATTAATACGCGTATTACACTATAAATATTGAAAGCCTCCAAACTAGGAGGCTTTTTAATTTCTTAAAGGCGCATTTCTTTCTATTTTTGCCGAAAATAAAACTATGAAAGCAAAAACGCCTTCTGAATCACGTACTACGCAAACCGACTTGGTTTTACCTAACGAGACCAATCCTTTAAATAATATGTTTGGGGGCGAACTCCTTGCCCGTATGGATCGTGTTGCGAGTATTACTGCCAGAAGACACTCTCGCAGAATTGTAGTAACCGCTTCAGTAAATCACGTGGCCTTTAATAAAGCTATTCCGTTAGGAAGTGTGGTGACTGTAGAAGCTTCGATTTCCCGAGCCTTTAAAACCTCTATGGAAGTTGTTATCGATGTATGGGTAGAAGATCGTGAAAACGGCTTAAAATCTAAAGCCAACGATGCTATCTACACCTTTGTAGCCGTAGATGAAACCGGTATGCCTGTACCCATCCCGCAGATTAAACCAGAAACAGAGAAAGAAGTTGAGCGCTATGAGGCAGCACTGCGCAGAAAACAACTCAGTCTTGTTCTCGCCGGAAAAATGCAAGCCAAAGAAGCCACAGAGCTTAAAGCACTTTTTGAATAAAAAGTTCAATCATAAAAAAAGGGAAGCAATTGCTTCCCTTTTTTTATTTTGATCGTTTTTCTAATTTCTATAATCCAACGCAGGTTCTCGGTCTCCCAACAATGGAATATATTCAAAGTCTGCGCCTCGTTTTTCTTCAAATTCCTTTTTTGCAGCTTTAAGAATTGCCGGATCATCAAAAAGATCCATCCCGGTTTTAGCCATTGTTTTTGCAGCAACCATCATTCCCTTTACGCCAATGCTGGTTCCTCCTGCAGCTACGGCTTGCCAACTGTGCGCTGGTGTTTCCGGTACCCAAGTTGCTGTATACAAGCCAACAGTTGGTACTGTAAAACTAACATCGCCCACATCGGTTGAACCACCAGCTTCCGGATTTGGGTTGTATTCACTTACACCTTCTACATTTTTAACATTAAGATCTGTGTTCAAACTTGCTGCGATCTCCTCGGCAAACTCGCGTTCTTCTGGCGTATAGGTGTAACCTCCAACCTCTGTCAGGTTATCATACATAAGTTTTTGAAGCGTAAGATTGGGCAGTAATTCGTGTGTACCGCCAATCATTTCATAATCCATTGTAGTACCGGTTCCTAAAGCTGCACCTTCAGCAGCTTTAACCATACGGTCAAAAACATCAATCACCACATCTCGTGTCGTGTGGCGGGCGTAATAATACACCTCAGCAAAATCAGGCACTACGTTGGGCGCCTTTCCACCATCGGTGATTACATAATGAATACGCGTATCTTCAGGCACGTGCTCGCGCATCATATTCACCATATAATTCATCGCCTCTACCCCATCTAGTGCAGAACGTCCTTTCTCAGGCGCGCCCGCTGCGTGTGCTGCGATTCCGTGAAATCTAAATTTTGCCGATTTGTTTGCCAATGCCGCACCGGGATCGGCTCCGTTAGCATTGCCGGGATGCCAGTTGATCACCGCATCTACATCATTAAAAAGTCCGGCTCTGGTAAGGTATACTTTACCTGATCCGCCTTCTTCTGCAGGGCAACCATAAAAGCGTATGGTGCCTGACTTTCCGGTTTCTTCAAGATATTTTTTGATGGTGATGGCAGCGGCGGTAGATGCGGTTCCAAATAAATGATGCCCACAAGCGTGACCGGCCACACCTCCATTAGATTCTTTATGTGCAACGGCTTTTTGCGATAAACCCGGCAAGGCATCGTATTCTCCTAAAACCGCGATCACCGGTTTACCTGAACCGTAACTCGCAATAAAAGCAGTAGGCATTCCTGCCACACCGGCTTCAACGGTAAAATCTTCTTCTTTTAAAGTTTCCTGAAGCAGCGCAACGCTTTGTTCTTCTTGATAACCCATTTCGGCAAATGACCAAATTTTATGCGCTATTTCACCGTAGGCTTCGGTGTTATCATCTAATTCTGAAATAAGCTTGGATTGCTTTTTTTGGGCCAAAAGAACACCTGAAAGCAGTAAAAAACAAAAGAGAAACGTAATTTTTTTCATAAAAATGAGATTGAAGTATTTATGTTCTCCTAAAAATAAAACAATCTGTTTTTATGAATTGATGCTCAATTTACATATTATACACCCAATCTGCGGGGTTTAAACGCTCTGAATCTTTATAGACCAAAAATTTTAAAATGGTTTTTCCGTTGAAGGAATTTTCAGCGATTTCACCTAAAGCTTGCTTGGTATTCACCTGATCATTAACCTTAACTTTAAGGTTTTTCAGGTTTTGATAAACGGTCAAGTAGTTTCCGTGGCGAATGAGAATGGTATAACCACCTCCACGTATGAGTTGTATTTGTTGAACTGTTCCTTTAAAGGCTGCACGCGCAACACTTCCGGGAGCAGTTTCTATTTCTATACCACTGTTGTATGTTGTGATATTGGGCAAAGTAGGATGTCTTGAGGTACCGAATTTTTTATAAACTCTACCACGTTCTACAGGCCAATCCATTCTACCCTTATTTGACGCAAAATCACTAGCCAATGCTTTGGCTGCAGGAGTAAGTGCAAATGTGGGCATGGCTCCCTTTTTGATCTCTCTTTCTGGTGCTGTTGCTCCACTTTCTTTTTTGGAAGCTGCAATGGCTTCTCGAATTAAACGATCGATCTCACGGTCAATGCGATTGGCTTCTGCCTGTTTTTTATTGATCTGCGCAACATAGGTAGATTCCTTTTCCCTAATGGTTGCAATTAAAGCATCTTGTTGCTTTTTCTCTTCTTCAAGCTTGGCTTGCTCTTTTTTGTTCTGAGCGATGAGTTGCTGTTTTTGTTCCTTTTGATCAATCAGCCTCGCATTGGTCTCTTGCAAAAGCGCTGTGCGTTCTTTAATCTGGTCGCCCTGTTTTTTACGGTAGTTGCTGTATTGTTTCATGTATTGCACCCGCTTGTACGCCTGCAAAAAACTCTCTGAAGACAACAAAAACATAATACGACTCTGACTGCTTTTACTCTTATACGATTTTTGAACCATCGCCGCATAGTCCTCCTTGAGCCGCTTTAGCTCGTCGCGCAATTCACTTATTTTATTGATGTTTTGATTGATCTTTTGCGTGAGCAAATTGGCTTGACTGTTGGTTACGCGAATCAAGTTTTGACGCGTTTTTATTTTAGAATCAAGATCTTCAACCTGGCTGAGCACATTAACTTCTTTCTGCTTATTGTTTTGTCGCAGCTTACTCAATTCTTCGATCTGACTCATCAAAGCCCGACGCTGGCGCTCCAGTTCTGCTTGCTTGTCTGTTTGTGCAAAAGCGAGCGTCGCACTAAGAAATAGCCCAAAAAACAACGTGTATTTAAAAAACGGCTTCAACTGCATTAAAGTTCGATTTCTTTTAATCCGCCAGGAATGTTAAACGGAAAGCTTACATCGGTATTAAAATCAACACCGCGATACGTAATGTCAATGGTAGTGGTTTTATCTGCTTCTTGTGCTTTTACGTGAATTTCTGACGGAAAGTATCCGTTTTGCTCCTGTACATAATCGCCGTAAGCAATCGTCAGGTTACGCTGTTCTGCCCGTTGTGCCAATCGTTGTTCCTGAAGTGTAAACGCTCCACTATTAAGATAAAAGAACAGATCAAATAAGGAAGACTGTTTGCGTGGCGCTACGACATAGCGCGCAGAAGTCGCCCCGGCGCTAAAACCACCACTTCTCAGATCGTAAATAGGCTGGCCAAGAAGTAAGGCTTCAACTTGATTATAATCGAGTTCTGTTCCCAATAAATCACTGAGTAGTTCAAAATCCCCATCAAAGTAAGTTCCTTCTATTTTCTCATAAAATTGAACACGATCTTTTGTGATCATGGCTTTGGCCAATGAAATTCCTAGAACCGAAGCACTCATCCAGATGGTTTCGCTTTTTTGCATACGCAAACTTACGGTGACACTTTGATTGGTATCAGGGTCTGAATATCTAATTTTTAATCGCGCAGCCAGCGTTTCAAAATCGGGATGCGTATCGTAATGCGTTTTAATGATTTTTGCTGAAGCTAAATCTTCGGTTGAAGCGGTATTTTTTGTGGATTTACACGCCGCTAAACTCAGAATCACTAAAACTAAAATTCCTCTATAAATCAATTGCATACTATTGTGTCAAATTTTTTAATCGTGTGCGGTACTCCGCTGCCTTTTCAGCATTGCCCAAAACTTCGTAACCGCGCGCCAGTTCGCTATAAAAATCAGCTTGCATCTGAGGATTTTCGATAACATAATCAACACCCATCTCCAGATAATCTACTGCTTGCTGTGCATTTCCCAACCCATTTTGTGCTACGCCGTAAACCAAATAGAACACGGCTTGTGCCGGATAAAACGCCAAAGCTTCTTCACTTAAGGTTGCTGCCTTTTCAAATTGCTGCGCCTGAAGCTGAAGCAACATCAAATTACGCAACACGTTTACATCATTAGGATTTTTTTGATACGCTGCCTCGTAGTAGGATAACGCTTTGGTTTTGTCATTATTTTTCAAATAATAAGCACCAAGCTCCTCATTGACGTCTGTAGCTTCAGTTTCAGAAAATAATGCGATCGCTTGCTCAAGTTCTGGTTCATATTCTGGATTTCGGTCTACAAAAATTAAAAAATCATTGAGCACGCTGTGCTTTGCTTTAGCTTCAATTTTTGAACTTTTCATCACGCGCTCTAAAGACTTGAAAGCCTGCTCTACTTCTTTTTGCTCCAGATTAAATTTATAAAGCGCCAGATGTACTTCGTCTGCATTAGGATTTATTTTAAGCAGCTTTTGTGCTGTTTGATAGGCTTGTTGCGTCTTACCTTGCTCGCTATAAACGTAAATTAAATTCAGGTAGTTTTTCTCGTTTTGTGGATTTTCAGCAATAGCACTTAGAAGTCTTTTTTCTTGATAATCGCCGCCACTTAACGCCAACGCCTGCTCTCGTATCTGGTTGCGATATGCATCTTTACCCAATGCTTCATCCAATTCATCGAGCACCGCGATTGCCTTTTCAAAAGCGCCTTGGCGCACATAAATGCGCGCAAGATCTTCTTTATACCGAATGTCGAATTTTGCCAAATCCTGTACCAGATCAATCGCCTTTTCAAAATCCTGACGCGCATAATACACTTCGTACAAGGCTTCCATGATATCGCGTTGATTCGGTTTGAGTTGTAGGGCCTTGAGGTAATTGTTTTCAGCCTCCTGAACCTGACCCAAAGCAGCTAGATTTTTTGCTTTTTCAAAATAAAGAATCGGCTCTTCGGGGCGCAGCGCGATACACTTGTCTAATGCCTGCACCGCACGATCGTAATTCTCGATGCCTTTCTGCTTTAAGGCTTCAAAGAAAGATTCTTGAAAAGCATCGGTAACGTCTTCGAGTTCGTCTACATTCACGTCTTGTAAAGGAGTAGGTTCTTGGGCTTCCGCCAACGGCGAAAACAACAATAACATCCCTAAAAACGCGAGCTTTTTCATCTAACTAGTTTAAATCAGCTCAGAATAATCGCCAATGCTGATCGCTGTAAAGTTACCATCGAATTTAGCATAATTACCAATCATGGCATTTTTTAACTGTGCATTAGTGACTTGGCTATACTTCTGAATCAAACTTTGTTCTATGGTACTGTTTTCAATAATTGTGCCTTCGCCAATCGAAACATTAGGTCCTACCGTCGCATCTTTTATCACAGCGTTTTCCCCAATAAAACAAGGCGGAATGATAGAAGCATTTTCAAGTTTTGCCGAAGACGCAACGAGATGCGCTCCTTCTTTTTGCAAAAACTGAAGCATTCTACCATTAGTTTCAACTGTTACGTTTTTATTACCACAGTCCATCCACTCGTCGATCTTGCCTGGTTTAAAGGTATAGCCTTTTGACTGCATTTGCTTGATCCCGTCATTGATCTGGTATTCTCCACCGTGCATCAATTTGGCATCCAGAACGGCCTGTAATTCCTCTTTAAGCACTGCAGCTTCTTTAAAATAGTAGATCCCAATTACGGCCAAGTCAGATACAAACTCTTTTGGTTTTTCTACAAGACCTTCGATCTCATTACTTGAATTAAGCGAAACCACGCCATAGGCTTCAGGGTTTTTCACTTGTTTTACCCAGATCACACTGTCTGCTTCTTTATCTAAGGTAAAGTCCGCTCTAAAGAGTGTATCTGCATAAGCGATCACACATGGACCACTTAAAGATTCTTGCGCACACATAATGGCGTGTCCCGTTCCTAAAGGCTTATCCTGATAGTAAATGCTTCCTTTTGCACCGAGATTTTTTGCGATTTGCTTCAGGTTTTCTTCGGTTTCCTCGCCAAAGTCTTCTGCAATCACATAGGCTACTTCTTCAATATTCTCGTCAAGAACATGAGCAATATCTTCTACAAGACGCTGCACGATAGGTTTGCCCGCAATAGGAATAAGCGGTTTTGGGATGGTTAAGGTATGTGGTCTAAGTCGCGAGCCGCGACCTGCCATTGGGACAATTATTTTCATAAGCTTATGTTCTGGTTGTTCCCTGCAAAAGAAACGTGAATTAAAAACTCGAAATGTAAATTGAAAATCTGGTGGTGCATTTCGAGTCTAGTTTACATTTTTACTTGGTTCCGGTACTGCCAAAGCCACCGGCGCCGCGTGCGGTCTCGCTCAACACTTCAACTTCATTCCAGTCGGCGCGCTCATGTTTTGCGATCACAAGCTGGGCGATACGCTCGCCATTTTCTATGGTAAAATCTTCGTTAGAAAGGTTGACCAAAATCACGCCTATCTCCCCTCTATAATCGGCATCAATAGTTCCCGGAGCGTTGAGTACGGTAATTCCCTTTTTTGCTGCAAGGCCACTGCGTGGTCTAACTTGCGCTTCGATACCCACGGATAGCTCAATAAACAAACCGGTTTTTACGATAGTGCGCTCTAAAGGCTTTAAGGTTACCGGTGCATCAAGTGCGGCCCTAAGATCCATTCCTGCCGAAGCTTCGGTCTCATAATGCGGTAGCTCGTGATTGGATGTATTGATGATATTTATTTGCATAGTATATATTGTTTCTTCCACAAGGTGGAAATCTTTTAGTTTTTATTCCGTCCTAAAATGGCTAGCAATTCTTTGTATTCCAGCACGAATATTAATCCTGCAAAAGCCAGAAGGATTGCAGTATTTACTCCATAATTTGATCTGAAAAAATAAAAAGAGATCAAAGCTCCGGCTGTGGCCACGAGGAGATACATACTGATTCTGCTCACATTGTAGGGGATTTGGTAATTATTTTGACCGTAAAAGTACGAAATCAACATCATCGTACCATAAGCCACAAGAGTCGTATATGCTGAAGCCATAAAACCAAGAATGGGTATAAAATACCAATTGAGACCAATGGTTAATACAGCTCCAAGAATTGAAAAGTACATTCCGTATTGGGTTTTATCGGTAAGCTTGTACCACACCGATAGGTTGTGGTAAATTCCCAAGAACAAATTGGCCAAAAGAATATACGGCACGATCTCTATAGCTTTATAATAGCTAGAATCACTGATCAAAAGCTCTTTAAAAAAGTCGATAAAGCACACGATAAAAAGTAAGCCTGAAGCTCCTACAACCACAAAATATTTTAAAATGGTAGCATAGGTCGTTGGAGCATTTTTATTTTTTGCGTGACTAAAGAAAAATGGTTCTGCTCCCAAGCGAAAGGCCTGTATAAAGATGGTCATAAATACCGCTAACTTATAACATCCTGAATAGGCTCCCATAATATCCTTATCGAGCATATTGCCTATAAGGAGTTTATCAAGGTTTTCATTTACCACAAATGCCAAACCGGCGACCATCACCGGCCAGCCATAGCGCCAAAGCTGAGCGAATAAGGCTTTATCAAAAACAAGCTTTATTCTAAAAAAATCAGGAGCTATCAAGAGAAAGGTCACTGCACTGGCGGCTAAGTTGGCCGCAAAAATATACGTGAGCAAATCATCTGAAGTATACCAACTCAACTGAAGATTAAATTCTGGTATCGCCCACAAGAAAAAAATATTGAGCAGGACATAGATTGCCAGATTGGTAAGTTTAATTCCTGCAAAGCGTAACGCTTTACCTTTTGCGCGCAAATACGCAAAAGGAGCTACTACAAGCGCGTCTAAAATAGCAACACCTAATAGATAGCCAAAATATTCAACGGGCAGCTCTAAGGCGTCGGTAATGGGTCTACGCAACGCATAAAGCACACCAAAGGCGACAATAGATGTTGTAGTAAGGGCAATTAGAACTGTGCTGTAGACTTTGTTTTGATTTTCAGCTTTAGAAAAAAAACGAAAAAAAGCCGTTTCCATACCGTAAGCCAATAACACATTCAAAAAAGCTGCACCCACGTAAAACGCAGTATTATCTGCATAACCCGAAGTCTCAAGGCTGTCTGTATGCAAACTAATGAGAAACAGGTTCATCAATCTTGGCAGTATCGTTGCCAACCCGTAAACCGCAGTATCTTTTACAAAACCTTTAAGTACGCTCAAAGAAGTTCGATTTTTTCCATTTAAAAATAACTATTCTGAAGCAATCCAGAACCGAGACTGCTTCGCTTTCTCCTTATTTAACCTCCAGAATGGTATAAAAGGTCATATCCCCCACTTTGTATTCTAGTAAGGCTTCATTTTTCTGAATTTTAAAAGGAGTTTCAGCCGGAATCTGAGGCAATGGATTTTGCGCTTCTTCCTTCCGATCTACAGAAAGAATACGATCTTCTGAATTTGCCGGAACTGTCGAGAAGGTTGCATAATACAAGTTGGTATCTTCCCAGCGCACTTCTGACTTTTTATTCTGAAAATACACATATTCAAAACTAACCTCCTCTGGGATACTTTTGACCACAAATTGTACTCTTTGAGTTTTATTTACTGAAGTTTTTTGAGTCGTTTTTTCAATCTCAAATGGCGGATTTTTAACGAGCTCGCTACTGCCTCCACAAGACAGCAATGTCATTAAAAAAAGTGCCGATACTAAGTTTTTCATAATCGAGTAGATTGGGTTTACAAAACTAACGTAAGGATTGTTTGGGTCTTATGTTATCAATAAACTATTTGCGGCATCCCGATAGCTATCGTGACATGCTAGAAAATACTTTGGCGGTAGCCATAAAAAAAGCCTTGCACTTGCAAGGCTTTAAGATATGAAATAAAATAATTTCTAGTTATTTAATGCTTCTGCACCACCTACGATCTCAAGAATCTCGTTTGTAATAGCAGCCTGACGCGCTTTGTTATACGTTAGTTTAAGTTGATCTCTCAACTCGGTCGCATTATCTGTTGCTTTATGCATCGCCGTCATACGTGCACCGTGCTCACTTGCTACAGAATCTCTGATTCCTTTGAAGAATTGTGTTTTTAAAGCTTTAGGTATAAGCTGCTTTACAATCTCTTCTTTTGATGGTTCAAAAATATAATCTGCAGTATTTGCCGGAGTTACATCTTCAAATTGCTCTTTTAAAGGAACAATAGGTAAAAACTGCTCACGGGTTACGATTTGCGTAGCGGCATTTTTGAAGGAATTATAAAGCAATTCTACTTTATCGTAAGTCCCTTCTGTAAACAAATTCATTGCACGCTCAGCGATCGCTTCAACATTCTCAAAAGTCAAATCATCAAAGATCTCACTGTCATTAAAAATCACAGTGTGCGATTTTTTCAGAATGTCATTTGCTTTTTTACCAATGGTTAAAAAGTGTACTTCTTTACCTGCGTAAACGTTCTCAGCAATGTTTTTAGCTTCTTTTATGATGTTTGAGTTGAAAGCACCTGCTAGACCTCTGTTTGAAGAGATCGCTACAACAAGTACTTTTTCAACAGGGCGTTCTTCTGCAAAACGACTCCCGCTATCCCCTTCCATAGAAGCGCTAAGATTTTGAAGCAACTCGGTTAACTTATCAGAATAAGGGCGCATTGCTGTAATAGCATCCTGAGCCTTCTTCAACTTTGCAGCAGACACCATTTTCATAGCGCTGGTAATCTGCATCGTAGAAGATACTGATGATATCCGGTTACGTATTTCCTTTAAATTTGCCATTTATTTAATGGTTTCTTACTAGGCGAAAATTATTTTTTATATCGAGCAGCAAGGTCATTTGCTACAGTGGTCAAGGTGTCGATCACCTCATCTGTAAGCTTACCTGCTTTCAATGTATCTAAAGTATCTCTGTGCTTTGCATTCAAAAGTTCAAGATAGTCTGTTTCAAACTCTTTTACTTTATCGATAGGCACATTACGCAATAGGTTTTTAGAACCTGCGTAGATTATCGCGATTTGATCTTCTACAGTATATGGCGTGTTTTCCGCTTGCTTTAAGATCTCAACGTTACGTTTACCTTTTTCAATTACACTCAAGGTAGCTGCATCAAGGTCTGAACCAAACTTAGCAAATGCCTCTAGTTCACGGAAAGCCGCCTGGTCTAACTTAAGTGTACCAGATACTTTCTTCATCGACTTGATCTGTGCAGAACCACCAACACGTGATACTGAAATACCTACGTTAATCGCTGGACGTACACCCGAGTTGAATAAGTCACCATCAAGGAAGATCTGACCATCTGTAATCGAGATTACGTTTGTAGGGATATATGCTGAAACGTCCCCTGCTTGAGTTTCGATAATCGGAAGTGCTGTTAATGAACCACCACCTTTAACGATAGGTTTCAAGCTATCAGGAAGGTCGTTCATGTTCTTTGCAATATCATCATCTGCAATCACTTTTGCAGCACGCTCTAATAAACGAGAGTGTAAGAAGAAAACGTCTCCAGGATACGCCTCACGACCCGGTGGACGACGTAATAAAAGTGAAACCTCACGATAGGCAACCGCTTGCTTAGATAAATCATCATAGATGATCAAAGCAGGACGACCTGTATCTCTAAAGTATTCTCCAATTGCGGCACCTGCGAAAGGAGCATATACCTGCATAGGAGCAGGATCTGATGCGTTTGCAGCTACAATTGTAGTATAAGCCATTGCACCTTTTTCTTCAAGTACACTAGCGATACCAGCTACAGTAGAAGCCTTTTGACCTACAGCAACGTAGATACAGTAAACAGGCTCTCCAGCATCATAAAATTCTTTTTGATTCAAAATGGTATCAATACAAACGGTAGTCTTACCTGTCTGACGGTCACCAATAACAAGCTCACGCTGGCCACGACCTACAGGAATCATTGCATCGATAGATTTGATACCTGTTTGTAAAGGCTCATTTACCGGCTGACGATAAATAACACCAGGCGCTTTACGCTCAAGTGGCATCTCATAAGTTTCACCTTCGATTGCTCCTTTACCATCGATAGGTTGTCCTAAGGTGTTAACAACACGTCCTACAATACCTTCACCTACGTTGATCGAAGCGATACGTTGTGTACGTTTTACTGTAGCACCTTCTTTAACTTCTTTAGAAGGACCTAAAAGTACAACCCCAACGTTATCTTCTTCCAAGTTCAATACAATACCTTCGAGACCTCCGTCAAATTCAACGAGCTCTCCGTATTGTGCGTTAGAAAGACCATAAACACGGGCAATACCATCACCCACGGTGAGTACTGTTCCTACCTCATCTAATGAAGCTGATGCTTCAAAGCCTGAAAGTTGTTTCTTTAAAATCGTTGAAACTTCAGCTGGTTTTACTTCTGCCATTTTGTTTGATATCTAAGTAAGCTTTGATACAACTCAAAGCTAAGTTGTAATTATAAACGTTTACTAAATTCTTTTTGCACGCTCACAAGTTGATTTGCAACACTTGCGTCGTACTGTACATCTCCTACACGAAGAATAAACCCTCCTATTAAACTCGGGTCAATATGCTGTTCTAAAGTAACCTCACTGCTATTGGTAAGCTCTTTTACTTTAGCTAAAATTTTTGCTTCTAAACTAGCGTCTAACTCCACAGCTGTTGTTACCTGAGCAACAACAATACCTTTAGACTCATTATATAAGCTCACATAGCTTTGAGCTACCTGACCTAAAAGAGCGCTACGCTTTTTATCAACCAAAAGATCGATAAGGCTTAGTGTGCTTGGGTCATAATCTGCAAAAACAGCCTTTAACGAAGCTCTTTTATCTTCTGGCTTAATAACAGGACTTTTAAGCACACTGCGCAATTCTTTGCTTGCGTTTAGTGTAGCATCAATAGATTTCATATTACCAAAAACAACTTCCTCAGTACCTTTTTCTTTGGCCTGATCTAAAATTGCCTTTGCATAACGTATTGCTGCTCTTGATGACATGAACTGCTTGTTTTATTAGTTAAGGGTAGCGTCTTGCAGCATTTTATCTACATACTGCTGCTGTTTTTCTTTATCTGAAAGCTCTTGCTTAACCACTTTCTCTGCAATTTCAAGAGAAAGTTCTGCAACTTGACCTTTTAACTCAGCCACTGCCGCACGCTTTTCTGCTGCGATAGCCTCTTGTGCTTGAGTGATGATTTTATCAGCTTGCGCTTTTGCATCACCTTCAGCTTCTGCGATCATTTTTGTTCTGATCTCACGAGCTTCTTTCAACATAGCATCACGCTCTGCACGTGCTTCCTGCAATGCTTTCTCATTGTCTGCCTGAAGATTTTTCATCTCCAAACGTGCTTTTTCTGCTGCTTCTAATGCACCTTGAATTCCTTGCTCACGCTCATCTAAAGAGCTTAAGATAGGTTTCCAAGCAAATTTCTTCATCAATAAGATGAGGATAATTAATATAACAGCTTGCATTACAAACAAGCCCGGCGAAAAATCATTTAATAACTGATCCATCTTTGAATTTAATGTTTTAAATAAAACAACTCCTGTAACCAACCGTTACAGGAATTGCTTAGTTGTTTAAGCTTGATTATTTACCTAAGATCAACGCACCGAAAGCAAGACCTTCTAAAAGTGCACCAATGATAATCATCGCAGTTTGAATCTTACCAGCCGCTTCAGGTTGACGTGCGATACCTTCCATCGCTTTTCCACCGATTTGACCTAGTCCGATACCACCACCGATAACGATTAATCCAGCTCCAATTAAATTGTACATAACAATTGATTTAAAAATTAAACAAAACTTTCTCTTACATCCTCAACGTCATCTACATCATGACCTTCTGCATCGTGCTCATGGTCGTGGTCGTGTTCTGCAACCGCCATACCAATAAACAACGCAGAGAGCATCGTAAAGATAAATGCCTGTAAGAATGCAACTAATATTTCAATAACCGAGATGAACAAGGTAAGAACCAGAGATAATCCTGTAGAACCTACTGCGCCAAACTGGGCTTTTAAAGTAATCATTAATGCGATTAACCCCATTACCACAACGTGACCTGCGGTGATGTTTGCAAACAAACGAATAAGAAGGGAAAAAGGCTTGGTCAACATACCTAAAACTTCGATAGGTATTAATATGATTTTCATAATCACCGGTACATCTGGCATCCAGAAAATGTGTTTCCAGTAATCTTTATTACCGCTAAACTGAACGATAAAGAATGTGAATAATGCAAGACAAACGGTAACTGCGATTTGCCCTGTGATGTTGAAACCGAATGGCGTCATCCCCAAAAGGTTTGAAACCCAAATGAAGAAAAATACGGTAAGCAAGAAACTCATATACTTACGATACTTGTGCTCTCCAATGTTAGGACGTGCGATCTCGTCACGTACATAAATCACTAGTGGCTCTAATGCACGACCAAAACCGGTAGGGATACTTTTCTTTTTGTATTGCTTTCCTAAAGAACCAAACCAGAATAATAACAGTAATCCTACGAGTAAGATTCCAAATACACTCTTGGTGATTGATAAGTCAAAAGGCTTATGCGCATTTACAGGATGATGATCTTCTCCCATCACGATCTCCTCTGCGCCTTCTTCTAATTCGTAAATTTTATCGTGAAGATTTACAAAACGGCCTCCGCCTTTCTCAACAACAACTTCACCGTCAATATCGTGATGAAATTCTGAAGACATAAATGCAACAGGACCATTACTTGCCCATAAAATTACGGGTAATGAAAAACCTACACTGTGACGCTCACCATCACTCCCTTGATAAGAGAACAAGTGAAAGTCATGAGAATCTTTTAAGTGATGATTGGTGTAATCTGTGATTTCCTGTTGTGTATTAACAGGGCCTTCGTCATTAGCTTCCGCGACACTATGCTCTTGTGCATTAACCAGTGATCCTAACAACAGAAAACTGATAACAGCTAGAAAATGAATGGGTAAAGAAGTTATCTTCATTATTATTTTTTAAAAAATCAGGCTTGCTAAAATTTGGTGCAAAACTAATCAATTTATTCACAATTGCACCTTTTTTATCAAGAAATAGACTTAAGATTCTTTTTTTAAGATTTTAACAATCACTAAGACCTCGTAAATTAAGAATATAAATATGGGAATCAACATACTAAGACGCTCCATTCTCGAGAAAACAGTTTCTGAAAACAGTAAATTTTTAAAAAACAAAGCCCATAAAAACAGTTTACCAAAAATCGTGAACAAAAACATATAGCCCACCTTATCCTGAAGCTCGGGAAGCAAGGCCGGTAGCGTAATAAATGTGAGGCAAATGATCAGGCTGCTTACACCTCCAAATATGTAAAAATCGAGTAGGTCGTACGGCAATTGTACCTCGAGCATTTGCAATGCTCCGATATGCAAGAAATAAGAAACTACAGCAAGAGCAATGATAACTATTGCGGTAGTAAGTAAAGGTTTTGTAAGATTCATGAATTAAGGTCTTTGACCGCTTTAATGATCACATACATTGACAAGAATACAGCAAGCAGTGTTACTGCAGGTTCTAAAAACGTCGTTTCAAATTTACCATCTAACCAAGAGCCCAAGAGGTTGCCCAAATAAATGGTCACACCCATTTGGATGGCTACGGTAGAAAATTTTGCCCAACTTTTAAGCGGACTTTCCGGTTTCTTTTCTGACATCTTTAGACAGATTTTTTACGCCGCTTCCCATAACACAGCTCGCATTAAAGTCGGCGCCGGGCTCTACCGAAAGTTTTCCGGTTGCAACCTCACCTTTTACAACAGCAGAAGCCCTTAGGTTTAACAATCCGTCAATAGTTATTGTGCCGTCAACGGTACCCTCAAGATCTGCTTCTTTGCAAATCAATGTTCCTTTTAAAACACCCGATTTACCAATGACAACCTTACCGGTACTTTTTATTTTTCCTTCAAGGCTACCATCGATTCTAAAATCACCTTCAGACTTGATTTCTCCGGTAATTGAGGTTCCTTCACTAATTCTGTTTTGTTTGTTTCCCGTTTCGGGCGCTTTTGCAGCTCTGTCTTTTCTCATTATTCAGACTCTAAGTTTTTATATGCTTCAACATTTTTATGCAGTTGTATAATTCTATAATTAGCAGAACTTATGACAACCGGTTCTTCCTCTTCTTTTATAGCAATGAGTTTTGTTTCTTTTAAGCGCTGGGCAAAATATAAGGCTTCAACCTTAGATTTAAAACCGTGAATGGCTAAATATTGAGTTGCGCTATCATACACATCGCGTGAGACACTCAATTTTGCCAAATTATTTCGGTCGAGATATTGAGAAATGGAATCCTGTATGTTGACAAGCGTATCTCGTTCATTGGTCCTGAATGCATAGAGCAAGTTGTAATTCTTTGCTTCTGCATCTGGTGTAAAATTGGCATCTTTAAGCTGTGGCAACACCTGATCAAGCAATTCTTTTGCTTTTTTACCCTCTTCTTGGTTGGGATAATTCAGTGCTACATAATTTAATGCCTCTTCATACGCTGCATATCCTTTTGAGCGTCCTATGGCTGTTGCTTTGAGCAGTTCAAATTTGGGTACAAACGTGTCTCCGGCAAATTGATCTATGTATTGATTGGCCTGGGCGATCACCTTTGCATATTCCTGATTTTCAAAATCACGATACACGCGTTTATAAATCACCTCAGGACTGTCTTGATCTTGCTCTAAAGCCTTATCGGGATTCTTTATGATACTCGCATAGCGCGTGTCTGCGTAATTCTGAAGGATATCAAATTTATATTTATCACTGTTAAACGTATCGCCACTCGCCTCGTACAGCTGATACAGGTTATATTTTGCCGGAAGCACCAAGCGCTCTTCAGGATTTGCTGCGAGTAATGCTTCTAATCGCTGAATCGCCAACTGTGGCTCTTTCAGTTTTTCTTTATAGATCAAACCGAGCTGATAATATGCATAATTACGTTCGGTATGAATGCTGTCGATTACCGGTTTTTCTGAAGGGATTTTGCTTATGTAAGTGTCTACCTTGTAAACTCCGTTATCTACTTCTTCCAGCATATTTTCTTCACCGGCGATCTCATTTGAAGCAAGTGCCCCACCTACTTTATTTGAAACACGCCAGTTATCTACATTGGCACGCGAGCCCCAGCGCTGCTTAAAATCAAGTTTACCTTGCGCAACCTGTGCCGGATTATAAAAGTAAAAAAGGCTGTTTCCTCCCGGAGGATTAGGACCAGAATTTGGATTATTGGCTACAAAAAATTCGTTATTGGCAATTGCTGCTTCGGCATTTGCTTCAGCGATAGAGTCTTTTGTTTTTTGTTCTTTGAGCGCGGTGATATACGATTCAAAATAAGCAACACGGTCAGCATCGTTCATATAAACCAAATTGAGAATGCTGTCATTGCGCGTAGCGATTCCTTCATAAAGAATTACATCGCTAAGATTCTCCCGTTTCTTGCTGATGTTGCGGTACTCTCTTGTTTTCTCCGGAATAAATGCCAGCGTACTGTCATAGTATGCGCCTGCGATTAAATATTCTGAATTGTTGAAGTTGAGATCTCCCAGACTCAAATAATTGCGCGAGGTCAAGTATTTATCTTCGCCTTGCGAGGCAATGGATTTATTGTAATACGACACCGCTGAATCTTCGCGGCCTACATTGCGATAAAACTCGGCAAATTGATATTGAATGATGTCCTTGTAAGGGCGGTTCTCTCGATTTTCTTCCAGATCGGTTAGCAGTTCAAAAAGGCGTTCTTGATCTCCCTTCTCGTAGTTAAAATTCCGGATCTTGTTGATGTAAGCGTTGATCATATACCGGCGCGGAGAACGACGATTTAAGTCAATGACTTTATCATAATTTGCGTTAGCCAACTGATCCTGCCCGATATTGTCATAAAGCTGACCTTTGATAAAATAGTAACGGCCTTTCTCTTCATTTTTTCGGGTAAGAAACGCTGCTTTTTCAATATAAACCAAAGCGCTGTCTAAGCGATTCTCATAGATATACCCCTGCGCTAACATTGCCGAAGCATCAGCAAAATCCTGACGATCAAGGGCGTCTTCTTCCTCTAGAAGTTTGTGCAGGCTTGCAATAGCAAGTTTTGTATTGTCAAGGCGTATTTGTGTTTTTGCCTTCCAGATCTTGGCTTGAGCGATATTGTTACTCGCAGGGTAATACGACAAAATATAATTGAAAGCTTCTAAAGCTCGTACAAAGCGTAAATCATAATACCGCGCTTTACCCAGAAGCATAAAGGCTTCATCAATCTGCGGATTGCGCTCGGTACCATCAATAGCCATACTGTGTTTTTGAATGGCTTTTACAGCTTTCTCTTCGGCACGTTTAAAACTGGGGGCGATCGCTTCACCCGGCAACGGCACAAAATCTGGAGAATCTAAACGCTCGATGGGTAAGATGGCCCAAAAATTATCCTGATAGCCCTCAATAAGCGCATCACGCCCTTGCTCAAAGGCTTGCCTTCCGTTAAAAAGGGTATTGTATTCTGCGGTGATCGCATGAAAATTGCGCGATAAAAATTTGTCTTTCTTGCGGGAGCAGCCCATAAGAACAGTCAAAAGCACCAGAATAGTGAGTAATTTTTGTACCTGAGTTTGCAAATCGATTTAGAGTATATAGCAATAACTGCAAAGTAGCAAAATTAGTATGAAAGGGTTAAAAAGACGTTAATATAATTTTTCTTAGAATCTAAAGCACTCATTTCATATTTTTAGAATAACGGCTGTGCTATGAAAAAAATAATTCTACTTATATCGTTAATTTCTTTAGTTGGTAGTAATTTATTATTTGCCGCTTATAGGCAAAGTGACAGCAAAAATCCTTTAATTAATCTAATAAGTACTCTCGAGCATAACTATTTTGATATCACCGAAAACCTATTAAATGAAGAGCTTGAAGCAAATTTTGAACTTAGCAGATTAAAATTTCTCCTAAATGATTTTCATCAAGTAACAGAAGTTATTCTTCAATCAATTTCTACAGCTGATCAAACAAGGGTCCTGAAAGAGAATAGCTCATTTAATCAAATCAGACAATTAACGCTACTCAACCTTAAAGAAATTGAAAGTAAGCTTATTCAGCTTGAGGCCCGTTCAGCAAGCTATAACCTGATTAATCTCTTAAAATTAGTTGAACTTGCCAATACTTATTGTGAGGAAATAGTTCGTTATCGAGAACATATTAACAACCCTTATTTTGCTAAAGCGAGCCTGATAAAAAAGGTGAGAAAGTCTAAAATGCTTGAAGAGCGTTTAGGTGCAGATGGAATTACAAATAATCAATGGCAAAAAATTATGACTTCTGGAGTGGGAAGCCAAGCCCCAGATTTAATTAGACAAATTAACAGACAAAATCAAGATTTACTAATTCAATTTAAAAAGGAAGAAAAAGCTATTGTAAAAACTGGTGCTTTAGAAGAAGTAGTTACCAATACTCATGTGGTTGACGGTTTAATTTATACCTACAGCGACTTTCCTCCAGACAAGCTATCCTATATTTATAGTTCTGATAGCTTTCTAATTCAAGGTTTAATCAGTTGGTTAGTATATATTAATTCTGGAACCAAGGTTTTACTTTCAGAGCTTTTTCATTCCCGCTTAGATGAACAAAGGCTGCTCAAAGAGCTCAATTTAAAATCTGCGACCACCAATACAATTCATAGGTCTATTAAAAATGAAAATCAAGATGAAATATGGTTAGAGTTAAATTCTTCGATTCTAAAAAATAAGTCTTTCTCAGAAATAAGAATCGACCGTGTCTCAATCGAAAAAGAGAATATTATATTCTATTCTCAGGAGAACGCTATCCTTAGTTTGAACAATAGGTCTGGTGACCTATTAGAACAAATTAAAGCCAAAATCAATAATCAAAGACAGCCTGAATATCAAATGAATTCATTTAACATCCAACTGAGTACTTATTAAACTCCTACTCTACCAAAGGCTCCTCCTTACTAAAATACGCCTCAAGCTCTTTTAGCGTAGCTTCAGAAGTTTTGATGTCTTTTACAACGCTTCCTTTTTCTAAGACTACAATACGCTCACAAACTTCGGTAACGTGCATCAGGTCGTGACTTGAGACCAAAACCGTAACACCGGTTTCTGCTGCCAATTTTTTGATGATGCCTTTTAAGCGTATCTGAGTGGTTGGATCCAAATTTGCAAACGGTTCGTCAAGAATTACCACTTCAGGATTCCCGATCAAGGTTGCAACGATACCCACTTTTTTCATATTTCCTTTAGAAAGATCACGCAGGTACTTGCGTTTATTTAAAATCTCGTCATTAAAGAAATCTTCAAATCCGGCAAGCAACTTATCTACATCAGCTTTGTTCTGTCCGCGTAATTCTCCTATAAAATAGAAATATTCTTCCGCAGTGAGATAACCAATTAAAAAGCTCTCGTCTATAAACGATGCGGTGTGCGATTTCCAGGCTTCGCTCTCGTGTACTTTGACTTCGCCATTTTGAATATATCCCGTAGTAGGCTGAATCAAATCGAGCAATGCACTAAATAATGTGGTTTTTCCGGCACCGTTATTTCCTACCAAACCAAAAGATTCGCCTTTAGGAATTTGAAGTTCGTCTATTTTTAAAACGGTAACGCCGTTGTAAGTTTTTGATAAGTCGTGAATATGTATCATAATCTTTTCAGTTTTATAAGCTTGCGGATCGATTCTGAAATAGGTTCAGAAGGACGCCGATTGAAGTTTTAGTTTTTTTGTTTGTATGCTGCGATGGTCTGGTACTTTTCTGCCTTATAAATGCCAATGATCTTTTTGAACATAAAATCTCTAAATGCAAAACCGGCAATTCCGGCTAAGGCCACTAGCGCATACCCAAACACAGGCCCGAGTGTAAAATGACCGATGGTATACAGTAAAATGGGTAATAACAGCTTCGGCATTGTGATCAATAAGGTTTTAACATTGAAAGACGAACTGTCACCAAAGGCTTTTTTATTACTCGTCAAGTCAATAGGCGTTTTGATATAAGCACCGCCCCAGAGTACGACGTGTCCATTAACGCCCATGTTGTAGATTCCGCCTACAAAAACAGCAGCGTAAGCTTCCCAGCCAAAATATAAATAGCCCAAACCGAGAATCGTTGAAACCGCTGAAGCCAGCACGACCAGCATCCATTTAGAGCGTAAATATTCTTCATAGCTGATGTTTTGTGTCATCATAAGCGGATAATACGAACTGTCCCAACTGGGTACAAACTGCCCAAAGCTGAACAGGAAACCTCCGGTGACAAAGATTCCGGCAAAGATTTTCATAAATGGATTGTCGTAGCTTTCAATTCCACCGGTGAAAAAGAGTAATCCGTAGAATAAAAACACAACGCTCATAATCACCGTGGTTTTTGAACGCTTGTTACGCTTGATGAGCTTAATATCATTTTTAAGGAAAACAGCCGTTTTACCAAAACGATCTAACCAATCCAGATTTTCGGTAGATGCCTCTTTCGTTTTTGCTGAAAGTCCGGCGTCCAGATACAGTCGGTTTAAGAAATAGCTGTGCGCCACTTTGTATAAAGCTATCGCGACAACAACCGGAATGGCGAACATCCACAATTGCTCAAACAAGCCTTGAAAGTACACTCCGGTATATGGTGTGACATCAAAAATGCCATAATACTGCAGCGCGCCTAAACCAATAATCACCGAAGCTACGCCAACTACCAGCGGCATGGCGTCATTGAGAAACACATTGATGAAGTTGTTGATGTAGATCATCGCCATCATTCCCAAATGCCAGGTGATCACGTGAAGCGGATCATACCCCTGCGTCAACAACACCACACTAAACGGAATGAAGAAAAATGCGTGCACAATGTTGAAAAACGAGAACATCGTTTTTCCCAGTGCAAAGTTGACGATCTTCGATTTTTTAAACGGCATCAAAAGCAGTGGTTTTATATTAACCACCGGCATTTTTTGCAGCATATATTTAATCACCAGATCGAGCACCACATAATAAATCATAAAGCGATTTATGGTTTCAAGCGGTTCGAGATCGGCTTTTTCAAGACCATAATAAGCACCAACTCCTACAAACGTAAAAAGACCGATAAAGTACAGCGCTCCCAGCGCCATAAAGATTTTTAAAACAAGATTGGTTTGAAAAGCGGCAGACCTAAAGAAACTCTTCCACTCCAGGGTGAGAAAATATTTAATCATAAGAATCAGATTTTTTGTGTGGGCACACCCCATTGGTATGAAAATTATAAAAATGTTACGCTTCAAAACCGTGTTGCTTTGTATTTTTGCCAAAATTTTTAGGCAATGAGCGATTTTCACGCACTTACTATTCAAGATATTACCCGCGAAACCGAGAAAGCTGTGAGCATCTCGTTTGGCGTTCCCGAAGCATTAAAAGAAGCTTTTTCATTTAAAGCCGGTCAATACCTTACCTTAAAAACGAGCATTGAGGGCAAGGAAGTGCGTAGATCATACTCACTATGTTCTACGCCGCAGAGCGGAATCTTAAAAGTTGCGGTAAAAGAAGTTGAAGGCGGAACATTTTCTGTACTAGCAAACAATAAGTTAACCGTAGGGCAATCACTAGAGGTACACCCACCAGAAGGTAAATTTATTTTAGAGCCTAATGCCGAAAATCAAAAAGATTATGTGGCTTTTGCTGCCGGAAGCGGAATCACACCCGTACTGTCTATTGTAAAAACCGTTCTCGAAGAAGAACCTAAGAGCCGTTTTGTACTCGCTTATGGTAACAGAACCGTTGAAGAGACCATTTTTCACAAAGAGCTTTTAGAACTTCAGTTGAAGTATCCTGACCGTTTGTTTATTGAGTTTATCTACAGCCGTAAACAAGAAACCGATGCGCATTTTGGCCGTATTGAAAAAGCTACGGTAAACTTCATACTCAAGAACAAATTTAAGTCTCACGATTTTGATCAATTCTTCTTATGCGGTCCCGAGGAAATGATCAACGGCGTGCGTGGTGTTCTTGAAGAAAATGGTGTAGCTAAAGAAAAAGTAAAGTTTGAATTATTTACCTCATCAGATGATGGTGAAGAGATCGCTGAAGCACTAGATGGGCAAACCGCACTAAAGATCATTTGCGACGACGAAGAGTTTGAACTGGTAATCCCTCAAGATAAAGTGGTTTTACACGCAGCCTTAGAAAATGATATCGATGCACCACACTCGTGTCAAGGTGGTATTTGTAGCAGCTGTATTGCGCGCATCACCGAAGGAACCGCAGTAATGCGTAAAAATCAAATCCTAACCGACGACGAAGTTGAAGAAGGCCTTATTTTAACCTGCCAGGCACTGCCTACCTCAGCAAATCTTACTGTAGATTATGACGATATATAAGTTTTTACTTTTTTAAGCTAAAATCCCCTCAACATTTGAAGTGTTGAGGGGATTTTTAGTTTTAATGCGTTCTAATACCACTGCTTTTGATGTAAAATGCGTAATATTTTTACTGACTTGTCATGAATTACGTAATGAATAGAATACTTGAATTCTTCAAAATGGACTATTCTTATTTCTTTATAACGCTTTTGAAATAATTCTGGATTAGTTGCCAAAAAAGTAAGGCACCTTTTAAAACCCTCTAGGAATTCTTTAGATAGCTCAAGGTCTTGAGCGCGAAAAAAACATAGGTTAACATCAAGCTCTATCTGTGCTTCTTGAGATAATTCAATTTTATACCTCATACCTTTTCAAAACCTCTTCTGCTGAAGTAAATTTTAGATTTCCTTGATCCAATTTCGTAAGCATATCATCCATCATCCGTTTATACGATTCTGAAGGTTCACTTACTCTATGAGCCTTTTCAGTAACTGTTTTTTCAATGAGACTTTTAAGCGATCTGTTTTGAGCTTTAGCCTCCTCATCAAGAATCTGAATCACCTCTGGATCAAGATCTATTAATTTACGCATCTTTTTCATTGTATATAATTTATATATAAAAATAGCGATTTTTTACACAAAACGTTCAATAATTTTTTCTACCGGTTCAATGGCTTTGCTGTGCTCAATCGTTGGCCCCGCAACCCAGACGGTTTTATACGTGGCTTCTGTTGCGGCTTTAGTAACCATATTGGTTCCTTTCAAGAAGCGCAGCATTTTTACATATTTCTTCAACCATTTATTTTTATTGAGAATCTTTTCAAGCCAGGTTTGCTCAGTGCCAATTTCTTGTACATAGGGTGTGTTGATGACCGTACACGGCGTTCCGCTGATTTTTTGAGTCAGAACAATATCTTCGGCTCCATAATTCACGCAGGCCTCTTTATATTCTTGAGAAACGCCAGCTTCTTCTGAAGCAATAAACGCACTCCCAATACTTACGCCAATTGCCCCAAAACTCAGTTTTTCATTCAGTTGAGCTTTAGTTCCCACGCCACCCGCTGAAATTACCGGAATCTTTAAAGCTGCATTTAGTTCTTCTATTAATTGTTTTGGGGCAATATTACCGCGGTGGCCGCCGGCTTCATTGTTTACGGCGATAACTGCATCACAGCCTAAAGCCTCTACTTTTCTTGCTTGCTCGATATTGACTATATCGCAAAATACCAGAATACCCTTTTTATGAGCTTCTTCAATGACTTGTTTGGGATTACCCAGTGAGGTGATAAAAAAATCACAACCTAGCTCGCAGCACACCTTCAGTTGCTCGGGGAATTTGAGATTCGATTTATTAACGATTAAATTGAAACCAAACGCTCCTCCTTCGGTTTTAGCGGCTTTCAATTCGGTTATGGCTTCTCGTAATTCGGGTAAGGTGCGGTAATTCAACGCAGGAATACAACCGGCAATTCCGGCTTTCATTGCGGCTTTTACCATTGCAACATTAGACACCAGAAACATAGGCGCCATAATGATTGGATGTTTGATGTTTAGCAGTTGCGTAAGTGGCGTTTTCATAAGCGTAATTTAGATAAGTAAGATACCTAAATATTATGCGCTAATGCGAAAAGCTTGAACTGAAAACTAATCTAAAATCGCCGAAAGTCGCTGAAGCACAGTCTCCGGTTGAATGCTATGCATCGCTTGCTCATAACCTTCAGGAACTTTGTTTCCGTATGCTGAAGTGGGTACCGCAGGAAACTGTTTACGGTCTGCGGTAAGTTGGTTTTCTTCCGGCTGCCCATAGGGTGCAAAGCCCAAATACGGATGCGTAACGCCCCAAAGCGTCACCACAGGAACTCCAAATAGCGCAGCCATATGACCATTGCCGCTATCCATCGCGAGCATCGCATCAATATGGGAGATCAGTGCCAATTCTTCTTCAAAACTGAATTTACCCGCGACATTTATACAATTCTCATACTTGGAATCAAAAGAATTCAGCAGCTGCTCTTCTTCCTTTCCTCCTCCAAAAAGAATGATTTTTAACGGCTTTTCATTTAATGCCGACAGTACTTGATCTACCAATGCTAAAGGATATTTTTTACCCTCGTGTGCGGCAAAAGGTGCAAAACCCAGCCATTTGTAAGGTTCTTGACCTATGGCTTGCTGTATTGTGTCGATGAGTTTACGCTTCGGTAGCAGTTCATCTCCTTTAAGTTGCAGCGGATAACCCAAAGCTTTAAACACATCAGCATAACGTTGATGCGTGCTTTTAAGCGGTTTAAAAACTTTATCGGTTTCTCGTGTAAGCGCTTTTTTTTCGGCTCTACCTTTATCTATTTGTGCTGTTTGACTTCCGCGTAAGCGAAAAAAAGACAACAATACCTTAGACCGAATCACATTGTGCAAATCTGCAATTGCAGTAAATTGTGACGGTTTCAGCGCTTTATAAAGTTTGTATAAACCGGTAACGCCTTTATATTTGGTTTTTACCTCGGCACCAAAAAAATGCACGCGCTCAATTCCTGAGAAGAAAGGCTTAAAAAAAGGTCTAGAAACCACAGTGATCTCTAGCTCCGGATACGCACGCGTTAACGCGATTAGCACGGGTGCGGTCATCGCCACATCGCCCATCGCTGAAAATCGAATACATAAAATATGCGCTGCTTTTGAAGAAGGCATCAACTACTTTTTTGCTTGCCCGCGTAGTACCGGATTGAGCTCGTCGTCGTTGTACATTTTCATCTGCTTATAGACTTTCATGTACTTATCACCATTGCGAATATCTTTGATCAATTGGTCTATCGCAGTACACAAATCTACGCGCTGCTCCAGTAAAACATCAAGCTTTTGCTGGCAGGCCAATTTATGTTCTTGAGAAGCATCTTCGCGCGTCGCTTCTTCTTCCATATGATAGATCTTAAGCGTTAAAATCGCCAAACGATCTAAAGCCCACGCCGGACTTTCGGTATTGATCGTAGCAGATTCTTTGGGCTCAATATCTTTGTATTCATTAAGAAAATAGCTGTCGATATACTCAACCATATCGGTACGCTCTTGGTTAGATGCATCGATCTGGCGCTTGAGTTTCAGCGCTGCTTCAGGATCAATTTGCGGGTCACGAATGATGTCTTCATAATGCCACTGCACGGTATCAATCCACGCTTTGCGATAAAGTAAGTGTTCTAAAAAGTCAACCTCGGTATCGTATGGATTGGTAAAAGGTTGATCAACGCGGTCTTTGATATGGTAATCGTCGACAGCACTTTGAAATATACGTTTTGCGGTATGAGTAATCATTTCTGGTGTTTTTCTAAAATGTGTAAATATTCGGTGGTGGCGTTTGCTTTATGATTTCTGTTTTCGGTTTTATCTGCCTTAAAACGTTGATATTCTTTGGTGACCAAATCATATTTTCCGTAGCGCTGCATAATTTCTTTAACTGTTGCAGCAGGCATCAAACCCTCGTTGTTATAACTTAAAAACAGGGTTTTAAAGCGTGCTTTTGCGATGAGTTCTTCGAAGCTTTTTTCAACTTCAAGCTTACTGCAAAAAGCACTTTTTGTGTACGCCCGTAAACCGGTTTTTCCTTTGGGTGCAAAGGTATCTTTTTTTGCAATAGTATTGAGCACATGATAGTTGGCTCCGTATTGGCGGGCATTGTACGGCGGGTCGAGATAGAGGATATCTCCCTCAATATCATTGATTAACACATTGCTATTGGTATTATAAACCGAATGACTTCCCGAAGTGATCTCAAAATTAGCCGGTACTAATTCTAAGGTTTTTTGTGCAGATTTTTTAAGCTTTTTAAGGTAAGCGCCATAAACCGAAGCAGTATTGGCAACCTTATCGGCACTTTCTAACAAACTTGCTAAAAGGAAAAAATAGGTGTCCTCGTTAATTCTAGACTGCTCTAACCACTCCTCGATTTTAGCGCGAATTGCATCAATTTTCTGACCGTTTTCTGCGGAAAAATAAAGTCGGTTTTCTGAACCGGTCTCGCTGTAATTATGAAAGATAAAATCCTTTCTCGGCGGAATTTCATTGAGTTCTTCAATCAAAGCAGAAGCATCAAATATCGAATTGTTCCCGATGTAATTTCGATTTAAGACATAACTATAAAACTCCAAATCGTTGGCAATAACCCTTTTTACATAAGGTTTAAACGTACGTCCCACGGCACCGGTTCCCGCAAAAAGATCACAAAATACCAACTGAGAAAGATCATCGCCGCACGCGGCTTTAATGTTCTCGAGCAGCCAATCTGAAAGTTTATGTTTTGAACCGATATAATTCATCGTGTCGCCCAGATGATGTCTGAAAGGGCTGTTTTATTTGTTGCGGTGGTAACGCTAATTAATTTTTCGGGCTCAAAAGTACTCACATAATTTTCAATTAAAGCTTTAAGCCAAGAAATTTCAGCTTTCAATTTATAATGCTCGCCGTTGGCGGCAAACACCACCAGAAACAGTCTGTTTTCCAAATGGAAACGGCGGCCTGTACTTTGGTTGTTATAAAGCCACTTTATAAGCATTTCAGGATGGTTTTGTGCATATGCAAAATCCTTCTGAAAACCTTTGGGAAATTTGGTGGTTTTTAGGTCGAAACTAATTCCTTGGATACTGAAATCTTTAAGTCGGTCTTTTTCATTTAAAACCGCATTTACATTGGGTTGATCGATAAAAAGCTGCTCTACCGCTCGTGCACTCCAGTAATTATACCAGCGATTTAAACTGTAGTAGAAAAATTCCTTCTTGTCAAATTGATTAAGCTGTAGCTGACTTTTAATGCGTTCTATGAGCTCGTCAAAATCTTGTATGTTGTAAATAAAATTGCTCTGATTATCCCAGATGTTATTTTGCCTTCTAAACCATACATCTCTGTAGGGCCAGCGCTTTTTGAGTTCGTTTTCTATATGTTCTAAAACTACACGCGCCAAAATATTAATAGGATTGGAATAAGCAATGCCAGCCACATCATCATCTCTTTAAACCAAAAACTCTTGCTCGTTTCAATGTAAGTGGCTGTGATGATCGCCAGGGGGCCAAACAAAAAATACAGCTCGCTACCATCGCGTAACGGAGCAACAAAAATCGCAATGAACAGCGCTACAAGTGAACTAATGATGATTAAAATGAATGAAGCTTTTAACTTTTGAGGTACATCAGAAACCTGTTTAATATATCGAGAACCACACCAAATATAAAGTGCCAGAAAGAACGATGTGGGCAATAACAGTTTTAGAGAACTATACGCTCTAAAATCTAGCGTAGGCAACTCAAAATAACTTAGAGCAAACTCCTTTGCGCCTTCATAATACAGACTGAAGGTAAACGTAAGCAGCAGTACGACAAAGATTCCGCCGAGTGGCATCAGCCAGTTTCGGTATTCGCTTCGGCCATAAAATAAAATCGAAAAATAGAGCACCAAAAGAAACAAGATGCTCCAAAAGAAAAATAAAGAGGCAATGGTAATCCAAAAAGCCGCATCAAAGATTTTCTTTTTAAAATCTTTTTCTGTTTTCATGCTGATGATACGTCGCAATGCCAAGAGTATAAAAAGCCCTGAAAACACAATATCATAATTGAAAAAAGAAACCGGCACGGCAAAGGTAAAACACACAAAAAAGTACAAAATATAGGTCGTACGCTTAGAGAGCGTATTGCGTTTTACCACAAAATTGAGAACTCCTAAAGAGAATAAATAGGCCAATAAAACAAAAAATTGTCCTAAAGCCTCGAGTGTCGTGAGCTCATAAAAGTCTGATGCCAGATAAATTCCGGTGAAGTAAACGATGACTGCCAATACAATCATCGCAAAATTTATTGGTTTTGAACCGCCAAAAAAGCTTGTTAGCATTCTAGTTTTTTCTATTTTTGCACTGCACACCCTAAAATTTAAAGTGTGACCGTGGTAATCACGTTGTAAAAGTATACAATTATGGAATTGAAAGATTTTTTTTACGGCATTCAAGATTTTTTTGTCAACGTTGCTTTTGCACCGTTAGATGCAATTCGTGAATTGCAAGACAGCAGCTGGGTTGCCGCAAACCTTCTTAACTTTGTTTTTATTATCACCGTATCGGTAGCATTTACCTACTGGTGTGTACAACTTAATAAATTTGATAAAGACGAGCATCACAACATTCACGGTTAATCAACAACCGTTTTAGATATAAAAAAAGCCTGCTAAATAGCAGGCTTTTTTTATGGGTAATCTTTTAAAGATCAAAGCCTATATCGGTACGATAATTCATTTTATCAAACTTGATCTTCTCAATATTTTTATAAGAATTTTTAAGCGCAGCTCTAAAGTCGGCATCTAGTGAAGTGACTGCCATTACACGGCCGCCGGCTGTAACCACTTCTCCATCTTTTAAAGTCGTTCCTGCGTGAAATACCAAAGCATCTTCAACTTCTTCAGTCCCTGTGATTACTTTCCCTTTTTCGTAAGCTTCAGGATAACCGCCACTCACAAGCATAACTGTAGTTGCAGCACGCGTGTCAAGGTCTAAAGTAACTTCGTCAAGCTTTTGCGCTGCTACTTTTTCAAAAACCTCAACAAGATCATTCTTGATGCGTGGTAGCACCACTTCGGTTTCAGGATCGCCCATTCGCACGTTATATTCGATCACTTTAGGCTCGTCACCCACTTTGATCAAACCGATAAATATAAAGCCTTTATAATCGATATCTTCAGCCTTTAATCCGTCTACCGTTGGCTTAATGATTCGGTTTTCTATTTTCTCCATAAAGGCATCATCGGCAAAAGGCACGGGAGAGATCGCTCCCATTCCGCCGGTATTTAAACCTTTATCTCCTTCGCCTATACGCTTATAATCTTTTGCTGTTGGCAGTGTGATGTAGTTTTTACCATCGGTCAATACAAAAACGCTGAGTTCGATTCCGTCAAGAAACTCTTCAATCACCACGGTTTCACTAGCCGCACCAAACTTTTTATTGGTCAACATATCGGTCAGTTCTGCTTTTGCTTCCTCGAGATCATTCAGGATCACTACTCCTTTTCCGGCAGCAAGGCCATCAGCTTTAAGAACGTATGGCGCGTTGAGTTTTTCTAAAAAAGCTTTTCCCGCCTCAAGGCTTTCGGCTTTAAAGCTTTCGTAAGCAGCAGTTGGAATGGAGTGCATCGCCATAAATTCTTTAGCGCGCTCTTTGCTTCCTTCTAGCAGAGCTCCACGTTTTGACGGACCGATAACTGCGATTTCACTTAATTCCTTATCATTTTGAAAGAAATCGTAAACCCCTTGAACCAATGGGTCTTCAGGACCTACAACCACCATTGTGATTTGCTCATCCAGAACCAGTTTTTTGATCGCTTCAAAATCGGTCACTCCAATGGCAACATTTGTTGCTATACCCGCGGTGCCGGCGTTTCCGGGAGCTACAAAAAGACGCTCACATTTTGAACTTTGTGCAATTTTATAGGCAAAAGTGTGCTCACGGCCACCAGAACCCAGAATGAGGATATTCATCGTAATAGCTTAAAATTTGTTTAAGCGTCAAAAATAAATGTTTGTAAATTGACCTACTAATTTTAGTCTTGTGAATTTAATCAACCTCAGCCTGCAACTTAATGGTTATGCTATCGCTACTGCGCAAAAGCAACTTCAGGAACTCAAGCAGCAGGTTGAACATGATTATGCCGCTTATACTGAAACAAAAAAGACCGAAATCTTAAAGCATCATCTACACAACACGCCTTTTTACAGAAACTTAGTAGGTGATCAATGCCAGACTTGGGAAGACTTACCGGTTTTAACGAAACAGGATTTGCAACAAGCATTAAAACCTAGATTATCTAAGGGCTTTTCAGCTAAAAATGTACACGTTCATAGAACTTCGGGATCTTCGGGGACGCCTTTTATTTTTGCAAAAGATAAGTTTTGTCACGCGTTAACCTGGGCTTCTATCACTCAGCTTTATTCAACTTCGGGAATTGATTTACAAAATTCGTACGAAGCTCGGTTTTATGGAATTCCCAATCACGGCGCTGCCCGATTGAAAGAGCGTTTAAAAGACAGACTGAGCAATCGCTATCGGTTTTCAATTTTTGACACTTCGGCAGCCAATTTTGAAAGCTTCATCTCAAGATTTAAAAAAGAACGCTTCGGCCATTTAAATGGATATACCAGCACCTTGGTGCTTTTTGCACGCTATCTCGCCGGAAAAAAGCTCGTTTTAAAAGACCTCTGCCCGAGTCTTACACATTGCATCGTTACTGCCGAAATGCTGTTTAAAGAAGATCTTGAATTGCTTCAGCAGCAGTTTGGCGTGCCGGTGATCAACGAATATGGCGCTTCAGAAACCGGAATCATTGCTCTTGGAAAAGCCGGAGGCTTCCTTCATATTGACTCGAGTTTACTCTATGTCGAGATTCTTGGTGAGGCCAACAAGCCAGTCGCTCCGGGCACTTCGGGAAAAATTGTGGTTACTTCGTTATTCAATAAAGCGCATCCATTTATCAGGTATGAAATTGGCGATCTCGGGGTTTTAGCCTATCAAAACGGTTTACCTGTTCTCTCCCAATTAGAAGGTCGTGTGGGTGATTTTGCGCTGCTTCCTGACGGAAAAAAAATTCCGGCTTTGGCGTTTTATTATGTGACCAAAGAAATAATGAACGATACCGCGAGCGTAAAAGAATTCAAGATCATTCAGAATGCACCGAATCATTTCAGCATCAATTATGTGGCTGAAACTGAATTTTCTGCTCAGGATGTTGAAAAGATCAAGCGCGCTATGCTAAATTATTTAGGGATGGAAATTCAGCTTTCTCTCCATAAAAAACCCATTCTTGACCGAAGCAAGCGTGGAAAATTAAAGCAGTTTACCAGAACGTTTTAACTGCGGTATTTCACAAAGCCTTTATACGCCCAGCACGTCAAATAATAGGCAGACGCCAATACTGATAATTGCTCAACCTCGCGATAAAATTGCCATTGATATTTGATCAACCCGGTTTTATTGCGCGAGAGTGAATTCCGTCGAATACGGTAAATCGCTAAGGGTTCCTGAATGCCGTATGCATAATCGACTTTCTTCAAATACTGCAGCCACAACCCCATATCCTGACGCTTTTTGATGAGCGGCATATACTTTTTACCCAAAACCTCGATATCGAGAAAAGCCGTCAAGCAACTTATAGAATTACTTTTTAAAATATCAGTATAACTCACCTTATCAGGAACGATAAAATCTGAGAGATAAGGCTGTAGATTTTCATCCAGACGTTTATAAGAAGCAAACACAAATGGATGCTTTTTTGCTTCGGAGATACTTCGCTCTAAAAATTTGGGGAACCAAAGATCATCAGCATCGAGAAAGGTGAGGTATTTTCCTCTAGCCTTTTGAATTCCAAGATTACGGGCGTGTGCAGGACCTTTATTTTCGGTAAGCGGAATGCAGTGAATGCGGGAATCTTTTTCTTGTAATTTTTGAACATAGGCAACCGTCTCGTCTGAAGAAGCATCATCGATAATAAGCAATTCCCAGTCGGTCACGGTCTGTTTTTGAACAGACGCGATGGTTTCTGCAATAAACTTTTCAGAATTATAACTGGGTGTTACAATAGAAACTAACGGCCGGGCATCAATAGGCTTTTTTATCGCCATAAATCACTTGAAAAAATGTTTTTGCTATAATACGCAGATCCATCAGGATAGACCAGTTTTCGACGTAAAATATGTCAAAACGCACTCTGTTTTTTATATCAAGCTTTGTTTCTATTCCGCCTCGATACCCGCTTACCTGAGCAAGACCTGTGATTCCCGGTTTTACCAGATGACGCACCATAAACTTATCAACCTGGTTTTTGAACGAATTGGTATGGCTAATCATATGAGGTCGTGGCCCTACAACAGACATATCACCGAGGAGCACGTTGTAAAATTGTGGAAGTTCATCTATGCTCGTACGCCTTAAAAATTTACCGAGTTTTGTCGTTCGCATATCATTTTTACCGGCTTGTTGATCGTTTGCCTCGGTATTGATCGTCATCGACCTGAACTTATAACAGTAAAACTCTTTCCCGTCTATACCATTGCGTTTTTGTTTGAAAAATAATGGCCCTTTTGAAGTTGTGGGAATGATAATCGCTAAAATTGGCGTTAACCAAGAAAGAATGCCCAAGACGACCAGCGACGCAAAGAATATATCTAACGCGCGTTTTATAAACAGATTTACCGGTGTGTCTATAGGAATGGTGCGCAGCGCCAGAATGGGTGTAATCCCGTAGTATTGAAAGTCCATTTTCTTTGTAAAGATGTCTTTATTGTCGGGTAAAAACTTTAGCGTAACTAAGTTGTTATCTGCAAAGTTGATGAGTGCTTTGATCTCTTTATTTTTCAATTCGGCTACAGAGCAATACACCTGATGTATCTTGTGCTCGATCACAAATGCAGTGATATCATCGATCGTGGTTTCTCCTCCACGCAAATCAAAATGCGCTATAAACTGAAACCCATACGCCGGATTGTAATTGAAGAAATTCTTGAGTTGTTCGGTTTTGGCATTTTCACCCAAAATGATCACGCGTATCGTATCGCGACCAAATTGCTTCCTGTATTTCTTCCGCAGGTTGAAAACAACAATTTTCAACAGCGCTATAAATCCCATACTTAAAAAAGCATATTCAAGTACAGCTAATGTCACTACATCGATTTCGTTGTAAATCCCAAAAAAAGTGAAAGTGCAAATGATAAGTAAAAAGGTCTGCTTAAACAGTAAGGCCAGGATTTTTACAAGCGGTGTGAATCTATACACCTTATAAAATCCTATAGCAAAAGTCGTGATGATCCAACTGAAAACCAGAAAAGGAACGAAATGCGTGTATTCTTCAGTTGACAATTGAAATAATAAAGCACAAGACAGCAATATCATTAAATCACAAAAACCCACTAGCGGCTGTAGTACAAAACTATGTTTCGTTCCGTTTTCGTTCATATATTTTTGGTTAGTTGATCTTCATGTTGAGGCATTGCCAACCTACCAAAGTTAGTAAATAATTTAGAAGTTAAAACCTTGATCGATCAAATACAACTTTTAGAAAAACGTCTTGAGGTTGGTCTATTTCAATTCATGATGTTATCTTTCACAACTTCAGCGTCTTTTGATGCGCCGCAGACAAAATTTCATGAGTACTATTAAAATCGTTCACGTTGTTGAAGCCTTGGGAGGTGGTGTTTACACCTATTTTAAAAATCTTACCCACATACTTTGTGAGCATCCTGAACTGGAAGTGACGGTGATTTATAGCGCAAATCGTACAGAAATAGATCCTCAACGCGTCGCAACAGATTTTCATCCCAAAACCCAATTGATCGAACTCTCCATGCAGCGCGAAATACGTTTAAAAGATGATATCAAGGCGTTTAAACAACTGCGCAAACTTTTTAAGGAACATAAGCCAGATGTATTGCATTTACATTCCTCTAAAGCGGGTATTCTGGGCAGATTTGCTTACCGACTTTCTTGGTTACCCAACACCAAACTGTTTTACACGCCGCACGGATTTTCTTTTCTTCGGAAAGATATAAGCGCTCTAAAACGTTTTGCGTTCTGGAGTATCGAGTTTTTAAGTCAAAAATTTTCTGGCGGAACTTTTATTGCTTGCGGAGATACGGAATGTTTATATGCTAAAAAATTAGGCCCGGCGGTATTGGTACGCAACAGTATCGATCTAAATACGGTAAAACCGAATCTGGAAGAAAAAAATAAACACATCAAACGCATAGGAACCTTAGGTAGAATCACCTATGCCCGTAATCCCAAGCTTTTTAATGCGCTGGCGCTTAACCACCCAAAACTAGAATTTATCTGGATTGGCGACGGTGAATTGAAGCATTTGCTTACCGCTCCCAACATTACCATCACCGGTTGGTTTACGCAATATGCTTCAGGAATTGAAGCCTTAAAACAGTTAGATGTTTATGTACAAACTTCGTTATGGGAAGGCCTGCCTATTGCCGTCTTAGAAGCTTCCGCCAGGAAAATACCGGTACTTGCTACACATATTATTGGCAACAAAGACATTATCGCTCCGGGAAAAACAGGCTATTTATTTAAAACTACTGAGGAGTTTGAAGAGGTACTTAAGAAACTAAAACCGCTTGAGGTACGTCAAAAAATGGGAATTAACGCTGCCAATCGTACTACCCGATTATTCAATAGTCGCGTTAACTTTGAAAAACTCATAGCAGTTTATCGCTCCTGATATCTAATGCGTTCTTAGTAAATATTGAAAGCCATAGTCCGCTGAAGACTATCCCATCAAAGCGTATTAGAAAGTCATCTACTAAGTTGGCGCTTAGAAATAGTACAAAGAAAAACACACATAAAATCTGCTTTGAACTCCAGCCTACATATGCAAATAAGCCTATGTAAATAGCGACGACTAGTAAGCCTAGAATTCCAAATTTGATCCAAAAGTCTAAAAATTGATTGTGTACTGGAAATTTATATTTGGCTAAAAAGTGTTGGTTGGTTTCTTCAAAGCGATCTATAACTGCCTGTTTTCCGTCGGCTGCTCCTACTCCAATAATCGGATGTTCTAAAGCCACTTCAAGACTGGATTTCCAAATGCTTAAACGCGTAACCAAACCATTATATGCAGAAGCCTCCGGATTGTCGAATTCGTCGAGTTTTCCCACTTTATCTAAATGAGCAAAAGTCACTTCTGAAAACTTCTCAATGCTGTATGGAAAAATCTTTACAAAGCCATAGCTCAACAAGGCAAACCCCAAAACACCCACAGCCAATAATTTCAGCACCTTTTTTGAACGGAGTTTACGCACGTCTGCCAAGCTCACCAAAATAATCCCAATAAACGCATTGGCAATGGCAAGTCTGGTATTGATGTATAAGAGAATCACCACCGACAATACAAAAAACACAAAGCGCCAAACCACGTGCGTTTTTCGTATTTGACCTAAAGCTTCTTTAAAAAAGTAAAAGTTGATCACCGTCACAAAAGCAACATGCATATTAAGCGCCGGAGCATGTATATTGATCGATCGAGAAAAAGCGTACCCCATTTCCCAAAGGTCAATTCCATTGAGGTATTTGTTGAAAACCTCAGGATAAAAAATAGCGAAACGCACTAAACACAAAACTAAAATTGAAGTCGTTGCCAGTGCATAGTAGCGTAAAATGAGCACCGTATTAAATCGGTGGTTTTGACTTAAAATAAATAGCGGAAGTAAGACTAAACTCAGTCGCTTTTCGCCGTGTTTTAAAGCTTCGGTTAGCGTTGAGCTATTCCAAAAAAACAACAGATCTAAAAGAAATGGAGCTGCGATGAGCAGCATAAAAAAGAGGCGTCTTCGGGTAAATTTCAGTTCTCTAAAAAAGAACACATTATACGCTGTAAATAACACAAGTAACACCGTAGCCGGAATCCTAAAAGGAATCGAAACTGCTAAAATAGTAAGCCACGCGTTGTAACTAAACCGGTATGTTCTTTCTGAAACTATCATAGTACAGCACAAAATAAATCAAGGGTAAGATGCCAATTTTATGTTTAACCGCCGAACCTAGATCGGGTTCAAACACCCCTTGGATAATGAAATAAGCAAAAACCAAGTAAAATCCCCAAAGTTCGTAGCGATACTTCTTTCGCTTTGCGAGACAATTTTTAAACAGAAACAAAAGGTAAACCGACAACACAAGCTGCCAAAAGACAAAAGCGATGATTTGAGGCTGTAATACGTGTTTTAAGCCGTTTACAGGCACATTCACTGAAACAAAACCATAAAGCACCCCAAAGGTCTCGCCATACCAAGTATCGGTCTTTAGCGGTGATCTAATTGCAGAATTGGTTGCTTCTTCTCCCAAACGCTCTTCGTTGAGCGCTTCGCGCGTACTTTGTGATAAGAATTCGCCTTTTACAACTCCGTACGACAAGCTTAAAAAGATGACGACAAGCAATCCTGAAAAAATTCCTGTGAGCACTTTCCGCTTAAAGTTGATCAAACTCGTTAGATAGATCACTCCGGCAATTATTGGAATAAGAACATAGTAAGGGCGGTACCAAATTCCAAAGAAGAGCAGTCCTGAGAAAATGAGAAGTAAAGTGTATTTTAGACGTAGTTTCTTTTTCAACAGCAACCACGGAATCCAAGCTATAAAGAGAAACGTAATAAACTCTTTTGAAGGCATCGACACAAAAAAGGCCAGCATTAGTAATAAAGAATACGCTAAAAGATTGCGTACCGAAACATTAGCGAAACGCTTGGGAACTCCCAATTTGTATAACACCCAAAGTAACAGGGGTAATTGAATTAAGGCTACCAGTGAAAATGAGAGACGGTTTAAACCGGTTACCTCATAAAAAAGCATCGTCACGGGATAACTACGCCAAAAACCTTTCTCGTTATAGAAATCTTCGGCGATCACGATGGCATCGTTAAAAAAACGCTCGGGAAGATAAAACGGCGCCAAAACACCCAATATCAAAACCACCAGCCCCAAAAGCAAGAACAGCAATTTTGATTTAGATATGAGGAGCTTCATCAATGTAAAAATAGTTTTATTCGATCTTTTTTATAAACCCAGACCACCGCGGCAAAATTCCAAAACAGAACACTTATGGCAGAAGCGGTCGCAGCACCTTCAATCCCGTAAACCGGAATGAGTTTCCAATTGAGAAGGCAATTTATTATAACCGCCAGAATCAAAATATACTGAAGCACCACTTGCTTTTTTGTCATGTTGAGATATACCTGCGTGGTTCCGCAAAGGGTAGCCATATAATGCCCTAAAATCAAGATGCGTAGTGCCAGAGTTGCCTGCTGGTATTCAGCACCAAAAATGCTTAAAATTTCAGCAGAAAAAACAAAAAGCAGCACTGAAAGTAAGGTTGAAAAAACTACGATTACCCGAACTCCGGTTTTCAATAAGCGCTGCAGCTCTTGGTGATTGGTTACATACAAATCTGCAATACGCACAGCTAAAAACGAACCGATAACATTGATCACGGTAGAGATTAAAAAAATGATTTTTATCGAGGTCCCGTAATACGCCAGTGTTTCAAAATTGGTATACCTTTTCAGGAAAAAAACATCAATACTGATGAGTAAATAAAAGCCTAAAGCGCTCATTGCAATGGGTAAGGTGGCTCTCAACACCGTACGCAATTTGATCGCCGGCATTTTAAATTTAGGAACCGTAAATCTTTTATAGTTCAGAAAAACTTCAAGCGAAGAAACGACTGCACAAAAGAGGAATCCGCCTAAAAAAACCTCAACGAGGTACTGCGGTTGTTTCAGCACAAACAAAAACAACACGCCTATTCCAAAAGGTAATTGTTTGATGATTCCGCGATACAATTCTGATTTAGCATGTTGATTAAAAGCTCTAAAGAATTCGGTATTAAAAAGCGTTACCGCGTAAAAAAACAGGCAACATCCCACTTTCACGAGTAAGCTGCCCGATCGTGCATCATTAAAAACAGCTTGATAGGTAGAAGAAGGAACACTTAAAATGATTACCAAAAACAGCAGGGAAACGACAAAAAGCAACAGCAGCATTTTGAAATATACCTTGAACAAAGCGCCCACCTGATCTGGTTTTGAGAATCTTCCTGAAAAAAACAAAATGGCTTGATCTGTTCCCAGCATGGTAAATCCTCCAATCAAAAAGAGTGCAGAGCGCACAAATTCGTAGGTTCCTACTTGAGACGCACTGTAAAAGTTGGTTAAGAAAAGGGTGATGCCAAAAAGAAAAGCAACTCCGGCGATTCTAAGCGCTATAACTTGAAAAGCCCCGCGCATCAAGTTGCCGGTTTGTAATCTATTGAATTGTTCGCTAAGTTTTTTGAACATAAGTCATCTTCAATAGGTTGCCTGTACTCAATTAAATGCTATTGTAACTCTTTACTATATCGGTTTTTGAAGCGTAAAATAAGGTGATATAAAATAAAAATCGAGATTAGTAGAATAGGTAAAATATAGATCAAAAGACTTCGTAATGAAGTTTTGTTGACCCAATTGGATTGAGAATACACTTTAAAAACACGGTCAAGCGCAGCTTCGGTTTGTTCTAAATATGCATTGCGCTCAAGAAGCATAGATTTGGTATTGACTATGGCGCTTAGCTCTGAATTTTCATTGCTTCCCATTACCGTAATTGCACCTCGATCTTGCTTCAGCGCATTAGGAACTGCACCCAATGTACTGTCTATTTGTGCGATAGTAAATTTATTTGCTTCCAATTCTGTAGTAATACTTTTGAGCAAAGCTTTGCGCTTATCTTGAAAGTATTCTTGTTTCTCCAGGTAGTCTAAAAACGACTCAATAGCGATCGTATCTGAAGCAACGAGGATAATCTTATGCACATCATAAGCCGGCGCATATAGCGGTTTGTCAAAAAAGTTAGACTTATCATCATAATTTTCTGAAATTCTCGGCACAATATCTACAGGAAACTCCTCAAGATTTTTGAGCACACTCGTGATATCTTCTACCGGCTCGATAGAGATTTCCTTTAAATTTACTATGGAAAAATGCTTGTTTAAGACTGACTCCTGGTCTGAAGCGCTACGGTCTAATTCTTCAATTTTACCATAGAGATAAGCGGTACTTTTTACATTAGGCGCAACTAAGATCTCTGCAGTTTTTAGCGGATTTAAAAGTTTTGATAAGCCAAAGCCTGCTACAATACCAATCACAAAAAGCAGAAGAATTATTAGAATATTTCTAAAAACAAATCGAAAAAACCGAAACCCATAAATCAGGAACTTTTTAAGTTGGCCTTTGAGCCACCTAAAAAGGTCAAAAACATCAATATCCTGATTATAGTTTGTACTCATTAGTCTTTAAAGATTTGTTCTAAAATTTGCTCTGTGATCAAATATGTAGGTTTTACACCTGTAGTTCCTAATCCTCCAGAGGCAAGTGTGCTTCCGGTTTCTAAAGGGTTGTCTGAAGCGTAATATGCATAACGTACCTTCACGCTATCACTGATGCTTCCGCGTAGTTTTGCAGCAGCTTGAATCGCTTTTTGATAATGCGCACCTTCCATCTCAAGCCCGATAACATTCCACGTACTCTCATAGAAAAAGCGCAAGATGTCTCTGTTTTGCAATGAGGTACCCAAAACCGTGATCATTGCACCATCGTAAACTGAAATTCCGTGTCCTTCAAGATCCTCTTTCTTCAGTTGGTTTTCAAACGGATAATTATCTGCCGTACCTTCAAAAAGATGTGCAGAAGGTATCATAATATCGCCTTTTCCGCCTTCAAGAATTCCCGCTTTACCCATAATCGAAACCGATTTTACATCAAGATGCACCGTTTCTCTTTTATCCTCATACGGCTTCAGTAATTCTTCCATCGTTTCGTAGGCTTGCTCTCCAAAGGCATAATCCATCACGATGATCACTGGCTCTTTACCTTCAGGATATGAGGTTTTAGAACAAAAGTTGTTCTGCTTAAGATCAAGCTTAGCGGTATCAAAAATTTGAACGTCAATATTGGTTCCGCTTTGATCAGGAATAAAAAGCATTCCGTGTTGCTGCGCTGTTTTTTCAACACGTGCGCGTAGTTTTCCGCTACTTGCACTGCTAAGCGTCTCATAGATCTCAAGGTTTGACTTTTTGGTCATCTCTTTTTCAAGCGCCACCGGAGCAAAAAGGGTATTCATCACACTATGCATATTGGCACTTATGATGTGTATAGGACGTCGTAAGAGACCTTTAGCATCCAATTCCTTTTTGATCGCATCTGCCCAAACTTCGCCGTGAATATGATGTCCCAAACGCTCTCTTAAAACGGGAGAAAAAGTTACCAGACGCTTATCGTTTTCTACAATCTCTTCGATCGCTCGTTTTCCTAACCAATACACTAATTTTAAAAAGCGCTTCTCATTTTTTGGCGCAGAAAACTTACTGTAGATCGTAGAAACCTCATGAAACGTACGTCCCAAAATATTTGCTGTATGCGTTAACGCAATCTCGCGTTCGGTTTGAGAAAGAGGTTCTTCGGTAAGTACTGCTTTCTCTAATTTTTGCCAGTCACGAGTTGTATGGCCTTCTTCGTTGATCACCACACGTTTCATAATCTTGTGTGATTCTACAAATAAAAACGTCAAATGCGTTAGAATATCATAGATCTCAGAGCGCCCGCGTGTGATCTCAATGTTCATCTGTTCTTCATCAATACGGTAGCAATTGCGACGACGCTTGGGTGGAACGATGGGTTTAAAATGAGAATCTTTATAGCCTTCATCGCTCGTAAGGTTGATGTATCTACATTCTTCGATACCTTCCGGAAGGCGGTCGATCACGTATAATAAACCATTGAGTTCTACTTTCTCTTCGGCAATGGTTCCATAAATTTCAGGGCGCAAAATAAGTAGCGCCTCCCTTAGGGTTTCGCCAGAAACGCCCATGGGTTTATAAAAGCCGCGGTTAAATAAATGCCGCATGGTAATATACATACGCTCAATCGCTGCTGAACTTTCTTGTGATCGGGTTCTATTTTGTTGTTTTATTAAACTCATTAAATCAAATATACCTTTTTAAAAATCAAGTTGATACAGCACATCTGCAATACTGCGATCATTGGCCAATCTGGGTAGCTTGTTTTGACCGCCCAATTTTCCTTTAGACTTCATATATGCTGTAAAACCGCCATGCGGAATTACTTTGATTTCTAATCTTTTTAAAATTTTTCCTATTATCAAATCTTTATAATAACTGTTCTGCTGTTGCAGCGCTTCATCAATGGCTTGCGCAAAAGCGTCTAAATCTTCTGGCTGCGTGTCAAACTCGATAAACCACTCGTGAAACGGAAGCCCTTCTGAAGGATTGATTTGTGGCGCCACGGTAAATTCACTCACTTGCGCCTTAAATTGGCTCGCTGTACTCGCCAAAGCCTCTTCTACCTCCTTGCCTATCACATGTTCGCCAAAAGCCGAAATAAAGTGCTTTATACGCCCGGTAACCACCACGCGATGCGGTTTTGTTGAAGTAAACATCACGGTATCTCCTACGTTGTACGCCCAAAGCCCGGCCGTGGTAGAAATGATCATCACATAATTAACGCCAACTTGTACCTCACCAATGGTTAAACGTTGTGGATTTTCGTTAAAAAATTCATCTGCTTTTATGAATTCATAAAAAATACCAGAATTTAAAAGCAGCAACATGCCTTTCTCTTTCTGAGAATCCTGAAATGCAAAAAAGCCTTCACTCGCGGGATACAATTCTATGCTGTCTACACGACGCCCGATGAGGTTTTCAAACTTCTTGCGATAAGGTTCATAATTGACTCCGCCGTAAATAAACAGATTGAAATTTGGGAAAATCTCACCTACCAGTTGGCCTGTTTTTGCCTGCAACTTTTCAAAATACATCTGCACCCACGGCGGAATCCCGCTGATCACGCTCATATTTTCAGGCAAGGTTTCTTCAACAATAGCATCTACCTTGCTTTCCCAATCTTCAATACAATTGGTTTCCCAGCTCGGCATTCTGTTTTTTTGAAGATATCCCGGCACATAATGCGCAACGATACCTGATAATCTTCCGGTTTTAATGCCATTTTTTAGTTGCAGTTCCGGACTTCCTTGCAAGAAAATCATCTTTCCGTCTACAAACTCGCTGTTTCCACTTTCTGCGATGTAATGCAAAATGGCATCACGAGCCGCATTGACGTGCATCGGCATAGATTCTTTAGTAATCGGAATGTATTTTGCACCAGATGTGGTCCCGGATGTTTTTGCAAAATACTCGGGTTTTCCCGGCCATAAAATATCTTCTTTACCGGCAACTGCTTCTTCTACATAATCCTTTAACGCTTCATAATCCCGTACTGGTACTGCTTTTGCAAAATCTGCCGCCGTTTTTATATTTTCAAAATTATGGTCTTTTCCAAATTTTGCCTTTGCGCCTTTTTTGATCAAATACTGAAAAACCGCATCCTGAGTGGCAACGGGATTAGCGCTCCATTTTTGGGTTTTACCAGCGATATACTTAGCAAATAGTTTTGCCGAAAACGACTTAATAGACATTATTCAAACGAAATATAATTAGTAGGATCTACAGGATAACCGCTGTTCCATAACTCAAAATGCAAATGGGGCCCTGTAGAAAATTTACCGGTAGAACCGGCAGTGGCAATAACTTCTCCTGCCTTTACCAGATCTCCCTGATCTTTGGTAAGTGAGGCGTTATGCTTATAAACCGAAATCAAATCATTACCGTGATCTAAAATGATCACATACCCGGTTTCTGCGGTCCATTCAGAAAAAATAACCGTGCCGTCTGCAGCTGCCTTGATCGCCTCATTTTTGGGTACTACGACGTCTGTTCCATAATGTTTTTCTTCGGTATCAAAACCTTCGGTAATGTTTCCTTTAACCGGCGGAAACAAAGAAAAACTTACGGTTGAAGAAGCCGGCTCAAACAGGTTATACCGATCTTCATTAGCGACCTGTTCCCGCAACAAACTATCTTCTCTTGAGATTTTCATATTGAGCCCGCTTGTATCGCGCGGCTCGAGCAACAAAATAGAATCCCGATTAAAATTTACCTCATCAACATCACCGGTAAGTACTTTTCTAATACTCGCGTAATACTGTTGATTGATGTCGAGTTGACGTTTTAAAGAATCGGTTTCAAACATCAACTCCGTCGCTTGTCGTTTTAATTTAACCGAAGAATACCCGGGAATATACTCGCGTAACGGGGTATAAGCAATGAGTAGCGTAGTTAAGGCGATTAAAATAATTATTGAAAAGCCTACAACGATAAATACATTGAGTCGCGTGAGTTTAAAAGAGATACGTTCTTCAAAAGTGTCCTCGTTTAAAATGAGCAACCTGTATTTATGTAAAAGGCGCTTTTTAAGCTTCTTTTTTTCCTTAGGTTTTGCCATAAAAATCAATGAATAAGCAAATATAAAATTTAAAAGGCGTACGCCGACTGCTAAAGTTTTACATGGAACGGTCTATTCTTATGATTTCTTGTTATATTTACCATCTAAATTATCATGATATGAATGCATTAGCAATATTTTTAGGAATGGTAGGACCCTGGCAAATAGGGCTTATCGTGGTTGTAATTCTCTTACTTTTTGGAGGTAAGAAAATACCAGAGATGATGAGAGGGCTTGGTAGCGGTATTAAAGAATTTAAAGATGCCTCTAAAGATGATGAAGCATCTCACAAATCTGACGAGACTCTAGAAGAGAAAAAATCATAAGTAGTTCTTTTAAAAAGAAATTAAAAAAGCGCTTTAGAAATCTAAAGCGCTTTTTTAATGCATTATACTGAGCTAGATTATTCGGTTTTGTCCACGAATTTGACAGATCGCAGAATAGATTCCAGCTCAAAAATATTATCTCTTTTATTTGCTGAAGGTTTGAAAACAAAGCCTTCTAATACCAAATAACGATCGTTTTCTTTATCGTCTACAGTGAAGTTTACAAATGGTCCCGCCATATATCGCCCTTTTACTTCCCACATTCCTTTCATTTGATACGCCGGTTTACCGTCTATTGTAGTTTCAGAAAGATATGGTGCAAAAGCGGCTTCTGTAATAAAACGCATTCCTTCACTTACCGTAATATTATCGCCTCCTATTGAATCACGCATTTTGATCAATGAACCAATAGTATTGGAATCCCGATCGATCATATTGTACGGAACTTCGTAAACCGTGATGTTCATATCCCCATTGGGAATGTCTTTTCTGATCCAGAAAAACCCATCATCGTCTTTAGCATAACGGTATGCAGAAGGAAATTTCATAGTGATTCCAAAAGCATCTGTCAACGGCTTATCTTCTTTAAGAGAAAGACTTACGCGTCGTATTTTCTCTGTAAATTCGGTTTCTTTAATCGTATTTACGATTTTGGCACTATCCTGCTGAATGATATTAATAATCGCACTTTCGGTAGGGCCTTTAACCAAAATACCGGTTTGAGGTCGCGCGTACTCATCGTTCACGACTTCTATTGAAGCCGAATCTGCTTGTTCAATTTTTAAAAAAGTACGTTGCTTACGCATAAAGCCAGAAAAAGCTTCGCTAGGCATTTGATTAATTGCAAACATAGGTTCTACCTGTGGCAAACCATTTACAGGTCCCGCAAGTTTCTCACGAATACTCTCTCCTACCGGTCCTTCCCACATATCATTTGGCATTACCACCGTAAGGTTATTCAGAGCCCCAGAAGAAGCCGATAAAATTTTGCCTGAAGGCTTGTCGTCACAGGCTATAAAAGCAAATAAGACAAAGGCAAGAATTAGTTTTTGCATAGCATAAAATTGTTTAGTGTTAGTTAGCTATAACCAGAGTCATTCCCGGTTTGAGTTTATTACCGCTAATATCGTTCCAAACTTTAAGGTTCTCTGCACTTACGCCGGGAAATTTGCGCGCGATCTTCCATAAACTGTCGCCTTTCTGAACAACATATTTCTTTTGACCTTCTCCGGAAGTTGATTTTGACGCACTTGAAGAGGATGCCGAAGCTACTGGTTTGCTGGGATATAAGGTGAGCCGCTGACCGATACGCAAATTATTAGAGCGTAAATTATTCCAACGTTTAATCTGAAAAACTCCTACACCATAACGCTCTGCAATTTTTCCTAAATAATCGCCACTGCGTACGCGATAGGTAATACTTGTAGGTACTTCAAGATATTTTGGTAAGGTTTCTTCGTCCCGCTCAAGCTCTTTTTTTGCGCGTTGATAGATATTATCTTCATTGGCAACAAAAGGTCCAACAGCGGTTACCGGCAAGCGCAAATAATAATTTTCATCTTCAACATACGGTATGATATCTAATTTATATGCCGGATTTAAAAACTGAAGCTCTTCAAGCGAAACCCCGGTATATGCTGAAACTTGCTGTAATGTGATGGTTTCTTTTACTTTGATCGTATCGGTTTCAAAATAATTTACATCGGGTTGTGCCGGGTGATACCCGTGTTCTTCAGCATATTCAAAAATATACATCGTTGCTAAAAATGCCGGAATATAGCCTGCCGTTTCCCGTGGAAGATGATGTCTGATATTCCAGTAATTGGTTCTTCCGCCACTGCGACGAATGGCTTTACTTACATTTCCCGGTCCTGAATTATAACTTGCCAAAGCCAAATCCCAATCCCCAAAAATCTCGTGAAGTTTAGATAAATATTGCGCAGCAGCTTCGGTAGAAAGGATAGGATCCATACGCTCATCTACATACGAACTAATGTCTAATCCGTATAATTTCCCGGTATTGAACATAAATTGCCACATCCCCGTAGCTCCTACTCTAGACTTTGCGCGCGGTCGCAATGCAGATTCTACAATGGCCAGATATTTTAGTTCCAGAGGCATATTGTGCTTGTCTAAAGTCTGCTCAAACCCGGGAAAATAGAATTGAGATAATCCCATCAAGCGTTCTAAAGTAGGTTTGTGGCGCTTTAAATAGCCTTTGATGACATTCTCTAAAGAAGGATTATACTCAACGTTAAACGGAGTGCGTGCATCAAGAGCTGCAAGGCGCTTTTTAAGCACTTCTGTGGTGAGTTCTGGGTATTCAACGTCTTCATAGTTGGTATCATCAACTAAAGACGCCATATCGTCGTAAAGTGTGTTTGTAGTAAGTTCTTCTAGCCAAAGTTTATCAACTTTAGCAGGAAATTTACGATCGTTGAGTTTTTTTGAAGTACTGTCCCATTTTACCTCTTTAAATAAGAAAGGTTCAGGAACCTTTTGTACCACATGCCCGTTAGCACTGTTAAGCTCGCGCATGAGTTGTTTGAGTTCTACCGTATCGACGATAGGTAGCGTCTGAGAAACCTGCAGCGTTGCTGCCTTAGGATTTTTCTTCTGGGCATAAGATGCCAACGAGGTCATGACTACAAATGCATAACCGAGACAATAGCGTTTTTTCATATGTGTTTACAACGATGCAAACGCTAAAGTCGTATTTTTTGTTCAAAATCTAAAACACCCAGAAGAAAGTCCTGAATACTAATTTTTATTCACGAATTGCTGCAATACCCGGAAGCTCTTTACCTTCAAGCATTTCTAGCATTGCACCACCACCGGTAGAAACGTAACTTACTTTATTTTCAAAGCCAAATTGTTTTACGGCAGCTACGCTATCTCCTCCTCCAACAAGTGAGAAGGTTCCGTTGTTTGTTGCTTCTGCAATTGCATCACCAAGAGCGATTGTTCCTTTAGCAAAAGGTTCCATCTCAAAAACACCTAAAGGCCCGTTCCAAAGAATGGTCTTGCTATTTTTTACCACTTGAGCAAAATTCTCTAGTGATTTTGGTCCTGCATCAAGTCCTTGCCATCCGTCAGGAATTTCATTGATCGGTTCTACTTTAGTATTTGCAAATTCTGAAAAGCTATCTGCTGCAAGAACATCAACCGGCAAATGAACGTTTACATTCTTTTCTTTAGCTTTTTTCAATATATCTAAAGCGAGTTCTTGTTTATCATCTTCACAGATCGAACTCCCAATTTGACCTCCTTGTGCTTTGATAAATGTATACGCCATTCCACCTCCAAGAATCAAATCGTCAACTTTATCAAGAACATTCTCGATCACGGTGATTTTTGAAGAAACTTTTGCGCCTCCTAAAATGGCTAAAACCGGACTCTCATTGTCATTAAGCACTTTATCAATGCTCTCGATTTCTTTAGCCAGTAAGTAACCAAAACATTTTTTCTCCGGGAAAAACTGCGCTACAATGGTCGTTGAGGCATGCGCTCTGTGTGCAGTACCAAAGGCGTCATTTACATAAATATCTCCCAATTGAGAAAGTTGCTCTGCAAAGTCTTTATCTCCGGCCGTTTCCTCCTCGTGATAACGCAGGTTCTCAAGCAATAAAATTTCTCCAGGCTCCAATTCTGAAGCGGCTTTTTCAGCAGCTGCTCCTACACAGTTTTCTATAAATTTTACCTGTACCCCAATAATTTCAGAAACTTTGCTCACGATATGCTTCAAAGAAAACTCTGGCTCATTGTTTTTAGGTCTTCCTAAATGCGACATTAAAATCGCCGAACCACCATCTTCTAAAACTTTTAAAATTGTAGGTTTTGCGGCTTCAATACGGGTAGTATCGGTAACCTGATGATTTTCATCTAAAGGCACATTAAAATCTACACGGATTAATGCTTTTTTATTTTCAAAATTAAAATCGTCGATGGTTTTCATGTAATCTGTATTATTTGTGATTTTGGTAATTAACTAGTTGGTTAACGGCCTAACACGATATTGCTGTTAAGCCAATACTGAACAAACAAATATAACGGATAGCGCCAAAAAATACGTTACATTTCTGTTATATTTGGCGCATGCAATTTCAATCAATTCTCGGGCAAAATTTCATTAAAAAACATCTTACAACCAGTGTAGACCGCGGTCGTGTAGCACATGCGCAACTCTTTGTAGGTGCCAGTGGTAGCGGTGTTTTACCGTGTGCGCTCGCCTATGCGCAATACCTTATTTGCAATAATACCGAAGGTGAAAATACAGGCGGATCTGCAGCTTGCAATCTAAAGTTTGATCATCTAGCGCATCCCGATTTACATTTTGCATATCCCGTGGCTCCCAATGACACGGTAAAATCGCATCCTGTTTCTGATAATTTTGCTAAGGAATGGCGCGCATTTATTCAAGAAAATCCCTACGGAAGTTTATACGACTGGCACCGGCACATCGGTATCGAAAAAAAACAGGGGAAAATTGGTGTTGATGAAGCTCAGGATATTGTAAAAAAGTTATCGCTTAAATCATACGAAGGGGGCTTTAAAGTGATGATCATTTGGATGGCTGATAAAATGAACAATGCTGCGTCCAACAAGCTTCTAAAACTGATTGAAGAACCACCGCAAAAGACCATCTTCCTTCTTATTGCCGAAAATGAAGATCAAATAATTGACACGATCAAATCGCGTTGTCAAGTCTTGCGCTTTCCTCCTCTTGCCGCCGAAGCTTTAGAAAATGCCTTGATCACCGAGCATAATTGCGACCCTGCTGAAGCAAAAAAGTTGGCCATCAAAGCACACGGAGATTATAATCTTGCTCTACATTTATTAGACCATAGCAGCGATGAAGAAGAGTTTGAAACTTGGTTTGTAAGTTGGGTGCGCACGGCTTTTAAAGCACGCGGAAATAAAAAAGCCATCATTGATCTGATAGCTTGGAGCGAGAATATTGCTTCAAAAGGTAGAGAAACGCAAAAGAGTTTTTTAGGCTACTGTGAAGATTTTTTTAGGCAAGCCATGTTATTGAATTATAATGCTAAAGAATTGGTGTATTTACAGCCGGTAACCCAATTTGAGTTGGCTAAATTCGCCCCGTTTATACACGGCAATAACATCAATTCACTTATTGAAGAGTTGCAAACTGCAGCGTATCATATCGAACGTAATGGTAATGCTAAGATCGTTTTAACCGATCTCTCTATCAAACTCACGCGTTTATTACATACGAAAGCATAAAAAAAGGCAGCTCTTTGGAGCTGCCTTTTTAAAACCAATTGGTTCAAATATTATTCTGCAGAAGTCGTGTCTTCATCTTCTGTTGCAACTGGTTCTGCAGGTGCAGTACTATTACCACTGTAAGCAGTATTTAAAGCTTTTAAAACTTCGTCTGTGATATCTAACGCTGTTTTGCCATAGAGAATATTACCGCTGTCATTTTTTCCGTAGATATAATCGTAACCATTCTCTTCTCCGTAGGCGTCGATAAAATCACGAACCTTCGTAATTACAGAATCAACAGCCGCTTGACTCTCTTGCTGAATTTGTCCACCACGCGCTTGTTGCATTTGCTGAATTTCTTGCTGTAATGCTCCCAGCTCTTGCTCTTTGACCTGGCGCTCTGACGGACTCATAGATTGCGCGTTTTTCTGATATAAATCGACTTTTATTTGAAATGCCTGAATTTTAGGCTGAAGCTCTCCGCGGATCTCTTCGCTCAATTTATTGTACTTATCCTGAACTTCGGTCATCTCGGTGTATTCTTCAAAAAGTTTCTGCGTATCGACAAAACCAGATTTTGATTTTGAACAACTCGCCAAAACAAGGGCAATTAATAAAAGACTGAATTTAGTTTTCATATTAGATTTTTAGATTTTGTTGCAAATGTAATTAGTTGGTTCAGATAAGTACCATTTTACTGCAAAATCTTAGTTATTGTAAAAACAAATAGTAAAACTCCTTGTAATAATTAAATCTTATTATTTTTAGGTTTAAATAAGATGATTTAAGCTGTTTTAAGAATTTCCACATATAAATAGTCGTATTAAAGCACAGAAAGCCCTAAAAACGCTTTATTTTGATTATTTACTCAATTTTAAGACATAAATCAAGGAAGAATACTCACCAGAGCGTCTTGCACTCCAATTTGATCGTAAACCGGTTAAAAATGCTGACCAAGGTTGAAAGAAAGAAGATGCCTTATATTTTTCAGATAACAGACTTACATAAAACGAATCAAAAACTAACGGCTTACTTTCTTCTAAAATAAATCCGTGTGCTTCAAACAAGCTTTTTATACTCTTTGCAGAAAAATGATGTAAGTGTCTTGGTACGTCCCAAGCAGCCCAAAAATTTTTATAATGTTTCGCGTCTAAAGAATTGAAATTGGGAACAGCAACAAACAAAACACCATTTTTATTTAAATGATTTTTTAACCATTCGATTTGATGTTGTAAATCTGGAACATGTTCTAAAACATGCCACATCGTGATCGCATCAAATTTTTGCGTGCTTACCGCATCTATATTTTGAAAAAGCGCGATTCCTTTTTCCGAAGCTTTTTTTCTTGCATCTGGCGAAGGTTCAATTCCGGTTACCTTCCACCCTTCATTTTTTGCTTGTTTTAAAAAATCACCGGTTCCTGCTCCAATATCTAAAAGTGCTCCTTGAGCTACTCGAGAAGAAACTAATTGCAATTTTTTCTTCAGCATAAATCGCTTAATGAAGTGATATGCTTTTTCAAAAAGACCTTTTTTTGAATCGGTGTGCGAAATGTAATCCTCACTTAAATAATACTGATCCAAATTTTCTGGAACAGGAAGTGTAGCATACTTATCTAACTTTTCATCATAAATCAAATCAAATTCTTCTTTAGAAACAGAATAATCTTTGATTTTTAAATTGGTCTTTTTAGTCAACGAATGAGATTTTTGAAGAAATAAATGAAAAGTGTTTCACGTGGAACTAAAAAATTAGCGTCCCATATAAACGAGCATTACCGAAATATCACTCGGAGAAACACCACTTACCCGTGAAGCTTGAGAAATAGTTGTTGGCTGAATTTTTGTCAACTTCTCACGTGCTTCATACGAAAGCGATTTTAGTTTAGTATAATCAAAATTGTCTGGAATCTTGATATTTTCTAATCGCTGTAATTTATCTGCGTTCGCCTTTTCCTTTTCAATGTAACCCGAATATTTGATTCGGATTTCGGCTTGTTCTAAAACTTCAGTCTCGAGATTGTTTTCAGCAACGTATTCCTTTACATCTTTAAATGAAAGCATATCCTCTAAAGCTATCTGAGGTCGGCTAAAAATCTTAACCATTTTATCTGATTGCTTCATCGGTGTTGTTCCTTTTTCAGCTAAAACCGGATTGGCTTCTTCAGGCTGAATACTAGTTGTATTGAAAAATTCAACAAGATTTACCGCTTGTGCTTCTTTCTTCTCAAGAGCTTGCATACGCTCTTTACTAGCCAAACCAACCTCAAAAGATCGAGGAGTAAGACGAGCATCGGCATTATCTTGACGTAATAACGTGCGATATTCTGCTCGCGAAGTAAACATACGATACGGCTCTTTGGTTCCTTTGGTAATCAAATCATCTACCAAAACGCCTATATACGCTTCATCTCTTTTCAGGATGAACGGATCTTTTTCCTGAACTTTTAAACTCGCATTTAATCCTGCAACCAGACCTTGAGAAGCTGCTTCTTCATAACCCGTGGTTCCGTTAATTTGACCAGCGAAATATAAACCGTCAACCAATTTAGTTTCTAACGTATGCTTCAACTGCGTTGGTGGGAAGTAATCATATTCGATCGCATAACCTGGTCTAAAGAACTTCACATTTTCAAAACCTGCTACTTGTCGCAAAGCTTTAAACTGAACTTCTTCTGGTAATGAAGTTGAAAAACCATTTACATAATATTCAATAGTATTCCAACCTTCAGGCTCAACGAACAATTGATGACGATCTTTATCAGCAAAACGATTGATCTTATCTTCTATCGAAGGACAATATCTTGGCCCTGTACTTTGAATTCTACCATTAAACATAGGAGAACGATCAAAACCTTCACGAAGCAAATTATGTACCTCGGGACTCGTATAACTCATTTGACAAGAACGCTGTTTTATCAACGGTTTTGTCACATTACTAAAACTAAATTTTTGTGGATCTTCATCACCAGGCTGCTCGATCATTTTTGAAAAATCAAGACTTCTACCATCAACGCGTGGCGGCGTTCCGGTTTTCATTCTACCAGAATCAAAACCTAGATCAACCAACTGTTCAGTAATTCCGGTTGCTTTACGCTCCCCTGCTCTACCACCACCAAATTGTTTTTCACCAATATGGATAAGTCCGTTTAAGAAGGTTCCATTAGTTAGAATAACGGATTTAGATTTTATTTCGATTCCTAAAGAAGTACGTACACCAGCAATGCGATCACCTTCTACTAAAAGGCCATTCACCATCTCCTGATAGAAATCAAGATTAGCAGTATTCTCCAACATCAAACGCCATTCTTCAGCAAAACGCATACGGTCACTTTGCACGCGTGGACTCCACATTGCAGGTCCTTTACTTTTGTTAAGCATCTTAAATTGGATAGCGGTTTTATCAGAAACGATTCCGCTATAACCCCCTAATGCATCAATCTCGCGTACAATTTGTCCCTTTGCAATTCCTCCCATAGCGGGATTACAAGACATTTGCGCAATGGTTTGCAAGTTCATCGTAACCAATAAGGTTTTGCTTCCAGAATTGGCAGCCGCTGCTGCGGCTTCACAACCTGCGTGGCCACCTCCCACAACAATCACATCGTATATATCTTCAAAAAAACTCATTGTTCCACGTGAAACATTTAATTATACTTCCTTAAAAATGGGCGCAAAGATACTGAAAATTAAAGGGAAGACCATAGACTAAACAGCCCATAGTGCTAAGTACTCATCTTCCTTACTGCGCATTTGTAGTTTCTCTTCTTCGGTCTTATCTCCATAACCGCACATATGCAATAATCCATGGATTATTACACGGCGCAATTCTGTATCAAAATCTACATTAAAATCCTTTGCGTTATCGGCAACACGATCTGTACTAATGTAGATTTCACCATTTAAAATAGTCCCTTCGGTATAATCAAAAGTCACTATATCAGTTAGCGTGTCGTGATCCAAAAATTGCTGATTGATCTCAAGAAGAAAATCATCAGAACAAAAAACATAACCCAAACTATCTATTCCATAAGACTCTTTAAGCGATGCTGCTTTAAGCCAACTTTCAACACGTTCAGACTGTTCTAAAACAAAATCATTTTGACTACTAAATTCAATCATTTTCTTTCTTGAAGTATCGTTTAACTTTTAGTTTATAATTATCCTGTAGCGGCAATTTATCTCTATTCAAAATCTCTTTAGAATTAAAATAGCGCTTCGCTTCAGGAATGGCATTTGACGTTGTATTATTATAAACCTTACTGGTACTTTCAGATTCCCTTTGATTGTTTTGATCCTTCTCCTGCTCCGCCTCTTCCATCTTTAAAAACTGCTGGATTACTTCATTCATTTTTCGTCTTGCAACATCAGAATTGCCATTTAATAAATCATCTTCGATAGACTCTAAATATTGAAGTAATCGCAGCGATTCTTCATCGCTTCCAGATCGCTGAAGCATATCTTCTAACTGATTTCGTATAGCTTCTTGTTCTTTATAAATCTCATATTGCCTTGCTAACTCAGACTCAGATGAACCACCTTCATTTTGTCCCTGTCCTTGGTTTCCTTCTCCAGATTCACCACCTGCTCCTTCACCTTCTTTACCGGATTTACCATCTTTTCCCTGATCTCCGCTTTCACCGGTTTGACCTTCTTTATCTCCTTGACCCAATTTTTCTTGAAGTTCTTGCTGCGACATAATGATATCAGAAAGTTGTTTTCCGCCACCTTTTCCTCCACTAGGAAACGGCATAGGTGCCCCAGAACTACCAGAACCCATTGCAAATGATAATTCTGCTTGCATATTATCTAGAATGTCTGAAAGCATATCTGCTAAGGTATTTGCTCCCGCAAAAACATATTGTTCACTAGCTACCCCTTTTACAATATCATTGTCTGCTAAACGCTCCAAACTTTGATCAAGATTGTAGGTGATCTCTGTTAATTGTTCATTTATGTTTTCTTGAATACTAGGATTGCGTAATGACAATACAAACAAACTATCATCAATGTGTTCAAAATTCTCTCTCAATTGATTCTGTTTCACCAAATATTTAGAGAATGAAGGATTGCCATTATCAATGTTGGAAAACTTGTTTTTTAAATCCTCCTGATCAAAAGAAAAAATAACCAGATTGTCTAAAATCTGTCTCAACATTTCGACATCCTCTTGTAGTTGTTCAACATCACCTCCACCTCCAGAAGCCATTTGTTGCATCAACTTTTGACCCATTTTTTGCATCTTCTTCCCTGCGTTCTTTTGACTGGATTTTGCATCCTCTTGAGAGTTTGAATCACCAGAATTCTCTAAAATCTCCTCAGCCTTTTCTTGCGCCTCATGGATCTCTTCTTCTAATTTTTGATCTTCAGGAATATCTATGGGTTTACTTAATTGTTCATTTTCCCGTTTCAAATCATCAAGTTCCTTCTTCAAGGTTTCAAAAGATTCAGAAAGTTCTTTCTGTTTATCTAATTGTGGATTATCGCTACTTCCTTCTTTCTCTTGCTCACTTCCTAATTTATTTAACGAACGTCCTATTCGTTCCCCTTTGGTCTGAACAAAAAAGCGCTTGGTAAGTTCAAGTAATTGCTTCATAGATCGACTCGAATTCTTAGAATTCTTAGCCATCTCGTCGAGCTTATCTTTGAGTTCATCTTCCTCCATCAAATCCTGAAGTTTAGATAACTCATCTACAAGTTTTTCTTGCTCTTTAAGTTGCTCCTCGTTCTTTTCTAAACGCTCCTTCAAAGCCTTACTTTTTTCTGAGGCTGACTCAGAAAGTTCGTCTAAAGCATTCAAGCTTTTTTTCAACTTTTCAGCATAAGACTGCATCATTTCCTCTTGTGCCTTTTGTCTACTTAAAAATGATTTTATTTTACGCTTATCATTAAAATCTAAATTCTGCTTCTCTTTCTGAAGGTTCTGTATTTCTTTCAAATCACGCTCTTGATCCTGCATACGCTCAACAGATTTATCAAGACCTTCTAAAGAACTTTTCTGCAATTCGAGTTGTTTATCTACCGCTGCTTCCTTTGTCAAAGATTGAAAAGAAAAGGTCTCAGAGCGTGTGATTTTAAAGCCGTGTAAGGCATCATTATCTCTTACTTCAAAGTAATAGTTGTAGGAAACTCCGCGAGTCAATTGTAATTCACCCGGAAACGCAAAATAAAATTGGTCAACGGTACTTTTTTTAACTGGAATATCAACCTTTACACTATTATCTATTTGATTTTCAGTATAATAAACCAATTTAACATCGCGTAAGCCATAGTCGTCTGCTACATTTCCTCTAAAGTAGGTTTCGTCATCACCAAGTGTATCCTTTTTTACTTCAAGATCCAGTTCAGGATACGCGTCACGTATGACCTCTATTTGATAATTTAATTGCTCATAACGCTCTAAACCATCATTACTCGCAGCAATGCTATAATTCACAGAACGGAATAACTGACTATCAAAACTAAATTCATTGTTGTTCTGTTTAAAAACATATGCCGTATCTGCAATCCATTCTACCTTATCGGTGTTTCGGGTATCTAAAATCCATCGTACTTGAGTGCCTTCAGGAATAGTGATATTTCCAGTATTTTCAACCAATTCATTAGCTCTATTCAAATATTGTGGAAAATCTAATTTCATTCTTAAGGTTGAAATCGTTGGGGTATTCACTAATGTATAGCGGTAATACTTTGAGCTGTATCCGTTCCCTTCAAAATAAAAATCCAGATCTTCTGAAGCTTGCGCTACGGTATATTCAAATATCCCTGTGCCTTTTTTCTGCATAAAATAAGAAACCCCATTGAGCTCTATCATTACCTCTTCAGGTAGTTTATTTCCTTCTACCTCGACCTGAATATCTACGGGCTGACCTTCAATAATCTTTTGTCCGGGATTATTTAAATGAAAAGAAAAAGGTGCCGGTGGTGCATAATGTGTATTGTAATCTAAAACACGACTAGCACTCTCGTTAAAAAAGGATACTCCGCTACTTAAACTGATCCCCACAAAAATGAGTACTGGAATAAGCGCGTATTTTAAGTATTTTAAATTCTTTTTGTAATCAATGGCCAACGTAAACGGAATTGGCTCGAGCTCTTTACTTTTTTGTAAAACACTCGCCCTTGCCAAATCTGAAGTTTGAGCGGTCGCTTGTAATTGTAACGTATTTAATAATTTATCTTTTACTTCAGGAAAATGATTTCCGATCAATTTTGAAGCTTCACTGTAGTCGATTCCCTTAGATAATTTAAACAAACGTAAAATCGGGATCCCAATAAACCGAATCAACAAAAACGCTTCTATACCAACAAAAGACCAAAAAAGAATTCCCCTACCCCAAGTGTTGAGCCAAAAGAAATATTCGATACCCAAAACCAACAGTACATAGGCCAGGCCAATCGCGATAAAAAATAGCAATCCTCTAAGGAGTTCATCCTTGTAATATTTTCGAATAAAACGCTCTAATTTGGCCTCTAATTGGTGCAAAATGGCTCTGATTTAATCTATTTATATTTCAATAACTAAAACTACGATAATATATTATAGCCGCTACGCATGAAATACACAAGCCTGTAAACCTAAAAATCCTTGATTTTAAGCTTATTAAAATTATATCCTTAAGAATACGTAACAGTGAACTTGTGATGTGCGACACTTGCTGATATTAAGTACCTTTGCATCCTAAAATTTCTATATGCATCAAAATGTACGTGTGCGTTTTGCACCAAGCCCTACCGGACCTTTACACATAGGTGGTGTAAGAACAGCATTATATAACTATTTATTTGCCAAAAAAAATAACGGAACCTTTGTTCTTAGAATTGAAGACACCGATCAAAACCGATACGTTGAAGGCGCAGAAAACTATATTGTTGAAGCGCTAAACTGGTGCGGAATTCCTTATGATGAAGGACCAGGAAAAGAAGGTGGTTTTGGTCCTTATCGCCAAAGTGAGCGCAAGGATAAATACTTTGCTTTTGCTGAAAAACTCATCGCATCAGGAGATGCTTACTATGCATTTGATACTGCCGAAGCTCTTGATGCACATCGCAAAGATCACGAAGAACAAGGCAAAACCTTCATCTACAATTGGCACAATCGTGAGCAATTAGATAATTCTCTTAATCTCTCTCCTGAGGAAACTCAAAAACGTATTGAAGCAGGAGAAGATTATGTGATTCGGTTTAAATCACCGCAAAGCGAAATCCTGGAACTCGAAGACTTGATTCGTGGTTCGGTTGAAGTGGATACGAGCTTACTTGACGATAAAGTTTTATTTAAAGCAGATGGAATGCCAACGTATCATTTGGCAAACATCGTTGATGATCACCTTATGGAAATCACACACGTAATTCGTGGAGAAGAGTGGCTTCCATCACTTGCGTTACACGTTATGCTTTATCGCGCCTTTGGTTGGGAAGCTCCACAGTTTGCGCATTTACCTTTGATTATGAAACCCGTAGGTAAAGGAAAATTGAGCAAACGTGATGGTGATAAAATGGGATTCCCTGTTTTTCCTCTTGAATGGAAAGACCCTAAATCTGGAGACCTATCAGCCGGATATCGTGAAGATGGCTATTTGCCGGAAGCGGTAGTAAATATGCTTGCCTTTTTAGGATGGAATCCAGGTACCGAAAAAGAAATTTATGCTTTAGAAGAACTTATTCAGGATTTTGAACTGAGCCGTGTACATAAATCTGGAGCCAAATTTGATCCTGAAAAAACAAAGTGGTTTCAACAACAGCATTTGCACAATGCTACTGATGAATCATTAGTTTCAGGTTTTCAAGCCATTTTAAAAGAAAAACATTTTGACGTTGACGATGCGTATGTAAAGCAGGTAATTCATCTGGTTAAAGAACGTGCTGTTTTTATTGCAGACCTTTGGGAACAAGGTAATTTCTTTTTTGAAAGACCAACTTCTTATGATGAAAAAGCAGCTAAAAAAGCTTGGAAAGAAGATACCGGCACGATTATGACTTCCTTATCAAAAATCATTTCAGAAACCGAAGATTTTACTGCCCAAAACCTTTCTACTAATGTAAAAGGCTGGATTCAGAATGAAGGTTTAGGCTTTGGTAAAGTAATGCAACCTCTACGTCTAAGTCTTGTAGGTTCTATGTCTGGACCCGATGTGTTTGACATTGCTGCAACCATTGGTAAAGCAAAAACCTTAGAACGCATTCGCTTTGCGATAGAAACGCTATAGATATAACACGATTCCTGCAGTAATAAGTCCTAGATTTCCTTCAAAGTTTGTTGCTGCAGGATCTTTTAATTCTAATCCTTCATCATTCAGCTTGTTTAAAGCATTGGTAAAACCGTATTGGTAATTTGCAGTCAAACGCACATGTGTAAAACCTGCACTCAAGCCTACGCTTACTAATCCATTTACACGAGACCACTCCTGTACATCTTCAGCGGTTAGACTTGTATAATTTTGAAGTACAAAATCACTTTGATTTACATCATCTAATTCCATTTTACCATTAACCTGAACTATTGGTCCTACTTCTAGACTTAAATGATCTCCTGCGATCAAATAGCTCAGCAAAAGTTTAACCTGTGCCCCACTCCAAGTATATTCAACTTTTTCAACAGTTGAAGCTTCTCCTCTGGCATTCATACTTATAGAAGTTTGCATAAAATCTACTCCAAAAATCAAATCGAAGTTGTTATAAAATGCAGATCGTTTAGATAAGCCTACTAAAAAACCGGCTTCCTGATTGGTCTCAAAATTTGAAGAATTAAGGTCGAGCAGTGCATATTGACCCTGAACGCCTATTCTATTAGAATCATATTTGTGACGTTGTGCGTGAATTGAAAACGTACTTAGAATTAGAAGAAAAAAGAAAAAAGGCCTCAAGTGTTACGAATTTTTAAAATGGGCGACAAATGTATTGTATTTTTAGTAAGAATATACTTGCCTTTTTTAATAATTAAAACTTATAATATGAGCTATTTTGTGCCTATTTTTCTGTTTTTAGGGATAATTGTCTTGATTTCAGCAGTTTTCATTGTCAAACAACAAACGGCTGCAATTATCGAACGCTTCGGAAAATTTACCAGTGTTAGAAATTCTGGAATTCAGCTTAAAATCCCTTTGATCGATAAAGTTGCCGGTCGTGTGAACTTGCGTATTCAGCAATTGGATGTGATCGTTGAAACTAAAACTAAAGATGATGTTTTTGTTCGATTAAAAATTTCGGTACAGTTTCAAGTTGTAAAATCAAACGTTTATGACGCCTTCTATAAACTTGAAGATCCTCAAAATCAAATCACTTCTTATGTATTTGATGTTGTTCGATCTGAAGTTCCAAAAATGAAATTGGATGATGTTTTTGAGCGCAAAGACGATATTGCGATCGCGGTAAAAAGCGAACTGAATCAATCGATGACCGATTACGGTTATGACATCATCAAAACTCTGGTTACCGATATTGATCCTGATCAACAAGTGAAAATCGCAATGAACCGCATTAACGCTTCAGAACGAGAAAAAGTTGCTGCAGAATATGAAGCCGAAGCAGAACGTATTAAAATAGTCGCTAAGGCGCGCGCAGAGGCCGAAAGTAAGCGTTTACAAGGTCAAGGTATAGCAGACCAGCGTAGAGAGATTGCACGCGGTCTAGAGGAGTCTGTAGAGGTTTTAAACAATGTAGGAATCAATTCTCAAGAAGCTTCTGCATTAATTGTAGTTACACAGCATTATGATACCTTACAATCAATAGGTGAAGAAACTAACAGTAATTTGATCTTACTGCCTAATTCTCCACAAGCGGGTAGCGATATGCTTAACAATATGATCGCGAGTTTTGTCGCTTCAAACCAAATTGGTGAAGAGATGAAAAAGCGTAACGAGCAATTGGGTTTAAAAACACCAAAAAAGAAAGATAAACCGAAACCAGAATCTGGCTATGATGATGATTTTGATGTTGATGACGATCTTTCTTCCTTATAATTTGAGATTGTTTTTAGATCAATTTTCTAAAGTAAATCCTTCAGCATATTGAATCTTTTGGCACCACCAATAAAAAAACCGGAGTATAAACTCCGGTTTTTTTATTTTTCTATTTCAATAGCAATTTATTTCTTGTCGTCTATATTCTTGACCTTAACTTTCTTGATTCCTAGTATTTTGTTTACTGCTTTTAAAACCAGTGTTTTCTGGACAATAGCTCCAACAGAACTTGCCACAAAACTAACCGGTGCAAAAGAATCTTTCGTCTCTTTGATACTTAGCTTAAGTTGCTCTTCATCTATCTGCTGTTGCAACTTTAGAATTTTAAGATCTTGGTCGATCTGGTCAAATGATTTGTATACCTTCATAGTTACTCCTGTAAGTGTTTGAATTCTTCATCTAAAACATCTTCCTGCGTTGAATCGTTGAAGAAAACTTTAGAATACTTCTTTAAAACAATCTCTGTAATTAAAGGTTTTCCAAATAGTTTGTAAAGTATGAATAATAGCAAATAAATACCCGCTACTATAAAATAACCATAACTTAAACTACCTAAAGATTCTCCTATAACGATAGCTACACCTACTGAAATAAAAAGTATAAAAATAAGAAAGATACTACCGCTTACCATTAGGTTCACCAAGGATACGGCACCATCCATCATTTTTTTGAAACTATCTAATTTGTAGTATTCTAGACTACTGTTTAGATATTTTTTTGCATCATCTGATACTTTACTTATATGCTCTGAAATATTGAATATCGACATCCACGCTTATGCTTTTGCAGTTGGTACATCAACATCTTCTACATCTTCAACTACCTCTTCTGTAGCTTTAGCATTTTTCTTTCTTAACTCTTCAAGCTTTTTTTCCATAGAAACCAAAATGTTGTCTGCTTTTGAACTGGCAGTTCTTAAGGTATCTTCAAGCTTTTCATCAAAAGACTTCTTAGCATCTTTTGCTGAAGCTGATAAGTGATCTGAAGTTTCTTGGATTTGCTTTTCTAATTTCTTCTTAGCTTCTTTAGCATTCTTAGAGATTTTCTTTCTGGTTTTATCTCCACTTTCTGGTGCGTATAAAAGACCAAGTCCTGCTCCTATTGCTGCTCCAGTTACTAATGCTAAAATGGTGTTACTTGTTTTTGACATGGTGATTGTTTTTTGTTATACTCAAAAGTAAGAATGTTAAATTCTAATCTCCGTTAATAACCGGTTAATAAATTGACTATTAACCTTAAAGGTATGCTAAAAAAGGGCCGCGAGGGCCCTTTTTTAGCATACCTTTAAGGTTAAATTATAGGTTGTTAACCGAATTTTCTAAAAGTTCGTTTCCTGAGGTTTTCATTTCTTCAAGATAAGCAGCAACTTCTTCTTCAGCTTGATCTACTTTATTTAATTGAATTAAAACAATTAAGGTTTCTAAGACTGCTAGACGGGTTCCTATTTTCTTTGCTGAAGTATTGAAAAGTTCTTTCAACTCTTCATAATCTACATCTTTAGCCAATTCACGTATTCTCGCAATCGCCTTTACCCGCTTCTCATCTGGCACTTGCGCCAGCTTCTTCCCTACTTTTTTAATTTCATTTAAAGCAGGAATTTGCGGAATTTGCTTTTTTGGTGCTGCTTTAGGCTGCTCTTGTTTAGTAGATTTTGATGCTACTTTGGCCCAAGTATCTCGTAGACCCACCGTTTTATTAAATACTAAATGCTCAGCGGTACTGTCTTTATCAACATTGAAATAGCCTAAGCGCTGAAACTGAAAAATATCCATCGGCTGTACCTCGCTAAGACTTGGTTCTAAATAACCGGTAATGGTTTCTAAAGAATTTGGATTAAGATGCTCCATAAAGTCAACATCTTTATCACCATCTGGAGACTCGTGATTGAACAAACGATCATACAAGCGCACTTCAGCCTTTATAGCATGCTTAATTGAAACCCAATGCAAGGTTCCCTTTACTTTACGCAGGCTTGCTTCGGTACCGCTTCCACTTCGAGAATCGGCATCGTATGTACAATGAATTTCAGTAATGTTTCCGTCAGCATCCTTAACTACAGACTCTCCTTTGATGATATACGCATTCTTTAAACGCACTTCTTTGCCTAAGGTAAGTCTAAAGTATTTGCTGTTTGCATTTTCTTTAAAATCATCTTTCTCGATGTATAACTCTTTCGAAAAAGGCACCTTTCTAAAACCTGCGCTCTCATCTTCCCGATTATTTTCGGCTTCTAACCATTCTTCCTGATCTTCAGGATAATTGGTAATTACCAATTTTACAGGATCCAAAACGGCCATCACACGTGGCGCTGTTTTATTTAGATCTTCACGCACATTGAATTCTAAAAGCGAAACATCGATCACATTGTCGCGTTTTGCAACCCCGACGGCATCTATAAAATTACGTATCGCAGCAGGTGTATACCCACGTCTTCTAATTCCTGAAATGGTGGGCATTCTAGGATCATCCCAACCGCTTACGATACCCTCTTGCACAAGCTTAAGCAACTTACGCTTGCTCATAATCGTATAGCTCAAGTTTAAGCGCGCAAATTCGCGTTGTTTGGGTTTGATACCGTTTGTATACACGTTGTCTACAAACCACTCGTAAAGCGGTCTGTGCGGCTTAAATTCAAGCGAACATAAACTGTGTGAAACTTGTTCTACATAATCGCTCTCTCCGTGTGCCCAGTCGTACATTGGGTAAATATTCCAGGTATTACCGGTACGGTGATGCGCCTTATTAATAACACGATACATTATAGGATCACGCAATAGCATATTAGGGGATTGCATATCTATTTTAGCACGTAAAACGTGTACCCCTTCAGCAAATTCACCTTTTGCCATTTTTTCAAACAGCTCTAAATTCTCTTCTACGGAACGCTCCCGGTACGGACTGTTAGTACCAGGTTCTGTAGGAGTTCCCTTTTGCTCAGCCATCGCTTCACTAGACTGTGAGTCGATATACGCTTTGCCTTCTTTAATAAGCTGAATGGCCCAATCATACAACTGCTGAAAGTAGTCTGAAGAATAACAAACTTTATCCCACTTGAAGCCTAACCATTTGATATCTTCCTGAATCGCATCTACATACTCTTGCTCTTCCTTTGAAGGATTGGTATCATCAAATCTCAGGTTTACCGGCGCATTGTACTTCTCACCCAGTCCAAAACTGATGCAAATAGCTTTACAATGCCCAATGTGTAAATATCCATTAGGTTCTGGTGGAAATCTAAAGCGTAAATCTTCTTTAGGAAATCCGTTAGTAATATCTTCTTCTACGATTTGCTCTAAAAAATTGAGCGCTACATAATCTTCTGCCATAGCTTAATAAATGCTGAAAAAATAGAATTACTCGTCTATCGAGCTTCAACTGTGGTATATCATTGTTTAAATAACATACGCTATAAGTTGCCAAAAATACTAAAAATACACGTGCTGAAACGTGATTAGCAACCTATTTAAACCTCCACAATCAAGTTCCTGCTCTGCTTTATAAATAATATCTTTACGCTATAAAAAATAAGCTGCTATGGGCGTTATAAAACTCAATCGCGTAAAAGTATATGCATACCACGGTTGTCTGGTAGAAGAAGGTCAAATAGGTTCTGATTATCTCGTAGATCTTAAAATAAATACAGATCTCTCGCTACCTGCTCAATCAGATAACTTGAGTGATACCGTAGATTATGTACATCTCAATAAAATCATTAAGGAAGAAATGGCACAACGTTCTAAACTTCTAGAACACGTATGTGATCGTATATTAAATCGTTCTTTATCAGAACTTTCAACAATTACAAAAGCTAAAGTTACCGTGCGTAAAATCAATCCGCCCATTGGTGGAGATGTGGCTTCGGTAGGAGTTACTATGAGTAAAAAGCGCTCGTAAAATAGATCTGGCTGCTGCGCTACTTAGGATTATCTCTTGAATAGCTTTTATATCTAAAGAAAAAACTTAAATTTGCAGTCCTAATTAAAAAGGGTGTCGTGGCCGAGTGGCTAGGCAGTGGTCTGCAACACCATCTACAGCGGTTCGAATCCGCTCGACACCTCAACAAAGACTCTTCTATTAAGAAGGGTCTTTTTTTATGCCCTAGCATTTTATTTAAAATGGAATAGAATCTCCTTCAATAAACTCATTCTCCGGCGCAATCTCTTCAATACGTTTTTCTATTTGTTGAATTTCTGAAGGAAATAAACCTTTTGAAATAAGGAGTAAACCAAATAAAAACATCAATACACTAATGATCTTCTTGATCACAGCAATGCGCGTAGGGGTTAATTTGCTACGTAGTTTTTTAGCAAGGAGAATTTTAATAATATCAATGATCAAATAGGTAGTGAGGATGGAACCAAAAAATACCGTTAAACGCTCGGCATTCATATCTAATTGAGGCCCTGCAGAAATTAAAATGACCAACCAAAATCCCAGTACTCCAATGTTGATAAAGTTGAGTAAAAAACCTTTTACAAAAAGTCCTAAATAGTTGCGTTTACTCATCACAACGGTAGGATGCTCATCATCGTCAAGCTTATTTTTTTTGACCCGTAAAAAAGACATCACTCCATAGACTGCGAGTAACATCCCGCCAAAAATGTAGAGTGCAGGATCATCTTTTAATTTGTCTAAAAGCTGACTGGTACTAAAATAGGCTATTAATATAAAAACCGTATCTGCTGTAACTACGCCTATATCAAACAGAAAAGCCGCTCTAAAACCTTTTAAAGCAGCAGTTTCTAATAACACAAAAAACACGGGGCCTACCAGAAATGCGAGTAAAAAACCCAGTGGAATTGCTGTTGAAATATCTTGTAGCATTTAGGAGTATGAAGTCTTGTATTTCTGAAAGTTCAGAAAAAAATTATTCTAAGAATAATTAGATTAAGATGCTCACTTTTGAAAACCAAAAGTCTATACTCACAAAAGTAACGAAATTGAATCAAATTACTCCATCACCCGCACGCGACCTCCTATAAACTTGTTTTTGATCAATTCAGTTGGGTTGCCGTAAACATCTACATCTCCACCGGCTCTGATCTTAACCTCTGCGGTTCTTCGGGCAAAAATATCGGCTTCTCCCCCAGCCTGAATACGTATCTTGGTATCAGTGGTTTCAAGAGATTTTCCTTCAAAGACTCCACCAGTATTAACTTCAACATTTTGATTGATAGCGCTTCCGCTTGCGGTGATAATTCCGCCGGTAACGGCACGCATTTCAGCATTTTCAACTTTTAAACCTGCAGTAACTTGAGCACCTTCTTGCACTCTAATCTCGATCTTAGGCTGTTCAAGCAATTCGTTTACCACAATCTCTGCACCTTCATTACCATCAATCACTTTTAGATCATTATAATGCACTTCTACAAAAGTCTCATTTCCATCAAAGATCTTGTCAAAATCCATACGTATTTTTAAAACGCCATCTTTATTAACAAGTTCAATGTATTCTGTATCCTTTCCTTTAAGGTAAACTTTATTTTCTGAGTCTTTGATAAGATTGACGCGCATGCGGTCAAAAACTTTTACTTCGGTAAAATCGCCTACATCTTTGGTATTGTCTTGTGCAAAAGTTGCACCTGCAGTTACCAATAGAACTGCCATGATTAGTTTTTTCATAAGAATTGATTTTTCGTATTTAAAAGACCAATCGCTTTTTGATTTGTTACAGTAAGCCCTTTATTGAATCGCCTCTTTAACTTCAACCAAAGTAAAATCAAGGTGCTTTTTAACAAGATCTGCTTCTTTTACTTTTACATAAACCTCATCGCCAAGCGTGATCGTGGCTCCGGTTTTACGACCTACAATAGCGTATTTCTCCTGATCAAAATCAAAATGATCGCCTTTAATATCTCGTAAACGAATCATTCCCTCACATTTATTGTCTACGATCTCTACATAAATTCCCCATTCGGTAACTCCGGAAATAACACCCAAGAAGGTTTCATCTTTATGATCTTGCATAAACTTCACTTGCATGTATTTGATAGAATCACGTTCTGCACTGGTAGCCAGATATTCCATATCGCTACTGTGTTTACACTTCGATTCATATTCTTCTTCTGAAGCAGATTTACCTTGATCTAAATAATGTTGTAAAAGTCGATGTACCATTACATCAGGATAACGGCGTATTGGCGAAGTAAAATGTGTATAATAATCAAAAGCCAACCCATAGTGCCCAATATTTTCTGTACTATACACCGCTTTACTCATCGTACGTATAGCAAGTGTGTCTATCAGGTTTTGTTCTTTTTTACCAACAACATCAGTAAGAAGGTTATTTAAAGAAGCAGTGGTACTTTTTCGATCTTTAAGATTCATTTTATAACCAAAACGTCCTGCGATAGTTTGCAAAGCTGCCAGCTTCTCATCGTTTGGTTCGTCGTGAATACGATAAACAAATGTTTTCTTTGGTGATTGCTTACCAATAAATTCTGCAACTTTTCTATTGGCCAAGAGCATAAATTCTTCAATTAGCTTGTTAGCATCTTTTGAAGATTTAAAGAAAACTCCAACCGGATCATTTTCTTGATCGAGTTCAAATTTTACTTCGACTTTGTCAAAAGAAATCGCTCCATCTTTCATGCGTTGTCTACGCATAATTTTTGCGATTCTGTCTAACTCTAAAGTTGCATTTACAATTGCAGGATCTACGTTATATGACTTTCCGGTAAGTGAAATGTCTTCCGGAATTAATCCTTCTCTGGTTTCTATAATTTGTTGCGCTTCTTCATACGCAAATCGCGCATCACTATAGGTTACTGTGCGCCCAAACCATTGCTTTTTCACTTTACCCGAAGATTTGTCTAATTCAAATACTGCGGAAAAGGTATATTTCTCTTCATTAGGTCTCAACGAACAGGCATTATTTGATAAAACCTCAGGGAGCATAGGCACCACGCGATCTACCAAATACACCGAAGTTGCCCGTTCATACGCTTCTTCATCCAGAATGGTTCCCGGTACAACATAATGCGAAACATCTGCGATGTGAATTCCTACTTCATAGTTTCCATTTTCTAAAACCTGAAAACTCAACGCATCATCAAAATCTTTTGCATCCTTAGGATCTATCGTAAATGTAAGAACATCCCGCATATCGCGACGTTTAGCGATCTCCTCTGGTTTTATACTCGTATCAATAGTATTGGCATAGGCTTCAACCTCATTAGGAAAATCGTGCGGTAAACCATATTGTGCAAGAATAGAATGAATCTCTGTATTATGTTCTCCTGGCAAGCCAAGAACTTTAATGATCTTACCAAAAGGAGAATCGGCCTTTTCCGGCCAGTCTTCAATCTTAACAAGTACCTTTTCACCGTCTTGAGCTCCGTTCAATTTATTCTTCGGAACAAAAATATCGGTACGCATCTTTCCTTCTGCGGAAGTATTTACAAAGGCAAAATTCTTTTGCATCTGCACTACACCAACAAATTCATCGGTTTTTCGCTCAAGGATCTCAACGATTTCCCCTTCATGCTTTTTGCTTCGGCGTTGCTTGTAGACATATACTTTTACCGTATCGCCGTGCAAGGCCTTATTCATATTATTTTTTGGAATATAAATATCTTGTTCCATCCCATCTACCACAACATAGCCGTCACCTCGTGAGGTCGCATCTAGTTTTCCTGTATGATAATGAGAAGTCGCATTGAAGCTATACTTACCTCGATCTTGTTCCTCAATGTGCTTTTTTGCTTTGAGTTGAGCGAGTTCCTTAACGATTTGATTGCGACTGTTGGGATCATCGACCTGAAGTTTGGCCGCGATTTGCTTGTGATTAAAAGATTTACCGGGTTCTCGTTTTAATATCTTAAGTATTTTTTGTGTGAGGTTCCCGATTTTGGAATTTGAATTTCTTCTACGTTTTTTCTTTGGCATTAAATGCTTTTATTAATTACTGCAAAATTAGCGTTAATCGCTAAAACAAAAGGTTTCAAGACGTGAAGTTTTAGTTAATCTTAGTATTTCATAATCAAATAAATAGACATTTAACACTAGGGTAATTAAGATTTAATTTTAAAAACTTTGTTTTTGTTAAATAAATCTTAATTTTGTTCTATTCATTAATCAAAACTTTTTCGTCATGAAAACGTTTAAATTGAAAAGATACCGAATAGCCTTTCTTTTTATAGGCATTTTTATTCTGGGATTTGTAGCAGTACTCTCCTACGTCAATTCAATATTTTAATAAGATAATCATTTTTAAAAATTAAAAGGGACTCTTAACGGGTTCCTTTTTTTTATTGGCACCGCCAATGGGTTTAATACTCCGAAGCTTGGCTCAAAATTGAAAATTCGTTTCCAAGCGATTTCTCAAGGGTTTGCCCTGAGGTAGTTTATTGATATCATCAAAGAATACACTACGCTGAGTCTTACTTTAATCTTTTCCTTTCAAATTTGAAAAATAGGATCTCTAAAAATCAAAGCTTAAAAACAGTTTTCAACAGTATACATATATATCATTTTTCTTTTTTAAAATTTAAATTAAAACTGTTTGTTATTATAGCTTGTTAATAGCGGTATAACTTTAGGTATTTAAAATTTGGTTTTTAATTTATGGGTAGATATTAACGGGTTATTCAAGAGTTTTTAGCATAAATTTTACTTGATTTATAAGTGCTTATAAAACGCTATTAACAAATGTTGATAACCTTAATTATCAGGTTTTTTTGAATAAGTCGTTATCAACATTTATTAAAAATGACGTTTTATTTTGCTCATAAACGGAAAAGAAAAATCCATAAAATTTTCTTGCATGATATTACCCATGAACTGCTTTGTAATTTTTTCTGAATAAAGCAATTTTCATTTTACATTTTTGACGACAACTTATAAACAAGCATGTTAACTATATGTTAACTCGTTGAAAATGAGATTTTATTATGGATAAGTATAAAATTGAACGTGTCGCTATTTTGTAACTTTAAACATGTTTTTTAATTGTTATAAATGGGACACGCGCACCATCATCACGATCATACGCATGCAGCAGATTTAAAAGGCCGAAACCTCTTAATTAGTATAGGATTAAACGTGTTAATAACTCTGGCACAAATCATAGGAGGCTTGATTTCCGGGAGTTTAGCACTTTTGTCAGACGCTGTTCATAACCTTAGTGATGTGATCTCCTTGATCATAAGCTATATCGCACAGCGCTATTCAAAAAAGGAAGCTTCTACCCATAAAACTTTTGGGTATAAACGTGCAGAGATCATCGCTGCGTTTGTGAATGCCGCCACGCTTATCGTGATCGCAGTACTTCTTATGAAAGAAGCCGTTGAACGATTTTTAAATCCACAAGCTATTGCATCTGATCTTGTAATTTGGTTGGCCGTTTTAGGTATCGTAGCTAATGGGTTGAGTGTTTTGCTTTTACAAAAGGACAGTAAAGGCAATATGAATATGCGCTCGGCTTATCTTCATTTATTAACCGATATGATGGCTTCTGTAGCAGTGTTGGTTGGTGGTATTTTGATGTATTTTTTTAAAATTTACTGGATAGACAGCTTGTTAACATTAGCGATAAGTATTTATCTAATTGTTATGGGATACGGTTTATTAAAATCTTCCTTTAAAGTACTGATGCTTTTTTCTCCAGAAGATCTTGAAATTGATGATCTCATAAAAGAGGTTAAACAGTTAGATGCGATCAAAAACATTCATCACATACACATCTGGCAACTTAATGATGACGAAGTACATCTTGAGGCGCATATTGATTTGAAAAACGATATTAAACTAAGTGCTTTTGACGCAATTCTCTTAGAAATTGAGCATATTGCGATGCATTATGGCATCAATCATATTAACATACAACCAGAATATGATAAGGATGATGCTAAAGAAATTGTTGTTCAAGACTAATCCCTATGGAAATTAAAATTTTAGCTTTTGATGAACTTACTCTTTATAGTTTATATGAATTGCTCCAACTGCGTGCTGAAGTATTTGTGGTAGAACAAAACTGCCCGTATCAAGATGTAGATGGTAAAGATAAAAAAGCACTACACGTTCTAGGCTATCAAGATCATCAACTGGTTGCCTATACCCGAGTTTTTAAACCCGGTGATTATTTTGAAAATGCAAGTATTGGTAGAGTAATTGTTAAGGAAAATGCCCGTAAATACGGTTTTGGTAAGGATATTATGAATGCCTCAATTGCCTTTATAGAAAAGGAGTTTAAACAAGATAAAATTGAATTATCTGCGCAAACCTATTTAAAGAAATTCTATAATGATCTTGGTTTTTATGAAGTAGGTGAAGCTTATCTTGAAGATGATATTCCGCATATAAAAATGATTAAAAACTAAAAAAAGCCGCAACGCGCGGCTTTTTTAATATTGTATAACTAGAATTTAAATCTTAACCGGTGTTTTATCTAAATTGATACTACTTAAAGTATCATCAGTAAATTTATAATGACCACGAGTTGTAAAAATTTTAAACTTAAAATTTTTCATCGAACTCAAGGTATCCAGAAATAACCATTTAGATTTTAATAATCTGGGTTTTTTAGATTTTAAACTCAGTTCAAAAATATGTTTTTCGCCATCGCGTTCTGCTACAATATCTGGTGTGATCGATACTTCGCTTCCGCGTCTGATATACGATTTAGGAGACTCAAATCCATCTGTATCTGCTTTGATATTCTCAAATCCTCTGTCTTCTAAATAGCTTATCGCTGTTCCTAAAATTTCTGTATTCTTATCGGTATCCTTATCTATAGTTATCATACATATAACATAAGAGATAGACTTTAAATTACTATTAAAATTAAGTTAAAGAGCTGATTTACAACGTTAAAATACTTATATTCTATGCTATTTTATAAATAACAGACAAGAATTTAGAATCTTTTGGTTAATTATGGATTAGTTTAAAAATCAACAGATTACGTCTAGATTAAAAAATCAGCGTTGTTTATCTATTTAAGATTTTACGATACTTAGGAGCATCTTTTAAAATCTTCTTTGCTTCTTCTAGTTCTTCGTTGTGCGTGATCTGATATTCATACAAGCCTTCTCGATAAAAATAACGTTTTATAAGTTCGTCAATAATCAACTTTGAAATTTCGCGTTCTCGCGTATTCAATTGCGCTTCTTTAGCGTTGTCAATAGTTCGCATCAAACTTGCATAATCACTGCTTATAGCGTCCTGTAAATTGTCTTTTGAGGCATCTAGAAATACTTCTTCAAGTTCTTTTTCGGTTTGCGTTTGATATTCAAAACCTTGCGCATCCAAAAACTTTTTAAAGTCAGTATAATCAGCATTTGTAAATTTAAAGTTGTCAAGCGATTCATAATCGTGCTTATAAAAGTAATCTGTAGCAAAATCAAAAATAGCCTGATCGCGCAGTAAAGCTTCAGTAATAGCGCTCATTTCGGCAGATTCTACTTGAATATCCGGCAAAATTCCACCGCCATCGTAAACTTTTCTTCCGGTACTGGTTTCAAATTCGTTGTAATCTGCGGCATTGGTACGCACCGCATTACCTTGCTCATCCCGATTCCAATAATCTAGTGCTTGTATACAACGACCACTGGGAGTATAATAGCGCGAAATAGTGATTTTTAACTGGGTCCCATACGTAAGTTCTTTAGGGCGTTGTACGAGCCCTTTTCCAAAACTACGAGCGCCAATAATAACAGCTCTGTCGTAATCTTGTAGCGAACCAGAAACGATCTCACTTGCAGAAGCGCTACGACCATTTATGAGAACAGCCACAGGAATTTCGGTATCAAAAGGTTCATTACGGGTGTAATATTCCTGATTGTATTTTTCAATTACCGATTTGGTGTTTGTGATCAATTTTCCCTTCGGAAGAAATAAATTACTCACATTGATAGCTTCGGTTAATAAACCACCAGGATTTCCTCTTAAATCAAGTATGATCGAAGTTGCACCTTGTGCTTTCAGATCTTCAACAGCCGCTTTGGTTTCTGAAGATGCTTTTTTATTGAATTTAGAGAGGACTACATACCCTATAGACCCGTCGATCAAGGTGTAAAAAGGCACTGCTTTGATGTCTATCTCTTCTCTCTTAAGACTCGTAGTTTGTAATTTTCCCTGGCGTTTATAGGTTATAGGAATACTGGTTCCCGGAGCGCCTTGTAACAAATCACCGGCATCTTCTTCAAAATCTGCGATGTTGATATCTCCGATTTTTACCAACTCATCCCCTGCTTGTAATCCTGCTTTATCTGCGGGATAATCTTTATATGCTTCAAGAATCGTTATGGTTTTATTGCGTGTTAAAACCGAAGCGCCAATACCGGTATACTCACCGCTATTGCTTATGCGGGCATCTTCTACTTCTTGCTCTGTCCAGTATTTGGTATACGGGTCAAGATCTGCCAGCATTCCTTCAATTGCGCTATCCATCAACTGGCCGGGATTCACCTCATCAACATAATTCATGTTGAGTTCTTTAAACAGCGTGGTAAAGATTTCGATCTGTTTAGCGATTTCAAAAAAGTCACTTTTAAAACTTACGGTCGTAAAAAGAATAACGACTGCCGTTGCCGAGATGAGTATGCGCTTTTTCATAGATTATTTTTTTAAGGACTTTGTACGCTTCCAGCGTCGAATTAGAAAGATAGCAAGAATCAATAAAATGATAAAAGGCCATATATAAAGAATGCCTAACAAAAAGGTTGAAATGCCTTGCCAGCCTCCTTTTAATGCTTCAATAATTTTAGAACCATAAGAAGGAGTTACTCCGGTTTCAAAACTAGTTTTATAAAAATAGATATGAAGCGTACTGTAAGAAACCTGCTTTTTAAGGTAATTGAGTCTACCTTCTTTAGCTTCTATTTCTTCCCGTATGATAGCAAGTTCTCTCTCTATCTCAAGGATTTCTTTTACTGATTTAGCTTGTTCTAAAAGTTGAAGATATCTACTTTCAAGCTCACGTTTTGCTTTTAAGCGCGCTTCTAAATCAATAAATTCTTCGGTTACATCACGTTGACTAATGGATTTTTCATCATAGAATTCAACTCCATCAGAAATGATAGTTAAGGCCTTTTGAAAATTTTCAGAAGGAATACGTAACTGCAATTCCTGATAGTTACTATTATAATCTTTACCAGAACGTTCATTCTGGATATAGCCATTTGTGGCTTCAACTGCTTTTAAAATAGTTGATTTTGTTTCAGAAAGGTTCTGTGTTTCAAAACGCAGATTGCCGTTCTTGATAATCTTTTGTTCTATAACTTTTTCAGAGTCTGTTGATCCATTTTGATCTTGAAAGGATACATCATCATATACAGCTTCTTCCATTTCTAATGATGCAAGTTCAGCATCACTTTCAGACCCACCGCTTGAGCACATATAAACCATACTCAACATTAAAAAACCAAGTATTTTCATAGGCACTATTTTAAATTTAAAGATTATCTGGCAGGTGTAGCTTATTAAATTTTTCAGCAAGTTTCACCATCGCCTTCTCAAGTTCGTCAATTACGGGCACTTCTCGACCGGTATAGATAAACATAAACGCATAAGTCTTGTCATTTGTTTGAAACTGCGTCTTATTTTTTCGGTAAACTTCGCGCATTAAGCGTTTTATACGGTTTCGGGTAACGGCAAGTTTGTGGTTGCGCTTGGCTACTGAAACTCCGGCCTGAATTTGCACCTCTTCTTCAGGCAAGCTGGTTTCCAAATAAAATAATAACAGTGGATAAGCACTTATTTTATTCTTTTCAGCAAAGAGCTTGTCAAGAATTTTCTTGCGTTTTAAATGTTCTTTTTTAGGAAAAGTCTGCTTCATTGTTTTGCCCTTGGCCAGCCGTTTTGAGCTGTAAAGATAGCATACTTCTTTACTGTGCGTTTTTTGAAGCCTTGTTTAGATCTGTTATTTGATCTTTGAACGCCGTTGATGCAAGCGATCAAGATCATCTGTAGCTTGATATAATTTGTTTTTCAACACTTGGTTTAAATCAGGATTTGCCTCTAAAAATGTTTCTCTAATTTGATAAGCTTCTTCAGAAGTATAACGTCCTACCGTTGCATTCAACCAATTTTTAGGAAAGAAAATATCACCGGTTAACTGAATTTCCTCAAGCAGTTCTAAAGACATTTTAAGGTGTTTTACGCCGCTTTCTTGGCGTAGTGGATGATTGATATAGCCAAGTGCTGAAAGTACCCAAGATTCCTTCTCTCTGTTCTTAGCCTCTTTTAAATCGCTCATAAAAGCATCTCTTGTACGTTCATCTGCGGCTAGTGCAGGTTGCAAATATTGAAAGCGTCTTTTTTTATCTGGATTTGAAATTTGGCTTGCTGCTTTTTGAAGGATTTCTTCAGTTTTATGATGACCAAATAACGCAAGTTGCATCGCCATTCCTGTGTAATCATCTTCATTGAGTTTAAGAGCATCAATTTTGGTCTCTTTATTCCAGATCGCATACAAACGTTTTTTTCCAGATTCGGAATATGCGATGGACTCAAACAGCCCAAAAAGTGTTTTTTTGATCGTTGCAGGAAGGTCTTTTTGCAGTTGTGCATAAACCAGATCTTCTAATTCTTGCTGATGCGATTCCCGTTGCATATCGCTGAGATAGGTCCAAAATAAATTTTGGGTTTGACCGCTTATGCGGCGTAAGATCAACGCATTTTCTTCGGTGGTTAATCCCTCTTTGTACAATTCAAAAACCGACATAGGATCAAGACCGGCATTTAAAAGATTTTCGTGCGTGTTGATATAACTGTAACCCCGAGCTACCGCGTCAGGTATTTGAGCAATGCTTTGTAAAACGCTTTCTTGCTGCGGAAAAATTCCGTAGCCCATGCTGTCATAGTTGTAAATGATCTGTTGAGGTTTTGGGAGTCCTGTTGCTTCTTCTAAAACTAACTCTTCATCAATAATAGCGGCGGTGATCACGTGTGTTGAATCTGAATAAACCAATCCTATTTTGAAGGTTTGCGGCCAGATTTTAGCACTTCCATCTTCAGCATTTTGAGTAAGCTGAAGTTTTTTAATCGCACCATTAGAGTCATAAGTTACTTCTTCAGAAAAAACGGGACGACTGCTCTGGTTTACCCAAACCTCGCTCCATTGCTTAAGATCAATTTCGGTTTTAGAATCTAAAATAGAAACAAGATCGTTCCACACCGCATTATCGTTTGCATACGTTTTTATATACTCTTGAATTCCTTCTTGAAAGGCTTTTTTACCGGTGGCAAGCTCGAGCTGGCGCATCATAATGGGCGCCTTGTGGTAAATGATATTTCCGTATAACGAACCTGCATTTTTGAGGTTGTCTAGATTTTGCCTGATGGGGTTTGCACCTTGGGTACGATCTTCTGCATACGCACTGGGATAATGACTCAATACAAACAGCAAGTCGTGGTTGACTTCAGGAAACGCCGGATTTACGATCTTATCTGCCATAAAATTGGCAAAAACCTCTTTCATCCAAACATCATTAAACCAGTTCATAGTAACCAGATCGCCAAACCACATATGCGATGTTTCATGTGCGATAAGTTTAGCTCTGCTCAACAACTGACTTTCAGTAGCGGTTTGATCTAGAAACAAAGTAGATTCCCGATATTGAATAGCGCCCACATGCTCCATTCCGCCATATTGAAAAATAGGAATCGCAGCAAAATCAAGTTTTTGAAATGGAAAAGGATATGCAGTGTACTCTTCTAAATAATCTACTGCACCAGCGTGCAATTCAAAAATAGGATCGAGGCTTGATGTTATTTTAGCACTGTCAGTCTCGCGGTAGAGCAACGTCATAGGAAATGCTACTGAATTCTGCTCGACTTCGCTGAATTTTCCCGCGACAAAAGAAAATAAATACGAACTCATTTTATCTGAAGTTCCAAATTTATGCGTGGTGTACGCACCTGTTGTTTCGGTACTGATCTCTGGAGCTCCTGCAAGAACTTTCCAATCTTTATGAGCAGTAATTGTTAAATTATAAAGCGCTTTTAAATTGGGCTGATCAAAAACCGGAAACAAAGTGCTGGCACGATCGGGAACCAAGAGCGTGTATAAAAATTCTTCATTACGATTAAGCGATTGTTCGCCGGCAATAAAATCAATTTCAAAGGTATTGGCGCCTCGTTTTAAATGCGCTGAAGGAATGATCAAATGTTCTTGCTCGTGATGAATAGTGATTTCCTTTCGGTTAGCGATGACGTTTTTGACGTGACCTTCTGGCACATTAAAATCCAGATATAGTGGTTTTAAATGATTGTCAATGGTCACTTCTAAAAGCAATACTGCAGGAATTGAATCTTCTAATTTTTCTGGAATAGCAAAGTCTAAGTTGTAAACAATCTCACTGAGTTGCTCTTTTCTAAAATCGGCCAATTCTTTTGAAATACCTGGGCTGAGTAAGTCGGGTTTTTTTGAAGTGTTCTGGCAAGAAAATAAATTAAAAACAAGTACAGCGAGGAGAATACGTAGCTTCATTTAGGGAATATGGATTTTTGAAGTCTTAAATATCGGTAAAAGCGGGTATACGCGGGTTACATAAAATAAAAAAAGCCGTTTTCAAATGTGAAAACGGCTTTTTAAAATAAGTGTATTCTAAAATTATTCTGCGTCTTTAGACCAGCTGTTGTTGCTTCGGTCTATATCTGCCATCAACTGTTGTGCGTCGATCGTCATGGCGTTAATTTCAGAAAGAGGCTTGTCTATCGTCAACGTATAGGTTGGGAATGCCCAAGGCCAGTCTTCTAGCTGTGTACGTTTCATATCAGGAAACGGATTTGCTTTCTCAGCACGCATCATACGTAATGGGATGTAATATGCTTCGTTAGTACCATCTGCTGTATTGATATAAAAATCAACAGGCATTGGCATCAAGCCTTTACGCTCAAGAGTAACTTCGGTTTTACCATCTACCTCTTTAACCTCTTTAATCGCATAATCGATCGTATTGGTGGTCTGCGTCCAGTCTACAAGGTACCAGTCTAGTTGCATGCCGCTTACTTTTTCTGCTATGCGTTTAAAATCATTAGGCGTAGGATGTTTAAAGTGCCATTCATCGTAGTACTTTTTCAAAGTTTCATCAAGGTTTTCTTTCCCTATGATGTATCCTAATTGTGCAAGAAAAACAGCTCCTTTAGAATAGGCTGAAGCGCCATATGCAGCATTTAATGCATAACGATCTGCATAAGTGGTTTGTGGTTGTTCAAAACCGCTTTTAGCTAATCTGAAATAGGAAGAATAACTACCTGCTTGTGGATTAGGTTTTTCTTCATTCAAAATTACATTTTCGGCTTCGCTAGAAATGTAAGAAGTAAAACCTTCGTCCATCCACTCGTGTTTTTGCTCATTGGTTGCCATTAAAAACTGAAACCACGTATGTGCAAATTCGTGTGCTGTAACGCCTACTAGGCTACCAAAGTTTCTTCCGCCGGTGATCAATGTACACATCGCATATTCCATACCGCCGTCACCACCTTGTATCACTGAATATTGATCGTATGGATACTGGCCAATATGCTCATTGTAATAGGCTAAAAGTTCGGCTGTTTTAGGCTGTAATTTCTTCCAGTTCTCAATGATCTCTTCGTCATTTTTATAGAAGAAATGAAGTACAGTACCATCTTCTGCAGTAAGCTTGTCGTGAATGTATTCAGGATCTGCAGCCCAGGTAAAATCGTGCACGTTAGGTGCAACAAAATGCCAGGTATATTTTCCTTTTGTAGGCTTAATTGCTTTTTGGTTAGGTTCGCCATACCCGTGACCGATTTCAGGATTTTGAAGATATCCTGTACCTCCAATGGTATAGTCTGCATCGATAGTGATCTTTACATCAAAATCTCCCCAAACCCCGTGAAATTCACGTGCGATATAAGGATCTGCGTGCCATCCTTCAAAGTCATATTCTGCTAATTTAGGATACCACTGCGTCATAGAAAGCGCTACACCTTCGGCACTGTTACGACCGCTTCTTCTAATTTGAATAGGCACTTGCCCGTTAAAATCCATATTAAACGTGGTGCTTGCTCCCGGAGCAATAGGTTGCGCCAGATTCACTTCAAGAACGGTCCCTGCAACATTATAGCTCAAAGCGGTTCCATCTTGAGAAAGTGCATTTACTTTTAAAAAGCCTTCTTCTTCAGGCTCTAATTTTGAAATACGATCTACAACACGACGATCTGGATCTTTGATGTTCAACGAGCGTACATCCATCTCGCTTCCCGGTTGAAACGCATTAAAATAAAGATGATAAAATACCTGCGTTAAGGTATCTGGAGAATTGTTTGTATACACCAGTTCTTGTTTACCGGTGTAATTATAATCTTCAACATTCATATCAACTTCCATCGTGTAGTCAACGTGTTGTTGCCAATAGGAAGTATTGTTTTGTGCTTGTGCCAATGCGAAAACACTAAAAAAGGAAAGACTTAAAAATGCTTTTAGCTTCATAAATAATTAGTTTTTACTTGATAATTCAGCCATTTTAAAGGCGTTGTACATATTAACCATTTTACCTGATTTTGAAAGCTGAGAAAATGATTTTACGTTTTCTGGATCGCCACCTGCAGATACCTGAATGTTTGTACTTACACCGGTTTGCATAATGATCTTTTTGATCTGAGCAGCGCTAAATTGTGGGTAGTATGAACGCAACATTGCTGCAACTCCGGCAACTTCTGGAGAAGCCATTGAAGTTCCTTGTAAGAATTCATATTCATTACCCGGGATGGTTGAATAAATCTGAACTCCCGGTGCAAAAACGTCTACATTAGATTTACCGTAGTTTGAAAAGCTGGCAACAAGTTTACCGCCATAGGTTTCATTTAAAGCACCTACAGAAATTAGGTTATCGGCAAATTCAGTTTCATTATCTAACTGATCATTTGGGTAAACCGTGTCACCCGTGTCCAGATCAATACCTTCATTACCGGCTGCATTTACGATCAAAACATCTTTTTTGGCAGCATATTTTATAGCATCATAAACCCACTCAGGATTTGATGCGAAATATTTACCAAAGCTGGTGTTGATCACTTTTGCACCGTTGTCTACCGCGTAGCGAATAGCGAGTGCGATATCTTTGTCACGCTCATCCCCGTCAGGAACGGCTCTAACGACCATAATTTCAACATTATTAGCAACGCCATCCATTCCTATCCCATTATTGCGTTCTGCAGCAATAATACCCGCTACGTGTGTTCCGTGGGTAGCGGCATCAGGATCAGGACCCATCACATTGTTGTTTCCGTAGTCTGTATCTTTAATATCATCAGGATCATCACCTAGAACAGCTCTGTAATTTCCTTCAAGATTATAGTTATGGTTTAGGCGTTGTGCCATACTTTCTAACTGCTCATTGATCATTACCAAAAATTCTGGAATGGTATCCTCATAATTCAACATCTGCGTTAAGATGGCTTTATTACGCTGTTCCATTTCGGTAGTCGCTTCAAGTGCCTGAAGTTCTTCAGCGGTGTAATCTTCTTTTCCTAAGCGTTGAGAAACTGCGGTATGCGCACTTTTTACGGCAGCAACGATCTGATCATACTGCATTTTTTGTTGCAGAAGTTCTTCTTTTTCAGTTTCTACTTGCTTTTTAGCTTCGGTATAGGTTTTAAAAAGTTCTTTTTGCGAAGCTGGAATTTGGTCTAAAGTTTTCCCCTTAAATTGAGCATCATACTTTTGAACAATTCTACTTTTTTCAAGCTGCTCGTTCACGATATCTCCAAGGAAATTCCATCCGTGTACATCGTCTACATAACCATTCTTGTCATCATCAATTCCGTTACCGGGAATTTCATCTTCATTGGTCCAGATCACACCATCAAGATCTTCGTGCTCGATGTCTACACCACTATCGATCACAGCTACAATGACTGAAGATCCCGTGCCTTTGATCAACTCGTTATACGTTTTTTCGACACTCATCCCGGGAATAGTATCTGCAGTAATGTCTTTTGCAGGCCAAGTTTTTTCTTGAGATTCGTTTAGTTCTGAAATTTTTAATGGAAGTTGGTCCACGTTTTCAGCAGGAATGCTGATTAAAGGTGCAGTGGTGTCACAACTAGAAAGAAGCATTGCAACACCCAAGGCTGCAAGAACTGTTTTTTTCATATTTAGGAGTTATTTTATGTTTTGGCTTTGTGCCTTTGTGATGAGGTATTGTGATTATATATTCTTTAAACCCTCAATTTTAAAGAATATCTGCAATATTAAATTTTTCATTTAAGCGAACCCCTTTTTCGGTGTGTTTTACCGTAATTACAGGATTATGAGCATCGTGTTGCAGCCATAAATAATAGTTTTGATCTGCCGCTTCATTGAGAAATTTCTCTTTTTCGCTCAGCGTTAACAGCGGTCGGGTATCAAATCCCATAACATACGGTAAAGGTAAATGACCGGCTGTAGGCAATAGATCTGCTGCAAAAACTATGGTTTTTCCTTTGTACGTAATATGTGGAATCATTTGCTTATCGGTATGACCATCAACAAATAAGATACCAAAATCAAGCGCTGAGGTTTTAGCAAAAGCTGAATCAGGTCTCTCAACAAATTTTAATTGACCACTTTCTTCAATGGGTAAAATGTTTTCTTTTAAAAAGGAAGCTTTCTCTCTGGCGTTGGGCTGTGTTGCCCATTCCCAATGCGCTTTGTTGCTCCAGTAAGTAGCATTTTTAAAAACAGGAATTGGTGTTTTACCATCTTCTGCCCATTTGATACAGCCACCGCTATGGTCAAAATGCAAATGCGTCAGGAAAACATCGGTCACATCATCAGGATGAAAACCCTTTTGTATAAGTGAATTTTCAAGTGTTGCTCCTCCCCAAGGATGATAATAGCTGAAGAATTTTTCACTTTGTTTATCGCCCATTCCTGTATCTATTAAAATCAGGCGATTGCCTTCTTCAATAAGCATACAGCGTGCACCAATATCAATCATATTGTTGCTGTCTGCAGGATTTGTGCGCGTCCATAAGGTTTTAGGAACCACACCAAACATAGCGCCGCCATCGAGTTTAAAACTGCCGGCATCTATTGCGTGTATCGTCATAAATTTTAAATCTTGAACGTTTTAATTTATTAGCATTCTATCGTAGAATGCTGAGTCATTTAAGCGGCTATAGTTAGCAATAGGATTAAAACAGAAGATAAATTCCTGAACTTGTATACGTATTTCCGCCAAAATAATCTAACTCTTGATTATCAAGTAAAGTCTTGCAAAATACTAAAACCACGTTAAATCAAATTTTTTGCCCCGAGTAATTAAGCTATATTTAACAAAGAATCGCTTTTGACGGCTTTAGTATCATACAATAAAGCCGTATCATAGCAAAAAATTGAATACATGTTAGAACTGGGAGGAATCATCATTCTAGGTATCTTGGCGCAATGGGTAGCTTGGAAATTTAAGATACCGGCAATCTTACCCTTAATATTGATCGGGCTTTTTGTGGGGCCTATTTCAACTTTATTTACTTACGACGGCTCTAAATGGATTGAACCTATTTGGGACGGGGAAGTGGGTATTTTTCCCGGAGAGCGGCTCTTTAATTTTGTGTCGCTTGCCATCGGGATCATTCTGTTTGAAGGCGGACTTACCTTACGCTTTAGCGAGATAAAAAATGTAGGTCCGGTAATTACAAAACTGATCATTATTGGTTCGCTGGTAACCTTTTTTGGTGCAGGTGCAGCAGCCTACTATATTTTTGATCTAAGCCTGCGCATTTCCTTTTTATTTGCTGCCTTGATCATTGTAACGGGACCCACCGTGATCACACCGATCTTGCGTAATATTCCCTTAAAAAAGGACATTTCAGCAATTCTTAAGTGGGAAGGGATACTTATCGATCCGATTGGGGCTTTGGTAGCCGTATTGGTTTTTGAATTTATCAGCGTGGGTGCCGGAAGCGAATTTACACTGACTGCCCTTGAGGAGTTTGGTAAAATTGTGCTCTTTGGGTTTACGTTCGGGTTTACATTTGCACATGCTTTGGCTTTGAGTATCAAGCGTAATATCATTCCGCATTATTTATTAAATGTGTTCACACTCGCTTGCGTTTTGGGTGTGTTTGTACTTTCAGATCTTTTTGCGCACGAGAGCGGATTACTTTCTGTGGTAGTCATGGGTATGGTAATGGGAAATATGAAATTACCAAACATCAAAGAGCTTCTTTATTTCAAAGAATCGCTTAGTGTGCTCTTGATTTCGTTGCTGTTTATTCTGCTTTCTGCAAACATTGAAATGCAGGACCTATACTTAATTTATACCTGGAAAGCCGTGTGGCTTTTTGCCGTTGTGGTTTTTGTATTAAGACCTATAGGAGTTTTTCTTAGTGCTAAAGGTTCAGGCTTAAAATTCAACGAAAAGCTTTTTGTAAGCTGGGTAGGACCACGGGGTATTGTTGCCGCAGGTATTGCTTCGCTTTTTGGACTTCAGCTGGTAAGTGAAGGTGTTGAAGGAGCAGAATATATTACTCCTTTGGTATTTATGATCGTGCTTGGTACCGTGTTACTAAATGCAACTACCGCGCGTCTTTTTGCAAAAATCGTGGGTGTTTTCCTAACGGAATCAAAAGGTATTGTGATCATAGGAGCTTCTAAAGCTTCTCGTATCATTGGGGAATACTTGATGCAAAATGGGCGTCACGTCGTACTTGTTGACAGCAACAGTTATAATATTGAAAAAGCCAAAGAACGCGGTCTTGAAGCTATTGAAGAAAGTATTTATTCAGACAGTTTGATGAACAATATAGAACTGAATGACGTAGGATATCTTATGGCTTTAACCGGTAACGGTGACATTAATGATTATGCTATAAACCGTTTTAGAGATATTTTTGGAGAAAATGGAGCCTTTAGACTCATCACTCCCGATGAGATGAGAAGTTCGCAGTCTTCTCCTCATGAAGGACTCTTCTCTCCTACCGATGATTTCATTCGCCTTACAGAAGTTGCGCGTGCACATCCTACCATTCAAGAGATTGATATTGATTCAAAAGAAGCTTTTGAAAAACTGGTAAAAAGCACACGTGAAGATGAGAACGTTGTGCCTATTTTCTTAAAGAAAGAATCTGGCGAACTCGAGATTTTAAAGTCTAATCTCGATGAGGTAGAGGTTGAGAATTTTACCAATACTAAACTTGTGTACTTAGGAAAACCATTTGATCCCGAAGAAGTTGCTATAGCAAAAAAAGAGGTTGAAGAACCTGAATCTGATGATTTATAAAACCACGCTTTAAGCTTTAAAAAGGGATTCTTTAATGAATCCCTTTTTTTTACAAATAACAGATTTTAAGCTTATTAAAATTTTATTAATAATTCAGTTTTAAGAATTTGATATGTGATTGTTGAGTAACTTTCTACAAAACAAGCTTATGAATAATAGACGCAGCTTTCTAAAAAATACCGGACTAGCTCTTGCCGCGAGCACCTTACCACTTCCCTATTTTGCTCACGCTAAACCTCAAAAGAAACTTGGAGTTGCGCTCTTAGGATTAGGTGGCTATGCTACAAATAATCTGGCGCCCGCACTTATGCAAACCAAGCATATTGAATTACGCGGGATTGTAACCGGAAGCCCTGAGAAAATACCGGTCTGGCAAGAGAAATACGGGATCAAAGATCAAAATGTTTATAGTTATGAAACGCTCCCTGAAATTGCCAATAATAACGACATAGATGTGGTGTACATCGTTACTCCTACTTTTTTGCATAAAAAATTTGCAGTGATGGCTGCAAATGCGGGTAAGCACGTGTTTTGTGAAAAACCAATGGCGATGACCGTAAGTGAGTGTCAAGAAATCATAGACGCTTGTGAGAAGAATAATGTGCGCTTGGCGATAGGTTATCGTATGCAACATGAAAAAAACACCCAAACCATAATCAATTGGGCAAAAACCAATCCGTATGGGGCGTTACAGCGCGTTCATACCGAAGCAGGTTTTAGAATTGGAGCTTCGGGCGGTTGGCGTTTAAACGGAGCCAAAGGAGGCGGAGCTATCTACGATATGGCCGTTTATCCTATCAACGCCATGCGATACGCAACGGGATTAGAGCCTATTGCGCTCACTGCTTCACACGAGACACAAAGACCCGATTTATTTTTAAACGGAGCTCCGGAAATCACTTATTTTGATCTTGAATTTCCGAACGGAATAAAGGCTAAAGGCCGCGTGACTTATGCAGATAATGTTAACTTTCTAAAAGTAGATTGCGCAGACGGAAACTATGAGTTGGCTCCTTTTCAAAGCTATAATGGCGTAAGCGGAAGCACCAGCGATGGAAAATATTTAAAGCCTTGTGATTGTAATCAACAAGCAATCCAGATGGATGATGATGCGCTTGCGATATTGAACGACAAGCCAATGATCGCTCCGGGTATCGAAGGTTTACGCGATATACAAATTGTTGAAGCTGCTTTGGCCTCAGGCCGAAATGAGGGTGAAAGAATAGTTTTAAAACAGTATTAAACAAAAAACCTCGCAATTTATGCGAGGTTTTTTGATACGTTATTTTTTCTCTTTGGAAGTAAAATAATCGGAGATTACCATCAGGATTCCGGCGACAGCGCCTAGGGCTAGCAACCACACCATAAATTGATTTTGTGTGGCGTTTGTATATTGACTGATCATTCCGCAGATGATGATCAAAGCTAAACCTATAAACTGTATGCGTTTCATCTAGTCGTTAAGTTTCAGTACCGCCATAAATGCTTCCTGAGGAATTTCCACATTACCTACCTGACGCATACGCTTTTTACCTTTTTTCTGCTTTTCAAGAAGTTTTCGCTTACGTGAGATATCTCCACCATAACATTTTGCAGTAACGTCTTTACGAAGCGCTTTTACAGTCTCTCTGGCGATGATCTTTGCACCAATCGCAGCCTGAATAGGAATATCAAACTGCTGACGCGGAATAAGCTCTTTGAGCTTCTCACACATCTTTTTACCTATATCGTAAGCATTGTCTTTATGCAGCAAAGCAGAAAGTGCATCTACGGTATTTCCGTTTAATAAAACATCTACTTTAACCAGATGTGAAGCACGCATTCCTATAGGTGCATAATCAAAGGAAGCATAGCCTTTAGATACTGTTTTAAGACGGTCGTAGAAGTCAAAAACGATCTCTGCAAGCGGCATATCAAAACTCAACTCTACACGCTCAGGCGTTAAATAGGTTTGATTGGTAATTTGACCGCGTTTTTCGATACACAATGACATTACCGGTCCTACAAAATCAGCTTTGGTAATGATCGAAGCTTTAATAAATGGTTCTTCAACACGATCCATTCCCGCAGGATCAGGAAGGTCTGAAGGATTGTTGACCAGTATAGGTGTTTCCTTATCTTTGATCGTATATGCTAAGTAAGAAACGTTAGGAACTGTAGTAATAACGGTCATATCAAACTCACGCTCTAAACGTTCCTGAATGATCTCTAAGTGCAACATTCCTAAGAACCCACATCGAAAACCAAAACCTAAAGCGGCAGAACTTTCCGGCTGAAAAACAAGAGAAGCATCATTAAGCTGAAGTTTTTCCATAGAAGAACGAAGGTCTTCATAATCTTCGGTATCTACAGGATAGATTCCGGCAAAAACCATAGGTTTTACATCCTCAAAACCAGAGATCATATTAGTTGTTGGGTTCTTGGCATCGGTAATGGTATCCCCAACTTTTACTTCTTTAGCCTCCTTAATTCCGGTAATTAAATAGCCTACATCACCGGTTTTGATTACTTTTTTAGGAGATTGTTTCAGGTTAAGCGTTCCTACTTCATCTGCATAGTACGTTTTGCCGGTAGCCATAAACTTAATATGCTGACCCTTTGTGATCTCCCCATTGATAACTCTAAAATAGGTTTCAACACCTCTAAACGGATTATAAACCGAATCAAAAATAAGTGCTTGTAATGGTTCGTCCGGATTTCCTTTTGGCGCCGGAATACGCGTAATAATCGCGTCTAAAATTTCCTGAATTCCAATTCCTGTTTTTGCACTGGCAGGGATCACCTCTGAAGCATCACAACCTAAAAGGTCAACAATATCGTCTGTAACCTCTTCAGGATTTGCACTGGGTAAATCTACTTTATTCAATACCGGAATGATTTCAAGATCATTCTCTAAGGCCAGATACAAGTTAGAAATGGTCTGTGCTTGTATACTTTGAGCAGCATCAACCACAAGTAAGGCTCCTTCACAGGCCGCTATACTTCTAGAAACCTCATAAGAGAAATCTACGTGACCCGGAGTGTCAATAAGATTTAAGATAAACGGCTCACCGTTGTGTATATAATTCATCTGGATGGCGTGCGATTTAATGGTAATACCACGCTCACGCTCCAGATCCATATTATCTAATAGTTGCTCTTGTTTTTCACGGTCTGTAACAGATCCTGTAAAATCTAACAAGCGATCTGCCAGGGTACTTTTACCGTGATCAATATGAGCGATAATGCAAAAATTGCGAATGTTCTTCATAGACGTTCTTCATCAATGTTCGCAGTAAGCGAACTTTAGCCTGCAAATATACAGTTTAGGTTATGCATTTTCTAATAAATAAATTTCGATTGATTTTATAGGCACTGCCAAAGGGTTTAATACTCCGCGGCTTATCTTGAATTTGAAAATTTGTTTCCAACCACCGCCTCATTGGCTTAACCTGAGGTAGTTTACCCTAAAAAACATTCAAAAAATTTAAGGTTTAATTTTATTAACATATAATTTACATTAGTTTTGAGCGTATATGAAGCACCAGTTACTAATCTCCTTTTTCTTAGCCCCTTTTGTTTCTTTTACCCAAAGCGGAAACATAACCGGTAAGGTTATAGATGATCAGCAACGTGCGGTGCCTTATGCTAATGTATTACTACTTAAAGCTGCAGACTCTACCTTTGTCAAGGGAGCGGTAAGTGAAGAAAATGGTGAAATTCTTTTTGCTGAAATTTCTTCCGGAACCTATTTAATTAAAGCCAGTTTTGTTGGTTTTAAAGAGAGTTACAGCAGTCCGTTTGAGTTGAAGGATCAAATACGTATTCCAGATTTAATACTTCAAGAGAATTCTGAAGCGCTCGATGCCGTTACGGTGAATTACAGAAAACCCACGGTAGACCGAAGAGTAGATCGCATAGTTTTTAATGTTGAAAATACTGCAATTTCTTCGGGGACTACTTTTGATATTTTACAGCGCACTCCCGGAGTAATTGTTAATCAGGGGCAACTTTTAGTAAAAAACAGACCGGCACAAGTATATATCAATGACCGTAAAGTGTATTTGACCAATGAAGAATTGCAACAATTGCTTGAAGGCTTTGCGGGAGTTAATGTAAAATCTGTTGAAGTGATCACGACACCTCCGGCGAGATATGATGCCGAAGGCGGTGCGATTTTGAATATCATTACTTCAAAAAATCTTTCGATTGGCTATAAAGGAAGTCTCAATGCTTCCAATACAGTTGCAATCAAACCTAAATACAACGTAGGAACCAGCCAATACTATAAAACCGATTGGTTAAATGCGTTTGCGAGTTATAATTTCAATTCCCGATTTGATGTCAAAACCGATGAAGGTTTTGTTCAGTTTTACAATCCTAACGGAAGTGAAAAAGCGACTTGGGAAGATTTGTTTCAGCGAGAAACCCGAACCATTTCGCACAGTTTAAATACCATTTTAGATTTCACATTAAGTGAGACAGAAATGTTGAGTTTTACTGCTAATATTCTGCATACGCCAAAAGCAAATTCAGACATCAGCGGTAGAACGGAAACCTACAATCCACAAGGTCAGTTAGATTCTTTATATACCACGCAAAGCCGATTAGAAAATCAGCGTGATAATTTGCTTTTCAATTTAAATTATGAGAAGCAATTGGGTGAAAATGGAGCAACGCTTTCGGCCAACGCCAATTATATAGATTATACAGATAATCAAATGCAATCTGTGGCTACGCGCTATGTTTCGGCTCAAGGCAACCTTTTAAATGCAAATGCGTTCAACACTATCCCAACTCAAAAATCTCAGATTTATACCGGGCAATTAGATTATTCAGGTAATTTAGGAAAGTGGTCCTTTGAAGCCGGAGCAAAATATTCTGGAATCAATTCTGAAAGTAGACAGGAGTTCTTTAATACTGCAGGAAATGTAAGCGATGCCGATGCGATCCTTAATGATAATTTCGATTATACTGAAGGTATTTATGCGTCGTATTTCAGCTTTGCTAAAGATTGGGAAAAATGGAGTTTTAAAACTGGCCTGCGCGGAGAATATACCGATGCTAACGGGAACTCACGAACTTTAGGCGTTGTGAATACGCAGGAGTATTTAGAATTGTTTCCTACAGCTTATTTGATGTACGCCGCTGCTGACAACCATAGCTTTGCTCTTGATTACAGCAGAAGAATAGATCGCCCGCGTTTTCAAAGTTTGAATCCGTACAGGTATTTCTTAAATGAAAACAACTTTCAAGAAGGAAACCCAAATATTCAACCGGCAATTGCAAACAAAGTCAAGCTTTCGTATTCTTTTAAAAACAAGTTGAGTTTTGAGCTGTATTGGGATCGTATCGATAATGCGATGAGTAGATTGCCTTTTCAGGATAATGAAAATTTAACCTTGAGAAGTGTAAATACTAATCTTAATTATGAGCAACAATACAGTCTGGATGTTATCTATTCAGAATTTGTAAATAATTGGATGTGGATGAGCGTTTATGCGTCTTTTTTCAATCTAGAAAATGAATTTGTAGCCCTAGAAGATAACAATAGCCTAGTTCAAAAAGAGATCAATGGGTTATACATTGAAACACTGAATTATCTCATAATCAATCCAACGCTTAATGTGGCTATTTCAAATAATTTCACTTCAAATTTTTTAGTGGGTTCCTATGAATACGATCGCCCGCAATATAGGCTCAATGTAGACATTCAAAAGCGTTTTCTAGATGGGCGTTTGATAGTTAATTTAAGTTCTGAAGACATATTCAACACCAATAACATTCCGCTTACGTCGCACTATTTGAATCAGAACAATACCTTCTTTGCTATGCCAGAATCTCAAAAGATTCGTGTAGGTGTACGTTATAACTTCGGAAACTTCAAACTAAGCGATAACAACAGGAACACTTCGGTTGAAGAAGAAACCAGACTGAAAGAGCTCGGTAGCAATTAAGAATATACTTCTTAATAAAACATTCCTTAATTTTGCGCGAGAATTGCTCGGTTAAAACAAACCGAAGCTTTTTAGGTATTCCAAGAAATTATTTTAAAAAGTATTGCTTTGGCTAAAATAGGAGATATTGATGTAGGAGACTTCCCGTTGCTTTTAGCACCTATGGAAGATGTGAGTGACCCGCCTTTTCGCGCGTTGTGCAAAGAGCAAGGAGCAGATGTGGTGTATACCGAGTTTATCTCGAGTGAGGGCCTCATTCGAGACGCTGCAAAAAGCGTGATGAAACTCGATATTTATGAGAAAGAACGTCCCGTAGGTATTCAGATTTTTGGAGCCAATCTCGAGTCGATGCTTCAGAGTGTTGAAATTGTAGAAGCTTCAAAGCCAGATATTATTGATATCAACTTTGGTTGTCCGGTTAAGAAAGTAGTTTCTAAAGGTGCCGGTGCCGGAATTTTAAAAGATATTGATCTGATGGTTTCACTTACCGAAGCTATGGTCAAGCATACTAACTTACCGATTACCGTTAAAACCCGTTTGGGTTGGGATCACGACTCGATCAAAATCGTTGAAGTTGCCGAACGCTTGCAAGATGTAGGTTGTAAGGCGATTGCCATTCACGGTAGAACGCGCGCACAGATGTATAAAGGTAATGCCGATTGGAAACCTATTGCTGAAGTTAAAAATAATCAGCGCATGCATATTCCCGTTTTTGGAAACGGTGATGTAGATACTCCTGAGCGCGCTGTAGAAATGCGAGATCAGTATGGCCTTGACGGTGCGATGATCGGTCGGGCGAGTATTGGGTATCCTTGGTTTTTTAGAGAAGTAAAGCATTTTTTCAACACAGGTGAGCATATGGCGCCACCAACTATGCAAGAGCGCGTTGATGCTGCTCGCAGACATTTACAAATGTCTATAGATTGGAAGGGTGAAAAACTTGGTGTATTTGAGACGCGACGTCACTATACTAATTACTTTAAAGGGATTCCCGGGTTTAAGCCTTATCGTATGAAAATGGTAACCAGTGATGCTCCAGAAGATGTTTTTGCTGCTTTTGATGAGGTTGAAGAGTTGTTTGCCGATTATGATTTTGCGCAACAAACCTATTAAAGCTAGCAGCAGGTTAATCCTGTAATAACTTAGGCCTAATAGTCGACGACGCGAGATAGGAAGCCAAAATCCCTAAGATGGAAATGGTAAAAAATACCGCTAAGAAATTAACGAGTGTAAATTCCATAGGGTAGGGAAGTGTTGGAGTGATCATTTTAAGCTGAAACTGCAATTGTGCTCCTACGATCAAACTTCCTAAAATCAAACCGATGATTCCACCAAAGACACTCATCATCGTTCCTTGTAAAAAGTAGATTTTTTTGATGTCTTTCAATGAAGCGCCCAGGCTATGCAGCGTTTGGATATTGGCTTTTTTATCGATGATGATCATAATAATACTTCCCACAAGATTGAAAAGCGCAATGATTAAAACCAAGGTGAAAATTAAGTAAACTGCTAGATTTTCGGCATTTAGCATTTTGTAAAGCTTGTCATTAAGCTGAAAGCGGGTTTTAACTTCAGTCTGATCTCCAAAAAGGCGTTGTATTCTTTGCTGTACCTGTACGGGGTCTGCCTTAGGATTTAACTTTAATTCTACACTGCTGAGTGTAGCTTCGTTGTAATTCAGCAATTTTCGAACGTAGTCAATATTGGTGAATAAATATTTTTGATCAAGTTCCTCATTAACTTGAAAAATATCTGAAACGACCAATTGCGAACTATTAAAAGCTTGTGTAGGATCGGTAATTTGTCCGGTTCCCGGCTTGGGAACCATTACTCTAAGTAAATCACTATAATTATTTACGCCTAGCGAAAGAATGCGAGAGATTCCAAAACCAATGGCTGCTACAGGTTCTTCCGGAGTGATCCAATTACCATAAAGCAAGGTGCTATCGATATTGTTAACGTTTCGGTAGTTTTCATCAACACCTTTAATATAAGCTATGTGGTTTTTTCCTCTAAACTCGAGAAATGCACGCTCTTCAATAACTTGAGTGTAACTAATTATATCAGGATTAGCTTCAAGCTCAGCAGCTAAATCTGGAGTAAACAAAATAGTTTTTCCGCTTGCGGGAAGTACTTTTAAGTCTGGATCAAAAATCGAAGAAAAGGAAAGGCTGAAATCTTTTAAACCCGAAAACCCTGATAATACGATAAAAAGAGCGGCAGCACCTGCAATGATACTCACTGCCGAAATAAGCGTAATGATATTTATAGCATTATTACTGCTTTTTGTAAACAGATAACGTTTTGCGATAAATACGGGAAATTTCAACAGTGGAGTGCCTTATGATTTTTTTCTACGAGGAAGTAAATCGGGATTTTGAATAGGATCTTCAGAACCTTTAAGAGATTTATCAATTCCGTCGATGTACTCTAGAGAGTCATCAATATAAAATTGCAATTCAGGCATACGACGCAATTGATGACGCGTGCGATTTGCGATCTCGTGCTTAATAAAAGGCTTTACAGCGCTTACTTCCTTTAAAATTTCAGAAGCCTTGTCGTGAGGAAAAACACTTATGTAGACTTTTGCCTGTGAGAGATCTGTAGTTACATTCACTTTGCTCACCGAGACAATTATATTTTTTACACCAGCCTCCATCAATGCCTTTTGAATTACATCAACTAAATCGCGTTGAAGAACACCGGCAACCTTCTTTTGTCTATTTGTTTCCATACTGCAAAAATACATTTTTTATAATTGCGCTACCTTTAGCTTAACCGAGATTTAAAAGCTGAAAATTTAGAAACGGAATACCATGGAAAAAATTGAACATATAGGAATTGCTGTTAAAAGTCTGAAAGATTCCAACGAAATGTATACAAAGCTTTTAGGAACTGCTCCTTATAAAACTGAAGCCGTAGCTTCTGAAGGTGTAAACACCTCTTTTTTTAAAATGGGTGCTTCTAAAATAGAATTGCTTGAAGCAACACAAGATGATAGTCCCATAGCTAAGTTTCTTGAAAAGCGGGGAGAAGGAGTGCATCATATCGCTTATGCGGTTGACGATATCAGATCAGAAATGAAAAGACTGAAGGATGAAGGATTTCATTTACTCAATGAAGAACCTAAAAAGGGAGCAGATAACAAATGGGTAGCCTTTTTACATCCTAAAAGCACAGGAGGTGTTTTAATAGAGTTGTGTCAGGATATTGATTAAACAGCTGCTGCTATAATTTAAAGTTTGTAGTAAATAAAAATTAATCTTATTTTTGCGCCCGCTTTAACTATGAAATAATGGTTAACAGCCGGTCCTATAGCTCAGTTGGTTAGAGCACCTGACTCATAATCAGGTGGTCCCTGGTTCGAGCCCAGGTGGGACCACCAGTAAACACTAAGCCTCAGAAGATTTTGTCTTCTGAGGCTTTTTTAATTTGCAAGTGATTTGCAAATAAGTCTATTTTTAATAAAATTTTAACTTATTTAGAGTCAATTAGTTATCAATTCCATCATTTATATTTAAAAGCTGACTCTACCTCTCAAAATTTTAAGTATTAGCTATTCTTTATCATACCTCTGTCAATCGATTGAAACCTTTTAATTGTGAATAACTTGTTGACAAATCATTAATTATTGTTATTTTTGTAAACCTAATTAATTGTGGTTTATGAAAGAGTTATTTGCTAAAAGACTGAAGAGCGCAAGGGTTCGCGCGGGTATGTCACAGGATGAGCTTGTACATAGGATGGATAATATTGTTTCTAAAAATTCAATTTCAAAATATGAAAAGGCAGAAATGCTTCCTGATTCTAAAGTTTTGGTTGCCTTAGCAAAAGCTTTGGACGTTAAAACCGATTATTTTTTTAGAGAATTTAAAGTTGAAATAGAAAATATAGAATTTAGAAAAAAGAGACTTGGTGTTAAAAAAGTAAATGCTATTAAAGAAAAAGTAATAGATAACGTAGAACGTTATTTAGAATTAGAGCAATTCTTAGGTTTAACTTCAACTTTTGAAAACCCTATTGTATCTCTTAAAATCAATTCTAAAAATGACGTAGAAAATGCAGTTAATCATTTGTTGGAGGGTTGGAAGATAGGTTACAATGCATTACCAAACGTGATTGACTTACTCGAAGACAAGCACATAAAAGTTATTGAGATAGACGCGCCAGCGGAATTTGATGGTTTTTCCGGTTGGGCTGATGGAACTTTTCCAGTAATTGTTTTAAATCAAAATTATGGTCTTGAAAGAAAGCGTTTTACTGCATTACACGAATTAGGTCATTTGGTCCTACAATTTGATTCAGGAATAGAGCACAAAGTGATAGAGAAAATGTGTCATCAGTTTGCAGGAGCTATGTTAATGCCTGAGAAAACTTTTAAGAGGGAATTTGGAGGTAAAAGGTCTTCTTTATCATTGAATGAGTTAATTTCAATCAAAGAGGAATATGGAATATCTATACAGGCCATAATGGCTAGAGCTAAAGATTTTGAATTTATCTCAGAAAATAGATATAGAAGTTTTCGAATTTATATTTCAAAGAATAGGGAAGAGAAGGATTTAGGTCAATACATTGGCCGTGAATCCTCTCATAGATTTAAACAATTGCTTTATAGAGCGGCTTCAGAAGAAATTATATCTATGAGTAAAGCGGCAAATCTTTCTAATCAAAAATTAGCAGCATTTAGAAAAGAGCTAATTGCAATATGAAAATTGTTGTAAACGATGCGAATATTTTGATTGATTTGGTTGAGCTGGAGCTTTTACCTCATTTTTTTGCGCTCAAGTTTGAATTCTTTACAACAACATTAATTTTAGAAGAATTACTTGAAGAACAAAAGGAGCAGTTGGAAGTATATATTACCGAAGGTGTTTTGATTGCTGAGGAAATGACCAGTGAAGACTTAGAAGTGATTAAAGATATTGAGAAACAAAAGCCTAAATTATCCCAACAAGATTGTTCAGCATATCATCAAGCGAACACAAAAGAAGGAACGTTAATCACAAGTGATAATGTTTTGAGAAAATTTGCAAAATCTACAAATCTGGATGTTCATGGTCACCTATGGGTTTTTGATCAAATGGTCGCTCAAAATACGTTAGCGCCTCTAACTGCCTCTCAAAAATTAAAAAACTTGTGTGATGTTATTAATACGCAACTCAAACTTCCAAAATTGGAGTGCGAAAAGCGCCACACTCTCTGGAATGATTAGATCCTAATATCCCATATCCGGATATGGGATATTTAATATGTTATATTCTCAACCTTATGGAATTAAGTGTTTAAATACTAATTAACTATCAATAAATTAGGGGTCTAATCAAATCATCGATGATAACCCAATTTACTCGTAAGAAGTTTTATGAATTTGTTTGGTCTAAGCCCTTAACCAAGATAACAGAGGAGCTCAAAATTGACTACCATACAATAGTAGCGCTTTGTAAAAAACACGATATACCTCGACCTCCATCCAATTATTGGTTAAAATTAAAGTTTGGCAAACAAGCAGCTCAGCCAGAATTGCCTAACCCTGATGATGAACGTATTATTTGGGGAGCTATTAATGAAGAACAAGATCCTTATTCCTGGATCTATTTAAGAGGAAAGGCTTTAGAAAAACACATAAAAAAAGAAATAGAAGAGGATCAAAGCTTAGATCTAAATGTGTCTCAAAGACTCAGTAAACCTGATAGGTTGGTCGAAGACTATCTAAGAATAAAAGAACAGCGAGAAAAGGCACGTAAGCGAGGTCAATACTTAAGCAGTTATGACAATCCTACAATTTCTATTAACACCTCTAAAGAACAAGAGTCTCGTGCGCTGCGATTTGTAGACTGCTTGATTAAAAATTTAAGATTGCGAGGACACCATTTCGAAATCCGGAACTACCACTATGAAATTTATATTTGCGGGGTGTCCTATCCGTTTAGTCTTCGTGAGGTTAATAAACGGGTTCCTAGAAGTGATGGTTGGGGATCTGATTATATACCTACAGGAAAGCTTGCTTTAAAAATTGATAGCTGGCGCGGTAAAGAATGGCAAGACCAAAAGACCCTAACTCTAGAGCATAAAATTTCTGAAATCATTGCCAGGCTTGAATATTTAGCCAAGAAAGAACGTGCAGAATCTATTTATCGTGATGTAAAACACCGAAGAAATAAAGTCGAATCAGAAAAGGCTGAAGCTTTAAAACGGAAAAGGATTGAGGAAGATCAAAAATTTGAAAAGCTTTTACAATTAGCGGATCAATGGAAACGTGTTGAAAATCTGAAGGAATTTATATTGATGCTTGAAAATAATCGCTTAGTTGATAGTGATAAAGAACAAGTAATCCAATGGGCAAAAAACAGAATTGAGAAACTTGACTTTATTGGATCTATAGAATAGAATTTTAGATCCGTAATTCTTCACCCCATTTCCCTACATTCCGCAAAAAAGCTTCATTTCGGTAAAAGCGGTTCATTCAAAAATCTTGAACCCAATCCCGGAAAAAGGGATTACGTTCGCTTGATTCAAGTGCACTATAAAATCATTGCGCAAAAAGAGGCTGAGTCAAACTCAAAAATACTACCAACACACTTTTTTCAAACGCTCATTTCCTTTGCTTGAAAGAACTAAAATTTAGATTGAGCCGCTTTGCATAACCAGGCTCCGCTGTCGCTCTTTTTATAAAAGCTTTCCTCAATACTAAATTTTAAAT